>FLNY01003823.1_pt1 | contig 12439 bp, 13 predicted proteins | sample 1140381 | NCBI WGS metagenome assembly FLNY01 (sample SAMEA3878172, study PRJEB12797) | bioreactor metagenome | biome: Moose rumen | place: Sweden | collected 2011-10
TGGCCTTGACGATTGCGGTTCTGCTGCGGCTGGAACACCTTCAGCAACTGCTGGGGAGTGAGCACTCCTGAGAGCTCAGCGCAATATTTCTTCTGGATGTCCAGACGGAGCTGCGACTGCTGGATCTGCTCCTCCTGGCGGGTGAACACCTCCTGCAGCTGGGCCGTAGCCTCAGCCTCGGTGAGCTCCTTCTTGGAGTTCTGGCGCTCGGCCTGCTCGCGGCCTTGGTTCTGACGGAGTTCTCCGAGCTCTTTCTGATAGTTGGCGTATATAGGCTCGAACTTGGCCTTCTGCTCGTCGGTGAGCTTCAAGTCCTTGATGAGTTGTTCGGTCATGCGTGTCTGCATCTCCTGTCGGCGTGCAGCACGGTCGTTATCATTTTGTGCGTTTACATTGATGGCATTGCCTAAAGTTAATGTGGCGAATGCAACGAGAAATAATGACTTTTTCATAATATAGCTGTATTTAATTTAATGTCGTTGGGGGAACGTGTATTTTGTAGCGCTACGTTTTCTCTGACGCCAAAGTATGCTATTGGTTTAAAGCCGGTACGTTTTTTATTATTCTTTAACATTCCGACCAACCTAAGAACATCGGCAGGGATTCAAGAAACACCCTCTCAAGTCTTTTCCACGAAACCCTTCGCTCGGCGCTTGCGACGCTTCTTCGAGCGAAGCGAGTCTGAAGAAGCCTTTTTGCGAAAACCCTTAAGCCTTTTTGCGAAAACCCTTAAGCCTTTTGCACGAAACCCTTAAGCCTTTTTGCGAAAACCCTTAAGCTTTTTGCACGAAACCCTTAAGCCTTTTGCACGAAACCCTTAAGCCTTTTGCAGTAAAACAAGTTGTTTTACCTCAAAACCCTTAAGCCTTTCTCCCCGCCCTCTTGAGGGAGGGGGCGGGGGTAGGTCTCAATCCCTAATCTCCGATCCCTAATCCCTATCAGCGAACGGTGATGTGGAAGCAGCCTTGCTTGACCTCGTATTTCACGTAGCAGCGGCCTTCGTTGCGGACATCGCGCAACACTTCGCAGAGGACATACTTAAGCGAGTCGCTGCGAACGGCACGGCGCTCGGGGCCGCCAGGTGGCGACACGGTGTGGAAGCGGTTGTAGGATATGTCGAAGGTCGTGGCGTAGCGATGGCAGCTCTGCTCAGTGGCATTGCGGTTGTAGCGCTGGAGGCGTGCCACATCCTCCTCGGTGCGCAGTACGCTGGTCACGATGAGTTTGTGAAGCGGAATCTGCTTCACTGCCAGCGAGTCGAGGAAGCGTCGGCTGATATGCTCGAGCAGGTGGCTGGCCTGGGGCACGAGATAAGGGATGCTGCGGTTCATGCGGGGGTCTATCTCGTAGTAAGGATTAGCGCCCACGTACAGCAACTCGCTCTTGCGGCACTCGGCATCGGCGCGGCTGGCCACGGGCGTCACGCCATTAGCCTTCGCCGCCACAATCTGCACGTCCTGCACGTCGGGGAAGCAGTCGCGGTAGGAGTGTACGCCTCTGATCGGATGCTTGGCGCTGAAGTCGAGGCTCGGACGCGAGTAGGCATTGAGGGCGGAGGCTGTCTGAGCCTTGGCCGAAGGCGCAATGGCGTCAGCGTCAGTGTCCACGCCTGCGGCGATGTCACCTGCGGCCGTGTTCTCTGCGACGGCAACGGAGTCGGCGATGATGCCAGCGGCCGTGGAGTCGGGCTGCGCTACGGCAGCTGTCGTGCGGGTAAGACTCGGGAAACAGAGCCTGATGATGAAGAGCACGCCTACGAGAGCGCACACCGAGCGTATAAAGATGGTTTTGTTGAACTTTTGCACGTCGTTTCTTAAAAATCGACGCAAAGTTACAATAAAAATCCCGATATTAGCACGCAATTACGAGAGAAATAGTTAAATTTGCCGCGAAAAATATTCACTATGACCGAAAAGCACTTTATCCTTGACGAAGCAGACCCCGTCATCTTCTTCGGCGTCAACAACGCTAACATGCAGATGATCAAGGCGCTTCACCCTAAATTGCGTATCGTAGGCCGTGGCAACGTCGTCAAAGCAATGGGCGACGAGGAAGAGTTGTGTGCCTTCGAAGAGAATATAGAGAAGCTGCAGGCTCATTGCAGCAAATACAACAGCCTGAGCGAAGAAGACATCCTGCACATCGTACGCGGCGAACACACGCGGCGCGACGGCATCAGCGGAGCCATCGTCTTCAGCGTCACGGGCAAGCCCATCACCGCACGCAGCGAAAACCAGCAGCGACTCGTCAGCGCATTTGAGCACAAAGACATGGTCTTCGCCATCGGGCCGGCCGGCTCCGGTAAGACCTACACCAGCATCGCGCTGGCCGTCCGCGCCATGAAGAACAAGCAGGTGCGACGCATCATCCTCTCGCGACCGGCCGTGGAAGCTGGCGAGAAGCTCGGCTTCCTGCCGGGCGACATGAAGGACAAGATCGACCCATACCTGCAGCCCCTCTACGACGCCCTCGAAGATATGATTCCGCGCCAGAAACTGAACGAGATGATGGAGCAGAACATCATCCAGATAGCGCCCCTCGCCTTCATGCGCGGACGCACGCTCAACGACGCCGTCGTCATCCTCGACGAGGCGCAGAACACCACACCCGCCCAGATAAAGATGTTCCTCACGCGCATGGGCATGAACACAAAGATGATCATCACCGGCGACATCACCCAGATTGACCTGCCCCGGCAACAGCGCAGCGGACTCATCGACGCATTGGATGTGCTGCGGGACGTCGACGACATCGACATCATACACTTCAACCAGAAGGACATCGTGCGCCACCGCCTCGTCACAAAAATCGTCAACGCTTACGAGCTGTACGAGAAAGAAGAGAAGCTCAAGGCCGCCCCCACTCCCCCACCCTCGCACGATGCAGAGTGAATGCACACCACGAATAGACTTAAATTTCAAAAATACAATACTCACAATGAAAGCATTAACAAAGACTGAATTCCAATTCCCCGGCCAGAAGAGCGTGTACCACGGCAAGGTACGCGACGTGTACAACATCAATGACGACCTGATGGTCATGGTCGCTACCGACCGCATCTCGGCCTTCGACGTCGTGCTGCCTAAAGGCATACCATTCAAGGGGCAGGTGCTGAACCAGATTGCAGCAGCCTTCCTCGACGCCACCGCCGACATCGTGCCCAACTGGAAACTGGCCACGCCCGACCCGATGGTCACCGTAGGGCTGAAAGCCGAAGGCTTCCGCGTCGAAATGATCATCCGCGGCTACCTCACCGGCTCCGCTTGGCGCGAGTACAAGAACGGTTGCCGCGAGCTCTGCGGTGTGAAGCTGCCTGATGGCATGCGCGAGAACGAGCGCTTCCCCGAGCCCATCATCACCCCGACGACGAAGGCCGACGAGGGTCACGACGAGAACATCTCTAAGGAAGAAATCATCCGCCAGGGCATCGTCAGCGCCGAGGACTACGAGGTCATGGAGCGCTACACACGAGCCCTCTTCCAGCGCGGCACGGAGATAGCTGCCAAGAAAGGCCTCATCCTCGTCGACACGAAATATGAGTTCGGAAAGCGCGACGGCAAGGTCATCCTCATCGACGAAATCCACACGCCCGACTCCAGTCGCTACTTCTACGCCGAAGGCTACGAAGAGAAGTTCGCCCACGGCGAGCCGCAGCGACAGCTCTCGAAGGAATTCGTGCGCCAGTGGCTCATCGACCACAACTTCATGAACCGCCCAGGCGATGTGATGCCCGAGCTCACCGACGCTTTCGTCGACAGCATCAGCGACCGCTACATCGAGCTCTACGAGCACATCGTAGGCGAGCCGTTCGTCAAGGAAGAGGCCGCCGAGAACGTGGCCGCCCGCATCGAGAAGAACGTCAGCGCCTGGCTCGCCGCTAACAAGGCATAGCCTCCGAAGTTTCCCTTCGAAAGCACGAAGCCCGCTCCGCAAAAGCCCCTCATCCTCGAGTTTTCGGCGGTTCGTCCGCCGAAGCCCTTTTCGAAGAATGAACGACCCAGCCCCCATAACCCCCTACGCAGCCAGCAGCCATTCCAAGCGCGAGCAGGTAGAGACGATGTTCAACAACATCGCCCCCACCTACGACCGCCTCAACCACACCCTCTCCCTCGGCATCGACCGACGATGGCGCCGCAAAGCCGTAGATGCCCTGAAGCCTTTCGCGCCACAGGTTATCCTCGACATCGCCACCGGCACCGGCGACTTCGCCATCCTGACAGCACGCCGCCTCGACCCCGACCGCATCATAGGCGTGGACATCAGCGAGGGCATGATGGACGTAGGACGCCAGAAGGTCAAGGAAGCCGGCCTCGACAACGTAATCTACTTCGCGAAGGACGACTCAACAGCCCTCTCCTTCGCCGACGCCACCTTCGACGCCGTCACCGTCGCCTACGGCGCCCGCAACTTCGACGACCTCGAGGCAGGCCTGCGCGAGATGTGCCGCGTCCTGAAGACGGGCGGACACCTCATGCTCGTGGAACTCACCACACCGCCCCGTTTCCCCATGAAGCAACTCTTCAAGGTCTACGCCCACACCGTTATGCCCTTTATAGGGCGCCTCATCAGCCACGACGACAGCGCCTACACCTACCTGCCACTCTCGATGGAAGCCTTCCCACAGGCCGAGCAGCTCACGCCGCTCATGCGCCGTTGCGGTTTCAGCGCTGTCGAGTTCAAGCGCTTCACCTTCGGACTCTCAACGATGTATCTCGCCACGAAATAGCAGGCTTAACCAATTAGGAATCATGAATTGTGAATTATGAATTGTGAATACGGCCTTCTCGGTTATCCTCTCGGACACTCTTTCTCGCGCGCGTACTTTAATAGGAAGTTCGCCTCAGAAGGAATCGATGCCGAATATCTCAATTTTGAGCTCCCGGACGTCGACGGCCTGCCACAGCTGCTGGCCGAACATCCACGCCTGCGAGGACTGAACGTGACCATACCTCACAAGCAAGCCGTAATACCATTCCTCGACGAACTATCCGATGAAGCCAGGGCAATAGGAGCCGTAAACGTAATAAGGATTAATCACACCCCCGACGGCCCTCACTTGAAGGGATTTAACTCCGACGTCATAGGCTTCGTCAACAGCATACGCCCACTCTTGCAGCCCCACCACAGGCGTGCCCTCGTCCTCGGCACCGGCGGAGCCTCAAAAGCCATCTGCCGCGGCCTGGAAACCATGGGCATAGAGTGGCGCTACGTCAGCCGAACACCTCGCGAAGGCATTCTCACCTATTCTTCACTGACGCCTGCTGTCATGGCCGAGTATACCGTCATCGTCAACTGCACACCGCTCGGCATGTTCCCGCGCACCGACAGCAGCCCGGAGCTGCCTTATGCCGCACTCTCGGAGCGACACCTGCTCTACGACCTCGTCTACAACCCCGACATCACACAGTTCATGCGCCAAGGACGGCGCTTCGGCGCCACCGTGAAGAACGGATTGGAGATGCTCCACCTGCAGGCCCTCGCCAGCTGGGATTTCTGGAACGGAAAAGAATAAATAGCCACTCATGCAGCCCCTCGTCACCATAGCTATTCCCGCCTATAAGGCCACTTACCTCTGCGAGAGCATCGCAGCCGCACTGACCCAGACCTACAGCAACATCGAGGTATTGGTCGTCAACGACTGTTCACCTGCCGACATAGCTTCTATCGTCAAGGCCTTCAACGACTCACGAATCCGTTATTTCGTGAACAAAGAAAACATAGGCGCCAATGATCCTACGGCCAATTGGAACGAGTGTCTGCGCCTGGCACAAGGCGAGTTCTTCTGCCTGCTCTGCGACGACGACCTCTACGCTCCGACCTTCGTCGAAGAACTGGTGCGCCTAAGCGAGCGGCATCCGCGTTGCAACGTCTTCCGCTCCGGAGTACGCATCGTTGACGCCAAGGGCGTAGAGACCGACAGTTTCCCAGCCTCGCCCGAATGGGAAACGGTAGAAGACTATATGTGGCACATCTACCGCGGCCTGCGGCGCCAGACAATCAGCGAATTTATGCTCCGCCGCGACGCCATAGTGCAGATGGGGGGATATACGTCGCTGCCCTACTCATGGGGCTCTGACTACCTCTCCATCTACAAATTCGCGCTGGAAGGAGGCATAGCCTCCACCGGACTACGCCTGACGACCTACAGAGACAGCGGCAGCAACCTCTCTGCAGACAAGAACAATATGGACGATAAGCTGCTGGCATTCAAGGAGTACCTCTGCCAGACAAAGGAGATAATCAGCGGCCGGAAGTTCGAGCGTGCAGAAGCGATACTCCCGTATATCGACACCTACTACGACAACGCCATCATCGACCACTTGCTCGAAGCCGACGCAGAGGCGTTCTTCCGTATCATTGCCAACCCTAAGATGTTCGGCGTCACACCACGGATATTCTTTCGATACTTATACAGGAAACTAAAACGCAGATAAGCGATGAGAAGAACTCTGTCATTCATAATATTACTGCTCGCGACTGTCGTTATGACGGCCGCAACCTATACGCCAGACAACCTGCCCATCCCATACCTGCAGGATCGGACGCAGTATGTCTCGAACCCCGACAAGATACTCTCGCAGACAGCCGTCGACTCGCTCAACCTATGGCTCGGAGAGATGGAGAAAACACATGGCGTGCAGACCGTCCTGGCTGTCGTAGAGCGCATCGAAGGCGGCGAGACGTACGAGTTCTGCATGGCTCTCGGCCGCAAATACGGCATCGGGAGCAAGGAGCAGAACAGCGGACTCATCATTCTGCTCTCTACCGGCGACCGAGCCTACACCATCCTCACCGGCCGTGGGCTCGAAGGCACTCTCCCCGATGCCATCTGCAAGCGCATCGAGAACTACCAGATGCTGCCTGCCCTGCGCGAAGGCGACTGGGATACGGCCATGCTCAATGCCGTGCGCGCAATAACTAAATATGTCGACGGCGACGACTCGCTCGTGGGGTCGTCAGACTTCGACGACGACGACACCGGAGCCCTCATCGGATTCATCCTATGCATGCTTCTCGGACTCAGCATCATAGGATTTGCCATTTGGTACGACGAACGCCGCAAGAGCTACTGCCCAAGCTGCAAGCAATATAAAATGAAGAAGATAAGCAGCTACACGACACGAAACAAACGGCTCGGCATACGCACGCATCACGACACCTACCGATGCTCGCACTGCGACTTCACCAAGGAACTGCACTGGGACGAGAACCTCAACAGCGGCAACGGTGCTGCAGCTGCTGGCGGCGCCCTCGGCGGTAGCTTCTTCGGCCGCGGAGGAGGGTCGTTCGGAGGCTCCTTCGGAGGAGGCTCCTTCGGAGGAGGCGGAGCCAGCGGACGGTTCTGACAGAACTTGAAATATTGAGAAGCGAAACATCGAAAATTATTATTACTCATTTTAAACATTTACAACTATGAAGACTCTTAAAGCAATTCTAGTCGCTGTCACTGCCACGTTCGCTCTGACAAGCTGCACCTACAACAAGCTCGTTGAGCAGGAAGAAGGCGTCACACGCGCATGGGCCGACGTCGAAGCTCAGTACCAGCGCCGCGCTGACCTCATCCCCAACCTCGTGAACACCGTCAAGGGTTATGCTGCTCATGAGAGCGAGACACTCGAAGCCGTGGTTAACGCTCGCACCAAGGCTACGCAGATCACCGTAGACCCCGAGAACCTCACGCCCGAGAAACTGCAGGAGTTTCAGGCCGCTCAAGGTGAGGTAAGTCAGGCGCTCGGTCGACTCATCGCCATCACAGAGAACTACCCCGACCTCAAGGCCAACGAACAGTTCAGCGAGCTGCAGGCTCAGCTCGAAGGCACTGAGAACCGCATCGCCGAGTCGCGCCGCCTCTACAACGAAGCAGTGCAGACATACAATACGTCCGTTCGCAAGTTCCCCAACAACATCTGGGCTCTGATTTTCAGTTTCGACAAGAAGACTCCATTTGCTGCTGAAGCCGGAGCAGCAAAAGCACCCGAAGTACAGTTCTGATGGATAGCAAACAACGTTATATGGCACGTGGCGTCTCTGCTGCAAAGGAGGACGTCCACGCCGCCATCAAGAACATCGACAAGGGCATCTTCCCGCAGGCTTTCTGCAAGATCATCCCCGACATTCTCGGCGGCGACCCGGACTACTGCAACATCATGCATGCCGACGGCGCCGGCACCAAGTCGTCATTGGCTTACGCCTATTGGCGCGAGACGGGCGACCTCAGCGTGTGGAAAGGCATAGCGCAGGACGCCCTCATCATGAACACCGACGACCTCCTCTGCGTGGGCGCCGTGGACAACATCCTCGTCAGCAGCACCATCGGTCGCAACAAGATGCTCATCCCCGGCGAAGTAATCTCGGCCATCATCAACGGCACCGATGAACTCATGGCAGAGCTGCGCGAGATGGGCATCGGCATCTACGGAACCGGCGGCGAGACGGCTGACGTAGGCGACCTCGTGCGCACCATCATCGTGGACTCGACCGTCACCTGCCGCATGAAGCGCAATGATGTCATCAACAACGCCAACATCCGTCCCGGCGACGTCATCGTAGGTCTCGCCAGCTACGGTCAGGCCACCTACGAAAAGGAATACAATGGCGGAATGGGCAGCAACGGCCTCACCTCCGCCCGCCACGATGTCTTCAGCAAATACCTCGCCGAGAAATACCCCGAGACGTACGACCACGCCGTACCCGAGGAACTGGTGTATAGCGGAAGATACAAGCTGACAGATACAGCCCCCTATAATCCCCCGGTGGGGGATGAACAAAGCGGTAGCGTAACGCCCACCACCGGGGGGCTACGGGGGAGCCATATCGGAAAACTTGTTTTATCCCCCACCCGCACCTACGCCCCCGTCGTCAAGGTTCTCCTCGACCAACTGCGCCCCTGCATCCACGGCATGGTACACTGCACAGGTGGCGCACAGACGAAGGTGTTGCATTTCGTGGGCGACAACTGTCGCGTCGTGAAGGACAACATGTTCCCCGTGCCGCCCCTCTTCCGCATCATCGCCGAGGAAAGCGGTGCCGACTGGAGCGAGATGTACAAGGTCTTCAACTGCGGTCATCGCCTCGAAGTGTATGTCAGCCCCGAGGATGCCGAACAGGTCATCGCCATCAGCAAGAGCTTCAACATCGACGCACAAGTAGTCGGTCACATCGAAGAAGGACCGCGCTCGCTCACCATTCGCAGCGAATTCGGCGAGTTCAACTACTAAAGGCATGACGATTTACGCATGAGTATGTTTGTCATTCGACTCTGCTGCTCCGTCATTGGGCTGTTCTGCCTGACTGTCATGGTCTATGGTCTCACTGACAGTTGGGCAGACAGCAGCTTGTCGCGCAAGATCATCACCATCATCGCCATTCTCGGGTGGGTGGACATCAACTACAACCTCATCACCCTCAAGTACCGCTGGCTACGCCGCATCTTGAGGAATGAATAGAAGCTGTTCAAAAAAACGGCTGTTAGCGCCATCCTTGACAACATTTAACGAGGAAAAGGAAAAAAGTAGGGAAAAACGATGGCCGTTTCAAAAGAAAGTTGTACCTTTGCAGCCGCAAACCTGAGGATAGGAGCGTAGCTCAGTTGGTTCAGAGCGCTTCAGTCACATTGAAGAGGTCATCGGTTCGAGCCCGATCGTTCCTACTACCCAAATGCGAGGCGGGCTTCCACAAGCGGAAGTCCGCCTTTATTTATTCCCATCCTGCGTTCTGTCCCACTCAGATACGCTTAGCTCATCAAGACGCTCACACTCAAAGAGATACAACTTATGGCAACAGAGAACAACGAACTGCTTGACCGCCTCGAAGGTCTTGTCAGCCGCTACGAGGAGGTGGGGACACTCATCACCGACCCCTCCGTCATCGCCGACCAGCGGCGTTATGTCAAGCTGACCAAAGAATACAAGGACTTGGGCGCCATCGTAAAGAAACGCGCCGAATACGTGCAGACGCTCACGACCATCAACGAGGCGAAAGAGATGCTCGCCACCGAGGACGATGCCGAGATGCGCGAGATGGCCCGCGAGGAGATGAACGCAGCTCAAGAGCGCGTACCTCAACTGGAAGAAGAAATTAAACTGCTGCTCATCCCAGCCGACCCCGAGGACGACAAGAACGTCATCATGGAGATACGCGGCGGCACGGGCGGCGACGAGGCTGCGCTGTTCGCAGGCGACCTCTTCCGCATGTACTCGAAATACTGCGAGACGAAGGGCTGGAAGATTGCCGTATCGAGCTTCACCGAGGGTGCTGCCGGCGGCTACAAGGAGATCATCTTCTCCGTCACGGGCGAGAAGGTCTATGGCACGCTGAAATACGAGAGCGGCGTACACCGCGTACAGCGCGTACCGGTAACGGAGACGCAGGGACGTGTGCACACCAGCGCCGCCACCGTGGCTGTGCTGCCCGAGGCTGAGGAGTTCGACGTGGAGATTAACGAGGGTGCCATCAAATGGGACACCTTCCGCAGCCAGGGCGCCGGCGGACAGAACGTGAACAAAGTGGAGTCGGGCGTGCGTGCACGTTATATGTGGACGAACCCGAACACAGGCGAGACAGAGGAGATCCTCATTGAATGTACTGAGACGCGTGACCAACCAAAGAATAAGGAACGCGCGCTCGCACGCCTGCGCACCTTTATCTATGACAAGGAACACCAGAAGTACATCGACGACATCGCTGCCCGCCGCAAGACAATGGTCTCGACCGGCGACCGCTCCGCCAAGATACGCACCTACAACTACCCGCAAGGCCGCATCACCGACCACCGCATCGGCTACACCATCTACAACCTGGCAGCCTTCATGGACGGCGACATCCAGGAATGCATCGACCGCCTGACAGTGGCCGAGAATGCAGAGCGACTGAAAGAGAGTGCACTGTAAGTAAATGGGCGCGGCTATGAAATGTTCCTCGCCTCAAAGCGCTGAGAACGCTAAATCAACGCATGGACGACATCGCACCCCTACCCACAAAATCCTCCACAAACCTCTTCTACCTCCAGCAATTCAACGTCTATGGAGGCACTGTCAACGACGAAGGTGAGCGCATCAGCTCTCCAGAACTGAACATCACTGGCTACATGCTGACGAAGGGCAGTAAGGAATAATCATCCCCAAAAACAACATAACTATGACACGCGAACAACTGTACGAGAACATCTGCCGTAAGCAGAGCTTCCTCTGCGTAGGGCTGGACACCGACCTGCAGAAGGTGCCGCAATTCTTAGTGGAAAAGGCTGCACGGGACGAGAACTTTGATGCCATCTTTGAGTTCAACAAGGCCATCATCGACGCCACCGCACCGTATTGCATCGCCTACAAGCCCAACCTGGCCTTCTATGAGGCACACGGCGTCAAGGGATGGATCGCCTTTGAGCGCACGGTGGAATATATCCGCAACCACTACCCCGACCAGTTCATCATCGCCGATGCCAAGCGCGGCGACATCGGCAACACCAGCAAGCTCTACGCACGCACATTTTTTGAAGAGATGGACGTAGACGCCGTCACCGTAGCCCCTTACATGGGCGAGGACAGCGTCACACCTTTCCTCGGCTACGAAGGTAAGTGGGTGATTCTCTTGGCGTTGACAAGTAATAAGGGAAGTGCGGATTTCCAAAGAATCGAAGCCCTTCCCCAAGGGCCAGCCCACCCCCGACCCCTCCCCATGGGAGGGGAGCCCGAAGCAGGCGAGAGGCTCTTTGAACGCGTTATCAGGAGAAGTCAGGAATGGGAGCGCACATTCTATGAGACTCAGAATAAAGACTCTCTTCCCGAGGACACCAGCGGAAACGAATCCCCCTCCCTTAGGGAGGTGTTAGGGGTGGGCCGCTCTATGATGTACGTCGTCGGCGCCACCCAAGGCTCAGCCTTTGCTGACATCCGCCGATTGGCCCCCGACCACTTCCTGCTCGTTCCTGGCATAGGCGCCCAGGGCGGTTCGTTGGAAGAGGTGTGCCGCTACGGCTGGAACGACCACTGCGGCCTCATCGTCAACAGCTCCCGCGCCATCATCTACGCCGACTCGACCGAGCGTTTCGCCGAAGCGGCAGGCGAAAAGGCTCACGAAGTGCAGCAGCAAATGGCGGCAATACTACAGCAAAAAGCATAAGGAAACAATTAGCAGACATATTCCCTTTTGCAGCAATCCCCACCAGCCCGGTGGGGTTTTTTGTTTTGTATCAGCATTTTCTTCATTAACAGTCTGCACCAAACGTTATTGGCATAAGGGTTTCGGGGGAAGGGATTAGGGATTAGAGATTCCTGAAAAAAGGCTCAAGGGTTTTGAGGTAAAACAACTTGTTTTACTGCAAAAGGCTTCTTCAGACTCGCTTCGCTCGAAGAAGCGTCGCAAGCGCCGAGCGAAGGGTTTTGGCAAAAAGCTTATGGGTTTCTGGCAAAAGGCTTAAGGGTTTCTGGCAAAAGGCTTAAGG
>FLNY01002119.1_pt1 | contig 12431 bp, 14 predicted proteins | sample 1140381 | NCBI WGS metagenome assembly FLNY01 (sample SAMEA3878172, study PRJEB12797) | bioreactor metagenome | biome: Moose rumen | place: Sweden | collected 2011-10
GGAATAGTCGGGTTCGGCTGAACTCCGTCATATACAACGTAGTCAATGCCTACCTCGGTCAACTTTTCGAACATCGGGTCAAGAAGATGTAAGCCCATAAGACCTTTATCCGTAACGACCATAACCTTGGTTATGCCCTTATTCTTAATGAATTCGGGAAGTCTGAGTACGGAGTCAACGCCCTCAAGAAGCTCAGGCTCGGACCAGTCCATAAAGCACATAGCAACCTTAAAAACTCTCTGATATATTCTGTACCAGCATTTTTTAAGAGTCCAGAGCATCTTAAAAATCTCCTTTCATATTTTTCATTTATATTTTAATACAGACAAACAGATTTTGCAACAGTAATTTACTTTTAAAAGCGTTTATGTTATAATAATTTCAGGAGATGATACTATGATTCTTTTCAGCAACGATAACGGCTTTGAATACAGGATACCGAGCATGGTTAATGCGGGCGGTACCCTCGTAGCAGTCTGCGACAACGGAAGAAGCGGCGCGGACTGGGGATATATTGAGCTTGCATTAAGGCGCAGTACGGATAACGGCGAGAGCTGGAGCGAGGTTAAGACTCTTGCGGCACCGCCCGCACGTTCGACCTCCTCCGACATAGAAAATACAAAGTCGGCATTTTTCATAGACCCCTGTATGACGGTTGCTCAAAACGGGGATATTATACTTCTTGTTACCTTCTTCCCCGAGTCAAAGGGCGTGCATAATCTAAAATACCTTGAGGCTAAAAAGGCGGCGTTCACAAGCTTTGACGGCAGGAACTGCTCTATTTTATACGACAAGGACGACAACTATTACATAGTTCTTGAAAACGGAGTAATACTCGACGGCAGAAAAGCGAAAACGCCGTATACGCTTAAAGGACTCGGCGAGCTTTACAAGGGCGAGGAATACGTAGGAAACGTATATCTTAACGGCGCTCAGGGCAAGGCTGAGGAGGGCACGAAAACCTCCTTCGGCGCTCCGCTCAAGGCGCCTAAGCGCAGTTTCATATTCCTTATGAAATCAAGCGATAAGGGACTTACCTGGACTAAGCCGAGGGATATAACGCCGACAATTCTCAACGAAAAGGACGGCGCGTTCATAGGGGTTGCACCCGGCAGGGGCATAACCTTAAAGAGCGGAAGAATTATTATGCCGCTTTATAATACTAAGGGCTCCGTGTGTATATACTCCGATGACGACGGTATAAGCTGGCAGAGGAATCAGGGGCTCCCCGTCACGGGCAACAAGGGCGAATGCTGCTTAATAGAAGCGCCCAGCAGCAGGCTTTACAGCTACGGCACGGAAAACGGAAAAATCCCCGAAACCATTTCGTTCGACAACGGTATAGTATGGGCAAAGGGCGACAGGCTTCCCTATAAATCCCCTAAATGTCAGAAGAGCACGGCGGTAATTGGCGAGCGTGTTTTCATTGCGCACCCGTCGGGCAGCAAGAGGACAAACGGCGTTATTTCCAAAGGACATTTTGAATATGACAAAAAGGGCGATTTCAGAGGAATTAAGTGGCAGAAGAAGGAGATTGAAATAACAGACGGCTTCTTTGCATATTCCTGTATGGCTGAAATTGATTCAAACACGCTCGGAATACTCTATGAAAGCAAGCAAAGCGGCGAAATCAGATTTGAAAAAATTAAAGTTGAATAAAAGAATTAAGGCTCGGAGCCAAAGCTCCGAGCCTTTTATTGTATGTATTATTCCATTGAAGGAGCGCCAACAGGACAAACGCCTTCGCAAGCACCGCACTCGATGCAGGTATCAGCATCAATTACGTACTTATCGTCGCCCTCTGAGATAGCGCCTACCGGACACTCTGCTGCGCAAGCGCCGCAGGAGATACAATCATCAGAAATTACGTATGCCATAACAATTACCTCCGTTATAAATTTAGGTTTTCCTATTCCTATCGTATTAAATATAGCATTACATTAATTAAAATGCAAGTGTTTTTTTCAGTTATTTTCTGCCTTTTTGACAATGCGGACTTCATCGCGGCTTACGATAATCGGCGCGCCCTCGGGCATATCGTCAAGCTGTACCTTAAGCTTACCCGTAAGCACCGCAGTATCAACCACGACTCCCCTGCCCTCACGGCAGTCAACGATTGTGCCCTTCTGGGGCGTAATCTTATTAAGATATTCGTATGAGTTCTGCTCATACTTAAGACAGCACATAAGTCTTCCGCAGGTTCCGCTGATTTTTCCCGGGGAAAGTGAAAGCCCCTGCTCCTTCGCCATTTTGATTGATACCGAATGGAAATCGTTAAGGAAGGTGGAGCAGCAAAACGGCCTACCGCAGATACCCAGACCGCCTATCATCTTCGCTTCGTCCCTTACGCCGATTTGCCTTAGCTCAATCCTCGTATGGAATTCGCTTGCGAGGTCCTTTACAAGCTCCCTGAAATCCACTCTGCCGTCAGCCGTAAAGTAGAATATTACCTTAGAGCCGTCAAAGGTGTATTCAACGTCGGTTAAATCCATTTCAAGCCCGTGCTCGGCTATCTTTTCAATACAGATGTCGCGCGCTCGCTTTTCCTTTCGTGTATTTTCCTCAATGCGCTTTATATCCTCCTCCGTTGCGATTCTGATAATCGGCTTGAGCGGGAGCACAACCTCGCTTTCGTCGACCTCCTTATTAGAAGTGGAGGCAACTCCGCATTCCACTCCCCTTGCGGTTTCAACCACAACTCTCTGTCCCTTTTTAACCGTAATATCAACGGGGTCAAAATAATACATTTTCCCCGTATCCTTAAAGCGTACGCCAACAACCTTTACCATTCTTTTACCTTCCTATCGCTCTGCGCAAATCGTAGCAGAGCTTTGTTATTATAATACTGTTATTACCGTTTCTTTTAGTAAGGTATGTAATATTATCGCATACCTCAATAAGCCTGAGCAGCTTATCCCTGCTGAGCCTTGATGAGAGGGCTGATACGATTTCCCTCTGTCCGCTCATTAAATCCTCACCGCCCGTGAGCGCGTCCCTGAATACCGCCTTTAAAAGCGACATTGAGGCGATAAGCGTTTCACTGTCCTTCTGGAATACGGAGACAGCCTTGATAAGCTCGTACTCGTTATCGGCAAGGAGAGCCGTTGCGAGCTTTTCGGTTATATCGCCGATTTTCGAAAGCCTGCCGTCGCTGAGGCTGTTTTGCGCCTTACCTATATTTCCGTTCCAGATTTCGCACGCGTTCAGCGCCTCGTCAAAGCTGATGCTTTCGTTCCTGCTGCTGATATATTCCGCGCCCTGAGCGGCTGAAACGCCCTCAAGGGTAATAACCACGCTCCTTGAAAGCACGGTTTCAAGCATAGCGGATTTATTAGTAACAAGAAGTATGAATATCACGTACGAGGGCGGCTCCTCAAGTATCTTAAGAAGCGCGTTCTGCGCGGCGGCGGTCATGGACTGACAGTTACCTAAAATATATATTTTATAATCAGCCTCGTTCGGCTTGGTAAACGCGTCCTCCCTGATCTCCCTGACCTTATTGACGGAGAACTTTGCAGGCGCGTCAGGCGCAGTATATTCGATAACGTCGGGGTGTATTCCCTTGTTAACCTTTTTGCACTGAGGACACTTTCCGCAGGGCTTTTCCTCTCCCCTGCAAAGCAGATTGAGCGCAATCTCCCTTGCGAGAGTATGCTTACCTAAGCCCTCCTCACCCTCGAGAATTACAGCATGAGGAAGCCTGCCCGATTCGCTCAGAAAGGTGAGCTGATTTTTAATTTTTTCGTTTCCTGTAAAATCAATAAATCTCATCAGAATTTATTAAAGCTTTCCACATCAAGAGTAAACGCAACAGCGCCGTTTTCCTCAACGTCAACCGCCTGAGTCAGAAGCGAGCCCGAAATAGTGCTCGTAACGCCAGCAGTCCTTATCTTACGCTTCGTTACGCTGGAGCGGATAACGCCGTAAAGCTTTTCTACCTTTTCTTCATCACAGCCTATAAGGATTGCCGTATTCCCGTCAACGAGGAACTGACCCGTTGTTGATATCTTAGTTGCAAAATACCCGTTCCTTGCTATTTCGGCAAGTACCTTTTCGGCGTCGTTATTTGATACGATTGTTATAACAAGTTTCATTTAATCACCTTCTTAATTATAATACCGAGGCGAGAGCCACAATAACGGGCATTGTAATTATGCCGAGTACGCTCGTCTGCCCGACTATCTCGCTCGGAAGCGCCGTGTCATTATCATACTTCGCAGCGTACATAGCTGTATTTGTTGCAACGGGCGCGGAAGCCGAAACGGTAAGCGCAACCTTCATACTCTCGGGTACGTCGAGAAGTCTGAATACGCAGAGCATTACGGCGGGCACGAGCAGAAGCCTCACGAATGACACGTAAAAGATTTCTTTTTTTACAAATATATTTTTAAAGTTACAGTTGGCAAAGAACGTTCCGAAAACAATCATTGCCATCGGCGAATTACACGCCGCCACCCTGCTCATAGTGCTGTTAATAACGTCGGGAAGGTGTACCTGAAGAAGAAACAGGGGTATGCCGATAATAACGCTGATTGAGCCGGGATTGAGAATTAAATTTTTAGGGTTGATTTTAGCTTTTCCGCCCGATATTTCGTGAATACCGTATGTAAATGCAAAGACATTAAACACCGCCACATAGCAGGAGGAGTAGAATACGCCCTCCTCGCCCACTACGCTCTCGGCAAGCGGAAGCGCAAGGAACGCAGCGTTTGAAAATGTAATCGCGTAGTGGTAAATACCCCTTATCATCCTGTCCTTTTTCCTGAAGGAAAGGGCAGAAATGCCGATACCGAGCAGGTGGGTTAAAAACGCAAGTGCGAAAGCAACTCCAAGCCCCTTAATATGCTCGGGCGTCCTTTCCATATTGAGAAATGTATGTATAATCGTAATCGGAAGAATCAGATTAAAAAGCAAATCAACAAGCCTTTTTCCGTCCGACCGGGTAAATATTTTAGTTTTATCGGCGGCAAAGCCTATCGCCGCAATCATATACAAAACGCATACCTGAAGGGCAACGGTCTGAAGATTACCAATAAAATTATTAAACAAACTAATGCTCCGAACTATTACTGATTGATTTTTTGTTATAAGCGTCCTTTTCAAAAAAGAAAACAAAGCCGCATATCATTATCCCCGCAAGCGCGAGGAAATTATCGTTATCCGATAGACTCACCTTTCCAAAGAGTAAAAGCATAAGCCTGTCGAAGAAATACAGCATTGAGAGGTACGAAAAAAGCCTTGCAAAAAGCAGAGTCGTTCTTTTTATCTCCTCTCCCCTGTCCATATCCCTTGCAAAGCAAAAGAAGAACAGCGTCATGAAAATCAGCGTCGCGTATTTAAGGAGAGAGTCGGTATCACGGTCAAACTCGCCGGAGTCCGCTATTACCGAGAAAACCTCGCTGAGACTCCAGAAAAGCGGAACCAGATGGAAGAAATACAGCTCCCTGAAATCGTAATTACGCTTTGAATACGTCATACGAACGACCGTAAAGTACACGCAGCACATAAGAGAAAGCACCGCGCTCACCGCTATTGCAACGACAAAATGCGCCTCTGTCCTCCTGCCCGTAACGCCCTTGAAGAGCAAAACCGCCTGAGAAATGAAGTGTATGAAAAAGCCCGCTGCGGCAATCTGTGCAAAAAAGTCGAGGCGGAAATTCGTACCGTAAAGCCGTCCTATTTCGCCAAGCTCGGCGCCGTCGGTCATAAGTCCCTGATAGGTATTAATACCTATACCGAGCAGCACAAGGACGCCGAAGACTGCGTTAAGCGTCTCAGAGCCTCTGAGCACGGACGCAAAGCGGATAATGAGCGCACCTGAGATACAGAATATAACAAAGAACGTATAGAGCCTGATACCGTTACTGCGCATTATGCCCTTTCTTCCAGAGGGGTGTATTCCCTTGTTTTAGCAACGCTCTTATACGCGGGGCGCATAATCCTACCGCCCGATGTAAGCTCCTCAAGCCTGTGCGCGCTCCAGCCCGCAATCCTTGCAGTAGCAAAGAGCGGGGTGAATAAATCCTCGGGAATACCGAGCACCTTATAAACGAGTCCCGAATATAAATCGACGTTCGCGCACATTACCTTTTCGCTGCCTTTAACCTCGGCAAACACCTCGGGAGTGAGCTTTTCAATATTTTCAAGAGTTTTGAATTCCTTTTCAAAGCCGTGCTCAAAGGCAAGCTTTCTCGCGCTTTCCTTAAGTATGCAGGCACGCGGGTCGGAAAGGGTGTAAACGGCATGTCCCATACCGTAGATGAGCCCCGACCTGTCGCCCGCTTCCTTATTAAGCACCTTGACGAGCATATCCTTTACCTGAGCCTCGTCGGTAGGATCGGCAAGATTTTCCAGAAAGTAATCGGTCTGCTGTGAAACCTTGATGTTTGCGCCGCCGTGACGGGGTCCCTTAAGCGAGCCGATACCCGCTGCGATAGCAGAATATGTATCCGTTCCGCTCGAGGTGAGAACCCTTGTCGAGAAGGTCGAGTTATTACCTCCGCCGTGGTCAGCGTGGAGCATTAAGCAAATGTCAAGGAGCTGAGCCTCCTCGTGAGTATACTGCTTATCGGGCCTGAGCTGACGGAGTATGAACTCAGCAGTGGATATTTCCTTCCTTACGGGGTGAATATACATACTCTTGTTATAAAACGCCCTTCTCTTAACCTGATAGGCGGTATTCATAATAGTCGGGAACTGCGAGATAAGCTGCAGGCTCTGCCTCAGCACGTTAGGTATCGAGGTATTATCGGGGTCCTCGTCAAAGGAATAGAGCGCCATGACGCAGCGCGCCATTTTATTCATAATATCCTTCGAGGGATGCTTTATAATAATATCCTCTACGAACTCATCGGGAAGAGTACGGCACGCACCAATAACCTCATTAAAGGCGTAAAGCTGCTGCGGGGTCGGAAGCGAGCCGAAAACGAGCAGCCACGCAACCTCCTCAAAACCGAAGCGGTCGTTATCCTTGCAGCTCTGAATAATATCCCTTATGTCATAACCGCGGTAGAGCAAGCGTCCTTCCTTGGGCGTACGCTCGCCGTCAAGGATATAATAGCCCTCAACCGAGCAGACCTTGGTAAGCCCCGCCATAACGCCCGTACCGTCGGGGTTGCGCAGACCTCTTTTAACCTCATATCTCTCAAACTTCGTAGGGTTGATTTCGTTATTCTTATTAAGCTCCTCGCAGAGCGTGGAGATAGCGTCCATTGATATAGGCGAAATATAGCTCGACGGCATAAAATTCCTCCCTCATAAATATATTTTTATATAGTAACCCATATTAAGATAATAATTATACTAAAAAATTAAAATAAAGTCAAGAAAGAGGATTGTATGAAAAAGTCTATTATTGTATTTATCGTAATTCTTTTAGCAACGCTCATAATTCCCGCGGCGGCGTTAATCCCCGAAAAGCCGTCTAAAAGCGACAAAAAGGACGAGCTTGTTACGATATTCAACACGGGAGATTATAAAACCGTACAGTATTTTGAATAGGGCATAACCTCGGGCAGCTTGAGCGTACCGTCGCGCAGAAGGTCATTAACGGATACGGAGCGTGAGCCCTCCTTTAGCTGCTTTACAAGACTGTTAGCGGGGACTACGGCGCCTCTTAGTGAATTATCCACTACCTCTCGCGCAGTGGTTTGCGACCTTGCGAGCATAATATCGTTCCTGACGTAACGGCTCGTTTTAAGGTAGTCAAGAAGAACGTCCTTTTCTGTTTTTGCGCCTATGACAATCAGCTCATTCTGACCGAAAAAGAGAACGTCGGGGAGAGTCTGCTGAATATTATCAATAGCCTTGTCAATTGAGTCGGCTTTTCCGTGGGCAAGCGCGGTAATATTGCCCGTAATACCGTCGCTCTTTCCCGTTCCCTTATAAAGATTGAGGTACTGCAGAGTAACGGTATATTCCCCTTTTTCTACGTCAATACCCATTGCGCACACTATCGACATATCGCCCATACGCTGTCCCGCATTCTTAGAAAACGGAAGCAGAATAACAAGCGCGATAAGAAGTATTACCTTTACCTTTTTCAATGCTTACTTACCCCCGTTCTTAAAAAGAGTGAGCTTCTGAAAAAGAGCGACATTATATAAGCCGAGGAAAAGAGCACATCAAGGTTAACGGCGCTCCCGAGTCCCTCAAGCTGAAAAAGCGACTGAACGGGAAATTCAGAATATATCGCCGCGTTTCCCATACTGAGCCCGCAGGCAATATATACAACCGCCGTCATTGCATAGGGTATTAGAACGCCTCGGGCAAGGGCGCTCTCCCTGTTACCCTCGGTACCGTCCGACATCAGAATATAAAGCAGAGGTATATCAAGCGCGCCGTACGGGATAAAAAGCGAGGGCGTATTATATTCGGGATACGTCACCTTAAACGCTTTAGTGCTGCAGATTATGGCAGTAATTACGAAAACAAGACCAACAAAAAAGAGAGGCAGAGCCGTCCTGATAACCGCTTCAAAGCCGCAGAAATACGCATATACAGAGGCGAGCAAAAGTAGCGTCATAATCACAAAGGGTGAAAGCTTACTATGAACCTCTGAAGCAAGAAAGGCGTAAAGCCTTAAATAATCAAAAACGAGCAGGACAAGCACTCCCACTGAGCATAGGTACTTTACCGCCTTTACATTTAAGCCGCGTCTTACGAGTAACGCGGCAAAAAGCGAAAAGAGCGCAGCCGTCAACAGCTCCACGGCAAGTCTGAAAAGCGATACAGACGGGCTTGAAAGCACAGCCCCGAGCCGTATCAGCACGAACACAAAAAGCTCCTGGCGGGACGATATTTTTTCATTTTTTATACTAATGCTTTTCACCGTTATCAGCTCCGTTCAGATTTTGGATATTCACCTTACGCTTTGAGAGCTTTTTCCAGCTCTGCCTTATCACCGTATCGCCGAGCGAGGAAACGGTAAGGGGACTGAGCGGAACAGAATACGGTACTCCCTGCGTACTCAAAGAACAGATATTAACGAGCAAAACGCACGCGCTGAGCGTAAAGCCGTATATCCCCCAGAGTCCCGACGCGGCTATAAAGAAAAATCTCAGCACCGCAACACTCTCATAAAGCGGATAGACTACGTACGAGGCTATCGCGGTAAGCGCGACAACGACGAGCATCGGCTCGCTGATAATACCCGCTGACACCATGGCTTCGCCTATTACTATAGCGCCGATAATCGATACCGCATGACCAATGGTTTTGGGCAGTCTTAATCCCGCCTCTCGCATAATTTCATACAATATATGAATAATAATTGCTTCGACTACAAGTGGAAAAGGAGTCGTTGCCTCGCTCGTTGCGACTATATAGAGTAGCAGAGTCGGGAACATCTCCTGATGAAAGGTACCTATCGCTACGTATAGGGCGGGAAGAAAAAGCGAAATCGCAAAGCTAAGGTACTTTAAAAGCCTTATGAACGAGGCGTATAGCGGAGGGTTATCATAATCGTCGAGCGAGGAAAAATTATCCGTAAACAGATACGGGAGATAGATAACGAACGGCGTGCCCTCTACCATTACTCCGATTCTTCCCTCAAGCAGCTTGGAAGCGAGGACGTCGGGGCGTTCGGTATTACCCGTGCCCGAAAAAAAGGAAAAGCGCTCCCCCTGTAAATATTCGCCAAGTGCGCCGAAGTCAAGCACATTTTGAAGTCTTGCCGCCTTTAATCTGCGCTCGACCTCCTCCACGTTTTTTTCGTCCGCCCTGCCCTGAATATACGCTAACGCAACGGGCGTGAGCGCCTGAGTACCGAGCTTTATTTGCTTTAGCTTAAGCTTGTTGGTCTTAAGGCGTTTTCTGAGCATTGCTTTATTATCGTTAAGCGTTTCGGTAAAGCACTCCTTTGCGCCCTTTACCATTGCCTCGTTCGTCGGCTCCTCAACGCTTCTCTTTTCCCAGCCCTGCACGCCGAAAGCAATAAAATCCGACGAGCCTTCGACATAAAGCAGCGCAAAGCCGCTCATCAAAAGGAAGTACGCGTCCTCAAAGGTCTGCGCCTCGCTGAGCTCAATAGCGCCGAAAACGGATTTTTTAAGCTTATCGGAAAGCTCGACGTTGCTCCCAAATTCAAGGCTGCACTTAAGCGCAGGCTCAATTACAAGCTCATTGAGCGACAGCGAATTAACGAGCCCGTCCATAGCGCAGAAAAACGCCCTTACGCCGCAGATTACGACCTCTCTTATAAGGAAGTCGGAGCACTCCTTAAAGTCGGCTTTAACGCTCTCAAGATTAAGCTCATAGCCGCTTAACAGTTTCATATCATCACCTGTATTATTATGAAAAAATTTGCAAATAATATACAAGGTGAGATTATGGCGATTACAATTTGCAGAGCGGTAATAATATATTTTTTCGTAATACTTGCGGTCAGGGTTATGGGAAGGCGGCAGGTCGGCGAGCTTTCAACGCACGAATTCGTAATAACTATCCTCATCAGCGCAGTCGCTACCATACCGCTTGAGGATAACGAGCTTCCGCTCAGCAATTCTCTGATACCGATACTCGTATTTATCAGCTTTGAAATCATAGAATCTGCAATCTCAATGAAATCGGGCAAGTTCAGGGATATTATGCAGGGCAGACCAATATTCGTAATTAAGGACGGCAAGCTGCAGGAAAAGGAAATGAAAAAGCTCCGCCTTACACTCGACGACATTCTCGACTCCGCAAGGCAGAAGGATATCTTTGATATAACCGAAATTGAAAACGCCGTGGTCGAAACTAACGGCACTATCTCGGTAGTTAAAAAAAGCGACGGTAAGGCGGTGCCTATTCCGATAGTCGAGGACAGAGAAATAATAACCCAGTACTTCGGCGACGAGGAAATAAGAAAAAGCGAAATAGAGGCGCTTATAAAAAGCTCGGGATACAGGCTAAAGGATATTATGCTTATGACCGAGGACAAAAACGGAAATATAAAGATTATCAAAAAGGAGGAGAAGAAATGAAAAGGCTGTGGTTTGCGGTAATCTTTCTATGTATCGCGCTCGCGCTCAGCGTATTTGAGCAGTATAAGGTTCACACCTTTTATAATACGATGAGCGAAAAGCTCGTAATCGCTAACAGCTACGATAAGGAGGATAACGAAGAAATGCTTAAAGCAAGCATTGACGATATTCAGCAATACTGGCTTGAAAACAACGATATTCTGTTTACGTTGACAAATCACGGAGTACTTGACGAGCTTTCAAAGGACATCAGGGCAATTAATCCCGATAACGTGGATAACAGTCTTTATAAAGTTAACGCCATGCTGAACGTCTTTTACGAAAATGAGAGAATAACCCTTTCAAATATATTTTAATTTACATTTTAGAGTAACAATGCTATAATCGCCTTGAGGTGATTATATGATTTTCTTCGTGCTCGTTCTGCTGTTAGTGATTATTTCAGGCGCTCATTACAGCAAGCCTAATGAGTTTAATACCGACTACATTTCAAAGGACGGCATTGCGCCGATTAAGGGAATCTTTGTAATTCTTATACTGTTTAGTCACGGAAGGGGTTATTTTACTTTAGAAGGCGTATATGACGAAATGTACTTGTCGGTACAGGGACATCTTGACCAAATGGTAATCGCTATGTTCCTGTTCTACTCGGGCTACGGGATTATGGAGCAGATTAAAAAAAGAGGCTTTGACTACGTTAAGTCAATTCCTCAAAAGCGCTTCCCCCACCTGCTGCTCATCTTTGATATCGCTGTAGTGTTCTATATGATTTTATACGTTGCGCTCGGCAACAAACTAAGCTTAAAGACTGCGTTGCTTGCGCTTACGGGATGGCAGGGCATACTTAATTCAAGCTGGTACATTTTTGTTACCTTTGTGCTCTACATATTTACATTTATCGGCTTTTTTGCAATAAAGTGGATAAAAGATAACCGCTTCAAACTTGTATGTATAGTAGCTGTGACTGTGCTTTCATTCGGGCTTATTCTGGTATTTATGCGCTATACTGAAAAGGAACGCTTCTGGTATGATACTTTAATACTTTATTCGCTCGGTTTATGGTACTCATATTTCAAGCCTTATATAGAAAAAGTCACGATGAAAAATGACGTGCTGTACTACGTCTTATTTACAGTAGTTCTCTCGGCATATATTTACTTCTATAACAACAAATCTGTTGCATCTGTAAATTACGAAATCTGGGCTGTGCTATTCACGCTCGGTATCGTTATGATAACGATGAAGGTAAGAATTGAAAGCCGCCTGCTTTCATGGTTCGGCGACCATATTTTCAGTATATATATTCTCCAGAGAATACCTATGGTTATACTAAGGGAGCTCGGCTTTGCAGACAGGCACAAGTACTTCTTTATGATACTCTCAATTGCGATTACCGTTGCGATTGCAGCGGTTTATGACGATCTGACAGGCAGGCTTACCAAACTCATATGGAAGCCTAAAAAGCAA
>FLNY01001037.1_pt1 | contig 12427 bp, 9 predicted proteins | sample 1140381 | NCBI WGS metagenome assembly FLNY01 (sample SAMEA3878172, study PRJEB12797) | bioreactor metagenome | biome: Moose rumen | place: Sweden | collected 2011-10
GGCGACTGGCGTCTGACGGGCACGAACGTTTATAGCGGTTCCACCTACGTTGAGGGCGGCCGCCTGATTGTGAACGGCACGCATGCCACCGGCGGCGCCTATTATGTCCGTGACGGCGCCACCCTGATGGGCAAGGGCAGCATCAGCTCGAAGGTGAACGTGAACAACGGCGGAACCATCCTGGCCGGCGACACGCTGATAGGTACCTCTTACCGTCTGAACCTGAAGGGGGGTGCGACCGTGAGCAGCGGCGGCATCATCGCCTTCCCGCTTTACTACGACGGTACGGCTTTGCGCAATAACCGCATGGCCGTGACCGGCAGTTTCACGGTGAGCAACGCCACGCTGGAGCTGAACATGGACCAGGTGACGGCACCTCTGCCCGACGACGCGGTCTTCACTCTCTTCTCGTCGCTCGGCACCGTGTCGGGCACAGGCATCAAGACCATCATCCCGGAGCGTCCGTCGGCGACCCAGGAGTGGGACATCTCGACACTGCTGACCGACGGCAAGCTGCGTGTGAAGTCGACGGTGGTAAAGCTGAAAGGCGATGTGAACCGTGACGGAAGCGTGGATATCAGTGACATCGTTGCCATCATCAACCAGATAGCCGGCACAGCCACTTATGAGGATGCCGACGTGAACGAGGACGGGGGTGTGGATATCTCCGACATCGTGGCCGTAATCAATATCATCGCTGCCGGCGAGTAACCCTTCCTCATAGAGGCGTAAAATTCAGGCTAAGATGCTTGGCGGGGAAAAGAATAAATTGTATATTTGCAAATAAAACAATGCTTTATGCTGAAAGAAATCATCATAGAGGGATATAAGTCTATAAAAGACATGGATTTGCAATTGGGGCCGATAAATATTTTTATTGGCTCAAACGGTGTTGGTAAAACAAATTTCATGTCTTTTTTCCGCCTGTTCAACCAAGTCTATGAACAGCGCCTGCAGAACTATACAATGCAGAACCGTGCTGATTCGCTGCTACATTACGGTTTGAAGCATTCCAATGAAATCAGAGGTTGTTTTCATTATGATTTTGGTTCCTATTCGGCCGCGCTTCAACCCCGCGACAATGGTTCTATGTTCTTGTCGGAGGAGCACTTCGTTTGTGGCGATAAAACTGAGAGTGTCAAGAATCGTGATGAAAGCGTACTAAGAGACTCCATGTCGGCAGAAATCGAGCCGTTAAAGTCATATATGCAGAACTTCAGGATATATCATTTTCATGACACGGGCAAAGGATCTCCTCTAAGAACTGATTCCGACGTGAATGATAATCGATTCTTGAGGTGCGACGGTGGGAATCTGGGTTCTGTCCTCTATGATTTTCAGCTACATTACCCTAAGGCACTGAAACGTATTGAGATGACCATTCGTTCCGTGATGCCTTACTTTGAACGTTTTGATTTGCATCCTTCTTCTTATGATGAGAAGATAAATATGGTCTGGATTGACAGAAATGCTCCAGACAAGTATTTCTCGGTAAACGACCTGTCAGACGGGAGTGTCCGCTTTATTGCCTTGTCAGCATTGCTCATGCAACCGCTCCTTCCGAAGATGATTTTTATTGATGAGCCTGAACTGGGTTTGCACCCAGCTGCTATCGGCAAGTTGTCGGGTATGATTAAGTCTGCTGCATCCCGGGGGTGTCAGATAGTGATTTCAACCCAGTCGGTGAGTCTTGTCAATCATTTTGATGTCGATGACTTGATAACCGTTGATCGTCATGACGGTCATTCTGTTTTCAATCGCCTTGACCCAAAATCTTTAGAGACATGGCTGGATGATTATAGCCTGGGTGAGTTGTGGACAAAGAGTGTTATAAACGGTCAACCTGTTAATCTATGAAGAGGATAATTTTTATTGTTGAGGGTGAGACAGAGGAATCGTTTGTGAATACGGTGGTCAGACCTTATTTTTTTGCTTGTGGATTGTACAATCCCGTTCATTGTTTCAAGGTGAAACATACCCAAGGGGGTATGCAAAAGTATTCCCATGTCCGCAGTGATGTTTTACATACGGTCTATGAACGTGATGTGATTGTTACCACAATGTTTGACCTATATGCTCTACCTACCAGTTTCCCGGGTTATGCAGAGTCGCGATCAATTTCAAGTCATTATGAACGTGTAATCTATTTGGAGTCGAGAATGAAACTTGATATCGAAGTGTGTCAAAATCAGTTGTTTCCTAATTATATTCCTTATATTCAGCTTCATGAGTTTGAAGCATTGCTGTTTTCCTCATTGGAAGGCTTTGAAGCTCTGTTTGATGAGAATGAGATGGATTATAAAGGGATTCGTAATGTTTTAGACGCTTTTCCCAATCCCGAGGATATCAATGACTCTCCTTTGACCGCCCCTTCAAAACGGATACAGAGTTTGATACCTGGTTACAACAAAGTGGCATATGGTGTGATGTTGGCAGAGTATATAGGGATGGACACTCTTCTTGAGAAATGTCGTCATTTCCGTTCTTGGATAGAGCAATTAAAAAGTGTTTTGACCTGAGAGGATGAATTAATGGTAGGAGTTTTCTCCGACATCGTGGCCGTAATCAATATCATCGCTGCCGGCGAATAAACGCAGACAGTCGAAAAGTTCCATCCCCCGCACAGCTATACTTGTGCGGGGGATGTTTGTGGCTTCCGCATGAGGTGATTCTTTTTATTCTATCGTAGTTGGCGAATCCCTCAAGAGAAGTTGCCTTTGTCGGGAAATCGTACAAATCGAACCAAATCTACCAAATCTAATTATTACTTCCCCAATAGGTGGCACTCAACAAACAGTGACAACCAAATAGTTCAATGATGAGGCTAAAGTATAAATAATCTTAAAAAACGTTGGATTTCTATTGGAAGGGGTGGAGTTATGGTAGTATAATAGTAAATTTGCATACTATTTTTTATAAATTGAGTTTATTTTAGCTAATGCAGAACAGACTATGAAAGATAAAATCTTATACTTGGCACTGCTGTTTTTTATGTCGCTATGCGATGTGTGTGGTCAGACGAAAGACGTGACTTTGGCGCGTGACTTGAGCGGTCGTCAATACAAGGGAGTTGAAGAACTGTTTGAGACTGGCATCTCGAATGTGGGTTTCTCTTCCGACGAACGTTATGCCAGTATCGTGACCGGGAATGTGGGTGCGGGCACATTCAGTTCTGGCAAATCACAGATATCGCTTTTTGACATGAAAATGAACCGTGTGTTGTGGACACATGAAGTGAAAGGCACGGCCAAAACAGCTATCCCTACGAAATATGGTGTGTTTGCCAATGTAGGGGATAAAGTCGAGGTACTTGACTTCGGTAGTGGTATTTACCATAGGGAGTTGAAAATCCGTCCTGTCTATATGGACGACTCCCTCGATTTGATATTGGGTTATAAAGGTGGTTCGGACCATAAGCTGATGTGTCACCGTTTGAGTGACGGTAGTGAGCGGTGGCAGGGCAAGGTGGACATCGACCACAGTTGGGGCTGGGATGAAGTGATGGAACTGCCAGGCAATCGTCTGCTCCTTGTAGCAGACGACATCTGCCTGATAGACTTGCTTACGGGTCAGATTACGACCCATGCTGCCATGACCGGCTATACGAAAGGCAGCGTGAAACTAGCCCATTTCGCAGACTCTTTTGTGACGGGATTTCTGTTTGGCGCGATGTCATATGTCCTTTTCCCTCAAGGCGGCTTCAGTATTGGCTATGATGTGATGAGATACGATGACTCCGTAGTCAACCATCTTTGTTCCAACATTCTGGAGCAGGATTCCTGCTATTACATCTCCGACCGTAACAGCCTACGTGCTTTTGATAAGGACCTTCATCAACTTTGGGAGTACAAGTATCCTACGGAACGTGCATCGAAAAGTTATCTGTTCGGTCAGCATGGCACGATATATATGCTGAACATGGGGTTTGGAGTTCGCGGCACAGGCGAGACCGTGAAGGACAGCCGTCCTTTTATTGCCTCTTTGAATTCACATACCGGTGAACCTTTCTTTTTTAAACCCCTGACCGTAAAGAACGAAATGCTAAACGACGCTATGATCACTCCTTGGGAGGCTTGGTATTTGCAGGATGACGGTCTGGTTTTTCAACGAGACATCAATGACAGCGAGATTAACATGTCTGAGTGGGACACGAAGAAAGGCCTTATAACCGAGGCTGTTCGTGACACAATCTACGTAAAGAATGACAGCACCCGTCGGTTAGATCCGATATGGAGTGACTGGAAGCAGTTGCCCGTGAAGTTGAATAATGGAAATGTCGTTGTGGTGGACCAGCGGTTGAATGAGGTGGGTTTTTATCCCCGTGAGAAAGTCTATTATCAGCTTCAGGAAGACGATTGTTACCGTTACGTTTGCCGTAACCGTGACAAAAGTTCTCTTGAGATATGGATGCTGGGACGTTCCGACGTTGACAGCCAGATTCGTCTGACCAAAGGTGCCTGCCAGGTTTGGAAATACGGCAACATGGTGTATTACACCACCGAACGCTCCCTTTGCTATTTCGAATTGACATCCAAGGAATGAAGAAGAGGAAGTAAAATGCTAGTCAAACGTGAAAATTTGTTTGTCTTGTAAAAGTGACGCAAAATAAATAACGCAATGGGGCTTTGTGGTTTCGAGGAAACAGGAAACTATGAAGTCCTGACGTTTTTTCAGTGCCGGGGCTACATTTTTTTTATCTTACTAAAAAGAAGTTTTTTTTGTTGAAAACGCGGCAACGAAAAAAATATTATGTTTTTGTAGAAAAAAGGGATTCCAAAGTGTCTATAAGGTAAAAGCATGGTGCTTCATTTCCATACGAAGTGAAGTTGTAATACAGAAACGATGACAGACAAGGCGACACTCAAACAGTTTTTTATTCAGTATTATAGCGAGATGAATCATCTCGCCAGGACAATACTGTATGATGACGAAGAAGCCGAGGACGTTGTTGAGGACGTGTTTCTCAGATTGATGGAGCAGACGGTTGAGGTTTCTCCAGACAAGATAAGATCTTACCTTTTGCGGTCGGTTCATAACGGTTGTCTGAACCGCATCCGACAAAAATCGGTAAGAGAGCAGTTTCAGAACTTATACTGTACAGAAACCCTGGCTGGTGAACAGTACGCAGCTGATGTCCGGTTGAACTATGAAAATGTTTGTGACTTGGCCGACCGCTGTCTTACAGAACCACACCTCAGCATTTTTCGCCTCCGCTTCGAAGAGGGTATGAAATTGAAAGAAATTGCCTCAGAACTGGATATGAACCTGAAGACAGTATATAAGTACTTGAGCCAGGCAATCCAAACGCTCCAAAACCATTACCGTCCCTAAACACTGCAGACATTATGGAATCAAATCGCGAAATCATCCGTCTTTTGGAAATGCTTGACAATCCAGAAGACTATTCCGAACAGGAAATTCAGTCATTCATTACTCGTGATGATGAGATTCGCAAGGCCTATGAGATGATGGCCTCAGCCAAACGTGGTTATCACCATCGTCATACTCGGAAAGAGGTTGACCCGGAGTCGGCCTGGCGTCGTTTTGAACAAAAGAAATTAGACTCCAGACCAATAGCTTTGCCGGAGAACCCATCTCCAAAGCGCCGTTTTCATTCATTTTTTTCGTTACGTTCGTCATTTTCGAAGGTGGCTGCAGTGTTTGCCGGTATTCTGTTTGTTGTCGGCATTGCTTTCGCGGGTATTCGCATAGTACGTTTTTTTCAGCAAGGGCAAACTAAGCCTATTAGTCAGGACACATTGACCTTGAATACGGTTGCCCCTCGAGATGCAGGAAAAGCATTGCCAAATCCGGTAGACACAATAATGCCTGATGCTGAGAGCCAGACAGCCCAGATAGCGGATTCGGACTCAATAGCCGTTCTTGCACCTCTTGAAGGTGATGAGATTGGTGCAGACCATGTAACCCCCAGTGGCAAACAAGTGTATGAAAATGTGGGTTTGGAGAAAATCCTGTCAGATATAGGCATATACTATCACGCGGAGGTTGTATTCCAGAACGACTCGGCTCGCCGTCTTCGTTTTTATTTTGTGTGGAACCAGACACAAAGTTTGAAAAATGTTGTGGAGAACCTCAACCAGTTTGATGCTATAGAAATCGAACTTGAGCCCAACAAAATCATTGTGAAATAAAAAGAAGACAGAAACGATGAAAAGATTATTTCTTTTAATTCTGTTGTGCATGACAGGCAAGACAGTCCATTCTCAACAAATCACCCAAACCTATGATGACGTTCCTCTTTCAGATGTTCTCCTTCATCTCAATGATCAGCAGGATGAGTACACAATCATGTTCATATACAATGAGCTTGAAAGTTACCACATAAGCACCTCCGTCGTCCGTAAGTCCATTCCAGACGCCCTGGAGCAGATAATCGGTTTCTATCCCATACGGATACAAATTGACTCAAGTGATCCATCCGACAAGAAAATCTACGTCGAGCCACTCTGTAAGACCGACCGTCATCTGACCGTCATCGTTCATGACGAGCAAGAAGAAGCCGTGGCGTTCGCCAATATTGCCTTACTCTCTCCTTCTGACTCGACAGTCTTAGCTGGTGGTGTCAGCAATGCAAGCGGCTATTTCTCCATCCCTTTTGGTGCAAGCGTTGTGTGTGACACCGTGCTTGTCAGGTGCTCGTATGTTGGCTACAAAACCGTCTACCGACTATGCTCAGCCGGCGATATTGGCATCATCAGTCTGGAGCCGGCAGAATACTTGATCAAAGGCGTGAAGGTGAACGGCACTCATATCATGAACCATGTAGACAAAACCGTTCATACGTTCACGGATGAACAAGTTCGTAGTTCTCGTCATGCGCATGATTTACTGGAGAAGGTAGAAGACTTGCGAACGAATCCCGTCAGCAGAAAACTTGAGCGAATGGACGGTGGCAATGTGCTTATCCTCCTGAACGGTGTACGTTCTTCCGATATAGACTTGAAGGGAATCCCTTCCGAGAAGGTAGTCCGCGTGGAATATTATAATATACCCCCAGCCCGTTATGCCGACGCTGGTACCGTGTTGAATGTAATCACGCGAAAACTGGACACGGGTGTCGGTGGGGGTATTGATGCCCAAAGTGCGTTCACTACAGGTTTCAGCGATGAGGAAGCCTATCTGAACATGATCTCTGGCAATCATCAGTTGTCATTCTCCTATGGCTTCAGTTTACGTGACTACGACAAACGCATCTCAAATCGTCAATACGACTATATCCTGGATGGTGAGGCAAGCCATTATCGGTCTGTCATCCGCGACAAATTCGGCTATACAGTAAATACCCCGACCTTGAAGTATACCTACAGCAAGGATGACGACGTGACCTTCCAGGTTGTTGCTCAGCCGAATTTTGACCGTGACCATTCAAATGGTGTAGGTGATATCCGTATCAGTACAGAAAAGAGCGTGACAGATGGAACAGCCTCGTCGAGGAGGCGAACCAAGTCCTTTGGCCCAGTGCTGAACGCCTATCTTCAGAAGAGTCTTCCCCATGACCAGGAACTTGAGGTGGACTTGGTGGGAACCTACTATCATAACAAGGTAAGCTCTTCGAATGAGCAGTCGAGTCTTGACGATGGTGGTGTCCTGCTTTCAGACGCCGTCCGGCAGATTAATGACAAGTATTCGTTTATCGGTGAGATTTCTTATGGCAAGAACTGGGAAAGTGGCAGTCGTCTCAATCTGGGCTACCGTGGCTCGTTTGGTCGCTCACAAGCCACCATCAGCAATGTGCTGTCCAACTATAATGACTATGACTATACCTCTGCCAGCTATCAAAATTATCTCTATGCGGAATATAGCGGAAAGTTGAAGCGTCTGATGTACCGGATAGGCACCGGAGCCACTTACGTGGCTCATAAGAATGACGACACGCACGACTCCCGTTGGTACTTCACACCCAAACTGGTTCTGTCATATAACGTCTCCCAGCAGCTGGGACTGCAGTTTGTCACATCTTCTGGAACAAACGTGCCTTCGATTTCACTTCTCAGTAATAATGCACAGATGGTGATTCCCGGTGTGATGAGTGTGGGTAATCCTTACCTGAGAAGCAGCAACATTTATCAGACGCAGTTTGTGTGCCGTTGGAACTTGGGGTGGCTCACCACCCGTCTTACATTGGACTATCGTTATGCCGACCGCCCTTACAGCCAATATTTCACTCAGCAGGAGATGATGGGCAGGCAGTATGTTGTGAGAAAAAGTGAAAATGCCCGCTTCTCTTCCGATTTTGGGGGGTCTTATCAGTTCACCTTCTCGCCATTCAAGAGCAAAGAGCTGTCTGTCATGCTTCAAGGCTATGTCTATCGTCAGACCATCAGCAGCCCAGTCGTCGGACGTTACCATCACGTATGGGCACCTCTTTATTTCAGTGTCCAGTACCAGAAAGGATGCTGGGGAGCAATGTATCAGGGCAGTGTGGTGTCCAAACGGCTTAATGGTCCTGTGCTGGATGCCGGCGAGAACGCCTCACACTTGCAGGTGTACTGGCAAAAAAAAGGCCTGCGAATCTACGCTGCTGATTATTGGCTTTTCACTCGTTCACGCTATTCAGGATACAGCCTTCCTGCCAGCATTCTTCAGACTTCTTATAAGACGCATATTGATGACAACCGGTCAATGTTTGTGATCGGCTTCTCATACAATTTTTCTATGGGTAAGAAACTCAATATCAACCGAAAACTACATAACCGCGACAATGACAAGGGTACGTTTTAGAGAATTTGAGAATGTCATGGCCTAAGGTCGGATAAACATCCAAATTTTAGAAGAAAAAGATGGAAGGTGTGTCTGGATAATGGGGCTGAGACGAAAACTGCTAATCCTTTGAATTGTAGCTGGCTATACTTTTACGGGATTGCGAGAAAATCTGCTCAAAAATAGTCTAAGCACAGCTTAAAGCTAATTGTTAGAACCTGCCTGGAATATGTTTTTTGTAATAGCGTAGAGAGGAAAGTTGGTCATCCAACTTTGGATTCTGAAGTCTGACATAGAGAAACGTATTCCATGCATGTTGTTATGTTTGTCGACAAACGCACGCAGGCTTCTCGCTTTGAGGTTTTCTTCAGCTTTAACCTCCACGGGTGTGATTATGTCGTTGTGTTGTATCAGGAAATCAATTTCTCCTATGGAATTCTCTGCAGACCAATAATAGATGAAGTCTGCAAAGTCTTTGATTTGCTGAAAAACGAATTGTTCTGTGAGCGCCCCTTTGTATGTGGAAAACAGTTCGTTTCCCTTGATGATTGTCTCTGGCTTGATTTTGGCCATGGCAGACAAAAGTCCCACATCGAGCAAGAACAGTTTGAAACAAGCTAAGTCTTCGTATGCACTTAATGGTAGTTCTCCTAGTTTGACTCGGTTTACCTTGTAAACCAGTCCTGCGTCCCTCAGCCATTCTATTGCAAGTTCAAATTCTTTCGCCCTAGCTCCTTTTTTTAATACACCAAAGATGAATTTTTTGTTTTCTTTAGCCAACTGCCCCACAATGTTTTCCCATACGATTCTAATTCTTGGTACTTGTTCGGCGGGTGCGTGTTTGGAGAAGTCGTGTTCGTAAGTTAATATAATGTTCTTCTGAATTCTCCTTACTTCTTCTAGGTTTTTGTTTTCCACGTATGAGCTGACTACTTCAGGCATGCCCCCCACGAAGTAGTAGAGTTTCAGGGTTTGTATAAGTTGGTCTTTAATGTATGTGATTTTTTCCCATTCTTGTTTCTTTATGATGTTGAGATATTCTTCCATGCCGATAGCCATAAGGAACTCGTGAAAACTCATAGGGTAGAGTTCTATAAAATCCACTTTTCCAACAGGGAAGGAATCATGCGAGTGCATGGAAATCCCTAAGAGGGAACCCGCGGCAATGACGGGAATGTTTCTTGCTTTTTCACAGAAATATTTTAATGATGTAATTCCTCTTGGTGCAGCCTGTATTTCGTCAAACAACAATAATGTATTATCATCGATGTCTGTGTGTGTGCGAAGGGAAATAGCCGTCTTTATTCTTTCAATGTCGAAATCAGGGATAAATATATTCTGCAAAATTGTGTCTTCTTCGAAATTCACATAGACATAATTGTTGAAGTGTCTTTTTGCAAATTCAAGCATTAGCCAGGTTTTGCCTACCTGTCGAGCGCCTTTAATGATTAATGGCTTTCTGCTGGCATTATTTTTCCAATTGATTAATTCTTCTATTTTGAATCTTTCCATTTTGACGTTATTTTTATGCAAAGATAATTTTTTTTTTTTATTCGCACAAATTTAATCTACAAAAATGGGAATATTTACATTTTTATGTCCTTAAAAGTGTTGTGAATTGCATTTTTGTGTCCTTAAAAATGTAATGAACTATATTTTTATGTCCTTAAAAGTGTTTTTTTGAAACGAATGGATGGGTACGCATTAGGTGAGATGAATATGGCTGGAGTTGAGTATGCATCTTGGGTTGGTAAGAGTTGTCGTCTGGACGTGTCTACAACGGGAACCAGACGAAGACGGCTGCATCCCAGACGGCATGCGATAAGATGATGGCTGGAAAGTGGTTGGGGTAGAACCTGTAGAGTGCGCCCCAGATGAGTCCGCACACCATGGCTGCCATGATGAGCATGAAGTTGAGTGACGGGATGTGGACGGCGGTGTAGAGTAAGAGTGTGAGCCAGAATCCTTTATTGGGAGAGTGGCGCTGCGACAGGGTGTCTTGTATGTAGCCACGCCAGAATATTTCCTCCGCCGGCCCGATGATGCAGAGCAGCAGGATGGAAATGAGCCAGTGGGGGTCGGATGCCTTGAGTCCGTAGATGCTGTCCACCTGCGGCCGGGCGAAAGAGAACATGAGGGATGAGAGCTTGTCGCCTACGAAGAAAACTCCCCAAATGACAGCTGCGATGAGGATGCCAGCCAGCAGGTGGGTGAGTCGGAAACGGCTCAGTGACTGCTTCAGCTGCATGCCGTGAAATGCAAATGCCAGGGAGCTCAATGTCAGTCCGGCGGCTGTCATCATCCACCAGAAGCTGAAGTTTTTGTTGATGAAAGCGAGCTGGGGGGAGAACATCAACGTCCAAAGGATGAAGGCAAGGGATATGGAAAGGATGAGACGGCGCATTTTTAAGTGGATAGTGAAAAGTGAAAAGTGGAAAGTGTAGTTACTGATGCTATGAGGACTGGGACGGAAAAGGGGGGATGGGAATGGATGGGCGAAATGGGCAGAATGGGCTGGCAGATGATATCCACTCAACACCGGGGAGGCGGGAAGGGATGGGAAAGGTGGATGCCAGACAGGAACCCCGTGGGGACTTTCTAAAGGAGGGTGAACAGGGCTAAAGCGGGATAATCATGGCAATGGAGAGGAGTAGGGAGAAAGCCATCTGGAGTTTTGCGCTTTTCTCATCGAGGTCCTGGATGTCGGATGGCGTCTTGGAGCTGATGAATCGGTGCATCTGTGCCGCGTTCTTCAGGGCGATGGGCAGGGCGAGCAGGATGAGCCATACCGTCTTGACCGGAAGCAGTCCGAAGAAGGAGATGGCGATAGCGAAAATGAAGGGCATGATCATTTCGAAGATGAAAATCCATGCTGAGTTTTTCCCTCCGATAAGCATGGCGAAGGTCTTGATTCCCGCTTTTGCGTCGTCTTGTATGTCGCGTGTGTTGTTGGAGTGGAGTATGGCGTCGGTGATGAGCCCGATGGGTACTGCGACGAAGAGTATGTTGCAGTGGAAATTCCCTGTGAGAATATAGCTCATGCCGAGCATGGGCAGAACCGCATAACAAAGGAAAATGACAACGTCTCCCAGTGCGTTGTATTTCAGTGGCGGATAGAGCAGCGAGAGAGCCAGTCCGGCCAGTCCGATATAAAGCGTTGGCATGCCTGTGAGGCATACGAGCGCCACGCCCAGGATGACAGCCACCACCTGCAGGCAAATGCTGAACCTCATGAACTCAGCCGGCGAGAACTGTCCGCTGGTGAGCGTCTTGACGCTGTAGTTGTCGTCGCGGTCGACATGCTTCTTGAAGTCGAAATAGTCGCTCCACACGTTTCCCGCAGCATGCACCATGACGATGGTGAGCAGTGAGAGTAGCGCCAAGGGTATGCTGACGTCAAATCCCCTGAAATATAGCCATGCCGTTGATACGATAACCGGCATGGCACTGGCCGGAAAGGACCAAGGCCGTGTGGCCAGCACCCAGTCCTTGAAAGAATGTTTTTGCATGTTCTGAAAATATGAAGTTGAAAATTTTTTGCAAAGTTACTAATTTTTTGTGAGAATAAGGAATGAAGACCTGATTCAATCACTTTTTTCCGACACCAATCCGCTCCAACTACATCAACTTTTATCAGTTTCTCTTCGACTTTATTTTTTTGTTTCGCATAATTTTTGTGAAAAAGCAGATAAAAGGCGTGAATTAT
>FLNY01003192.1_pt1 | contig 12424 bp, 10 predicted proteins | sample 1140381 | NCBI WGS metagenome assembly FLNY01 (sample SAMEA3878172, study PRJEB12797) | bioreactor metagenome | biome: Moose rumen | place: Sweden | collected 2011-10
GCTGCAGGCCTTGACGATGATGCTCATGGCGGGGCCGCTGGTAGGCATCCCTGTGGCGGCCATCTTGAAACGTGAAATGAAAAAAAATTGAAAAGCGTATGGACATATCTGTTGTGATACCTCTTTATAATGAGGAGGAGTCGATTTCCGAGCTGTTCAGCTGGATTGAGCGCGTCATGCAGGAGCATGGGTTCAGCTATGAGGTAATCTTCGTCAGCGACGGCTCGACCGACCGTTCGTGGGACGTCATCACCGGGCTGAGGGCTCGCTCCGAGCATGTGCGCGGCATCAAGTTCCGCCGTAACTACGGCAAGAGTCCAGCGCTCTACTGCGGTTTTGCCGCGGCTCAGGGCGACGTGGTCATCACCATGGACGCCGATCTGCAGGATTCGCCGGACGAGATTCCTGAACTCTACAGGATGGTGAAGGAGGACGGCTACGACCTTGTCAGCGGCTATAAGCAGAAGCGCTACGACCCGCTGTCGAAGACGCTGCCCACGAAACTCTTTAATGCGACGGCCCGCAGGGTGAGCGGCATTAAGAACCTGCACGACTTCAACTGCGGTCTGAAGGCTTACCGGCTCGATGTGGTGAAGAACATCGAGGTCTACGGTGAGATGCACCGCTATATCCCCTATCTGGCCAAGCAGGCCGGTTTTACGAAGATTGGCGAAAAGGTGGTGCACCATCAGGCCCGCAAGTACGGCGAGTCGAAATTCATGGGCTGGAACCGCTTTGTCAACGGCTATCTCGACCTGCTGACGCTCTGGTTCCTCTCGACGTTCGGCAAGAAGCCCATGCACGTGTTCGGCTTCCTCGGCACGCTGATGTTCATCATCGGTTTCGTGGCCGCCTTCGTCATGGGTGCCGGCAAGCTGTGGTGCCTCTACAGGGGCGTTCCGCAGCGGCTGGTGACTGATTCTCCCTTCTTCTACATCTCGCTGACGATGATGTTGCTGGGCACGCAGCTGTTCCTGACGGGATTCCTGGGCGACCTCATCAGTCGCTCGTCTCAGACACGTAATGACTATCAAATAGAAAAAACCATCTGATGCGCGGCCGACTTTGCCTGTTTACAGCATTGGTCGCCTTGGCGGCGTGTTCGTCCATCGACTGCCCGGTGGAGAACACGGTTGCCGTTCGCTATGGTGTCTACGGCACCGACGGCATCGACGAGGTGGCCGACACGCTGAAGGACACGCTCTGGATATGGACTCCACGGGCCAACGGCACCGACACGCTGCTGCTCAACCGCGGCGTTGGACTGACCGCGTTTGCCCTGCCCGTCAGCTATCAGCGGCCTGTCGATACGCTCATTTTCTATATTGCAGACACGAGCCACGTCTGGACGGTCGACACCGTCTTCCTCAGTAAAACCGACACTCCGCATTTCGAGTCAGTAGACTGCAATGCGCACTTTTTCCATCATTTGACGGCCGTCAGGAGCACCCATCGCGGCATCGACACCGTCGTCATCAACCAACCCTCAGTGACCTATGATCAGAGCCAGACGCATCTGCACATCCATTTCAAGGATCGCCATTAGCCTCGCCCTGCTCTTGGGACTTGCTGCTCCGGCTGCGGCACAAGGCTTTCTGCGCCTCGAGGCCGACACGGTGCCGATGTTCCGTGGCTTTGCCGTTTCTGTCGATGCTGTGGGGCTGGCCCAGATGCTGCTCAGCGACCATGGGCAGTATGAGGGTGCATTGAGATTGAACCTCCATGACCAATATTTTCCCACGGTTGAGCTGGGCTACGGCAGGGCCAACCACGAGGACGACGAGGTGACGGGCATCACCTATAAGGCTCGCGGCCCCTACTTCCGGGTCGGTGCTGACGTCAACCTGATGAAGCGCAAGCACACCGGCAACCGCATCTATTGCGGCCTGCGCTATGCCTTCACGAGCTATAAGGTCGACATGGACCGCCCGCTGCTCACCGACCCTGTATGGGGTGGGGCAGCCTGGTGGGGCGTTGGTGGCCAAGGATGCACGCAACATTGGGCTGAGGTCGTCGTGGGCATCGACGCCAAGGTGGCCGGACCGCTCCACATGGGCTGGAGTGTGCGCTATCGCCGTCGTCTGGCCCACAACGACGGGCCGACCGACAAGACCTGGTATGTGCCCGGTTTCGGCACGCAGGGCTCCACGAAGCTGGGCGTGCTGTTTAATATCGCCATTGACATCTGAGTGAGAATATGGAACAGAACAAGCGCAGACAACTATGGTGGCAGGTGCCGTTGCTGGTCCTGCTCGTCGCAGGCACCTTCTTGATAGCCCGCGAGCAGCGTGGGGCGCCCTACCAGAAATGCTCGGGCATGATTTTCGGTACGGTCTATAACATCACCTATCAGAGCCGTCAGGATCTGCAGGGCGACATTGAGTCGGCTCTGCTGCAGGTTGACGGAGAGTTCTCGATGTTCAACGACACGTCCACTGTCAGCCGCATCAACCGAGGTGAGCAGCCAACGCGAAGCACCATGTTCGAGGAGGTCTATGCATTGGCAATGACCGTCAGTCGAGAGACCGACGGTGCCTTCGACATTACCGTCGCACCATTGGTCAATGCTTGGGGCTTCGGCTTCAAACATGAGGTGTTGCCTACGCCCGAACAGGTGGACAGCCTGCTGCAAATCCGTTCGCAGCTTGACTTCAGTGCCATTGCCAAGGGCTACGGTGTCGATGTGGTGGCCAGTATGCTCAGTGCGAAAGACATCAGGAACTTCATGGTCGAGATTGGTGGCGAGGTGGCCACGCGGGGCATGAACCCCGGCGGTGAGCCTTGGCACATCGGGGTGACGAAGCCTACTGACGACTCGCTCGCAGTGGAAGGCGAGCTGCAGACCGTCCTCACCTTGACCGATCGCGCCTTGGCCACCAGTGGCAACTATCGAAACTTCTACTACAAGGGTGGCCGCAAGTATGCCCACACCATCGATCCGCGGACTGGCTATCCCGTGCAGCACAACATCCTCTCGGCCACTGTTGTGGCTCCTGACTGTGCAACGGCTGATGCCTATGCCACTTCGTTCATGGTGCTCGGACTCGAAGGCGCATGCAGTGTGCTGGAGCGCCACCCGGAGTTGCAGGCCTACCTTATCTATACTGACGAGCAGGGACAACTCAGCGTTTGGGATAATCTGAAATGAATGCAGGACTGACCTTCTACGACCAGTTGCTCAGGTTTCAGCTCTTTCAGGGCCTGAGTCGCGCCGAATTGCTTCAGCTGGCCGGACAGACTAAGTTCGGCTTCATGAAACTGGCATCAGGAAAACTGGTGGTTCGCGAGGGTGACACCTGTCGGCAGCTATGGTTCCTCGTCAGTGGTCAACTGCAGCTGACCATCGAGAGCGACGACCATGGCTATGCCTTCATAGAGGACATCAGTGCCCCTTGGGTGTTGCAGCCAGAGGTGCTCTTTGGAGCGTCCACACGCTACACGTGTTCGGCAAAAACCTTGAGTGAGTCGCATTTCATCACCATTTCAAAGGACGAGGTGATGCGCCTACTCGATGATTTCCTCATTTTTCGTCTGAACTTCATCAACCTCCTGTCTACGCAGTCGCAGCGCCGAGACCATCGATCCTGGCGGCGTGAGCCCCGTTCGCTGCGCGACCGCATCATCACTTTCCTGCTCGATCGCTGCACCTATCCTGCCGGTCATAAGTCTGTCCGCATCCTAATGAACCGATTGGCTCAGGAGGTGAACGACAGCCGTCTCGATGTCTCCCGCGAGTTAAATAAAATGCAGGATGAACAATTGCTCAAACTGCATCGTGGCCGCATCGAGATTCCTTCGCTCGAGCGCCTGTTGATGTAAGCTTCCACTATTTCTCGAAATGCTGATAGTCCTTAAGTGAGCGCCATGCGCCACCCCAGCTGAAGCCGTGGGCCAGAAAAAGCCGATGGCAGAGGTCGCCTTTCTCAATCTTGTAGGGCGAAGTAGCCTTGCGGTTGGCCCAGCGGCGTGCCGTTTTCGGCTGAACAACGGTGCGGCCGCCGCGCTGTTGCCTGACGTATGGGTTAAAGAGAGGGTTGATGTCGATGGCCAGCCCTTGGGCATGCTTCGACAGTTTCCGGCTACCTGAAATCTGGCGGAAACAGAAGCAACTGGTGTTGTTCGCCTGCATGGATTCCTCGTCGTCGGCTCCGAAGTCGTCAATGAGCTGCATACGTGCGATAGGGTAGTGGGCCTTGTAGAGTTCTCTGAAGATTTCGATCAAGTCCTGGGCTATCATCTTATTGCAGACAAGCTCCCCCTCGTGTACTTTGCCCTCAGCATCGTAGTGGAGCACGCGCAGGTAGCGCAGGTCTGTTCGCCGGATGGTGCATTCCTCAGGGAAGGAACCACCCTGCATGCGCTGGAAGACAGCGTTGCTGATAGTGTCGACTGTAAAAGCCTGACCGCTGGCAGTCTGCACGGCGAGCAGCCCCCAAAGTACCAGAATGGGGAAATCCCTACAAAGTTTAGGGGAAAGTCTATTCCAGTTTAGGGAAAAACATTTCCGCTGCCGGCGGAAACATCGTATCTTTGCACCAGATTCTAGAGCGAATCTGCTTTTATCAGAAATGAATGTTTCCATAGATTTGTTTTTTAGGTTATTGTTTGCTTTTAATTTTGAATGAAGGAGCGCTGGACGATGGGATATCGGCCAGCGCTTCGTTTTCACTCTTAGGCAGAAGCAAATCTTTCACTATTCACTTTTCCCTTTTACTTTTGCATGTCGTGGACCACCTGCATGAGGCGCTTGCCTATCAGGTCGGCCTCGTCAATCGTCTGAGCTTCGCTGTAGACGCGGATAATGGGCTCCGTGTTCGACTTGCGCAGGTGCACCCACTTTGTCGGGAAGTCGATCTTCACGCCGTCAATGTCGTTGACCTTGGCCTCGGGGTCTTGAGCAAACATTTCTTTTACCTTCACGAGGATGGCGTCGACGTCGGTCTCAGGTGTCAGGTCGATGCGGTTCTTGGCTATCTGATAATCAGGGAACGTTTGGCGCAGCTGGCTGGCCGTCAGCCCCTTCTGGGCGAGCGACGAAAGGAACAGACCGATGCCTACAAGGGCGTCGCGGCCATAGTGACTCTCGGGATAGATGACGCCGCCATTGCCTTCTCCGCCAATCACTGCGCCCACCTCCTTCATCTTCGTCGTCACGTTAACCTCGCCCACGGCAGCAGCACTGTACTTGCCGCCATACCGCTCGGTGACGTCGCGAAGGGCACGGGTAGAGGAGAGGTTGCTGACTGTAGCGGCAGCAAATTCTTCACTCTTCACTTTTACTTCTTCACTTAAAACATAGTCAGCCACGCTGACCAACGTATATTCTTCGCCGAACATGCGGCCGTCCTCGCAGATGAATGCCAGACGGTCTACATCCGGGTCGACGACGATGCCGAGATCGAAGCCGCCATGCCGCATCTTGTCCATGATGCCCTGCAGGTTTTTTTCCAATGGTTCGGGGTTGTGGGCAAAACGCCCGTTGCACTCGCCGTTCAGAATCTCAAAGTCGACGCCAAGAGCGCGGAACAGGGCGGGCAGTATGATGCCGCCGACCGAGTTGATCGTGTCAGCACAGACGTGGAAGCGGCGCTGCCGGATGGCCTCGGTGTCTACAAGACGCAAGTCGAGCACCGACTGGATGTGGCGCTGGTTCATCGTGTCGTCGTGGGTGACGTGGCCCAGCTGCTCCACGGGTGCATAATCGAAATCTTCTTCTTCGGCAATGCGAAGCACCTCAGCACCGTCATCAGCCGTAAGGAATTCTCCCTCGCTGTTGAGCAGCTTCAGGGCATTCCACTGCGTGGGGTTGTGCGAGGCGGTGATGATGATGCCGCCGTCAGCCTCATGCCATCTCACGGCCAGCTCGGTGGTCGGCGTGGTGGCCAGTCCGATGTCAATCACCTCGTAGCCCATGCCGACGAGCGTGCCGCAGACGACGTCGCGAACCATGGGGCCAGAGATGCGCCCGTCGCGGCCTACAACGATTTTCATGCCTTTTGCCCCTTGCTCCTTAATCCTGGTAATGAAGGTGGCATAGGCTGTTGTAAACTTTACGATGTCGAGTGGATTGAGCGTATCGCCGGTGCGTCCGCCGATGGTGCCGCGGATGCCTGATATTGATTTGATGAGTGTCATAGATCTATCTTACGTTGGAAACTGAATTCATAATAATATGGGTAGACATAGTTCGAAGCTACGGTGTGACCCTGCGAGTGGGGCACGATGAGACGCACCTTGGCCACGTGGTCGTCGGCTGTGCGGGGACGTCCCACGTTGATGTAGGGGAAGGCCACGAGGAAACCCTGGGCTGCTCCGAAAGCGGCGCCGTTGTAGCCGTAGGTCGACATGATGAGCCCTTCGGTGAACGAGCCGGTGTAGGTGCCTCCGCTGCGGGTGATGTTGAGCACGTCGACCTCATAGGGGTGCGTGTCGTTATAGAGGGCGCTGGAGTCCATCAGACATATTTCCAGAAACCTCACCAGCAGGTCGGTCTGTTCGCCGTCGGCGATGGGCGTGCCACAGCCGCGGTGCACGATCTGCATGTAGACGCCTGAGTTGTCCAGATAGACAAACTCGTTTTTCGACGTGTCGGTCATGTCGCCGTTTGTGTGGAACGTGGCCTCGTCGATGACGACTATGGCCGAATCGCTGAGAAAGCGTCGGATGGCCTTACGCTCCTTCTCTTTCTTGTCGCCGTAGGTCTCATAGTTGTTGCAGGCTACAATGGAGGCCAGACAAAAGATGCCCATCAGGGCTATGATGGCTTTTCTCATAAGTCAGTGTTGCGTTATTTCGGGTGCAAAATTACGAAAAAGAGTTCAAACAGCCGCATATTTTTACTACTTTAACAACGTGTCGAAGGCCTTGAAGGCCTCACACACCGTCTTCACGGCCTCGTCTATCGAGCAGTAGAGCCGTCCGCCCGATGCATTCAGGTGGCCACCGCCATTGAAAAAGCGGGCCGCCATCTCGTTGCATGGGAACTGGTCGACGCTGCGGAGCGACACCCACACCAGGTTGTCCTTCTCCGAGTCCTCGCGCAGCGATACCGACAGGCGGTGCCCCTTCATCTGCAGCGGCATATTGACCAGCCCCTCGGCGTCGCCTTTGATGAAGTGGAAGCGGCGCAGGTCATTGCGCGTCAGCGTGAAGTAGCTCGCGTGGCGGGCAGCGTCGACGACGAGCTTTTCATACATGACGTAGCCCATCAGCCTGAGCCGGTTCTCCGAGAACGTATTGTAGACGTTGCGATAAATCTTGTCCTTGTTGATATGCTTCGTCAGCAGCTGCGAGATGATGAAATAGATGTCCGGATCGCAGGAGTTATAAGTGAAGCCGCCCGTATCGGTCATCATGCCGCAGTAGACAGGCACGGCAAAGTGCTTCCCCAGCGCCTCGAAGCAGCCCATCTGCCACACCAGCCGGAAGACCAGTTCACACGTGCTCGAAGCCTCGGGCCGTGAAATGCTGACCACGGCGTCGACGTCGGGTTCCATGTGGTGGTCGATGAGTACCTTGCGTGCCGGCGACCGTCTGAGCGCCTGCTCCATCTCAGCCGTGCGTTGCAGCGTGTTGAAGTCGAGACAGAAGATGAGGTCGGCCCTTTGCAGCACGAAGTCGCAGCCTTCGCGGTGCTTGTCGTAGCGGATGATCTTCTCCGTGTTAGGCAGCCATTGCAGGAAGTCTGGATACTGGTCGGGCACGAACACCTCCGGTTCCTTACCGAACTGTGAGTGCAGCACCTCGGCCCACGCCAGACATGATCCCAGAGCATCGCCGTCGGGATTCTGATGGCAAGTAATAATAATAGTTTCGCTTGCGCGTATGAGGTTCTCGAGCTGTCCGAGCACCTCAGCATTTACAATATCTTTCAGCATAATGGTTGCAAAGTTACGAAAAAAGGTTGACTTGGAGAAGCAATTTTGGAGAATTAACGCAGAAAGCATGTAAATAAAAGGTCTCTTACCTCTTTTTTAGCGATTCAGGGCAGGAATGGTTAAAAAATTAGAAATAAAAGCCGTTAGGCGTAAAAATGGGACATTGTGTTTGCCATTTCAGAGATTATTTGTAACTTTGCCACTCATCATCAAGAAATTCATTATGAGGAAACTACTATTTGTTCTTTCCATAGTCATCATTGCTCCGGCAGTGATGATGGCTGGGAGCATTACCACCGAACAGGCTAAACAGCGTGCACAGCAGTTCCTGACAGAGCGGCGGATGGCTGGAGGTGCAGCCAGCAGACAAGCAACGAAAGAGTTGCTGTCGTCTGTCCCGAGTGAGGCTGTGCAGCCTTATTATGTTTTTAACATCGGTCAGGGACAAGGCTTCGTCCTCGTGAGTGGCGACGACCGTACACCCGCCATTCTGGGATATGCCGACAGCGGCAGTTTCGATATGGCCCGTCTGCCTGCCAACATGCAGGCATGGTTGCAAGGCTATGCTGACCAGTTGCAGTGGCTGCAGGCGCATGAGGATGCAGATGTCGAGGCTCTCAGCTATGCTCCGAGCGAGCCCATCGGACCGCTGCTGACGACGCAATGGAATCAAAATGAACCTTTCAACGAGCAGTGCCCCTTGTTCGTCAATGGTGCACGTAGCGTGACGGGCTGTGTGGCAACGGCCATGGGTCAGCTGCTTAAGTATCTCCACCAGACGTACGGCAGTCCTACGGGCACCATTATGGATATTGATGAGTATGACTGTGCGACGGTATGGGGACAAGAACAAGTGCATGTGCATGTGAAGGCGAAGCCCATGACGGAATTCGACTTCGACAACATGCTCGAATACTACTCAGGCAGCGAGAGCAACGAGCAGAAGGAGGCCGTGGCCAAGCTGATGGCCTACTGCGGCGCTGCTGTCGGCATGGACTATCGCGATGACATCAACGGCGGCTCGGGCGCACAGACGGCAGCGGTGCCGAATGCCCTGCGGACGTACTTCGGCGTGCGGACCAACTATGCTGTGCGAGAAAGCTACAGCTACCAGCAGTGGACAGACATGATTTGCAACGAGCTGAGCGAATGCAGACCCGTGATGCTGGGCGGACAGTCGAGCGGCGGTGGCCATACCTTTATTGTCGACGGTTACGACGGTTACGGCCTATTTCATGTCAACTGGGGCTGGGGCGGACTCAGCGACGGTTACTTCGTGCTGAGCGTAATGAACCCCAACAACAACAGCGGCATTGGTGCCAGCTCGTCAGACGACGGCTACAGCTATGCCCAAGAGCTGGTCTACGGCATTGGGAATGGTACGGCCGACGAGGTGGGAGCTCAGTTGAGCTTTAGCGACTTCAACATTGAAGGCGATATCCTCGGCTTTACCATTTACAACTTCAGCGGCATGACGAACAACTTTGATTTCGGCATCGGCCAGATTGATGACGAGGGACAGATCAGTTATCCTGTCAGCGTGAAAAACAACGTTGGGTTGCGTCAGTCGGAAGGCATAAAAGTCAGTAACTATATGATTAACTACGAACATCTGGGGCTCACAGCACCAGGCACTTACAAACTCGTCGGCATCAGTCGTGTATCGGATAGCGACACATGGCTGACACAGATGAACCCATGGCGCAATTACATTGAGGTGGTTGTCGGTGAGGATATGAGCGTCGAACTGACCATCATGCCTCTCCCTGCGGTGCTGCAGGCAGCTGACGTCAGCTTGAGGGGCAACAGGCTGGCCGATCAGGAGCAGACACTCAGCGTGACCATCCAGAACGAGGGCGAAGAATTTTACGGGCGGCTCTTCCTGTTTGCCAGTCAGAATGATAGCAATAAAGGCAAAAGCATCAGTTGGAGCGGTGTCACCATCGAGTCTGGCGCCACGACGACAGTCGAGTTCTCCTTTACGCCCACGTCATCGGGCAAATGGTATCTGTGGGTGACTACAGACGAACCCGGCACCAATGTGATAGCCACTCACGAGACCGACATCAGCAACGATCCTTACTCGCATGACGGTAAGTTTATGATCTCACAACTGACCGTTGACGAGGCCAGCGACGACTGGAACATCGACGAACAGGGCAACCGCCTGATTTACGTGCTGAGCGACAACGAAAACCAAGAACTGACTTTCAATCCCACCGTGAAGAACGTCTCGGGGGCCAACCTGGCAGGAAGCATCACGCTGAACTTCTCCCTGGAAAAGCTGGGTAGCGACGGCGTATGGAGGAGCATGACAAAATCATACAATATAAGTTACTCACTATTTCCCGCTAACCACGCAGTCAGCTATAGTAGGAGCATGACTTATCAGACATCGGGCTACGGCACCTACAGGCTTGTGCTGAAGATGAACGGCAGTGTGCAGGACACTCACTACAACATCGTGCTGGCCAAGGGTATTGCCGACCTGTGGGACGGCCAGGGTGTCAAGCGCGTCGTGCCTGTGCTGGCCAACACGTTCAGGCCCGACGACGAGGCAACGGCCGTCGACCTCAGCAGGCTGGACCTAAATGTGGTTAGCGTCAGTCCGACCGCTAATCCCAACACCGTCTATATGATTGCCGACGAGCAGACAACGCCCGCAGCCCTCGAGGCAAGCAATGTGGTCAAAGGCGGAAAGGCTGAGACCATTGTCTTGAAAGACGGCTTCGACTTCTACACCCCCGTGAGCTTCACCGTCGGGCATGTCAGTTATGAGCGCACTTTCGATAAGGCCTATTCGCCCGAGAACAACGGATGGAGCACCATCATGCTGCCATTCGCCGTGGACAGCATTGCGGCCGACGGCACGCCGGTCGACTGGCCGCGGAGTGCCGACGATGAGCTCGCTGACGTCTATCTGATGGAATTCAGGAGCGACGCTTCGGAAGCCCTGTTCTTCGACTATGCACCGGCCTTTGAGGCCTACCAGCCCTATATCATCAGCCTGGGCGCCGCGGAATATGTGAACAGGCCCATCGAATTCATGGCTGACGATGTCGTCGTCGCTGCCGGTCATCCGGCCGTCGTGGCTCGTGAGTTCCATCAGTTCTACGGCACGCTGTCTACCACCGTGCCGTCGACAATTTACCGACTCAATGACAAGGGCAACTGTTTTGTGAACACGGACGATGCAGAGGAGCAGCCCTTCCGTGGCTACTTCACGTCGAGCACAGAAGCAGCATTGCTCTTTATCTGTCCCATCCCTGACGCTATCAGGCCGGTGATACACCAGAACGAGGTAGCCAAGGACGTCTTCAGCCTTAGTGGTGTGCGTCTGGCTGACGACTTGAGGCGTTTGCCCGCAGGCATTTATATTGTGGGAGGTAAAGTCGTTGTGAAACAGGAAAAATGAAGTTTCTTCTTGGGAAAATCCATATAAATGTGGATTGTGGGGGCAGGGGATTATAAGTACCTTTGCCCCCACAATTCAGAACCAATGGTATGACAAAGAATTTATTACTGTGTTTTGTGTTGCTCCCTATGATGGCCATGGCTGAGGCCGGGCATGTCGAGGTGGGCGATACGTCTCGTGTGATTGACCTCGACGAGGTCGTTGTGGTGAAAGATTTGACAACGTTGCGCCGCCAGCCGGTGAGCAGCACTATCATCGGCGCTGAGGAAATCAGCCGGCTGGGAGTGCGCGACCTGCGCGACTTGTCGCTCTACGTGCCGGCATTTTCCATGCCCAGTTATGGTTCCCGCTACACGTCGTCGATGTATGTGCGCGGCATCGGCTCACGCGTCAACAGCCCTGCCGTGGGAATCTATGTTGATAATATCCCCGTACTCAACAAGTCGATGTTTAACACTCACAGCTATGAACTGGAGCGCGTCGACGTGATGCGTGGCGCTCAGGGCACGCTCTACGGACAGAATACCGAGGGCGGACTTATCCGTATGTACACCCGTCAGCCCCTGCGCTATCAGGGCACAGACGTGCGCCTCTCAGGAGGCACTGGACTCTGGCGCAATGCCGAGGTGGCACATTATAATAAGGTGAACGACCGCCTGGGATTCTCTGTTGCCGGTTTCTACAGCGGGCAGCAAGGATTTTTCGAGAACACGGCTACGGGCGACCATGCCGACGAGATGAACGAGGCTGGCGGACGTCTTCGCTTGCAATGGCAGGCCACCGACCGCTTGGTGGTCGACCTTATTGGCGACTATCAGTGGGGCAGCCAGAACGGATTCCCCTACGGCCAGATGGACCAGGACGGCAATACGCAGGATCCCTCAACCAACCGGCAGGGCACTTACGACCGTCACATGCTGACCACGGGTATGGGATTGAACTATCGAGGCGACTGGGCCGACCTGAATTACACGGCCTCGTGGCAATACCTGAACGACGACATGATGATGGACATCGATTACCGTCCGCTCGACTATATGCACTTGGACCAGGCTCAGTTGCAGAACGCCTTGACACAGGAACTCTCGCTGAAAAGCCGTACCGAAGGTCCGTGGCGATGGACAACCGGTGC
>FLNY01003193.1_pt1 | contig 12422 bp, 10 predicted proteins | sample 1140381 | NCBI WGS metagenome assembly FLNY01 (sample SAMEA3878172, study PRJEB12797) | bioreactor metagenome | biome: Moose rumen | place: Sweden | collected 2011-10
ATTCGACGTTATAGACGCAAAATCTCCTCTTCGAGAAATTTCTAGTCACAAATACTGGGATTTAAACTCGAAATTCGGCATTTTAGAGCCAAATTTGATAGGGTCTGACCCCATAATGGGGAATTTAAGTTTCTGACTCAATGGAATTTATTTTTTATCGGACAGCAATAATTTTTTATGTTTTGAGCCTTGAGCGGACACCCGCTGCATCCTGCACACGGATCACTGCTGTAGAACAAAGCTCGGATGATGCGCCACAGGGCATAGGCGGTAGCAGAAACAACGATGATGAAGACGAGCACTGTCTGCATGTGTGATGTAAAATTTAATGTTCGTGCGAACCTATTTAATAACTATCTTGTTCACAAGACTGCTTAAAGCGTTAACCATCTTGTTGGGATGGGCCTTGTCCTCGATAGCTTCAGGATTGACGACGGCCCTGAGCCCCAACGGGCACATCTCTACGTCGATGTCGAGGCCCATCTCAATAGGGTCGCCATCATAGTGGACAGCTCCTGACTTCTCACGGTGGATATGTACTCGGCGAGCCTGAAAAGTCTTGATGCTCGAATTGCTACTGAGGGTCTTGGCAAAAAGATCCATAGCCAGCTTGGGGGCTTCCATCACGTTGAAGGGTTCCATTACGATGACGTCCATTAAGCCATCTTGCATAGAGGCACCGGGAGCGATGTAGGCGTTGTTGCCGTATTGAGCTGCGTTGGCGCAGGTGATGAGGAACGCCTTGTAATGATAAGAGCCAGTCTCATCCTCAATGATGTAGGTCTCCGGCTTGTATTTCAAGCCTTCCTTGAGCACATTCTCGACGTAGGTGACAAGGCCACGCTTACCGGCTTCAGCAAACTTCAGCGAAACGAAAGCGTCGAAGCCCATGCCGCAGGTGCAGAAGAAAGGCTGGTCGTTGATGATGCCATAGTCAAACTGCTCGATGCGCCCGAGGTTGATCATCTCAATGGCACCCTTCATGTCCATGGGCAGACAGAGATGGCGGGCCAATCCGTTACCTGAACCGCATGGGACGATGCCGAGCGCCGTTTGGCCCATGACCAGCGAACGGGCCACCTCGTTGACGGTTCCGTCGCCTCCCACGGCCACGCAGATGTCAACATGCTCGCTAACACACTGAGCCGCAATGACCGAGGCATGACCGGCATAAGCAGTCTTCACAATGCGCCAATCATATTTTTCAGCGTCGAGCGTCTCGCTGACTAACTGTTCGAAGCCATCTTTCGAGCGTGTGCCGGATATTGGATTGACGACGAACACAATTTGTGCTTTTGAGTTTTGCATAGGTGCAAATGTACAAAAAAGACCCGAAAAAGCAGTCGAAACAGATTAAAAAATACTTAAACAGAACAATTATTCCGAAAAAAGGAGGTAGTTTGAATTATTTTATGTAACTTTGCAGCCTGTTTAAAAGTGAAAACCTATATAACGTTATGGGACAACTACAAGAAAGATTCAAGGAGTACCGTGTGCCGCAGGAGTTTATGGCCAAGGGTGTTTATCCCTATTTTCGGGCTATTACCGGCAAACAAGGCACCGAGGTTGAAATGGGAGGCCACAAGGTACTGATGTTTGGATCGAATGCCTACACCGGGCTGACAGGTGACCAGCGCATCATAGACAAGGCTAAAGAAGCACTCGAAAAATATGGTACAGGTTGTGCGGGAAGCCGTTTTCTCAATGGTACACTTGACCTGCATATTAAACTCGAAAAGGAGATTGCCGAATTTGTTGGCAAGGACGATTGCCTTTGCTTCTCTACTGGGTTTAGCGTCAATCAGGGCGTCATTCCCGCATTGCTCAGCAAGGATGACTATGTGATTTGCGACGACCGCGATCATGCAAGCATTGTCGACGGACGCCGTCTGGCCTTTGCCAAACAGTTGCATTATAAACACAATGACATGGAAGATCTGGAGCGCGTGCTCCATCGCCTGCCTCAGGAAGCTGTCAAGCTGATTGTCGTCGACGGCGTGTTCTCCATGGAGGGCGACTTGGCAAAACTTCCCGAAATCATAGCACTGAAGAAAAAGTACAACTGTTCGGTAATGGTCGACGAGGCTCACGGTATCGGTGTCTTTGGCCGTCAGGGCCGTGGCGTCACCGATCATTTCGGATTGACGGACGATGTCGATCTCATCATGGGCACTTTCTCGAAGTCGCTTGCCTCGATAGGCGGTTTCATAGCTTCCGATGCTGACACGATTAACTTCCTCCGCCATCATTGTCGCACGTATATCTTCTCAGCGTCTAACACGCCTGCAGCAACAGCAGCCGCAATGGAGGCGCTCCACATCATCCAGAATGAGCCCGAGCGCATCGAGCGTCTGTGGGAGGTGACACGCTATGCCTTAAAGCGTTTCCGCGAGGAAGGCTTCGAGATTGGTGATACTGAGAGCCCGATTATTCCTCTCTATGTACGCAACACGGAGAAGACTTTCCTCGTCACAGCTCTTGCTTTCAATGCCGGTGTATTCATCAACCCCGTCATTCCGCCAGCCTGTGCTCCTCAGGACACGCTGGTGCGCTATGCACTCATGGCCACCCACACTCAGGAGCAGGTTGAGCGCTCGGTCATTGCATTAAAGAAGATCTTTGTTGAGCAAGGAATTATTAAATAATTAGCCTAAAAATTTGCAGGGTTCAAAGAATTTCATTACCTTTGCACCCGCAAATATCGAGGTGTAGCGCAGTTGGTAGCGTTCCTGGTTTGGGACCAGGATGTCGCAGGTTCGAGTCCTGTCACCTCGACCTACAATATTGAATACTCCCGATAAGCCCCTCGGCTATCGGGATTTTCTTTACTTATCGGATTATGCTGACACACCTATACATCAAGAATTTCACGCTTATTGACGAACTCGACATAAAGTTCCGAAGCGGTTTTTCGGTCATTACGGGCGAAACCGGTGCCGGAAAGAGCATCATCCTCGGTGCCATTGGCTTGCTGTTGGGTCAGAGAGCAGACCTGAAGTCAATCAAACAAGGCGCCGACAAATGCGTTATCGAAGCTCACTTCGACTTATCACGCTATCAGATGGAGGCATTCTTCGAACAGAATGACGTTGAGTATGATGCTCACGACACAATTGTACGGCGCGAACTGACCGCATCAGGCAAGAGCCGCTCGTTCATCAATGATTCTCCCGTAGCGCTCTCGTTATTGAAAGAGCTTGGCGAGAGGCTTGTTGACGTGCATTCTCAACACCAAAACCTGATGCTCAACAAGCATGACTTTCAGTTGCAAGTGGTTGACATCATTGCTAAGGATACGAACGAACTCGAAGCCTATACCAAGGCTTACAACGAATATCAAGATCTGCAAAAACGACTCGAAAAGCAGCTTGAGGAGATTGAACAGAACACCCGAAACAAAGACTTTCTTCAGTTTCAGTTCGATGAACTCTCAGCAGCCCGGCTTACGGCCGACGAGCAGGAGGAACTGGAGTCGCGTGCTGACACGATGACTCATGCTGAGGATATCAAGCAAGCTTTCTATAAGGCTGAGAATCATCTTCTCGACGACGAGGGTGGGGTGGTGACGCGCCTGAAACAGACGTCTTCGTCCCTGCGTGATATTGAACGCGTCTATCCCCAAGCCACAGAATTGGCTGAACGCGTGATGAGTTCCTACATTGAACTGAAGGACATTGCCGACGAGGTGAGCACCCGGTTGGAAGAGATTGATTTCGATCCCACGGAGCTCGATGCGGTCAATGCTCGGCTCGACCGCCTGTATGATTTGGAAAAGAAATATCACGTCGCAAGCGTTGCTGAGTTGCTAACCATACAACAAAACCTTGAGCTGCGTCTTGTCCAGATGGATAATAGCGACGAGATAGTGGCTGAACTACGTCGGGAGGTTGATGCCGCTCTGCAGGCTTGCCAGACGAAGGCCGACGCACTGACACGCAAGCGAAAAGCTGCGGCTAAGGTGATTGAGCGGCAGATGCTTGAACGCCTCGTGCCACTGGGAATGCCGCGCGTGCGTTTCGAAATCGAACTTACATCAGAACCCCTTCAGCGGCAAGGACAAGATAAAGTGTCGTTCCTCTTCAGTGCCAACACTTCGACACCATTACAACCTGTAGCACAGGTAGCTTCCGGTGGCGAAATTGCTCGCGTCATGCTGGCTGTTAAAGCGATGATAAGCGGCACCGTCAAGTTGCCAACCATTATCTTCGATGAGATCGACACAGGCGTCAGCGGCAAGATAGCAGAACAGATGGGGCAGATGATGCAGGAGATGGGGGCGCAAGACCGACAGGTGATCAGCATCACCCATCTGCCGCAAATCGCAGCCCGCGGTTCGATGCACTATAAAGTATATAAGGAAGAAACAAAACACGGCACCATCAGTCACATGCAACTGCTCTCTGCCGACGAGCGCATCTGCGAAATTGCTCAGATGCTCAGCGGCTCGGATGTGACTGAAGCAGCCATTCAGAATGCTAAAGAATTACTTAGACTATGAAGCGTATAACTTTGATAATAAGCCTGTTGCTTATTAGTGTTGCAGTCTTTTCACAGCCATCTTGGAGCAAGAAGGCTATCAAGTCGGTGTTCACCTTGAAGACATTTGCTCCCGACGGCACTCTACTTGGCGACGCCAACGGCTTCTTCGTCAATGAGAGCGGTTTGGCGTTGAGCAGCTTCCAGCCATTTAAGGGTGCTGAGCGCGCTGTTGTAATAGATGTCTCCGGCAAAGAATATGCTGTGACGCATATTCTGGGAGCCAACGAGACCTATGATGTAGCCAAGTTCCGTGTTGACATCAAGAAGTCTTCAGCTTTGCCTATCGCGCAAACTGCACAGCCAGAGCACTCTCCGGTGTGGCTGTTGCCTTACCGCGACACGAAATTACTGACGAAGGGCGAAATCGTAAAAGCCGAAATGTTTAATGGTGATTATGCTTATTATACGTTGAACCTCACAATGCCCGAAAGCACTCTGAGTGCCCCGTTGCTCAACGAAGCAGGCGAAGTAATAGGACTGATGCAGCAGCCGACAGCCAGCGACGCGACGACAAGCTACGCCGTCAGTGCAAGATATGCCGACAGTTTGCGTCTGACCGGACTCAGCATTAACGACCCAGTGCTACGTTCCACTTTCATCAAGAAAGCACTGCCGACAGATGTCGGGCAAGCTCAGTTGACGCTCTATGTCGCCGCTTCAACACTCGATTCCGCCAGTTATGCAGGTCTCATTGATGATTTTATCCAGCAATTCCCCTCCGAACAAGATGGCTATATCTACAAAGCACAGCTGGCGGCAGGAGGCAACAACTATGCTGACGCCGACCAACATATGGCACAGGCACTGAAAATCGCCAGTCGCCCTGACGAAGCTCACTACACCTACTCGCGCTTGATGTATCAGAAAGTCCTCTATAACCCTCAGATTTCCTATAATTCATGGAACTACGAACGGGCGATGCAAGAGGCTGAGGAAGCCTATAAGATCAACCCTCAACCAGGCTATTTGCAGCATGAGGCCTATATTCTCTTTGCCCAGAAAGAATACGACAAGGCCAGTGCCCTCTATGATCAGCTGTTCCATACGGCACTCCGTTCGCCGGAGATATTCTATGAAGCATCACGCTGCAAGGAGATGGCAGGCGACACCATCGGACAGATAGCTCTGCTCGACAGCGCCGTTGCCTGTTTCTCGCGGCCTTACCTGAAGGAGGCTTCCACCTATCTGCTTGCTCGCGCACAAGCTTATCTCAGTGCAAAAAAATATCGCGCTGCCGTCAACGACCTCAACGAATATGAGGAACTGATGAAGGTACAGGTGAACGACAATTTCTATTATATTCGCTATCAGGCAGAGCTTGGCGGTCGATTGTACCAGCAGGCGCTGAACGACATCAAACGCGCAACTGAGATCAATCCCTCGCAAGAACTTTATTATGCCGAGAAAGCCTCGCTCGAAGTACGCATCGGCTATTATGACGATGCAATCCTGACGGCTCAGCAATGTATAACTGTTGCTCCCGAATATAGCGATGGTTACCTTTTCCTCGGATTGGCTCAATGCCTGAATGGAGAAAAACAGACGGGCGTACAGAACCTTCAGAAGGCCAAGGAGTTGGGGGACACCCAAGCTGATGGCCTCATCGAGAAATATTCAAAGTAGAGTTTTCAGTCTTCCGGTTTCTCGTGGAAGATACGGTGGTGGATGAAGTCTGACCCCTCAAGACAGAGGATGACGAGCACCGTTGCCACGCTGGCCAGAGCATACATACCGGCACCGGCAGTCATACCGATGGCCGATGTCACCCAAAGGCCAGCAGCAGTTGTGAGGCCCTTCACTACGTTTTTCTGGAAAATAATTGTGCCGGCACCAATAAATCCCATACCACTGACGACCTGAGCAGCAATGCGGCTCGGGTCGAGCTGTATTCCCTGAATGCCAACAAAATCGTCAAATCCGTGAAGTGACAGAACCATGAAGAGTCCGCTGCCGAGTCCCACAAGGAAGTGGGTGCGAAAGCCAGCCTCCTTCGAGCGGTATTCGCGTTCGAAACCAATAATGCCACCCAGCATGGCAGCAATGAAAATGCTCAAGATGTATTCGCCGTTCATAATATCTTTTAACAATAAAACTAAACTCTAAAGAACGGATTCATCCGCACCTCGTCGCCAATCGCCGAGAGAGGACCGTGACCAGGATACACGACAGTGTCAAAAGGCAGCACGGCCAGCCGCTTCGCCAAGCTCTCCATCAGCAGAGGCCATGAACCGCGATGTAGGTCGGTACGCCCGACGCTCATACGGAACAGCGTATCGCCCGTGAACAACACCTTTTCTTCCTCACAATAGAATGACACGCCACCAGGCGAATGTCCGGGTGTATGGATTACCCGCAGCACATGGGTGCCAAAGTTCACAGAGTCACCGTCCTCAAGAAAGCGGCCGACGGCTGGCATCGGACGGTCATAGCCAACACCCATCATGTCGCGCGTCTGCTGATCTATATTCAGAAGCAGATTCTCGTCATCACGATGTATCTCTGGGTTCAATCCGAAAGTATCAAAGATGGTATCTGCACCGAAAACATGGTCCATGTGACCATGAGTACAAAGCAGGTGGCGAGGTGTCAATCCCTGCTCGTGCAGATAGGCTACGACACCCTTCCGCTCGGCATCATAATAGGCACCACAATCAACGATGACGCATTCTCGCGTCTCATCGCTCACAATGTAGCAGTTCTCCTGCAACATGTTGACGCTTATGCACTTAATGTCTATCATAGGGGTACATAGATGCAATGTTTCTCTTTAAACCACGCCTCACCGAACCATTGACTCACCTCGCTCACCTCAGCAATCTTTCGGAAGGGCTGCACCTCAGCTTGCACATCGCCGCCCTTCAGACAGATGATGCCGTTCGGCAAAGCATTGCGTTGCGTTTTGGATATATTCTTGCGGACAATCTTCACCAAGTCGGGGAGGGGCATAACCGCACGGCTCACGACAAACTCGTAGCGTCCCTTTTCGTCCTCACCGCGACGGTGCTCCGGCAAACAATTATTAAGTCCGATGGCACTGCAAACCTCCTGAGCCACGCGGATTTTCTTGCCCGTACCATCAATGAGGGTGAAGTGACATTCGGGAAAAAGAATGGCCAGCGGAATACCCGGGAAGCCTCCACCCGTGCCAAAATCAAGCACCTCAGTGCCAGGACGGAAATGAACGAATCGCCCGATAGCCATAGAGTGAAGCACGTGGTGAAGATAGAGGTTGTCGATGTCCTTGCGCGAAATGACATTGATCTTTTCGTTCCAATTGCGGTAAAGCCCATCGAGTGCAGCCAGCTGTCCGCGCTGGCGCTCATCAAGTTCAGGGAAATATTTTTCAATCAGTTGCATTCCAATATCATATTTGTTTGCAAAGGTAAGCATTTTTTTTCTATCGGCCAAATATCTTTCCATTAAAGCGGTCCTTTGATGACAACGAAGTGGCCCTTCGATGACAACGAAGCGGCCCTTTGACAAGATCAAAGCGGTCCTTCTTTGACAATAAAGGGCCGCTTCATTTTATGGGTTAAGAACTACAAAAATCTGGTGTGCCAACGAAAATTCTATCACTTTTGATGCATATATCGGAAATTATTAGTACCTTTGCATTCGATAAACTTAAACATATATTGTAGATATGATCAACATTACCTTTCCAGACGGCTCTGTTCGCTCGTATGAGCAGGGCGTCACTGGATTTCAAATTGCCGAGAGCATTTCGCCGGCTCTGGCACGCAGCGTGCTTTGCTGCGGAGTGAACGGCGAAACCGTAGAGCTGAACCGCCCCATCATGGAGGACGCACGGATTGAGCTCTACAAGTGGGACGACGAGCAGGGCAAGCACACCTTCTGGCACACTAGCGCTCACTTGCTGGCCGAGGCATTGCAGGAGCTTTATCCGGGCATTCAGTTCGGTTTCGGACCTGCCATTGAGAACGGTTTCTTCTACGACGTGCTGCTGCCCGGCGGCGAAAGTATCAAGGAGGCTGACTTCCCCACGATTGAACAGAAGATGAAGGAGCTCGCTTCGAAGAAGGAGCCTGTCGTGCGCCGCGAGGTGGCCAAGGCCGACGCCCTCAAAGCGTTTGCCGCCGATGGCCAGACATACAAGTGCGAGCACATCGAGCAGGATCTCGAGGATGGCAGCATCTCCACCTATACGCAGGGGGCATTTACAGATCTCTGCCGCGGACCGCACCTCGTTGACACAGGCGAGATTAAGGCCGTAAAGCTGACTTCAGTGGCCGGTGCATTCTGGCGCGGCGATGCTAGTCGCGAACAGATGCAGCGCCTCTACGGCATCTCATTCCCTAAGAAGAAGATGCTCGACGAATATCTCGTCATGCTCGAGGAAGCCAAGAAGCGCGACCACCGCAAGATCGGCAAGGAGATGGAGCTTTTCACGTTCAGCGACAAGGTGGGCAAGGGACTCCCCATTTGGCTGCCGAAGGGCACCGAGCTTCGCCTGCGCCTGCAGAATCACCTGCGCAAAGTGCAGAAGCGTTTTGGATATCAAGAAGTTATCACTCCGCACATCGGATCAAAGAACCTCTATGTCACCAGCGGTCACTATGCTCACTATGGCAAGGATTCCTTCCAGCCGATTCACACGCCCGAGGAGGATGAGGAGTACATGCTGAAGCCGATGAACTGCCCTCACCACTGCGAAATCTTCGCGTGGAAGCCCCGTTCCTATCGTGACCTGCCGCTGCGTATCGCCGAGTTCGGTACCGTCTACCGCTATGAGCAGTCGGGCGAGCTGCACGGTCTTACGCGCGTGCGTTCATTTACTCAAGATGATGCCCATATCTTCTGCCGTCCTGACCAGGTGAAGCAGGAGTTCCTCAACGTGATGGACATTATCGGCATTGTGCTGACGGCTTTCGGATTCAACTTCGAGGCTCAGATTTCGCTGCGCGACCCCAACGACCACGAGAAGTATGTTGGCACCGATGAAGATTGGGCATTGGCCGAAGCCGCTATCGTGGAAGCTTGCCGCGAGAAAGGTCTTCCCGCAAAGGTGGAATACGGCGAGGCCGCTTTCTATGGCCCTAAGCTCGACTTCATGATCAAGGATGCTATCGGTCGCCGCTGGCAGCTGGGCACAATCCAGGTTGACTACAACCTGCCCAAACGCTTCGGTCTGGAATACACCGATGAGGATAACACAAAAAAGACTCCCGTTATGGTACATCGCGCCCCCTTCGGCTCGATGGAGCGCTTCACCGCCGTACTCATCGAGCACACGAGCGGTCACTTTCCCCTGTGGCTCACGCCTGACCAAGTGGCCATTCTTCCCCTGTCGGAGAAGTATAACGACTATGCAAAGCGCGTGGCCAAAGAGTTTGATCTGCAAGGCGTTCGCGCTAACATCGACCTGCGCAACGAGAAACTCGGCCGTAAGATTCGTGACAATGAGCTCAAGCGAATCCCCTATATGGTTATCGTCGGCGAGAAGGAGGAGGCCGATGGCCTCGTCTCTATGCGTCAGCAAGGTGGCGGCGAACAAGCCACAATGCCCATTCAGGAGTTCATCGACAAGGTGAACGCCGAAGTGAAAGAGCAGACAAAGAACTTCTAAACTAAGCAGTTAGGAGTTAGAAGTGCCCAAAACAGATGCGGTTAGTTAAAAAAACGTAAAACGTAAAAATAACCGATAGTACAGCACTTTTAACTCCTAACTTTTTTGTACCTTTGCAGCCGATTTTGATTAAGCGTTTGATGAAGACAGACAAAAAACAGAACCAATACCGCGTCAACGAGCAGATTCGGGTGCGCGAGGTCCGCATAGTAGGCGAGAGCGGATCAACGGTGGTGCCTACAAGACAAGCACTGGATATGGCACATCAGCAGGGGGTTGACCTTGTTGAGATTTCGCCTAATGCCAATCCCCCTGTATGTCGTCTCATTGACTATTCAAAATTCCTCTACCAGCAGAAGAAACGCCAGAAGGAAATGAAGGCAAAGCAAGTGAAGGTGGAGGTGAAGGAAATCAGATTCGGCCCCCAAACAGATGAACACGACTATCAGTTCAAACTGAAGCACGCCAGAGAATTCCTTGAGGAAGGCAACAAAGTTCGCGCTTACGTGTTTTTCCGCGGACGAAGCATCCTTTTCAAAGAGCAAGGTGAAGTATTGCTCCTGCGTTTTGCCAACGACCTGGAGGAATTCGGAAAAGTGGAGTCGATGCCTTCACTGGAAGGCAAGAAGATGTTCCTCTATCTGGCTCCGAAGAAAGCAGGTGTGGCCAAGAAGAGCCAGCAGGCACGTGACCGTGAGGCAGAAGCCAAGGACACCGCTGCAAACAACAGCAGCAAATCAAAAGCTGCAAAAATAGAAATCGACATCGAGACGCCCTCTAACGGCGGACTGTTGGCAAACGCCAAGATCACTGCCGACGCCTTGAAGCGACTGACAGAAGAAACAGATGCGTAACGCCCGGTATATGCGTTGCCATCACTATTAAATAACAATTTAAACAAACAAAACAATGCCAAAAGTAAAGACAAATGCCGGTGCAAAGAAGAGATTCAAATTCACCGCAACAGGTAAGGTTAAGAGACACCACGCTTACCACAGCCACATTCTGACAAAGAAGACGAAGAAACAAAAGCGTAATCTGCAGGGATACACCATCGTTGACAACAGCAACATGAAGCAGGTGCGTGATCTTCTGTGTCTCCGCTAATTAACCTATTGTCTAACATTTAAAGAAACAAAATTATGCCAAGATCAGTAAATCACGTTGCATCAAGAGCAAAACGTAAGAGAATTCTGAAGCTCACCCGCGGTTACTTTGGAGCCCGCAAGAATGTTTGGACAGTAGCAAAGAACACCTATGAGAAGGGTCTTACCTACGCCTATCGTGACCGCCGCAATAAGAAGCGCAACTTCCGCGCTCTGTGGATTCAGCGTATCAACGCTGCCGCTCGCATGGAAGGCATGAGTTACTCGAAGCTGATGGGTGCTCTGACCAAGGCCGGAATCGAGATCAACCGCAAGGTGCTCGCTGACCTTGCCCTGAACAACCCCGAGGCTTTCAAGGCCATCGTTGCCAAGGTGAAGGATTAAACAAACAGAGTCTGAAAACAAAAAGGGCTGCGCTTTCACAATCGATGCGCAGCTTTTTTTGTCTCAATCTGAATGTACGACGAAGTATAGCGGACCGTAAGCATTCGAGGAAGTACAGGTACTATCACCTATATACTATAGCAACAGCAGCTACGATCTCATTGGACTGTAGCTGCTGTTGTCATTCTGTAGTAGTGGTGCTATCGTTGTTCCTTGGTGATGGTAGCTTCCGGATGCCTGAGCTTCCATCTGTGCGGCAGCATCTCCAGCAGCTCCTCCTGTGAGGCCTTCTCCATATAGGGCATGTCTGCGATGACGCTGTTCAGATAGCGTCTTGGGTTGACATCGTGTGCCTTGCACGTTGCCAGCAGAGAGCAGATGACGGCCATGTTGCCCGCTGCCTCATGGTTCCCGCAGAAGAGACAGTTCTTCTTGCCCAGCGTGATGGGACGGATTTCGTTCTCGGCGAGGTTGTTGTCCAGCAGAATCCTGCCGTCGTCAAGATAGTGCATCATGTTGTCCCATCGGGTATAGGCATAGGTGACGGCCTTGCCAATCTCGGATGACTCGCTGTACTCCACGCCCTCTGTCTCCATCCACTGCCTCATGGCCAGCATGATGGGCCTGGCGAGTTCCTGTCTTCTGGCCTTGCGTTCTTCCGGTGATAGTTTGCACAGGTGCTCTATCCTGTAGAGGTGCTGTATCTGGGTGAGGGCATACTCTGCCGCAGCCTTGTTCTCGTCGAGTGCCTTCTCAAAATGACGGCGGATATGCACCATGCAGTTGACCAGGGTCACGGCGGGGTT
>FLNY01001038.1_pt1 | contig 12398 bp, 6 predicted proteins | sample 1140381 | NCBI WGS metagenome assembly FLNY01 (sample SAMEA3878172, study PRJEB12797) | bioreactor metagenome | biome: Moose rumen | place: Sweden | collected 2011-10
GATGTAGCCGGGCTCGTCGGGTAGGCCGATGAGTTCGGCGTACACAGTCTTGCCACCCGTGGGGACGTTCAGACGGATGGCGTTGTTGCCGAAGTTCTCTACGCAGTTGGAGGCGTTAGGCTTGAAGTAGCCCTCGCTGTCCTTCGTCATCGGGGTCTGACTCCGTTTCCCGATCGTGCTGCTGCCGTACTTACGGATGGGGTCCATGTCAAACGTGGTCAGACGGGCACCATACTCCCACATCTCGTTGTTCAGCTGCTCCAGCTTCTCCGATTGGGTCAGCTCACTGTCCATCGTCAGGCGCATATAGGCCTGCAGCGGGTCCTCTAGGCGGACCGACTCGTTCCATAGCCGACCGATGATGCCCATCCCGTGCTTGTGGCACATATAGTCCTGGATGAAGTAGTTGTTATAGCGGAGCTCTTCCGCGAACGGGTTCTTGTGGAAGCCGTTAAGCGTGTTCGTCAGCCATTCGTTGTTGAACTGGTAAGTGGGGTAGTACTTGTAGGCCTGCCACTGGGCGCACATCTCCCAGAATACGTTGCCGTTGCCGGAGTTCATCCATGTGTACATCCAGCCGTTCTGGTTATTGTTGTCGCAGTGTACCTGATACTGGAAGCAGTGACCGATCTCGTGGGCCACCGTCTGACCGCTCCTCGAGGTGTGGGCACCGTTCGACAGAGTGAGCATGCCGATCTGATCGTCGATGCCGCTTCCGTTTGCCGTCCACTCGCTGGTGTTCAGCAGACGGATTATCATCTTGTAGGTGTCTGTCTTTGATTTACCGGTGTTGATGGTGATGAACTTCAGACTGTCGGCGTAGAACTCAAAGATCTTGTCGGCGGTATTCAGGATTTCGGGCACGGAAGCGGGAACTTCACTGCCGTAGCCTTTCTCCCAGAACAAAATCCAGTGCTTCGACTGGTAGCTGCGGTCGTAGCAATATTGGCTGTTAGCGTTTTTCAGCTGGTTGTCGGTGCCGCAGGCGCTCGTGCTGCAGTAGATTTTCTTGTCTACGCCACTGATCCTGTTGTTGAGGGCGTTCACGGCGGCGTTCAGCTGGAATTTCGACAACTCATAGTCGTGCATCTTTTCTTCGGCGGTGGCGATGGCTGTCTCCAATAGCCCTAATCCCACGGACTTCCGCTCCACATCCTTCCACCAGCCCTGCACTTTCTTTGCGTAGTCGATGCGGGCTTGCAGGGCGTCGTAAAGCGCGCGAGATGCCTCGGCGGCCGACAGCTGGGTGGACAGCGTTTTCTTAGCGGATCTCAGCTGGTCATAAAGCGCATCCTGGTCTCCTGCGTAATCCTCGCTCTTGGCCTGTTCGGCCAGGGAGGAAGCCTGTTCTATCGCGGACCGCAACGGTTCGGCCACGCTCGTCTGGATCCCTTTCTCCAGCAATTCGTTGCCGAGGGATACCATGTCCTCAACAACGCTGGCATAGTCGCTCATCGTCAGCTCGCGGTCGTAAGTCAGCGTGAAATAGTCCACGCAGAGCCAGTTTCCGGTCGCGTCCTTTGCCTTCACACCGATTTCTACGCTGCTCTCACCGTCTACCACACTGAAGCTCAAGCTGTACTGACGCATCGACGTGATCGGGGTCTGCTTCCTGCCGGCGTAGAGGTAGGCACCGGTCTGGGCCTTGCCGCTGTTCGCGGTGCTCGATGCTGCGTTCTGTTGGATATGGAGGGCATATACCTTCAGCGTGTACGTGCCGTCTTCAAGGCCGGTCAGCGTCCGCGACACGTAGGCGTTGGGGATGGACTTGCCACGGTCGGTCCATGTCTCCAGGTAATAAGTCCCTTTCTTCCGGGTGAAGGTGCTGTTGTTCTGGCGCGCCATGTTCGTCTCCCAACCGGTTGTCCCGCTCTCAAAACTCGCGTTGCTGATCTCAATCTCGGTCTGCCCAAGAACCGGACAGACTGTCATCGCTGCCAATAATAAGCTTGTCAGTATTCTTCTCATATCGTTATTTTGTTTTGTTATCTCATTTTATAAAAAATTTTCTTTTAATTTTCTTTCAATTTTCTTTCTTAAATCATCCATCAAGATTATTGTCCAGATTTACGTCAGATTTTCGTCCTATAAAAAACCATCCGCATGGCCAATTCTTCATTCTTCATTTAATTCCCATCCGCATGGCTCTTTAAACTTTAAACATTAAACATTCAACATTAAACATTCAACATTCAACTTTCAACTAAATATCCCCCACCTTCACCGTCATTCCTTCGTTGCTGGCGATGGTGTTGGGGAAAATGGCCTGTGCTTCTTTCAAGAACAGGCTGTCATCGTCGTAGCGTGATGAGAAATGCCCGATTAAGAGCTGCTTCACTGCGGCGGCACGTGCGGTGGCTGCAGCCTGGGCAGCAGTGGAGTGACCGTATTTCTCCGCCTGGCCTATCTCGCTCTGTAGATAGGTGGCCTCATGATAGAGGAGGGTGGTCCCTTGTATTTGCGGTATCATTGCCGGGTTGTAAGCCGTGTCGCTGCAGTAAGCGTATGAGCGTGGCAGAAACCTGCTCTCTTCGGTCAAGACGCTGTTGGGGATGACTCTCCCGTCGGCCGTTCTCCAGTCTGCACCTGCCTTGATGCGTCCGAACTCAGCCTGGGGAATGCCCAGCTCAAAGCATTTCTGTGGAAGCAGCACGCGCGGCTTCTTCTTCTCTTTGAAGAGGAAGCCGCAGCAGGGGGTGCGGTGGCTCAGAGGTATGCTCTCCACGCTCAGCTGACTGCCGTCGTAGAGCACTGTTGCCCTGCGAGTGTCTATGCCGTGAAGGACCAGCGGGAAGGTCAGCTGACAGTAGCTCCGGAAGTCATACTCAATCGGCTCCTTCATCTCCTCCGGAAGCCAGATGTGGAGCGGCTGCTTCCGGCTGTGAACCAGGTCGAGGCTCGACACAAAGGGAACCAGCCCGTAGAAGTGGTCCACGTGGGCGTGGCTGATGAAGATGTGGTTCAGGTGGCTGGTCCTGAACCCATATTTCCAAATCTGAGCCTGGCTCCCCTCGCCGCAGTCAACCATAAACCGTTCGTTATGGACACAAACCAGCTGACCGCTCGTCGTATGACGCGGATTGGGGAATGCTGCGCCGCAGCCTAATATGTTCACTTCAAAACGTTCCATCGTGGCATGAGAATTCTTCTGTCCCTCTGCCTGGGGGGGAGTGGGGAAATGTCTGTGATTGGATTCGACTTTTTCTGCTTCTGTACAAATCATCTGCAAATATAGATAAAAATATTGACTTTTTGGGTTTTTCCTAAAAAAAACACTGCTTGTCCCATGAATTGAGACAACCTGTTCCTAACTTTGTGCCATAAAGCTGAAAAACTCACGCAAAGGGAGTTCACAAGACTGGACAGGGATTCAGCCCGAACGAAGATTCCGTTTCTGAAGGAGTCAGGGAGATAGGCGCGGTTCCATACTAGGATTTCGTGAACTCCTACTTTTTCCTGCATTTGATGCCTTTGGTGCACCATGCTGTCTTTTTGTCTTCATCAAAACGAGCCAACTTGTTTTTTAAAGGCTAATTTCCATTTTATATGTCCGTTTTTTCCGGATATGTTTGCTCCGATGAATTTTATTTCATATTTTTGCATGAAGATTCAGTAACCAAAATAAAAACAACTATCTATGTACAGCAATCCTGCAGAATGTCTCTATTGCACGAACAACGAGACGCTTCACAACCTTATGATACAAATTGCGGAACTACGTGTTTCGCGCGTTTTCCTTTTTAAGGAGCAGACCTACCGTGGACGTTGCCTCGTGGCTTACAATGGCCATGTCAACGACCTCAACGAGCTCAGCGACGACGAGCGTAACGCCTTCATGGCCGACGTGGCACAGGTCACTCGGGCCATGCAGAAAGCATTCAACCCCGAGAAAATCAACTATGGGGCTTACTCCGACAAGCTCAGCCACCTCCATTTCCACCTCGCTCCCAAATACGTCGACGGACCGGACTACGGAGGCACCTTCCAGATGAATCCAGGTAAGGTCTACCTCTCCGAAGAGGAATACCAGCAGCTCATCGACGCCGTCAAAGCCAATCTCTGACGCCCTGTCATCTTTCAACTCTCTTTCCCCCTCCTGCTGCCGATTGTCCATTGCGATCCCACTGCTCCAGCCCCCCCGGCCTCCAGTGTGGCAGAACCTCCCTCAGCCCCTCCCACGCTCCTGGTGTCGGGTGTCCATTGCGATCCCATCTGCTCCATCCCCACGGGGCTCCTAGGCTGGCATCCACCTCCCTTAGCCCCCGAAACCTCCCCGGTGTTGAGTGGATACCGTCCGCATGGCTCTTTCAACTTTCAACCTTCAACTTTCAACTCTCCAAACCCTCCGCATGCCTCTTTCAACTTTCAACATTAATACATCCAACTAATAATGATTTTTGTTCTAATCTGCCTTTATGTATTGCAATTTTGTTCAAATTTTTCAACAAATCGTAATTTTTTTTCACTTTTTTTAAATAAAATCCCGATATTTCTTTTGTGTCTTTTGAATTTTTATTAAATTTGCCATGTAAATAAAATGAATTACATACCTTTTCCTCGTTTGACGAGAATAAAAAATGTGATGTGTATGATCGCGTGTGAATTAAATAAAAAATTAACGATTTTTGTACAAAATTATTTGGTGGTTCCAAATAATTTTGTAACACACACACACACACACACACACACACACACACAATCTTCCTAAAAATCAAATAATTAGGACGACAGTCCTATTGCTTCGTGCTATATACAGCCGCTCGTGCGCCCAGCCGCGTACTTGCGGCTGCTTTCGTTTTGTTTCGGACAGCTGCCCCTTGACGGGCACCCCGCCCTGAACACCGTTTTGCTGCTCCGTCTCTCCAAGGAGTTCCCTTCCCAAAAAAGAGTCACATCCTCTTTTCTCACTACAAACCTGACGTACGAAAAAACCTGCTGAAATAACCCAAAAAACTTGCTTATAATTTAATTCACAAACCAATTAAAACATCTACGATTATGAAAAAATTTGTTTTACTTTTAATGCTGATGGCTTCTGTCTTCTCCGCCAAGGCTTTCGTGGTGGGAGGCTTGGAGTATTATCCGCTGTCTTCAAATGCGGATGAAACCGGATGTATCCCCGTTTATTGCGATGGGTATGCTTCAAGTTCCACTGCAACAACCCTTAGTATTGATGGATTCGTCATCTACAACGGAACGAAGTACCATGTCGAGGAGATTGAAGCTTCGGCCTTTCAAGGTAACACAAACCTCGTCACTGTGCTTATTAATACAGGTGTGGTGCATATTCGCCCTTTGGCTTTCAAAGGATGCAGCAACTTGAAGAATTTGTATCTGCCGAACTCACTCAATAAGATTGATGAGCAAGCCTTTTCCGGATTGCATAAATCCTTAATAATCAGTGCGGCATGGCTGGGTCATGTTCCGACTTTAGGTTCCAATGCCTTCGACTACAGCAACACCAACATCTTCTTCAATGTGCCGACAAGGGATGAGGAAACACTGTGCAAACAAACCTCTCTGAAAAGTTTCAAGTTCCAAGTTGCGCCGCAGTACGCCAAAGATGTGAGTTTCGCCAGCAACGGACTTTGTTATTGTGTGACGAAACTGCCGTCCACCACCTCCGTAGGAGAGATGGCCTTGGTGGGGAGAGATCTAGAAACAACAGATGTGGTAATTGATGAATATAAGGAAACTTATTCCACCTACAGCCCTTGGCCAAATAAAATCGTGGTAACCGCAATCGCCCCGAAAGCGTTCTGGTATACTGAAGTCAGTAACAATCCTGTCACCAAGGTGGATTTGAGCTATTATAACGGTCGCTGGGATAACACCAAAAGGGAATACGAAAAAATTGAAATTGGAGATTCTGCATTTTATGGTGGCAGCAAGCTAACGACAGCTAGACTGTGTGATGCAAAGGTGGGGGCTGGTGCTTTCCAAAACTGCACGTTGCTGTCAAGTCTGACGCTGAGCAATGGCTCCATTGGCAATTATGCATTCAGTGGATGTTCGAGTCTCAGCGGGTCTTCCGGTACGTTAAGATTGGGGGGATACAGTACCACAGACAAGCTTTCCATCACTGGTGCCTACGCTTTCGAGAAAGCCACTATGATGAAGGTATATCTCAACAACAATGTGGACGCGGTGAGCCAGCTGGCTTTCGCCAACTGCCCCAGGCTGGCTGAATATGAGGTGGCGAGCGACAACGCGTATTATTCGTCCTACAACACGATGCTCTTCGACAAGGGGCAGACGAAGCTCGTGTCAGTACCGACTTACTTTAAGCAAGCGTCAATAGACCACGCCACCCTGCCGAATACAGTGACTGAGATAGGAGAGCGCGCCCTACAGGGCAACACGAAGGTGTGGTATATGTACGTGCCTTACGGAGTAACGAAAATCGGCGATTATGCATTCGACAGCTCCTCACTCATCAGCCTGAACATCCCAAGTTCGGTCACCTCTTTCGGAACTTGGCTGGTTTATGGCTGCTCCAGCCTGAAATACATCGGACTGAACAAAGAACTGTTAAGTCTGCCTTCCAAGGATGTGTTTTATTTAGGCGACAACAAATATTTCAGCGGCACGTTCTATTATCCTGTGAAAACACACTACACCCTGAGTGAGACCGACAAGGATGATACCTATTATGAAAAGTACAAGTATTACGTCGATGGTAAGAAGGAATACGGAGCTTTCGACCTTCTCATCTATACCGACAGCTACACCCCCTTCTGCTTTAACCTGGACAAGTCAAAGTATGAGGCCACCGTCGTGCCAGGCAAGTCCAACGGCAATTTCCTCAGGCCTACCGGAACAACCATCAACATACCGGCTAGTGTGTCTACAAGAGGAGAGAACTACACTGTCACCCGTCTTGGCAATGCGGCGTTTATTAATAACACAACGGTCACAACCATCAATGTCCCCAACTCCGTCAGAGTGTTTGACGGCTATTTCCCTTATAAATGGTATACGGGATCGGATGGGTACACTAGCTCCATGTACTCGTCTTGGGGCGACCCGGACAAACCACGCGACGGCTTCCAGTTCTATGGCTGCACCAACCTTACGACCGTCAAGCTGCCGTCGGCATTGGAGTGTGTGCCAACTAGCTGTTTCAGAAAAACCAAGGTGAAAAACGTGATTCTCCCATACGGGGTACAGATAATAGCAGGTGAGGCTTTCTGTGAATCAGCTGTCGAGACGCTGCTTGTTCCGTCGTCTGTAAAGCGCTTCAGTGGTTCAGAGCTGCAAAGAGCAACGAAGCTGAAGACGCTCGTCCTGAATGTACCGTACGACAAGCTGGGTGCAGCCGACGGAAATGGGTCCTATGAATATTCTTCTTATACGATATTTGACATCAGCATGCCTTCCAACATGGATGTGTATATACCAGCCAGCGAGGCGGTATGGGGTGGAGGATCCGAAATGATATTGCCCAACGACAAGTGGAAGAACGACAACCTCTTCAGCCGGCACAAGGTGCATATCGGAGCCTTCGACTTCTACGCCAATAACGGCACCAGCACGGTCTATCTGACCGTCACGGATGCTAAGAAGCGTACTTGTAAGTATGTGTATATTCCGTCAACACTATCAGGAGCTATCAAGTCGGTGAATATCGGAGATGTTTTGACCGACTATTACTATACTGACAAGCAGTACACCGCTGATACGATGGATCCTTATGCATTCCTGAACTGCACCAGCCTCTCTGACGTGAAACTCAGCGTCTCGCTTTACGACATACCGGCATTTGCATTCTGTGGTACAACCGCCCTCAAGTCTTTCCCGTTCCAGGACCCGCAATGCCAAAACCTCAAGACTATCGGCGCTTTCGCCTTCGAGGGCTCCGGGCTGAGTGGCTCTGTGGTTCTTCCAGGAGAGGACCTGACGGGGATCGGAGCTTATGCTTTCAGCAGCTGCAAGTCTATAAACAAACTCTATGTGAAATACCATCCCAAATTCACCGTGGACAAGGATTATCCGATATTCAGCGATATGAATAACAACTTCATATGCTACGTGGACCACAGGCGATTCCCTTACTATTACCGTACCTATACGGGATTCGACACCAGCTCTGCGAATTACTCAAGCCAGCTGCAGCCGTTCCTCAACCCTTCGCATAAATGGACGACGGCATCCTTCCCTAAGATCTTCGACAACAAGGGAAAGGCTGCGACGAACTACACCGTGTCGCTGAAAAACCTGTACAACCGAGGAGGAAAGGTATATGCCCTCGGAACAACGATTCCTTCCCAGTCGGGCACGATTGTCAAGACAGAGGTGAAGGCCTCCGGCAACTGCGGTGCGGCCGACATGCAGGGCTACCTGATTGAGGCTGAGCCGGAAGCCATCATCGACCTGTCGACCACCAACACCACCGACCTCAAGGTGACGGGCAACCTGCTCAGGCCCAGTGCCATGGCCCTCGAAGCTACCGGAGGACAGATCGCGCTGACAAGCTACGACACTCAGTATTGCTCTCAGACTGGAGTGTACACTCTCGAGCCGTCGAACGGCAGCTCTTCTTTCCTCGTGAGGCTAGACAGCTATAACGGAGACGTGGGCGATGCATATTACATGGTCAATCCGAACCCCGGGTTCAAAACCATCCCAATTGTTGACGAAGGCACTGAGCCAGGTCCTGAAGAACACCTGAAAGGTGACGTGAACGAGGACAAGAAAGTTGATATCAGTGACATCGTGGCTGTGATCAACCAAATAGCAGGGACTGCCTCCTACCGCTATGCCAACGTGAACGAGGACAAGAAGGTGGATATCTCCGACATCGTGGCGATCATCAACATCATCGCAGCACAGTAAAGTTTGAAATTTACCATGCGGACTGTTTATCATCGACATGAATGCTGAAAAGAAACAATGAAAAGCGGAATCCCCATATCTGACTGGATGACTGTCTTCCCCTCCCGGACTCGGGAGGGGGGCAGGGGGATGAATGGCACGACTGTTTCATTCTTGTTATAATTCCCCACGGCGCGTCCTCCATCTCTCTGGGTGCGCCGTGGTCTTTCACCAAATACCCACCCTGAAACCGTACCGAACCCATCCACGAACCTCCCCCGAGTAGTAACATAAAAATCCGTTTTGTAGTTCCAACCGTCTCAGTTCCGTAGTCCGTTCACATCTCGCATATACCGTTGTACGCTCTCCGCTTCGTAGTATTAGTAACATAAAAATCCGTTTTGTAGTTCCAACCGTCTCTGTTCCGTACTCCGATAATTAAACATTAAACTTTAAACTTTAAACTTTCAACTAAATAGAGTGACTAACGTCCTTTTCTACTCCCATTTTTACTTCCTTTTATTACTCCCATTTATATTCCTCTTCTACTTAAAAACCCATCACTTATATGAAACGACATTTACTTATCCTTTCCCTCCTGTTGCTCACAGCAACATCAGCGTCCGCACAGACTGCTTACGCCGTCTGGTGCGCCGGCGCCAAAACCCTTTACTTCGACTACACCACCTCCTCCATCACCGCCGGCTCCACCTACCAAGGCCAGACCGTGACGAACGTCTGGAGCGGCGAAGACGTGCTGAACACAAATTTCTTTTACTATGGTGGTAAATGGGGTGTCACCTGCTGCGTATGGTATGATGCCGCACATACCACAGCAGAGCGTGTGGTCATCAAAGATGCATTCAGCGGAGCTCCCGTAAAAAAAACAACAGGCTGGTTCTATGAATTCGGAAACCTCACTGTGGTCGAGGGACTGGGAAACATCTCAGGGGACTATCTTGAGGATATGGAACGAATGTTCTACAACTGCCACTCCCTCACGACGCTCGACATGAGCGGTTTTGACATCTCTCATGTGAAAAGCATGGCTTTAATGTTTGCCTACTGCTCCAGCCTGACCACCATCTACTGCAATGCGACAGTCGCCTCAGACGTGGGCAATGCCATGTTCAGTAACTGCACCAGCCTCGTGGGTGCCGTCGCCTTCGACAGCAGCAAGACCGGAAGCATGATGGCGAACCCCGCAGGCTATTTCACGAGGAAGGTCAATCCAAACGATGCAAACCAGAACAGGATCATTGGCGACGTGAACGGAGACAAGAAAGTGGATATCTCCGACATCGTGGCAGTCATCAACAACATCGCGGGCGACCCGACATACAAGGAGACCGCCAAGGTCAACGACGACGACAAAGTCGACATCTCCGACATCGTGGCCATCATCAACATCATCGCCAGCGGCTCCTCACAGACCGAAACCGACCCCGCCGTCGAGGCCGGCCTCTGCCCCGACACCCACCACCCCCATACCATCGACTTGGGAGACGGCGGGCTGTGGTCGTGCTGCAACGTAGGCGCCTCAGCTCCCTGGGAGTGCGGCGGCTACTACGCCTGGGGAGAGACCGAGGAGAAGAGCGCTTACGACTGGAATACCTATACCCACTGCGACGGCAGTAAAGAAACTTGTCGTGACCTGGGCAGCGACATCGCCGGAACCCAGTACGACGTGGCACACGTGAAGTGGGGTGATGGATGGCAAATGCCAAGTAAAGAACAGTTAGAGCTTCTTACTAAAAGCTCCCATAGATGGACATGGACAAGAATTAACGGAGTCTTTGGTCGTAAAGTCATAGGTGCGAATGGTGCATCTATCTTCTTGCCTGTTGCGGCACCATACGAAGATGGCTTCTACTGGTCGTCCACGCAGGACCCGGACATATCGTCCTCCGCGTTCGGTCTCGAATTCGACAGTTACTTTGTCACTATGCCCACCACCAAACGTTACCTCGGTAAGAGCGTCCGCCCCGTCAAGCAAACCGACGCAGCCGTCAAGGCGGGCCTCTGCCCCGACATCAACCATCCCCATGTCATTGACTTGGGAATCGGTGTCAAGTTCGCCTGCTGCAACGTGGGTACATCAGCCCCTTGGGCAATAGGCTACTACTATGCCTGGGGCGAGACCGTGGAGAAGCACACTTACGACTGGACCACTTACACCCACTGTGACGGCAACGCCTACTCTTGCCGAAACATTGGCAACGACATCTCCGGCACGCAATACGATGTGGCATACGTGAAATGGGGCGAAGGATGGGGAATGCCGAGCTCCGAACAAATAAAACTGGTCATCCAAAATTGCAAAAACGAACGGATAAGTGTGAACGGTGTCGACGGACTGAAAGTCACAGGGCCTAATAATAAGTCGATCTTCCTGCCGGCTACCGGCTACCGTACGGAAAACACCACAGATGGTGTTGGAAATGGCTACTACTGGACATCTACCCAGGATACGGACTACTCGACCTACTGCTATCTCTTCAGTTTCGGCAGTGCCGGTAATTTGGGGGTAGACGAAGACAGGCGTTCCACAGGTATAACAGTCCGTCCGGTCTATGAGACGGACGCAGCGGTGGAGACCGGCCTGTGTCCCGACACCAACCACCCCCATGCCATCGACCTTGGCGACGGAACCAAATGGTCCTGCTGCAACGTAGGCGCGTCGGTACCTTGGGAGAACGGCGGATATTATGCTTGGGGCGAGACGGAGGAGAAGGATTACTACGACTGGACCACCTACTCCCACTGTGACGGCAGTAAGGAAACATGTCATGACCTGGGCAGCGACATCGCTGGAACTCAGTACGACGTGGCTCATGTGAAGTGGGGCAACGGATGGAAAATGCCGAGTAACGAACAGTTGGGACTGCTCAAAGATAACTGTTCCAGTGAATGGACGAGCGTCAACGGAGTCAACGGTCGTAAAGTAACAGGTGCGAATGGTGCTTCTATCTTCCTGCCCGCTGCAGGCTACCGCTGGGACGACATCACGTACTCCGTTGGCAGCCACGGCTTCTACTGGTCGTCCACGCAGTACCCGACCAACTCTAACAACGCGTACTACCTCCGCTTCTACAGTGACTATTTCGATAGGAGCTACTTCTACCGTTACTACGGTCGGAGTGTCCGTCCCGTCACAGAATAAATCAACCACCACCACCCCGGCGTGCTTCCCTTTCGAGACGCGCCGTGGTGCCTCTTCAAACCATTAGTAACATAAAAATCCGTTTTGTAGTTCCAAACGTCTCAGTTCCGTAGTCCGTTTACATCTCGCATATACCGTTGTACGCTCTCCGCCTCGTATCAAACCCGTCCGCACTGGGGTTGTGGACGTCCTCGTCCGCACAATCGGCCGGCTAAGCACGGCCAAGCCATTATGCTGTTCTACGTATCAGTACCGTCCTACGTGTAAAAACGGATTTTTCACCTCCTACGCCACCGTTGAACCGCCCGTTGGTCTACGTACCCCCCGAGTAGTAGCGTCGATATCCGTTTTCTGGAGCACCCACGCCCCCGCTTCGTAGTATTAGTAACATAAAAATCCGTTTTGTAGTTCCAACCGTCTC
>FLNY01001039.1_pt1 | contig 12371 bp, 7 predicted proteins | sample 1140381 | NCBI WGS metagenome assembly FLNY01 (sample SAMEA3878172, study PRJEB12797) | bioreactor metagenome | biome: Moose rumen | place: Sweden | collected 2011-10
CCCCGAGACCAACAAGCCGATGGCAAGACTCAACGGGGAGGTGGTGGAAGGCGAAATCAGGGGGCTCGAGGTCTCCAACAACGTCAGCGTCATCTCTGCCATACCCTTTGTCAGGGATTTCCTTACCAGCCAACAACGGGAGATGGGCAAGGAAAAAGGAATAGTGATGGACGGACGCGACATCGGAACCGTCGTCTTCCCCGATGCGGAACTCAAACTCTTCGTCACGGCCTCGCCGGAAGTAAGGGCACAGCGCCGTTACGATGAACTCCAACGAAAGGGAGACAAGGATGTCAAGTACGAGGATGTGCTGAAAAACATCCAGGAGCGTGACTATCTCGACACCCACCGGGAGGTGGCTCCGCTGAAGCAGGCCGACGACGCCATCGTCATCGACAACTCCAACCTCACCATCCCTGAACAGGACGAACTCGTCAGCAGATATGTTCAGGAAGCCATCGACAAAGCTAACAAATAAATAACTAAGCGCACGGCTCGTCTTTGCTTGCAAAGGCCGCCGTGCGTTTTTTTTCGAGGCTTTTCTGCTTTGAGGATTTGACTCATCGATGTCTCGAATCCTCGATGTCTCGAATCCTCGAAATAACTCCTCTGTCTGTCTCCACTTTAAACTAAACAGCCGTCCGCATGGCTCTTTAAACTTTAAACATTAAACATTAAACTAACAAGAATATGCTCGTTGAAATTGACGAAGGATCCGGATTCTGCTTCGGTGTGACTACTGCCATACGGAAAGCGGAGGAAGAACTGGCAACGGAGGACAAACTCTATTGCCTGGGCGACATCGTGCATAACGGTAAGGAATGTGAGCGCCTCCGATCATTGGGACTCATCACCATCGAGCATGAGCAGATGGAGACTCTCCACGAGGCAAAAATCCTCTTCCGAGCTCACGGAGAACCGCCTACAACCTACGAGAAGGCACAACGGAACGCACTTACCGTCATCGACGCCACCTGCCCCGTGGTCCTCAGCCTGCAACGGCGTATCAAGCTGGAGTTCAACGAGAACCGCGGCAACAACACACAGATCGTCATCTACGGAAAGAACGGACATGCGGAGGTGGTGGGACTCGTGGGACAGACAGAAGGGACGGCCATCGTCGTAGAGAAAACGGACGACGTGGAACGGCTCGACTTCTCGAAGAACATCTCTCTCTATTCCCAGACCACCATGTCGCTCGAAGGGTTCAGGCAAATCATAGACCTGATCGCGCAAAAGATGAACGCCGTAAATCCCGTGGCGAAAAACGTGCTGACCAACACTGAAGGAAGGGTCTTCAAATATTTCGACACCGTCTGCCGACAGGTGGCGAACCGATTCCGAGACATCAGCCGCTTTGCGGAAAAACACGATGTCATCATCTTCGTGGCGGGAAAGAAAAGCAGCAACGGAAAAGTCCTGTTCTCTCAGTGCCGGAAGGTCAACGCCAACTCTTACCTCATCGGACGACCCGACGAAATCAATCCCCTCTGGTTTCAGACGGCCCAGTCCGTCGGTATATGCGGGGCTACCTCTACGCCCAAATGGCTGATGGAGCAATGCCGGGAGAAAATTTTAAGTTTGAACTTTGACATCTGAACTTACTAATGCCAATTGCTCCTCATCCGGATGGCTAAACCTCAAATCTCAAACCTCAAATTTCAAATTATTCCATGTTTCAGTTCAAGCAATTCTCAGTCTCCCACGACCGCTGTGCGATGAAAGTGGGCACCGACGGTGTCCTGCTCGGAGCATGGGCGGACGCTGCCGGCAAGCATGCTGTCCTCGACATCGGAACCGGAACCGGGCTCATCGCCCTGATGATGGCGCAGCGTTGTCCGCAGGCCAAGGTCTGGGGAATCGACATCGACGACGACGCAGTCGCTCAGGCAAAGGAAAACCGCGACCGCTCTCCTTGGGCCGACCGCATCACAATACTCGAATCCGACTTCTGTCATCCGTTTGTCATTCAGGGGTATCTGTTCGATTCCATTGTCTCCAATCCTCCGTTCTTCAAGGAACAGGTACATGCACCCGACCAGCAACGGGAGCTGGCACGCAGGCACGATGCGCTGCCCTTGCCACAGCTGATGAAGAATGCGGCGCCGATGCTCGCTCAGGGGGGCACTTTCTCTATCATCCTTCCACTCGCCTCTGTCAGCGACGCAGTAGGGGAGGCCGCCATCAACGGACTTTTCCTCACTCGACGCTGCGATGTCATCACCATCGAGGGAAAAGCACCCAAACGCGCCATGCTGGAATTCTCCAACCATATCCGACCCGCAATCCTGTCATCCATCACCATCTACAACGAAAAACACTTCTACACACCGGATTTTATCGAACTCACACGCGACTTCTATTTGAATATATGACTGTTTTTTAACAGGATAGCTTAGTAATAAACCTATTAGTAATAAACTTATTACTAATTGTGCCCAAATTTTGCATCTTTATCTATAAGTCACAAGGGCTTTTTCTCTCCTTTTTCATTACTTGATCTAAATAAATGACTTGTTACACAATCTTTTCCGTTGGAATGCCTGCCAAAGCAGACTATCGTCTTGTCTTCTCGTCTTCTTCTCGTCTTCTTTTCTTCATCAAAATCAGACTATCGTCTTGTCTTCATGGCTCCTCGTCTTCCTGTCTTCATCAAAAACAGGCTACTGTCACGAAAAAAACACCATACGACTTCCAGGAAGCTGGAGATCACGTCAGGAACGGGGCGGTATTCTTCGTGCTTGAGACGCTGCTGCACATCGAACGTATTATTGACCCTTCGGCCACTCACTTCCAGGAATACATCGATGGCATCTTTGAAGATGTGGAAGAAGGTGAATTCGACATCGACGACGACATTATCTTGTAAGACGTATTTAATGTGAGTACTATGAATTTGTAATAATGTAAGTTGGTTGACTTTAGCCTTTTCCGTGCAAATGCATCGATTCTTTAGGAAAAAGCTTCCAGTGAAGGCCTTTTTTGGAAAATTCTTCCAAAGAAGGCCTTTATTTTATTAGGGTGTTCAGTTTAATGTTCTGAAGGTCCTTCTGAAAACTGAAGGTCCTTACTTTAGCTCTGCTGATTTTCTCCTTTTCATGGCATTGCCTAAGCAAGCTTAGCTCTGCTCATCTGAAAAGTTCGAATATTTATGTATGTACGTGAGATGACTATCGTCTTGTCTTCTCGTCTTCCGGTCTTCTCGTCTTCATCAAAACGAGGCAACTTATTTTTTTACGGTTACTAAAAGTGTTAAACCGACACTTTTTTCGCCCGTCTCATCAAAAACAGTGATTTTTGTATGGTTTTTCAACCCTTTTTCCTTAACTTTGCAATTAAGGAGCAGAATTAAAAAATTTTTTCACTACAAACTAACTTCATTATGATGCTACGACACCTTTTTTTCGCTCTGGCGATTTGTGCGACAGCTGACTTGGCCGCACAGGACAGTCAAAACAATGAGAACAACGGGAACAACCCGCCGAGGAGAAGACGTGAATTCCGCTTCGACGAAAATAATCCCGACGTGCACGACCCGGTACTTGCTTATGAGAACGGTACCTACTACATCTTCAGCACCGGATTCAACGTGGGGAGCATGACATCTCAGGATCTCAAGATTTGGAAGCCGGGAAGAGCTGTGCTCCCGGAGACACCGCAGTGGGCCGTCGACCAGATACGCGGCTACCGCGGACACACGTGGGCTCCCGACATCTGCAAGGTGGGCGACAAATGGTATCTCTATTATTCCTGCTCCTCTTTCGGAAAGAACACATCTGCCATCGGGGTGGCTGTCAACAAGACGCTTGACCCCGATTCTCCTGACTACAAATGGGAAGACCTCGGAAAGGTCATCGAGTCGAAGCGGGGAGACGACTACAACTGCATCGACCCCAACCTCATCATCGACGACAAGGGTAACCCTTGGCTTTCATTCGGTTCTTTCTGGGACGGCATTCAGCTCGTTCAACTCGAAAAGGACTTGAAAACACCCGTGGGAAAACCGCAGACCATCGCACGACATACCAATCCCGACGCTGTGCCGGAAGAGGGTATCGAGGCGAACAACAACGAGATTGAGGCGCCTTTCATCATCAAGGAAGGAAAATACTACTATCTCTTCGCGTCTGCAGGACTATGCTGCCGAGGCATGCGCAGCACGTACCACACCATCGTGGGGCGCTCGAAGAAAATCACCGGACCCTACAAGGACCATAAAGGCAAGCTCATGACGAAGGGTGGGGGAACCACCCTCATCGGACGCGACGACAAATATGTGGGAGCCGGACATAACGGAGCCGCCAAAGTCAACGGACAGTGGTTCTTCGTGGCTCACGGCTACGACCGCGCGCTCAACGGAGCATCAAAACTCGTCGTCAAGAAAATCAATTTCAAAAAAGGATGGCCGGTTCTCTCTGACCTATGATAACAATCAGCTTACGGGACACCCATTCGGGTGTCCCGTTGCTTTGGAACTCTTAGTGTTCTTCCTTTTTCTTTGTCTCCAAAAAAGCGGATAATCCATATAAAGGGATGTTGTGAATGTTTTGATTACACATATATGGCAAGGTGGATGTTTTTATGGCTGTCTCTGGCTCATATTTCTGACAGAAAAGAGTGAAACTACGGGAGGTCAGATTCTCACCTGATTTTACTTCTATCGGAACGACCATCCCTTCTTTCTGAATGATGAAGTCGACCTCGGATGTGCTACGCTCGTTCGTCCAATATCCTATATAGTCGAGCGAAATGTGTTTTAATTCCTGCATGACGAATTGCTCTGTCAGTGCTCCCTTGAATTCTGTGAAAATGGAGTTGCCGTCAAGGAGTGTCTTTGCATCTAATCCTGAAGAAGCAGAGAGAAGTCCTACATCCACCATGAACAATTTAAACACTTGCATGTCTTGATATGCTTTTAGCGGAATTTTAGGAGTGTTAACCCTTTGGGATTTATGAATCAGGCCACAGTCTAAGAGCCACATTATCGCAAGCTCGAAGTCTTTGGCTCTCGCACCCTGGCGGATCACTCCATAGATGAATTTCTTGTTCTCTTTGCTCAGTTGTGCTGGCAGACTGTTCCACACCATTTCGAGTCTTGGCACTAATTCCCTTGGCACGTGCTTCGAGAAATCGGATTGGTACGACCGAAGAATTTCATGCTGTAGCGTGCGAGCCTCAAAGTAGTCATGTGAGTCAATCCAGGACTGAACCACTTCGGGCATTCCTCCTATAAAGAGATAGGTCTTTAATAATGAGGTGATCTCATTATGGAAAGGAAGTATCAAATCCCATCTCTTTTGCCACATGACTTCAACCAAATTCTCTTTACCGTTGGCCAACAGAAATTCTTTGAACGACATGGGGTAGAGGTCAAGGAATGATACTTTTCCAACAGGAAAAGACTGATTCTGGTGAATTGACATACCGAGCAGAGAACCGGCTGCCACTATGGCATATTGAGGAGCATTTTCACAGAAATATTTTAAGGATGTGACACCGCCTTCCACCGCTTGTATCTCGTCGAAAATAATGAGCGTGTTGGAGTAGTCAATCTTCTTCCCGTGAAACAACTCCAGTTCCGCTATAATACGGGTCGTGTTGAAATCCTGTTTGAACAAATTTTTAAACAGTTGCTCATTCTCGAAGTTTACATATAAGGTTTCTGCAAAACATTGCCTGCCGAATTCTTTCATGAGCCAGGTCTTGCCTGTTTGCCGGGCACCACGGATGATAAGGGGTTTGCGTTTCTCCTGTGACTTCCATTTCTGTAATTCTTGTAATGCGTCGCGTATCATATCTTTTTTTGGCAAAGATACCATTTTTCTTCCTTTAAAACAAATATAACTTGATAAAAGTGTAGTCGGACTGCATTTTTATCTTGATAAAAGTGTGGTTGGAACGCATTTTTATCTTGATAAAAGTGTAGTTGGGTTGCATTTTTATCTTGATAAAAGTGTGGTCTTCATGCAAAAATAACTTGATAAAAGTGTGGAAGTGTTCTTGTAGACAGGACATCGGATGGGCTTGTGGGCGTCTCGCCCGCACAATTCTCGTGCATGCGAATGCTGAGCCAAGCTTGCTTGAGCTATGTTGAGCGCAGCCGAGAATCAGCGAAGCTAATCGGCCGGCGAAGCACGGCCAGTTAGTAACATAAAAATCTGTTTTGTAGTTTTTTTTACGGTTCAGTTACGTAGTTTGGTTATAATTCGCATACTCCGTTGTACGAATCTGAATCGTTGCTCAATGAAATGACGGAATCAATTCTTACTATCTCATTTTCCCAACGTAAAAACACATCACAGACCTTCCAACCTGAAATTTACACTGTGATTGTTTCTTTCCCGACCATCTGCAAAACACACCTCTAATTCCGAAAAACATTTCTTTCAACACGTAAATATTGTCGGGTTTGTAACATTTTGCAATATGTTACATGTTTTTGTTACATTACTTACATCAATAGTTACATTTCAGATATCAAATCTGATAGTTTTGTAGTAATTTTGCACAAATTTTGGGGAATATTTTAAATTGTACGCGAAAAGACGACAAAATTATTGTTTTAGGATGTGGCCTCCAGGGCAATTCGATTTCACTTTTGATTTCTGCAATTTCTGATCTGCTTTTTTTACTTGACGACATGCAACAAGACATCTAATTTGACAACATACAGGAGGAATCACCAAGATGAATGAAATAACAACCAAGAACTGAGAAATGATTTGAATAATATACTTTTTTATCGTTTAACTTAAACTATTTTACATTTAATCATGAAAAGAAAATTACATTTTCGAGTCTGGCTGCTGGCCTCTCTGCTGATGATGGGGAGTGCTGTAGCAAAGGCTGATAACGTAGTGGCGCATGTGGAGCACACGGCGGGTTCGCAATGGGGGGCCAATACGGGTGCTTCCACAGTGGATTCCGAGAAGGAGTATTATAATAATGATGCTTCTGCAGCTTGGGCTGGAGCTGCCTATTGTAAGTTTTCGTTTACTCTTCCTTCTGGACATAAGGTGACGAGAGCTACACTTACTTATCACATTGTGCAAGGAGGAAGTCAGGGCAGAAATGATATTATTTATTATATGAAACCTGGGTTTGACCTTGACTGGAATAACTTTGCCGGACAGACAGGCACGGACCTCAGATATGCAAGCAACAGGGCAGGTAAGGCTGTTGAGTCTGCGCCTACGGGTGGTACTGGTGAACGAATGAATCTTTCTCAGGATGTGACCGCGGCTGTTCAGGCAATTGCTAGCGCTGGACAGAACTTTATTCTTTTTCAGTGGACTGGTAATGCCGGTGGTGCTCAGCTATATGGAAAAGGGTCTAGTCATTGGCCTTACTTGGCTATCGAAACCGAATACGATACCTCTATTTCGCTTTCTTTTTCTGAGAAAAGCAGAACCGCAGATATCACTGAGGTTAACTTCGTCGAGCCGATTCTTAACAAAAGAAACATACCATCGTATGCACATATCGTTTTCACCAGCAACAAACCATCTGTGGCTCGTGTGAATCCGCTTACAGGTGATGTTTTCTTGATGGATGGTACATTGAGCACTGACCCTGTGACCATCACGGCAACGGCTTATGATAGTAATAATGGTGTGATTGCATCCGATTCTTATCAACTCATCATCAAAACTGTGGATGATGCTGAATTCCGTACTGAGGGTAATAAGTCTACTGCATGGGTGAATGGAAAATTTGGTACCAGAAAAGTTGAGGCTGTTCCTAATATCACAATGTACACCGGAAACATCGATGTCGCTAAAGACATTACGCTAGTTCGCGAAGTAGAAGGGTACAAAGTGGCTACTACACTTGCCGGAGACGGGTGGCGTGATGCGCGCTTTGCAGCTGATGGTGTGACGCCTGTGGAAGGTACTTACTATATGTTCAAACCAGAGGCGAACGGAAAACTTAAAGTTGAGGGATTGATGATTTCCAATACTGGTGTTATGTTTGTGGATGCTAATAACATCACACAGAATCTTCTGAATCCTGTACCTTCTTTCAGCTCTGCATCATCTTTGGTTACTATAGAACAGGAACTGACGGCAGACCATACTTATTATCTCTTTGGGGTGAACCCATATTATTGCAGCACTGATAGAAAAATCAGTGAGAACAACGGAGTAATAGGTCACACTGACTTCTCTGACGACTTCTGGAATGTACAATCTACTACTGGGGTTGTAACAGTAGAACAGAACCAGACTCTCACCATGATGTTCAAACTCCATACAAAGAACAACCCCTCTAATCCTGGAGGAGATGGTGATGATGACAACTTTCTGCTTCATATCAATGATAATGGTGAAGAGCTTTTCCTTCGTGGAGATGCAAATGCTAATGCTGGAGCTGGAGGAAAGATGGATGCACGATATTCGATTCTGGAGGCCGGTTATGAAGGCGTTTATACCAAAATGGACAACGCAGATGTGAAACTGACCGTGTCACGTAACGGAAATGCTATTACTGCCACTGTGATGATTACCTGCACAGACGGAACCGTTTATGCAAAGCAGCAAATGCTGACTGCTAATAACGAATGGGGAAACATTACCGCTCAGGTACATCCTCTTGGTAGTTATTTCACCGATTTCAAGGCATTTAAATCCGCAGGGTGGAATGTGTTTGAACTGCATTCGTTTGAATTTACTTCTGATTATCGCTATGACTTTGTATCACTTGTCTATCATGACGGAAATTTCTATGACGCTACGGACGACCTGAAAACTCCTCTTAACAGTAACAGACTCTCTGTCACCGACAATGGCAACACTGTTACGATTAAGCAGAATCTTGTGGGGGAGGTTCCTGGAATCACCTATAAAGTTGATCCGTATGGAGACGTGGATCATGTCAATGCAGGACCGGATGGTGCATTGACTATCGACCCGGCTAAGGGTGGAGCGTATGTGGTGACTGCCTCCCGTGGTAATCTCTCTGCTAGATATATTCTTACCATTCCTTATGATACCCACAAGTGGAACTTCGGACCGGACAACTCTGAACCTTCTATGACTGAGATAGAAGGAAAAAAAGCACAATATGACGTTGAATGGCGCTTCAATGCGCGTCTGAAACAAAAAGACGGTACTACCGGCTATATGAACAGTTATAGTCATCCTTTGATCTGCGGTAAAAATGCCATTAACGGTGACAATGTGCTTTACATCAAGAATTCTGAAGGTATGCTGTTCAATACAACCTCAGGAAACGCATTGGGATATTCGGTCACCCAGAAAGAAGGAATGGATTTGGATGGAATGAAGGCTGCCAAACTTGCCGAAAAGCAGGCTGCTTTAATGGCTTCACAGGAATATCAGTCAATGAGTGCTGAACAGCAAGCTGCTGCCCTTGCGGCAGTTGAAGTCACTCCTCAAGAAATCAACCGAATTCTCTATGAGATGTATGCTAACACAGATGAATCTACAGTGGAGAATCCTACTGACATGTGGGTAGGCTACAAGGACACTGAAATTACCATCCCTTATGCTAAGGCTGGACAGTTTGTGAAGCTGCATTGGAGCCGTTATACTTGGAACGCAAAATCAGGTGGTAACGGAAGCGATTTTAGGGCCACGAACTTGCTTGACCTGGACGGTAAGGATGTTTCAACCAGTTTCCGTATCACAGGCTATCAAGGAACCTACACCAATCCAGAGGGAAACTATATCTTCAGGGTGAAGGAAAACGGACCGGTCACCATCGTTAAGGACGACAATGGGTGGGTATCCATAGCAGATATTGAACTGACAAATGAATACAGCACAGACCTCAAACTGATTGAGATCACAAAAGAATCAGAAGGACTTGGGGATCCTATAAAGGAAGACTTGACTGATAAGCCGATTAGTTTGACTTCTAACGGAATGACTGATGCGGAGCGTCATTTTTCATGCTATGCAGGACAAACTAAATCTGCTAATGCTAAGAGCTCTGTCATTTCTGTGGATACGGGCAATAGTGGTGCGAATGTGGATGTGGAAGAAACACTTTGGTTCACTTCTCCTAGAGGTGCACAATATAATAAATTCATCGTTAAGTCTGACCGTAACAGTGGGCATGGAAATGTAAAACTCACTGAAAAGGTGATGACGGATACAGGAGATTATACAATTGACCGACTTGATGCATGGATTGCTGTCGGAACTGTCACTCCACAGCAGTATCCTCGCACTTGGGACTTCACGGCTCAGAACATGGATTATGCAGGTGCGTCAAAGACTCTCATGATGAATACCAACGGAAACAATGCCTACGGGGAATGGAATACAGTAGGTGATGAAACAGTGTCTTATGCTAACAAGAACATCACGAAAGATCCTGATATGTATCTGCATACTTACAATGCTGAGGGTGGACCAAAACCGTTATTTGCTGACTGCAGCGAGCTCACAGCAGGGGAAAATACTTTCCCTGAAGCCATCGGAATTGGTGTCGGAGCCGCAAGCCCTACTGAGGCTGATAATATCAAGCTAACTGGTGAGGCACTCACGGGAGTAATGACTATTACCGTGCCTATGCTTTCTGTTGGAGACTATGTTTATGTGATGGCAAATAAGGCTCCTACGGCTACTGTTCAGTCCTACTCTCTGAATGAGAATAAGTATACAGAGGCAGAGGGTGCAAATACATCAACGCAGGATGCCAAGTATCTCGGAGAGGGTGTGTACGGATTCAAGGTAGATGCGGGAAATAACGTAAACATGACCATCACGTTCGATGACGCTGCCGATATCTACAAACTGGGTGTCTCCAACATTGAGAAGACCTTTGATAAGTACGGATTCTCAACTGAGAGCCGCGATAAGAACATCGACTATTCATTTATAAGCGCTCCGGCTTATGCAATCACAGAGAGCGAGTTCACTTATAACTACGACAAGGTTAGCGTATCACCGACAGAGAAATTCGGTATTACTCCTGCAGGACAGGGTGTCATGCTCTACAAAGAGGAGCTTGCCAATGATAAGTCACCTCTATTCTATGCTGGTAATAACCTCATGGATGGTACAACGAACTTGCCTGCAGCTGACAATACACTCGCTGGAAAGAACCAGTTGGTGGCACAACTGACGGCTGGCGATATCGCTCAGTACCAGACTAACGGTGATGACGTTGATTGCGATGCATTCGTGCTTACTTACATCTATTCTACTTATAGCTCATCGGAAAAAAACGACAAGGCAACCAACCAGGATCTCGGAACTGACGCGTTCTTCCGTGTAAAAGGAAGCATCGCCGCACCGGCAAACAAAGCATACCTGCTCATACCTTCAGAAAACCTGCCAAAGGCACTCTGGGATGGTGGAAACGGAAATGGAACTGCTGGAGCTGTGAAGAACGTCGTACGCATCAACTTCGGTGAAGAAGACAATGACGATACGCCTACTGTTATTGAAGGAGTCAACATCGCAGACACTGATGGTTCCGATAATGGTACTTGGTACAATCTTAGTGGACAGAAATTGAACGGTAAGCCTGCTTCGAAGGGTGTGTATATTATTAACGGTAAAAAAGTTATGGTTAAGTAAATGTTATAAACAAGGGAAGGACGAGCCTATCCTGATTGGCTTGTCCAAACCGAAAAACTAAAAACAGTATGAAAAAGTTAAAATATATCATCCCTGCTATAGAGATAAGCAAGTTGAATGTTGGCAAAAACATCATGAGTACTAGTCTTGAGGATCATGCTGGTGGAGTCAGTGCAAAGGACCGCGACGAACTCGAAGAGGAGGAGGCTGCCGCTGCTGCCGACTTCGGGCAAGTCCAGAAGTACTCACTCTGGTAAACCAACTGTAGGCCAATACATAGTTAAGTTAAATATCTTTTTTTGGGTCCCGGGACACACGCTTTCTCGTGTGCCCCGGGATTTTTTTTGCACCCAGACTCTCAGGCCCGTATGGCTAAACCTCAAATTTCAAACCTCAATTTTCGTGCAAGTGAATACAAAGCCAAGCTTGCTTGAGCTTTGTTGAGCGCAGCCGAAAATCATGTCAATAAATTTCAAAGTTCTGCTAATCCCATACACCTGGATTAAATTCTTTTTTTCTTTTGGACACGTCCAATGAGAGTCTTTTCACTTCATCGAATGCATCTCCTCTTTGATTATCTCGTCGCCACGCTTCTCGCTCAGGAAGAACGAAGGGGCTGGACGGTTCACCAGAAGGTCGCAGATCGCCTCCATCGACAGATTCCGGCATAGCGGCTGCTCTTTCATCTTCAGGTAGTCGGAATAGAGGCGGTCGTAAAGTCCGGACTTCTTCTGACGCCGACGGGGTGAGTGGCTTCCGCCATGCTGTTTGTCCACAATCATACGGTACAGGTAGTTGGGACTCACCCAGTAACGGCTT
>FLNY01004598.1_pt1 | contig 12369 bp, 13 predicted proteins | sample 1140381 | NCBI WGS metagenome assembly FLNY01 (sample SAMEA3878172, study PRJEB12797) | bioreactor metagenome | biome: Moose rumen | place: Sweden | collected 2011-10
CAATTTAAAAATTTTTTACATTACCGCTGTAATTTAAATTTTTCGCAGATATTATTGACAATTTGTAACGGCGACCAATCAGTAGTATCAATCTGATAATCTGCCTGCTTGTAAAATTTTTCACGTTCAGCCAAAAGTTTTTTTATAGTTTCAAGGCGTTCAGAGCCGCCGCCGTCCAATACCGGTCTTTCGCCCTGTCGCGCTGTTCGTCTGTAAATTTCTTCCGGTTCAGTCGTCAAACAAATTATCACGCCGGAATTTTTTAAAAGCTGAAGATTTTCTTCGTCTTTAACAGTGCCGCCGCCCGTTGCAATTACGATATTTCGCCGCGTGCTGACTTCCTTAACCGCGTTTTTTTCCAATTCACGAAAATATTTTTCGCCGTAAGTTTCAAAAATTTGGGGAATTGACATTCCTGCATCATGTTCAATTTTTTCATCTAAATCTACAAAGCCGCGCCCCAATTTCGACGCAAGCAATTTTCCTAAACTTGTTTTGCCAACGCCCATAAATCCTATTAAAATTACATTTTCTTTCATTTTAAATCCCAAAATCCTTTGCATTTAACAAAAAAATTTACTACTGCCTACTGCCTCTTGCCTCTTGCCTAAATCCCAAAATCCTTTGCAAGTCTTTCACGATAATTTTTTAAATTATTCAAAGTATCGCCTAAAAAATCGCCGCCGAATTTTTCAACAACAGCATCAGCAGTAACAATCGCCGCCATTGCCTCGCCGACAACCGCCGCCGCCCAAATTGCACAAGTGTCACTGCGTTCCTTACTGGCAGTAGTTGGATTTTTTGTGGCAATGTCAACAGTTTGCAACGGTTTCATCAAAGTTGGAATTGGTTTCATAGCCGCACGAATTATAACCGGCTCGCCGTTCGTCATACCGCCTTCAATTCCGCCTGCGCGATTAGTTTTGCGATAAATTTTTTTATTTTCGTCAATGAAAATTTCGTCGTGAACTTCACTGCCGAATTTATTTGCATTCGCCCAGCCGTCGCCAATTTCAACAGCTTTAATCGCTTGAATTGACATAATCGCCGCCGCAAATTTTGCGTCAAGTTTTTTATCCCACTGAATGTAACTGCCTAATCCCGCAGGCGCGCCGGTAATTTTTATTTCAAAAATCCCGCCTAAAGTATCACCTTTTGATTTAGCCGCGTCGATTTTATTTTTAATTTCAGTTTCGCCGGTAATTCCGCCGACGCTTAAAACTTTGCTTGAAATTTCAATTCCACATTCACTTAGAAAAATTTTACAAATTGCACCCGCTGCAACTCTCATGGTTGTTTCACGTGCGCTTGAACGTTCCAAAATATCCCGCACGTCATTTTTGTTATATTTTGCCGCGCCGGTTAAATCTGCGTGTCCCGGTCTTGCATTTGTAACTTTTTCACCAAAAGGTTTACCTTCCGCACTCATTTTTTCTTGCCAATTTGCAAAATCTTTGTTTTCAACAATCAAAGTAATTGGACTGCCCAAAGTTTCAGAAAATCTAATTCCTGAACTTAAAATAATTTTGTCAGTTTCAATTTTCATACGCCCGCCGCGTCCATAGCCGCCTTGACGCCTTGCAAGTTCGCTGTTGATAAATTCGCTGTCAATTTTTAAACCGGCGGGAATACCTTCCAAAATGCAGACAAGCCGCGCTCCGTGACTTTCGCCCGCGTCTATAAATTTTATATTGCTCATAAAAAAACCTCCAGCCTTAATTCTTAATCCTTAGTCCCTAGAGTATGTTAACAAATGAAAGATTAAAAGGCGCGTTAGACGCCCGCCGCACTCCGTTTTTGAAAAAAGAAATGCCGACTTGTTAAAAAATAAAATTTTGTAAACAAATACTAGTCCTTAGTCCTTAATCTTCAGGTGGATCTTCAAATCCCAAAATCCACGTTGCTATAAATCCTGCAATGTAAGAAACTAAAACGCCCAACAAATAAACAGGAATATTATTTGTAGTTGCGGCAAGCGGCAAGCCGGAAATTCCCAAAGTTGCCGCGCCTACCGCAAATTTCGCTTGAACTGCGCCGCCAAATGCACCACCAATGCACGCGCCGATAAAAGGCTTGCCGAGCGGAAAAGTTACGCCGTAAATCAGCGGCTCTCCAACGCCCATCATTCCTACCGGCAATGCTGATGCTACAGTTTTTTTGAGAAATTTATTTTTAGTTTTAAAATAGACAGCAACCGCCGCGCCAACTTGCCCCGCGCCCGCCATTGCCAAAATTGGTAACAAAATTGTAAAGCCGTATTGCGAAATTAATTCCACGTGAATTGGAGTCATTGCTTGATGAACTCCAAACATTACCAAAGGCAACCACATTCCCGCCAAAATAAATCCTACAGCCGCGCCGCCGGATTGTATCGCCGTAGTTGCCGCCGCTCCAATACTTTCTGAAATTGCGCCGCCTGCCGGTTGCAAAATAAAAATAGCCGCCATTCCTGCCACTAAAACTGTTATTAACGGCGTCAAAAACAAGTCAAACATTTCCGGAATAATTTTGTGCAATTTTTTTTCAAGCCAAGCACTAAACGCCGCAACCAAAACTACTGAAATAATTCCGCCGCGCCCGGGTAAAAGATTTTCGCCCGTAATATTTACATTGGCAAGCGCGGGGTGTGTCATAATCGCCGCCAAAACTCCGCCTAAAATTGGAGTGCCGCCAAAAACTTTTGCCGCGTTGTATCCTACAAATAAATTCATTCCCCAAAAAACCGCGTTGCCAAAAACCGACAGCAATTTTATCATTGGCGCGTCAGTGAGTTCAGGCGAAATTTTTAAACTTACGCCAATTACGCCTGTTATTAAGCCGCAAGCTATAAATCCCGGAATTAGCGGGAAAAATATCCCTGCGATTTTTTTAAGAAAAAGTTTAGCCGGTGTAGCATTTTTCGCCCTAATTTCAGCGTGAATTGTTTCTGCGTCACCAATTTTCGGCTTTTTATTTTGGCTCAAAATTTCATTTACGGCATTTGTAACATTTGTAGCTTTACCGGGTCCCAAAATAATTTGAAATTCTTCGCCCGCGTCGTAAATTCCGGAAATACCTTCCAAATTTTTTATCGTTTCAACGGCAATTTTATTTTTGTCCAAAATTTGAACTCTAAGCCGCGTCATACAATTTGCAGCATTTTGAATATTCGCCGCGCCGCCCAAATTTTTTATTATTTCCAACGCCAAATTTTCGTTATTCAATTAATCAAGCTCCCTTCCTTATAACCAAATTATTATAATTTCAGTGAATATTCCTGGCAAGTTTAATTTTAATTTATTGACTTTCCGCGCCAAAATTGTTAACATAATTTCAATAATAACTATAAATTTTTTTAATCTGTTTCTAATGAAAAATGGTAAATATATTGTACAATTAAGGCAGAAAATCTAAAAGAAAGGCGGTTTTGAAAATGAAAACGCTCGTTAAAGGATTGACTGCCCTGCTTATTTGTGGAAGTTTTATATTTTCAAGTTGCGAAAATGTAGAGGCAGCCGAAGTAGCAGATTTAACAACAAATTCAGTTGAAACACAGGAATTGGCGCGTAATAATCACAGACCACCATCGCCGCCACCTCCGGGACGTCCAGGTTCACGTCATAAAGATCCTTGGGATCGTCATCCACACAGACCTGATTTTGACGATTGGGACAGACCACATTACCCGCCACCTCCTCCACCTGGTCGAGACGGACACAGACCCCCGCCTCCGCCGCGTCATGGTTGGTAATTTTTAAGTTAATTTGAATATTAAAGGATTGAAGAAAATGAAAAATCCGGCTGGCAAATTAATTTCGGCAATAATTTTGGGAACTGTATTTTTTAACGCCGGTTTTTCGTTTGCCCAAAATAAAGAAATTATTTCCACAGACGAAACTAAAATTTATTTTTCTGAAGACGAAAACAGCGCGGAACGTAAAAGAGAATTTTGGGAAAAATTCCGCGAGTCCGTTAAGCCGCGTGAAGAAAAACCCCATGAAGAAGAAAGACCACGCGAAGTTCATCCCCATGAAGTTAAACCACACGAAGTAGATTAATTCGCAAGAAAAAAACTCCACCGGCTAATTATTTGTAGCTTGAGTGGAGTTTTTTCTTTGTCGATTCAGTCAAATTTGAAATTTGCAAGTTCAGGGAATAAATCGCCGATTGATTGCGAAAGTTCCTTAGGCTTTAACATATCAATAACCGGTTGCATTGTTTTGAAAAAAGCCGCGTCATCCTGCATTAGCGCAAGAATCGCCGCCGCGTTTGCCGCGTCAGCAAGTGCGGTATGCGCCGTACCTTCAAAATTTCTATCCATTGCGCCAACTGCATATTTTAAACTCAAACTGTTATGCAAGCCTATTCTGTCGTCAAATTCTTTTTGAATGTCAATCCATTGCCGCTCCAGCCTGTAAATATCAAAATTAGGCAACTTGTAAGCACATTCGCTTTTCAGTTGCTTAATATCTGACGCGCTCCACGAATAAATTTTCATATCCCAGCCGCCAATCCATTCAAAAAATTTCTGAAATTCAACTTCAAAAGTATTTTTATCGGCGACAGTTTCATTTGTAATGCCGGTTAGTTTGGTAATGTGCTTGGTAATTTCGCTGAATTCCGGTTTCACGTAACTTTGAAATTCATCAATTTGCTTGTAATTTTCATCTAGTTTAACCGCGCCAAACTCAATAACTTCATCAAGTAAAAATCGCCGAATTTCTTTTAAACTGCGCTGTACCGGATTCATTTCCAAATCAATCACTATATGAACCATTTTTGCCTCCTAAATAGTTTTCAGAAATTATATCATATCCTGTCAATAAAATCCCCCTGCGCGGCTTACATTTTCAACTTCCCTAAACTAAAATTGTATAGGGGAGTTTTTTTATGAAGAAATATATTTTTGAACGGCTGATTCAGCTTGTACCAATTTTATTTGGGATAACTTTTTTAACATTTGCAATGATGCAGGTTGCGGCGATTGACGCGGTAGACTTTATGTACGAACAAGGCAGCGTAGATGACGCTGTAAAAGCCGCCAAGCGCGCCGAACTCGGACTTGATAAACCTTTTATCGTGCAGTACGGAAATTGGCTCACAGGCGTTTTAACGGGCGATATGGGAAAAAGTTTTATCAGCGGTAAATTGGTTTTTGAAACATTTGCAGAAAAATTACCGGCAACTTTTCAACTTATGACAGTTTCAATTTTGTTGACGATTTTTATTGCAACGCCGCTGGGGATTATCGCCGCCGTAAATCAAAATAAATTCGTCGATTATATCATAAGATTTTTAAGTTTTGTTGGAAATTCACTTCCAAATTTTTTTGTAGCGTTGTTGCTGATATATTTTTTGGCGTTGAAATTAAATTTTTTGCCAATAATCGGCAATAATATAATAATGCCCGCGCTAACCCTAACAATAGCAATGGGCGCAAAATACACGCGGCAAATTCGCGCAGTTGTTTTGGAAGAATTGGAAAAGCCGTACGTTATCGGCGCACGGGCGCGCGGCGTCAGTGAATTTACAATTTTAACAAAATCAGTTTTGCGTTGTGCACTGATAATGATAATAACTTTGCTTGCGTTGTCGATAGGAAATTTGCTGGGCGGCACGGCGATAGTTGAGACAATTTTTATGTGGGACGGCGTCGGCAAAATGGCGATTGACGCAATTTTAATGAGGGATTATCCGCTGATTCAAGCTTACGTGGTATGGATGGCGATAATTTATGTTTTGGTAAATTTGGCGGCAGATTTACTTTATCATTATTTAGATCCGAGAGTGCGCTATGAATAAAAAATTGAGACCGTATTTAATATTGGCAGGAAGTTTAATTTGCGTGGCGATATTTGCAGAATTTTTAACGCCGTTTGATCCTTATGTACAAGATTTGGAAGGAGCCTTGACTCCGCCCAATTCGATAAATTTATTGGGAACTGACAGGTACGGGCGGGACGTTTTGTCACGGGTAATAATGGGCAGTCAAACTACGCTTTGTGCGTCGTTGTTACTTTTGTTGACAATTTCGGTTATTGGTAGTTTAATAGGCGCAATTTGCGGCTACAGCGGCGGCAAATTGGACAAAATTTTAATGCGCGTTTCAGATATATTTTTGGCGTTCCCTCAAATGGTATTTGCAGTGGCGGCGGCTGGAGCATTGGGTGGCGGACTTTTTAACGCGGCGGCAGCTCTTGCAATAATCGGCTGGACAAAGTACGCAAGAATTTCGCGCAGTTTAGCTTTAACAATTCGCAGTTTACCCTACATTGACGCGGCAAAAATGGCAGGTACAAGCTCGGCAGGAATTTTATTTTTGCACATATTGCCGAATATTGCGGGACCTGTTTTGGTAACGGCGGCGTTAGATATTGGTACAATCATAATGGAATTGGCGGGCTTGTCATTTTTGGGCTTGGGCGCAATGCCGCCAACAGCCGAATGGGGCGCAATGATGAACAACGGGCGTTCAATGTTGCAAACTGCGCCTTGGGTAATACTTGCGCCGGGCTTTGCAATTTTTATAACGGTTGCGATTTTTAATCTTTTGGGCGATAAACTGCGCGACGTTTTGGACTCAAGGACTAAGGATTAAGGATTAAGGGTTAAGGGTTAAGGGTTAAGGATTAAGGGTTAAGGATTAAGGGTTAAGGGTTAAGGATTAAGGATTAAGGATTAAGGATTAAGGATTAAGGATTAAGGGTTAAGGATTAAGGGTTAAGGATTAAGGGTTAAGGATTAAGGATTAAGGGTTAAGGACTAAGGGTTAAGGGTTAAGGGTTAAGGGTTAAAAATTTTTTAAAGGAGATTTTTAAAAATGCAAAAAAAAATTTTGGCGGCGATTCTGACAACGGGAATTTTATTTACAGGTTGCGGCGGCAATAATTCTGCCGAAGATAAAACCACTTTCACTTACGGTACGGTTGCATATGGCGTAGCAATGGAAAACGCCGGCACTAATCCGCATGAAAGTTACAGCGGCTGGAGCTGTATTCGTTACGGTATTGGCGAAACGCTTTTTAAATTTAATGAGCAAATGCAACTGGAGCCGTGGATTGCAGAAAGTTTCCAACAAATGGACGAAGATACACTTCAAATTAAAATCAAAGACAACGTAACTTTCAGCAACGGTAAAAAAGTTGACGGCGCGGCAGTCAAACAATGCCTTGAACATTTACTTGCAACGCACGACCGCGCGCCCGGCGATTTAAAAATTGAATCAATCGCTGAGGCGGGGCAATACATTACAATTAAATCAAGCGAAAAAGTTCCCGCGCTGTTAAATTATCTTTCTGATCCTTACGGCTGCATTATCGACATTGAATCCGGCTTTAATAACGGTATTGTTGTTGGTACCGGACCTTACAAAGCGGTTGATGTTTCAGATACTGAAATTGAACTTGTCAAAAACGAAAATTATTGGGGCGAAGTTAAACCAAAACTTGAAAAAATTTTTGTCAAAAGTATAACGGACGGCGATACTTTAACAATGGCAATGCAAAACGGCGAACTTGACGCGGTACAAGGCTTGCCCTATTCCAGCTTGCAACTTTTCCAAAATGACAAATATAAAATCAGTCAAGTTGATACTTCCAGAGTTTATCAAGCCGCGTTTAATTTTTTGACGCCCGCCTTACAAGATTTAAACGTTCGTAAGGCAATTTCTATGGCGATTGACAAGGAAAATTTTACAAAAGTTTTGCTTAGCGGCAACGGCACGCCCGCAGTTGGAGCATTTCCCGCAAATTTAACTTTCGGCGATAACGCAGTTACAACCGTGAATTTTGATTTGGAAGGCGCAAAAAATCTTTTGGCTGAAAGTGGCTGGATTGATACGGACGGCGATGGTTACGTTGACAAAGACGGCGAAAATTTGCAACTTCGATATTTGACTTACACTTCAAGGCAGGAGTTGCCGCTTTTGGCTGAATCTGCACAAGCTAATTTAAAATTGATTGGAATTGATTTAAAAGTAAACGCTACAGACAATTACAAAACTTTTTTGAAAAACGGCGAATACGATATTTTCAGCAAGGCGATTGTAACTGCACCGACCGGCGACCCCGAATATTATTTCACAAGTCATATTGTCGAAGGCGCGGTTGATAACGCGGGCAATTACAGCAATTATTATGTTAATCAATATGAAAACACATTGCACAATACTTTTGGCGCGGCGGAGCGTTCAAATATCGCCGTAAACATGATGCAGTATGTTTTGGACGACTGCGCTTTATTTTACGCCTCACATTTGAAAATGTCTTTCGTAATGAAACCGAATGTTGAGGGATTTACCGCGCACCCTTCAGATTATTATGAAATTCGCCCTGAACTGGAGAAAAAATAATTTTTCAGGCAGTAGGCAAGAGGCAATAGGAAAAATTTAAATGACTGGTGAAATTTTAAAAATTGAAAATCTTTGCATTTCATATGGCGAAACTGAAATTATTCATAATGTAAATTTTAGCGTCGCGCAGGGGAAAATTTTTGTAATTGTAGGAGAAAGCGGCAAGGGTAAATCAACGATTTTAAAAGCCATTGCGGGAATTTTGGGCAACGGCAAAATTACCGGCGGCAAGATTTTTTTTGAGGGTAGAGAAATAACAAATTTGCAAGGCGAAGAGCGCAGAAAAATTGCGGGGGCTGGAATTGGATATATTTTTCAAAATGCAACGGCGTCATTTTGCCCCGTGCGTACCATTGGCGCGCAGATTTTTGAAAGTGTGCAAGCTCACAAAAATTGGACTGAAAAAGAATTTATTTCACGCGCAGAAAATATTATGCAAAATATTAATCTTGAAAAAACTGTGCTGAATGAATATCCTTTCAGATTAAGCGGCGGAATGGGACAACGCGCCGGGATTTTGGCGGCAATGATTTTGGAGCCGAAAATTTTATTGGCAGATGAACCGACAAGCGCACTTGATCCGGAAACTCAAGCAAGCGTCATTGAAGAATTTTTAAAACTGCGCGAGCGATACGGCGTATCAATAGTGATGGTAACGCACAATTTAAAAGTAGCTAATGATATTGCCGACGAAATTTTTAAATTAACAGGCAGTAGGGTTTAAGGCAGTAGGCAGTAGTAAAGAGGCAGTAGGAAATTGAAAAACTCTTGCCTCTTGCCTTTTGCCTAAAACGACTGAAAGGAGTTTTTATGAAAATTTTGGAAGTAAAAAATTTGAAAAAAAGTTTTGGCGAAAAAATAATTTTGGACGATATAAATTTTGAAATAAACGCGGGCGAATGTTTGGGAATTGTAGGGCGTAGCGGTTGTGGAAAATCTACAATGGCTAGGATAATTGCGCGGCTAATTCCTGCAGACAGCGGGCAAATAATTTTGTGCGGGCAAGATATTACCAATTCAAAAAATTTAAAATCAGTTTATAAAAATATGCAAATGATATTTCAAATGCCGGAAGATTCATTTGACCCGCGCCGAACTTTGGGCTGGAGTATCGCCGAGCCAATGAGAAATTACAATTTCAAAAATATTGACGAACGAATTAAAAATTTGTTAATCGAAGTAGGATTAACGCCGGACTTTGTAGAAAGATACCCTCACGAAGTTTCCGGCGGGCAATGTCAACGCGCCGCAATAGCACGCGCAATTTCACTTTCGCCAAAACTTTTAATTTGCGACGAGGCAACTTCAGCCCTTGACGTTACAACTCAAGCGCAGATTGTTAAACTTTTACGCCGCCTTTGTACTGAAAAAAAATTTGCCATACTTTTCATAACGCACGATTTAGAAATTTTAAAAGAAATTGGCGACAAAGTTTTAAAGTTATAAAAATTTCTTAAACCTAGAAAAGAGGTGCAAAAATGTACCATGTTTATTCCGAAGAAGACAAGCAAAATTACGAAAAAGCGCAAATAGCGTCAGAAAATGGCGATAAAGTCAAGGCGTTAAAATATTATCTGAAGGCGGCAGAGGCAGGAATTGTACCGGCAATGGTTGCTTGTGGCAATATGTATTTGGAGGGTGAAGGTTGCGTTAAACCAAATATTTCAAAATCTATGGAATGGTTTAAAAAGGCGGCAGAATTTGAAAACTATACAGCTATGAATAATCTCGGCTACATTTACGAAATTTTGGAAGATTATGAAGAGGCGTTCAAATGGTATGAAAAATCCGCAAAATTAGATAACGTCACAGCAATGATGAATCTTGCAGGATTTTATTTAAATGGATTGGGTACGCGCAAAAATAAAAGAATGGCAAAATTTTGGACGGATAAAGCCGAAAGTTTCACAGATTTAAAATCTATCAAAGAAATTGCATATTATTATTCAGAGGCAGAGGCGATTGAAGATCATATCGAAAAAGCGATTGAATTTTATAAAAAAGCCGTTGCAATGGGCGATGTAGATTCTATGGACGAATTGGCGCATTTATATTTTGAAATAGAAGAATATGATTTGGCGGAAAAATTATTTTTTGACGCGGCATGGGCGGGAAATACTGACGCTATGACTTGTTTGGGAATAATCTGGACTAACGATTATGAAGATTTTGACAAGGCGCATTATTGGCTTTCAAAGGCGGTTAAAGGCGGCAATATTTACGCTTTAAAAATGATGGGCGATTTATACGCCAAATTTAAACAATATCCAAAAGCTTTACGCTGGTACAGAAAAGCTACTCACGCCGGAGAATTTGACGCCTTTGAAGATATTCGCAAAATCAAAAAACTCATTCAAACTTCAAAAACAAGTTACAAATTGTGTTTGAGAAAAATAAATTAGCGGACGCTAATTCTTTACAAAAAATTTCCCTGCAATTATAATTGCGGGGTATTTTTTTGCAGAGGAGAGGATATTTTGACAAATGATGCAATGATAATTAATGCATTCGTATTTTATATCGGCTTGATGATGGCAATAGGCGTTTATTATTATCGACAGACAAAAAATATGAGCGATTATTTTTTGGGCAACCGCAGATTAGGCGCGTGGGTAACTTCACTTTCTGCAGAGGCGTCAGATATGAGCGGCTGGATGTTAATGGGCGTGCCGGGATTTGCATATTTGGCGGGTTTAAACGCGGGCTGGATAGCCGTCGGAATTGCAATAGGAACGTGGGCGAATTGGCATTTTGTAGCGGCGCGTTTACGCAGATATACTGAACTTGCAGGCAATGCTTTAACCTTGCCGGAATTTTTACAGAATCGTTTCAAAGATGAAAGTAACCTTTTGCGAATTGTACCGGCAATTTTTATTTTGATATTTTTTATTTTGTACACTTCAAGCGGCTTTGTATCTGCCGGAAAATTATTTGAAACAGTTTTTGGCTTAGATTTTTCAGTTGCAATAATGTTAGGCGCGGGCTCGGTAGTTTTTTATACTTTGATTGGCGGATTTTTGGCGGTAAGTCGAACAGATTTTATTCAAGGCGTAATGATGTTTTTTGCAATTTTACTTGTTCCAACTTGCGCGGCAATGAGTTTAGGCGGATTCGGCGATACAATTACAGCAATTTCAAATTTTAAGGCGTCAATGTTCGACCCTTTTTTAAAACCGGACGGCTCCACAATTTCAGCACTTGAAATAATTTCTTTAATGGCGTGGGGAATTGGATATTTTGGACAGCCGCATATTTTGGTTAGATTTATGGCTGTAAAATCAACGGCAGAAATTCCACCGGCTACAAGAATTGCTATGACGTGGGTTATTTTGAGTTTGGCGGCGGCGGTTGCAGTTGGAATGATCGGCACGGTTTATTTGACAACGCCGCTTGAGGGTACGGACGCCGAAAAAGTTTTTCTTGTAATGACTAACAATTTATTTCCGCCGATAATCGCCGGAGTGGTACTTTCTGCAGTTTTGGCGGCGATTATGTCAACTGCCTCTTCACAGCTTTTAGTTGCGGCGTCAGCCTTCGCACAAGATTTTTATAAAACTTTAATCAGAAAAGATGCAAGTCAATCTGAATTAGTTTGGATTTCTCGTGCGTCGGTTTTAATAATTGCGTCAATCGCAGTTTATTTGGGATTCAATCCCAACAGTTTTATTTTGGATATGGTTGCTTATGCGTGGGCAGGATTTGGCGCGGCGTTTGGTCCTGCGCTTTTAATGAGTTTGTTTTGGAAACGCACTACAAGAATTGGAGTTATCGCCGGTATAATTGTTGGCGGCGTTACAATTCTTGCGTGGAAAAATTTTGCGCCCTTTGAACTTTATGAAATTGTACCGGGATTTATTTTTTCACTGGTTGCGATTTACATTGTTAGTAAATTTGACAAGGAGCCGGACAAAGATATTTTGGAAACTTTTGATAAAGTCGGCAAAAGTAAAATCTAAAATTTTTCTAAAAAAAAATTGCGCCCTTTCGGCGCGTCGATATTTAAATTTCTACAGGATTTACCAATAAATTCTAAAAAAAAA
>FLNY01004902.1_pt1 | contig 12352 bp, 8 predicted proteins | sample 1140381 | NCBI WGS metagenome assembly FLNY01 (sample SAMEA3878172, study PRJEB12797) | bioreactor metagenome | biome: Moose rumen | place: Sweden | collected 2011-10
GTAGAACCAGCCTCGTGTCTGATCCAGGCCCTCTGAGATGAAGTCAGCTGGGAAATGCTTTTCAAAATGCTCTTTGTTTTCAAATGGATAGTGAAGCTGGGCGTAAGGCATACTTCCAGACTCGAACCAGCAGTCAAAGACTTCCGGGATTCGGTGCATGGTGCCCCCGCACTTACACTTAATCGTAACTTTATCGACAAACTGCTTGTGAAGGTCTTCCAAGTCAACGCCGCTCTTTTCTTTAAGCTCGGCACGGCTTCCGATACAGATTTTTTCGCCGCAGTCGTCGCATCTCCAGATTGGAATCGGGTTTCCCCAGTAGCGGTTACGGCTGATAGCCCAGTCGCGGCTTCCTGCAAGCCACTTTCCGAAGCGGCCTTCCTTGATGTGGGCAGGCTGCCATTTTATCTGGCTATTTGCTTTCAAAAGTTCCTCGTGGTGGTCAGCGACCTTTACAAACCAGCTTCCGATTCCACGGTAGATGAGTGGTGAGCCACAACGCCAACAATGCGGATACTGGTGGTTTACGGTCTCTCTCTTAACCAGTTTTCCCTCTTTTTTGAGGCGGTCCATAATGTCCTTGTCGGCATCCTTTACGAAAACGCCGGCATAGTCGCTCACTTCTTTTGTAAAGCGGCACTCAGCGTCAATCGGCTCAACGAAAGGAACCCCGCTTCCCGCAAAAACCTTGGAGTCGTCTTCACCAAAGGCAGGAGCGATATGAACGATACCAGTACCGTCTTCAGTTGAAACATAATCTGCGTTAAAAAGACGGAATGCGCCTTTTTCGCATTTCTGACCGCTTTGTTTTTCGCACTCAGAAGCGTCTTTGAGATTTTCGAAATAAGGGAAAAGAGGTTCGTATTCTGCGCCCAAGAATTCAGCACCCTTGTGGCGGTAAATAATTTCGTAATCCTCAGCGTTTTTATAGTAAGAAGCAAGCCTGCTTTCGGCGAGAATGTAGCAGTCGCCAGAAGACTTGTCCAAAATCTTTACATAGTCGATTTCAGGCCCCATACAAAGACCAAGGTTTGATGGCAAAGTCCAAGGGGTAGTCGTCCATGCGAGGAAATATGTCTTTCCGTTTGTCATGTCCGGGTCGCTGAAGGCGGCAGGAGCTTTTGTGACCTTGAAGCGGATTGTGATTGCAGGATCCTGCTTTTCTTTGTAGCCCTGAGCCAGCTCGTGAGTTGAAAGAACGGTGGCACAGCGGGGACAATAGGGAAGAATATACTTGCCCTCGTAGATAAGGCCCTTGTTCCAGAGGGATTTTGCCACCCACCAGATTGTTTCCATAAAATCTGGGTTCATGGTCTTGTAGTCGTTGTCAAAATCAACCCAGCGACCCATTCGGGTAATCGTTTTTCGCCATTCAGATGTGTATTTTAAGACAGAAGCACGGCATTTTTCGTTGAAATTTGCCACCCCGTACTCTTCGATTTCGTGCTTTGAGTTGATTCCAAGCTCTTTTTCGATTAAATTTTCAACAGGAAGCCCATGACAGTCCCAGCCGAATCTTCGCTCGACTTTTTTACCCTTCATGGTCTGATAGCGCGGAATTATGTCTTTAATTGTTGATGGAATGAAGTGACCGAAGTGCGGTAAGCCTGTAGCAAAGGGAGGACCGTCAAAGAAAGTGAATTCTTCGCAGCCTTCACGCTGTGAAACTGACTTTTTAAAAGTGTCGTTCTTTTTCCAAAATTCTAAAACTTCTTCTTCCTGCTTAGGAAAATCTACTTTAGCATCAACTGACTTATACACGATTCTTCCTCGTTAATCTGATTTTTTGGAAAACATTATAATGATTTTTTAGAGAATAATCTATAAGGAACTTAAAATTTGCAGTTAGTTATCAGTTCGCTGATTTTTTCTTTAAGTTTTTTTTGTAAAATTTCTTTTTTTTCGCTGGAAAGCTCCCGTTTTATCAAAATCGAATCCATAGGGAAAACTTCTTCAATAAATTTTTGTGTTTTTGAGATTTCTAGCAGTTTTTTTTGTAATAAGTCTTTTGCTTTTTTTCCGCCCTCAATATGGCAGTGAATCTCATTCTGAGCCTGTGCCGAAAAATCGCTGGGCGCCTTTGTGCGGGAAAATTCTTCCCAGCTTATATCCTTTATTTTTCCGAGTGAAAATTCATAGTCAAAATTGTCTGACAATCTGAAAACTCTTTTTGAAAAATACTCTGAATTTGAGATGAACCAGTCTCTGTAGATTTTAAGGCTTGCCATTGAATTGAACCTTGAGCAGGTGAGACGGGTTTCAGTGTTTTTTAGCCGAAAATCCTTTCTTGCGTTATCATTTTCCAGTGCGTTAGGCTGCGTGTGCTGAAAGCCCCTTGAAGGAGCTAAATCTTGTCCGACTAGAAAAACCTTGTTCGTCGTAAGGTTTAGCGCAAAAATAAGCGCAGTTCCCGCTACCGTTCCGCATCTTTCTGAAATCATATATGGAATTTTTAGGCTGTCAAAAAGCTCTTTTGAAAGAGAGCCTTCATATACAAGAGGTATGATTTTTTTTGTCTCTAAGATTTTTTTAGGGACGGCGCTTTCTGTCTCTAAGGCAAACAGAGTTTTACAGGCGCTTTCTGGAAAATCAAGGTGCTTTTTCGCCCAAAAACCGCCGTCGCTTGAAAGAACTAAGTCTGGAGTAAGTCCATAATGTCTTAAAGGCATAAAAGCTGACGAAACTGCAAGCAAGTAGAATGAAGAGCGATTCTTTTTAAGAAAGGGGAGTGAAGGGCCTAAACTGGGGCCGGAGGACGCGATTATTACAGGTTTGTCGGTTTTATTAAGAAGGGTGACATTTTTTATCCTTGAGGCAAAAATCAGTGAGTTTTTCAGCCAGCGTTTTGAAAAATAAGAGCGGGTTCCGAGCACATCACGGGCTTTTAAAACAGCTTTTTTTATTTCAGACCAAGATAATGCATTTTCTTCTTGAAAAATTTGCTTTGAAGGTGTCCAGTCAAAAAAGATGCTTGAAATCAGTCTTTCTTCACCCAAAAAATTGAAAAGCCGCTCCGAAAGAGCGATGTCACCGTCATAAAGATAAAAAACTTTGTCCCAATTTGAGTCGTATTTTTCAAAAAAGCGGGTGAATCTAATTACGCAGATTTGTGCGGAAGGAAATCTGTTTTTTAAGAATTTTGCGCAGTAAGATAATGCGCCTTCTAAGATAAAAACACAAAGAGGAGAAAAATCAGCCGTAAGAGCCTGACTGAATCTTTCTGCCTCTTGTGATGGATTGTATTTTGAATGGAGATATTTTCCTTGAAAAGAGCAGGTTTCTTCTCCGTTTTTGCTCTTTTCGATAGAAAAATCAACTTCCACTGACATTTTTTTATCCTTGTGTTAGGAAAGCGATTGTTCCTTTTTTGTTCGGGCAGTCACCAGCTTTAAGAAGGGCAATTTGTTTGGTTGCCTTTAGGCCAAGAAGACCTATTAAGGTTCTGGATGCGTGATAAGCTAAAAGTTGCTCGTCTTCCTCGTCTTTTGCGAAAAGCGCGACTTTTATTTCGCCATTTTTACCTGCCATAGAGCAGTTTGGTGCCCTAAACAGGGGGGCAACGACTGTCTGGGCATTTTCTGTAATGGAATTGATAACAAAATTACGCAATTCGTCTCCAGGAATCTCTACATCCGAAAGTTGCTCATCAATGCAAAGCTTAAGTGAAAGAATGTAAAGATGGCTTTCAGAAATCCCAAGCCCTGTGTCGATGTTCTTTTCGAATTTTGCTAAGATTTTTGATTCCTGATTTTTGAATTCAACGATATTTTTGAGAGTTACCGCACATTCTGAAGCAGGCGAGAGATTTATATCATCATCATCGTCCAATTCCACAAGTACGAAAATCAGGGGGTTCTCTTTGTTTTTAAATGGCAAGAAGAAAATTTTATTGATTTGAGAGAGAATATCGTCCTCAAAAAGTCCGTCAAATTTGTCGATTTCGCCGAAATCCCTTGAAAAGCACTGCCATTCAAATGCTTTTGAGAGAGTGCCTAGCCAGAATTCCTTCGTTTCGGTAAGAAGTGCCATTTCTCGGGCAGAAAAACCGTATGAATCCGTCGTGTAGTAAAAATCTCCGTCACTTGTTGTGGCGGGAGACAGGATTGCCGCACGAATGAATCCGGAGCGTTTTGCCCACTTTTCAAAGGTTGGCGTAACATCTGAGAGAACGCTTTGTGCTCGTATGAGAAGGCTTTTTTTTGCTGAATTTGTCTGTGTGCTCATGCCATCTTCTCCGTTTAGTCAAGACCAAGTTCCTTGAACAATTTTTTGTATGTTTCAAATTGTTCAGATTGTGCGAATTCTGCGATTTTTTCTTCCGGAAGATTTTCGAGAAGCTGATCCATATATGCGAGAACAGATTTTATTTCAGTCTGTAAGTCACCTGGAATTGATGAGGTAACCTTTGGAGTTGAATTTTCTTCTTCTGTGGCATTTTTAAGCTCTTCTTCGCGGGCAGCTTCGTTTGTAAGAAGAGTATCAAGCTCGCCTTCTGAAATAGAGATGCCGCTTGTTTCTTCGTTCGCCTCTGATTCTGAAACATCGCCCATTATGTCAGCGAGCAAGTCTGATTTGTCGTCTGCTTCTCCAGTGATATTTGCAAGCTCATCGGCAGAAAGAGTAGAGTCCTCTGATTCATCCTGAGAATCAGAGGCAATTCCGGCAAGCTCGTCGGCAGAAAGTGTAGAGTCCTCTGACTCGTCCTTAGAATCTGCTGAAATTCCGGCAAGCTCATCTGCTGAAAGGGTTGAGTCTTCGAGGGCTGGCTCTACGGTAAATTCATTTTCGTCTGTATCTGAAGCTTCTTCATCGCCAAATACGAATGGCTCGTCATCGATTGTAAGCTCTTCGCTTAATTCTTCGCCGCCTTCGATATTTTCGCTTTCAGAAATTAAATTCTCGCTGCTTGATTCAACAAGAATGTCATCAGTCTCGTCTGTCTTTGGAATTGAAATTTCTTCTGGAAGCTCTTCGTCTTCATCCGCGATGTTCGTGTCGATTTCGTCAAGGGCTGGCTCTTCAACTGCTTCGTCAGAGAAGTCAAGAGATTCATCTGCAACATCTTCAATAGCTTCGGCAGGTTCGGCTTCTTCTGTCGTCGGCTGTTCAGACTCCTGTTCTGAAGCCTCTTCGATAATGTCTACAGAACTTAAAATATCGTCCATTTCGTCGAGAGAAAGGGCAATCGTGTCGTCTTCATCGTCATTTCCAAAGAAACCTCCGCTAGACTCAGTTTCTGTTGGTTCCTGTGACAAGAAAGCGTCTTCTTCGGCTGTGGTTGTTTCCTGAACTGAAGGCTCTGAGACGGCTTCGTTTTGTGCAGGAGGCACCGGCCTGTTTTTGATTTCTTCAAATTCACTTTTAAGAGTTGAGATTTCGCCACGGAGAGAAGAAAGTTCTGCCGCAATCTGGCTTAAAATATTGTTTGTAGCCTGTGAAATTTCTGCGTCCTGCTTTACAACTTCTGCTTCTGAAACTGCTGCTGGTTCAGAAAGAGGCTCGTTTATTACAATTTCTTCTGTATTTTCTTCTTCGATTGCAGGCTCTTCTGGTGCAGGTTCTTCTTCTGCCTCTTCAGCCACTGATTCGTCTGTGATTGTTGAGTCATCGATTGTTGCATCTGTCGCATCGCTTATGGTTTGCTCTTCGATTGGGCTTGGAGCGGCAAATGCGTCATCCGGAGGAAGGGCGAATGGGTTTTCGCTTTCTGTTGCTTCTGTGTCTGGAATGTCAACCGCCGTTTCTTCGAAGACCGGTTCTTCCATATCAACGACATCGATTGTCTCTTTTTCTGGTTCTGTGACCTCTGGCTCTGAGCTTTCAACTTCCACAGATTCGACTGGCGTGTCTACGAGAGAGCTTGTGTTTCCATTCTCGTCTTCGATTGAATCCATAATTGAGTCAAGGTCAAAGTCATCGTCGTCAGGAGCGGAAAAATCTTGTGTTTGAGAAGCTGCTTCCTGTGTTTGAGAGCTTGAATCGCCTTCAAGTGAAATGTGTTCGTCATCGTCAACGGTGACTGTCATTGTATCTTCTTCTGAAGATGAAGGCTCGTTGTCTGAAAGGGATGGAACTGAGTCGTCGTCGCTTTGAGCACTTGCCTGTTCGCTTGTGCTTTCCGTGCTTTCAGAGCTTTCGCCGCTGGATTCAGGAGCATTGATGTCAAAGCCGAAGTCAGATAAATCGACATTTTCTGTTCCGTCATCGTTTACAACTGTCTCGCTTGACTCCTCTGCCTTAGGAGACTCTTCTTCGCCGCTGGATTCAGGGGCATTGATGTCAAATCCGAAATCGGATAAATCGATATTTTCGCTGCCGTCATCATTTACTGTTCCGCTGACAGATTCTGTTGAGCCATTTGATGATGAGTCGTCACCAAAATCAACTCCGAAATCGCTTAAGTCTACTTCTTCGCTGCCAGCAACCTCTTCGACCGGGGCTGAGGAAAGAGAAGATGAAGAAGAAACTGAGCCTGAGTCATCGTCAAAGGATAAATCTATGTCGAGAGGACCGTCATCTTGTGCTGCCGGGGAGGCTGAAACTTCCATTGGGGAATCTGAAATAGTGATGTCGCTTGATTCGCCAGGCTCAGAGTCGCCTAAAAAATCATCGACAGAAACGCTTTCTTCGCTTGAAGAGTCTGAGGCTTTGTTTGCCAGCTCAGAGGCTTCGCTTGCGGCGCTTCCACCGTCATCTCCTTCAAAAACTCCCCCTTCGATGAATTCATCAAGAGAGATTTCTGTTTCGCCGGATGAAGCTGTGTCAGATGAATCAGATAAAAAATCTGCTGTCATATCTTCGCTTTCAGATGAAACCGTGTGCGCTGGCTTTTTGACCCAAACGCCGTAGTCGTCAAGTTCGTTTGTTTTATCTGAATCACTCATAATGTTCCCCTTTCGTGTAAAGTTAAATTTCTCTATGGATATTTATCGGCAAACTTTCCCTTTAAAATTACACTTATCTTCTAATTATAACATAGATACACTTAAAAAGTCCAACTTTTTTTTATATTTTAAGATTTTTGATTTTTTGCCGATATATAAAAGGCTATGACAAAATTGTTTAGGCTTCTTGCGGCAAGCCTGGCTGGCACTTTTATTTATGTCTTGATTTCGTTTACCTGCGGTGTTGACGGAATTTGGGCGAACGACCAGCTTCGTGAGCAGAAAAGAATCCTTAGTGCCCGTGCGGACGAAATCCAAAAAATAAACGACTCTCTTTCTCTTGAATATACCGCCCTTGAAAAGGACGGGGATGTCATTGCCGGCTTTGCCAGAAAAATGGGATATATCCGCGATGGTGAGAAAGTCGTGAAAATAAACGGGCTCATAGCGATGGATGAGTATCATTTTGAGACGGGAACTCCAATAAAAGCCGTCGAACCCTATTGTTTGCCTGAATGGTTCTGTAAAATGGCGGGCTTATTGATGTTTTTTGTGAGTTATCTCTATCTTATGGTAAAAGATTTTAGACCGAAACAGCGTATTAAGAAAGATAAAATCAAAATAAAGGGGATTCCAGTTTATGATTTGCCGCAAGTCTGATGATATGTCCGCACAAATTGCAGTTGATTATTTGAGACGAGGTAAAGTTGTAGTTCTTCCGACCGATACGGTCTATGGTTTTTCAGGAATTGTTGACGGCCGGCATTATTCTTTTCACACATACGAGAAAATTTGCAGCATAAAAAATCGTGATGAGGGAAAAAATCTTATCCAGTTGATTGCGCAGCCTTCAGACATAAAAAAATACACAAGAGATGTAATTCCTGCTTATCTTCTTGAAAAATGGCCTGGCCCGCTCACGATTATCGTTCATACTTTTGCGGAGGATGGAAATTTTGAGACGACTGCCTTTCGCTGTCCCGGGGATGAATGGCTCAGAAAAGTAATAAAAGGCTGCGGTGCCCCTATTTATTCGACGAGCGTAAACAGAAGCGGCAGTCCTGTCCTTGATAATATTCAGCAGATAAAAAATGAATTCGGTAAAGAAGTCGAGCTTTTAGTTGATGACGGAGACAAAAAAGGCGGAGTTCCTTCGACTATAGTTTCGATTGATGAAAGCGGGAATATAAAAGTCGTGCGCCAAGGCTCTGTAGAAATTTAATGTGTAAATCTTTTCAATATGGGTAAATAGACGGGAATGACTAATAAGTTCAAAAAGTGTCATTTTCGGGCTTGACCCGAAAATCTATTTATTCGTATTGTAAGCATTTATAGATTGCCGTATCTAAGCAAGGGCGACAAGCAATGCCCTTGAGTACGGCAATGACATTTCATTCTTATTAGACATCCCCTGTTTTTTTTGTCATTTTAAGCTTCATCTGCCCTTCGAAAAGGGAAGGGCTGTCTGAAAATCTATTTTACGACAACATTGACCAGTTTTCCCGGGACGACGATGATTTTTGCCACTGTCTTTCCTTCGGTGAACTTTTTAAAGCCCTCGGTTTCTTTTGCCATTTTTTCGAGAGTCGCGCTGTCCGTGTCGGCGGCAGCCTCGAATTTTGCCCGGAGCTTACCGTTAATCATAACAGGGAATTCTTTTGTGTCGTCCTTGCAATATTCCTCGCTGAAGGTCGGCCAGCTTTCATAAGCAAGGCTTTCTTTATGGCCCAGTTTTTCCCAAAGCTCTTCCGAAAGGTGTGGAGCGTAAGGAGAAAGAAGAAGGACAAAGCCTTCCCACATTTCCCGGGGAATTGAGTCGAACTTGCTGGCTTCGTTTATGAAAATCATCATCTGGCTGATGGCCACATTGAAGTCAAGGTTGTTTGTGTCTTCCGTGACTTTCTTGACGGTTTTTGCGTAAGTCTTTCGTAAGGCTGCCAAATCTTTGTCCAGCTTTCTTTTGATGTCTGTATCTGAAAGAGGCTTTTCGCTTAAATTCCAGATTTTGTCAAGGAAGCGGTTTACGCCGATTAAGCCCTGTGTGTTCCAAGGCTTTGAGACGGTGAGAGGCCCCATAAACATTTCGTACATGCGCACGCTGTCAGCTCCATAGGCTTTAATCATCTCATCGGGATTTACGACATTTTTGAGGGATTTTGACATTTTCGCTACAACCCGCTCAAGCTCTTCCCCGTCTTCTTTTGAATAGAATTTTCCGTCTTTTTCGTCAACGGCATCAACGGCCACGAGGGACTTATTCTTTCTCTGGAATGCAAAAGAAGTAATCATACCCTGATTGATAAGGCGCTGGAATGGCTCTTTCGTTGAGACAAGTCCCAAATCATAAAGGACTTTGTGCCAGAATCGGGCGTAGAGAAGGTGAAGGACTGCGTGCTCGGCTCCGCCAACATACAAATCGACCGGCATCCAGTAATTTTCTTTTGACTTGTCGGCAAAGTTTTGCTCGTTCTTAGGGTCAAGATAGCGAAGATAGTACCAGCAGCTTCCTGCCCACTGAGGCATAGTGTTTGTTTCACGGCGGGCGTCTTTTCCGCACTTAGGACACTTGCAGTTTACCCAAGAGTCGATTCCTGCCAATGGACTTTCGCCGGTTCCTGTGGGCTGATATGTTTTTACAGCCGGAAGCTCAAGAGGAAGCTCTTCTTCTGGGACTGGAACGATACCGCAGTCAGGGCAGTGAACCAGAGGAATAGGCTCGCCCCAGTATCGCTGGCGGCTGAAAACCCAGTCGCGGAGCTTGTAGTTTACGGCCTTTTTGCCGATTCCCTTTTCGCCAAGGAATTCCAGCATTTTTGCGATTGCGTCTTTTTTGTTGAGTCCGTTTAAGAATTCTGAGTTTACATGGATTCCGTCTTCTGTCCAGGCCTGTTTCTGAACATCGACTTCAGATTTTAAGACTTCGATGATTGGAAGGCCGAATTTTTTTGCAAATTCCCAGTCTCGCGTGTCGTGGGCAGGAACGGCCATAATTGCGCCCGTTCCGTAAGAAATGAGAACATAATCAGCTATCCAGATTGGGATAAGCTTTCCGTTTACGGGATTGATTGCGTAACTTCCGCTGAATACGCCTGTCTTGTCTTTTGCAAGGTCGGTTCGCTCAAGATCGCTCTTTTTTGCGGCTTCCTCGATATATTTTTCTACAGCTTCCTTTTGTTCTGCCGTCGTGAGAGATTTTACAAGCTTATGCTCCGGGGAAACTACCATATAGGTCGCGCCAAAGAGAGTGTCGCATCTTGTGGTGTAGACCGTGAGCTTCTGTTCCGTGGGCTTTCCGTCCTTGTCGGCAACGGTGAAGTTGACTTCCGCGCCCTCTGAGCGGCCAATCCAGTTTCTCTGCATCGCCTTGACGCTCTCTGGCCAGTCCAAACCGTCCAAATCCTCAAGAAGCCTCTCTGCATAAGCGGTGATTTTTAAAATCCACTGACGGATTACCTTGTGAGTAACCTGAGCGCCGCATCGGTCACAGTGACCTTCTTTTACCTCTTCGTTCGCAAGACCTGTAAGGCATTTAGGACACCAGTTGATTGGAGTCTCTGCCTCGTAAGCCAGCCCCTTTTTAAAGAGCTGGAGGAAAATCCACTGAGTCCATTTGTAATAGTCAGGGCCGCAGGTGATGACCTGTCTGTCCCAGTCATAAGAAAAACCCAGGGCTTTTATCTGCTCTGTAAAGTGAGCGATGTTTTCGTAAGTTGTTGTTGCAGGGTGAGTTCCCGTTTTGATGGCGTAGTTTTCGGCAGGAAGGCCGAATGCGTCATAACCCATAGGATGCAAAACATTAAAACCGTTCATACGAAGATAGCGGCAGTAAATGTCCGTGGCAGTGTAGCCTTCCGGGTGACCGACATGAAGGCCCGCTCCAGAGGGATAAGGAAACATATCAAGGACATATCGCCGCTTTTCTTTTGGAAATTTTTCGTCTTCCGTCGCACGGAAGGTTTTGTGCTCGTCCCAATATTTTTGCCACTTAGGCTCGATTGTTTTAAAAGAATACATATTTTCTCCTGGTTATATTTAGCGCACGGAGGTGCGTTGTTTATTTTGCTTCTGAAACAGACCTAAGTTTATCAAATTTCAGAAATGTTGAACAGTGAGTATTTTATTTGCGTTTTTATTTATGATTTCTGCAGTTTCTTCTGTCGAGATATTTAAAATTTCCGCAATATCTGAGTATATTCTTTTTATGAGGTGCGGGGATTTTTCGCTTCCGCCGAGCCAAATCTCCGAGTCTGGATTGTCGGTTTCGGCAAGAATCAGCTCCTTTGGAGTGAATTTGAGAAGCTCCTGAATATGCCCTGAGCGAATTGTCTGGCAGCCGAAGGTCTCTAGGTATTTTCTTTTGATAAATTCCTGGTAAATGTCTTTTGGCCCGTCATACCAGTGGATTATGGGCTTTGCATTCGGGTAATCTTCTAGGATTCTGGCAGTTTTTTCTTCCGCGTCCTTTGTGTGAATTACGCAGTATTTTTTTGACTCTTCGCAATGTCCGAGAAAGAATCTGAAAGCTTTTTCCTGAAATAAGAGAGAAACATCCTTATGCCAGCAAAAATCAAGCCCTATTTCCCCGATAAGAGGGGAGTCGCTAAGGTAAGGCTTGTATTTTGAAAAATCAGGCGCTTCTTTTTCCGCGTTTTTGGGATGAATGCCAAGAGTCGGGATGATTTTTAGCTTCGGAGAGATTTTTTTTGCTCTTTCAGAGATTTTTATATTCTCAAAATATGAGTCCAAATCCAAGGACGCGCTTACAATCCTTCCGTTAAAAGTTTTCAGCCAGTCTGAAAGCTCTTTTTTGTTTTCGTAGCAGTCGAGGTGAGTGTGAAAATCTATGAAAGTCATCTGAAATTTGTCGAATAAACTTTAAAATCAGAAGTTGCTGCCGTTCCAGCCCCAGTTTTGAGTCCCGAAATAGCTTACATAAACCGCATTTCCTGGAATTTCTAGCTCTTTTTCAAGGATTTCGCATAGTCTGGCAGTCATTTTTTCACTTGAAGAGGAGTCAACATTTCCGAAAACCTTGACTTCTAGATATGCTCCCTTTTCCAGCTTTTTTCCGCCGAAATACAAATCCTGATTATCATTAAGATTTATCATAAGATAAGTTTCTGGTTTTCCCATAACGGAAATCGCTTTTCCGAATTCAGCCTTTAAAACATCTTTTTTTTCTTCAGTCAGTTTTGGCGTGACTTTTGCTTCAATCATTGGCATAGTATTTCCTCGCTTTGTTTTCTTTACCGAGTCTATTTTACCGCTTACGAGTTTTTTATTTCAAGAGTGTTGTTTTTTGTTGGCTTTTGTTGGTTTTTCTGCTGGTTTTTGCTGGAAAATGTTGGTTTTTGACTGATTTTTGCTTTTTTTCTTACTTGGCACGCAAATTGCTTTTATCTCAAATGTCGACTTTCGTCACTCACAAGAAAATTGTGTTTAAAATCGAAAAAGACACGTTCGCTTCA
>FLNY01000218.1_pt1 | contig 12344 bp, 8 predicted proteins | sample 1140381 | NCBI WGS metagenome assembly FLNY01 (sample SAMEA3878172, study PRJEB12797) | bioreactor metagenome | biome: Moose rumen | place: Sweden | collected 2011-10
TGCCGTTGCCGACAAAAGCACACTTGGCTACATCAGCCTCCTCGATGGCTACCGCCTCGAATGCCAAACCGCCGAGAAAGCCTACCTCGCAGCCGACTCGCTTATCATTGGCGCTGGCGACACCATCAGCTACAGCATCAAGCTCTCTAATGGCGCCAACAACATCCTGACCATGCCTACCTCGAAGAAGGCTGTCCGCGTAACCATCTACAGCTACACCAATGGCACAGGCACTACCTACTGGCAGAACGTCAACGGCGTAGCCTACGGCGACTCCATCCCCATGAACAACTTCATCGACAGCGAAGGCAAGACTCACGTCAACACACCAGACGTCCGCGTGTTCGACCTCCGCGGTGAGAATGGCGAAGGCGTAGCAAGCTTCAACTTCATGAACAAAGGCACTCAGCCTTGCGTAGTACTTGTTGTTCACTACCTCTCTGCTAAGGGTCTTGACATAACAACCACAGTTGAGAACGCAGAAGCAACCGACTTCAGCGTAGCGACAGATGCCTATGCTGGCGACCTCGTCAAGATTACGAAGAACAATGGCGACATTGCGTGGAGCAAAGTTACCGTTACCGTAACCGACGCCGACGGCACCGAGGTTTCGTACAACAAGAACTCTCACTCGTTCACCATGCCCGAAAAGGCCGTAACAGTCAAGATAAGCGTAGAGAAAGAAGAAACTTCAGCCCTCAAGACTGTTGACGCCGACAACAACAGCAACGCACCTGTCTACAACCTCCAAGGTCAGAAGGTCGGCGCAGCCTACAAAGGCATCGTCATCAAAGGTGGCAAGAAATTCATTCAGAAGTAAACAACATAGTCTACTTCAATAGCACAAATATCCCGCCCGAAAGGACGGGATATTTTTTTGGGGCATAAGAGTTACCGACACAAGGCACACCATACCGCATTTTCCACACACTCAATTAATGGCCAAAAAATTCTTTTTGCTATCTTTACCACTTAGCAAAAATTGCTAATCAACCACAGACAATAATGGCAGACAACATAAAAGTCGGCGACAAGGTCCGTTTTCTTAGCGAAGAAGGTGGCGGACGCGTGTCACGCATCGAAGGTCGCATAGCCTACGTCGAAGACGCCGATGGCTTCGAAATCCCAACACAAATAAGCGAAGTGGTGCGCGTCAACGACACAGACGACCGCACAATGGCAATGGGGCATAAAGAACCCGAGCGCAAAAAAGCAGAACGTCCACTCCCCACATCGGGCAGCTGGCGCGAGCGCATCAAGGCTGACGAGGAAACAACCGACCCCGACGAAGAAGAAGACAACGTAACCATACCACTCCTCACAAGCAAATCGACACCCGACGCACCGAAAGAACCTGTCTACGAATACGAAACCGACGCTGCCGACGACAACAATCCACAGTTTTTGCTTGCACTGACGCGCACCGACGGCGGACGCCGACCGACAGTAGACCTACACGTGGTCAACGACTCGAACTTCTTTTGCGCCTATGCCATATTGCAAATAGACAGCAAAGGCGTAGCCACCACGCTCGACGCACGCACCATTGAGCCAAACACAAAACAAACACTCGACACCTATAACCCCGTAGCCATCGACGGGCAGACGTGGAGTGTACACACCATATTCTACAAGAAAGGCGTACGCACCTTTACGCCCATTGCGCCCACCGAAACCAACATAAAAATTAAGGGTGCACGAATCTTGCGCGACACCAGTTTTGTCTCGAACGACTACTTCGACGAAAAAGCAATCCTACTGTCCGTCCTTCGCGACAAGCTAAGCGAGCAAGTAGAAAAACTATCCGAAGCCGACTTGCATAAGTCGCAAACAGACAGACAGCCCTCACAACACAAAAAAATTAGTCGCGTAAGCAACGTCGACACACCTCTCGAAATAGATTTACACATCGATGCTCTTGTCGAGAACACCACGGGGCTTACCAACTTCGACATGCTCCAACTGCAACTAACCACGGTCCGCACGACAATGGAGCAGAACAAGAACCGACATGGGCAAAAAATAGTATTTATTCACGGCGTAGGACAAGGAGTCCTCAAAAACGAAATACGCAAACTACTGGACACGAGCTATGCACGCTGCCACTACCAAGACGCGTCGTTTAGCGAATATGGCTTCGGAGCCACACTCGTAACAATAGCCTAAGCCACACAAAAAAATTATCTCATCAGAAATGAAGAAAAACTTCCGCACCATATCTCTTGTCGCACTCTCGACACTAACAGTAGCCACACTACTCGGTCTGCAAAAAGACGATCGCGAGTTCAAGATTAGCAAAAACATGGACATCTTTTTCTCGATATATCATGAGCTACAGATGTTCTACGTCGACGAACCCGACCCCGACAAGATAATACCAGCCGCCATAGACGAAATGCTCTCTAAGCTCGACCCCTACACAACCTATATTCCCGAAAACGACAAGGAAGCGTATAACTTTCAGATAAGCGGCGAATATGGTGGAGTGGGTTCTGTAATCTCTGTGTCCGACACCAACCTTATACAAGTAAAAGAAATTTATCAAGGTACGCCATCGGACAAAGCAGGCTTGCACGTAGGCGACTATTTTCTTCGTATCGACGGCGAAGAGATGCGCGGCAAAGCTGTTGCTGACGTCAGCTCAAAGCTGCGTGGCAAAGCTGGCGAGGTGGTCAAAGTAGAGGTGCAACGCCTTGGTGAACCCAAACCAGTCAAGATAGACATCAAGCGCGAAGTGATAAAACTCGATGCCATAGACTACTACGGAATGTTGTCTGACGGCATAGGCTACATCTCGCTACGTGGCTTCGAGACCAACTGCGCCGAAGAGTTGCAAAAAGCCTTTATTGACTTGCGCGACAACCATGGTGCAAAGAAGCTAATTCTCGACCTGCGCAACAACCCGGGCGGATTGCTCGACGAAGCTCTAAAAATAGTCAACTTCTTCGTCCCCGAAGGCAGCAACATGCTCAGCACACGTGGCAGACTAAAAACAATGGACCGCAACTACAAAGCCCTCCAAAAGCCTATCGACACCACCATGCCCATTGCAGTCATGATAAACCGTTCGTCGGCTTCGGCATCGGAAATCGTGTCGGGAGCCATGCAAGACCTCGACCGTGCTGTTGTTGTCGGTCAGCGTTCGTTTGGCAAAGGACTTGTACAAGCCACTCGCGACATAGCCTTTGACGGGCTACTCAAAGTAACAACATCGAAATACTACACGCCATCGGGACGTTGCATACAAGCCCTCGACTACACCAACAAAGACGAGAATGGAGCTGTGGGCTACGTGGCAGACTCACTCCTGAAAGAGTTTAAGACCAAAGGCGGACGCAAAGTCTTCGATGGCGGTGGCATTTCGCCCGACGTCTTGCTCGACGGCATGAAATATAAGCCCGTGACCATATCGCTAATAGCTGGCGACTATCCTTTCCGCTACTTCATGAGCCTACAAGCACAAGGCAAGAAACCAGCTTTCACAGCCGAAGAGAAACTAACCGACGAAGGCTACCAAGACTTCATCAACTTCATGAAGAAGCAAAAAAAATTTAACTACAAGACTCGTACGCAAGAGCTCTGTACCAAGCTTATCAGCACAGCCAAAGCCGAAGGGCTCTACGACAACGCCAAACAAGAAATATACGAGCTGGAAAAGAAAGTAACTGCCGAGCTGGAACGCGACATGCTTGCTGCAAGTGGCGAAGTGCGTCAGTTTGTCGAGGCTGAAGCCATTCGCTCCACACAATATCGCAAAAAGTCTATTGCCCACTCGTTGCAATATGACAATCAGATAAAGCAAACCATCGAGCTGCTAAAAGACGACGCTCGCTACCACGGACTACTTGACGGCACAATAGAAAGTCATGCGGGCGACAAGCCACGTGCCGACAAAGAAAAGGAGAAAGAAAACTACTAACACAAGCGCCAAAAACGAGTCATAATGACAAGTTCAGAACGCAAATCGATGTTCTTGCCACTCGCGGTGCTATGCCTGCTTTTCGTTGTCTGCGGCGGACTGGCAGGGCTGTTGGGCAGCCTTATAGGCACAGACACCTACCCACGTCTTGCCACGTCGATTATGCTCAGCTCGCTTATGCAATTTGCAGTGCCAGCAGCAATATGGAGTCGCATATATATGCCCATAGCACAGACAGACAAATGGCGACAAACAAGTGCTTGGCAAATGTTTTGCGTCGCACTACTTGTCTACCTTTGCCAACCAGTCATCGAATGGGCATCGTATGTCAACTATAATCTGACAGAAGGTTCGTCGCTATCGGCCAACCTTGCAAGCCTCAAAGAAGCCAACAACGAGTTCATCATACGCGCCCTACGCTTTACGACACCGCTACATTGGAGTGTCAGCATAATCTGCATAGCACTGCTACCTGCCATATCCGAAGAACTCTTTTTTCGCGGAGCATTACAACGAATATTCCACAGCATGAGTGGCAACGCACACATTGCAGTCATATTTGCAGCAATCATATTCAGCCTTATGCATTTTGACATAGAAGGACTCTTGCCACGGTTCTTTTTGGGTTGCCTACTAGGGACGATATATGTCATCACGGGTAGTCTGTTGCCGGGCATATTCTTCCACTTTCTGAACAACCTTATGGTTGTTGTCAGCATAGGCATAAGCGACAAACCTATTACCGAAATAATTAACACACCGCCCACACAACCTACAACGTGGATAGTGATTCTCTGTTTGGCACTTTCGCTTATGGAGGTAAAGAACATCGAAATGATTGACGGAGAACGCTTCACTGGTCGGAAGCCTAAAATATAAATTCCTATGACGTCCATTATTCGCACACTAATCGTAGCCACAGCAGCCACACTTTCGTTGTCGGCAACAGCGCAACTACGCGTTGCAGAAAGCACTGTTGGCTTGGGATATAGCCAAACGTCGGTCAACACGGCAATCTTTCGCGCATCGTCGGTCGTAACGGTCGATAGTGCCGATGTCAGCCTACAATTTGTTGGCTACTACTCGCCCGAAGGCAAAATAGTCATTGCACGCCGACGAGCAGGCGAAGACAAATGGACAAGCCACACAACCGACTATCGCGCCAAAGTGGAAGACGGGCATAACGTCATCTCGCTTGCAGCCGACGGCGATGGCTACCTACACGTTTGCTACGACCACCACGGCTCACCGCTTCACTATCGCACATCGGTGGCACCCTACTCGACCGTGCTTGGCGAAGAAAAGAGCATGACGGGCGAAGAAGAGCAAACCGTTACTTACCCCGAATTTCATATGCTTCCGTCGGGCAACTTGGCATTCTTATATCGGACTGGCAGTTCGGGCTCTGGCGACATGCTAATGAACGTCTACGACAAGAACAGTCGTAAGTGGAGCCGCGTATGCCGCAACCTAATAGACGGCGAGGGCAAACGCAATGCCTACTGGCAAATGACCATCGACCAACGCGGACGCATACACCTAAGCTGGGTGTGGCGCGAGACGTGGAATGTGGAGACCAACCACGACCTCTGCTACGCCTATTCCGACGACGAAGGACGCACTTGGCACAAGTCGGACGGCACACAATACACCTTGCCCATAACACTTGCAACTGCCGAAGTAGCATGGGCTATACCTCAGAATAGCGAACTGATAAACCAGACGAGCATGGCTGCCGACCGCAAAGGACACCCCTACATTGCCACCTACTGGCGCGAAGCGGATAGCCAAACGCCACAATATAGGCTCGTATGGCACAACGGACGCAAATGGCAAATGTGCCAAGTAAGCGACCGCAAGACATCATTTTCGCTTGCTGGTGGCGGGACCAAGATGATTCCCATTGCCCGTCCACGCTTCGTCATCGGACATCGCGACTCTTACTTTATTTTCCGCGACGCAGAATGCGACAGTCGTGTAAGCGTCTTCTACTCGCGCAAACTGGGCGTCAGACAATTCAAGTGGCGTCAACTCGACCTGACCGAATACTCTGTTGGGGCATGGGAACCGAGCATAGACGAGACGCTATGGACCAACAGCGAAGAGCTGGACATATTTGTGCAAGAAACCTTTCAGGGCGACGGTGAAAAGGTGGTCAGCCACGAGCCGACACCCGTCAAGGTGCTGAGCGTTCGACGCAGAGAATAAGACCTAAGCGACTTTCTTGTCGCGCAAAGCGAACCAATTGGCTATTAACGTCCCCGAAATGGAGTGCCACGCACACGAAATGGCGCAAGGGACAACCGACAGTGGGTTAGCAGCCACAAAGAATACAGACGCCAAATTGGTTGCCAAACCAGCGTTTTGCATTCCGACTTCGATACTCAAAGTGCGATTTTTAGCCTTACCAAAATGCATTAGTCGACCGACAAGGTAGCCAAGGGCGTAGCCAGTGCCATTGTGAACAAAGACGGCACAGAACATTAGCAGAACAAACGTCCAACCTGGTTGGGCGAGATGTGGAGCAACGTGGCTGACGACGCCACCAACAATAAGCGCAAGCCCAACGACACTGAGCGAGGGCATGGTGCGTCGCGCCTCGGCATACTTAGAGCCAGCCCATGCATTGAAGCCAAAGCCCAAACTGATTGGCAAGAGGGTTACGAGCAAAATGCTAACAAACATACCAAAGGCATTGACGTCGACGTGTTCGCCAACTAGCAGAGCCACAAGAGCGGGTGTCACCACGGGTGAGAGGAGCGTTGAGATGGTCGTCATGCCAACAGAGTAGGCTACATCGCCCCGACAAAGATAGCTCATCAGATTGCTCGACACACCACCCGGACAACAACCGACAAGGATTAGACCGACAGCCACACTGGGCTCAAAGCCTGCCACATGGGCAACAGTCCAAGCAAGACAGGGCATAATGGTGTATTGCGCCAGCGCACCTATGACAATGTCGAAAGGGCGCGAAAACAATATGCGAAAATCGTTAGCCGTAAGTGTCATGCCCATGGTAAGCATTATGAAACCGAGAATAAGCGTCTGACGTATCCCCTCGACCCACAAAAATAGGGATGGACAGAAGTAGCCCAAAGCAGCAGCCAAACAAACGATTAGCGAAGCATGCGATGTAAGAAAAGTACTTATGCGTTGCATATATTTCTGTATTGTCTTTCAGAAAAGTAATGTATACGGCAATAAAATTACAGAAATATGTGCGATTGCGACACCATAAACCAACATCGGTTCGCGAAACAAAAAGTACGTTTTTTCTCGTCAATAAATATTGTTTGAAAATTTGTTTACCTTTACTGTATAATATAGCGTGTACTGACTATTTTAAACGTACATTTTCAAAACCACGAAATATATACACCAAATGAGATTCAATTATCTAATCCTGTTGCTTACAATTTGCACAAACATCTGCGCTCAGGATATTTTATATAAAAGTAATGGTGATTCGATTGTTGCCAATATTATCAAAATCGACGAGACAAAAGTCGAATATCGATACGAAGGCGAAAATTTAGTCAACGAAATAAGCTTAGAAAAGCTGCACAAAATAACCTTTTCGAGTGGTCGGACACAAAAGTTTCCACACGTAGAAATTTTGCAAAATGTAGGTTTGAAAGCTTCTGAAGCAATTAAAATAACGAACCTAACTAATCGTCCAATAAGCTTGACGTTGTATGGCATAGACCCATCAAAAGGAACAGAAAACATTTTGGCACAAAACGTTAAAGTAAACAGTGATGCCAAAAAGGAGACAATAAAAGTTGGCGTTTATGATGGTCGACTTGACCACTACAGCGCTTTCAAAATAATAATAGAAAGTGAAGTGGAAGACATACGTATTGAAACAGAGTTCAGACATGACGACATAAGAATTATAGTCTATGCACGTACACCCATAGAAAAGCAACACGTTAGCACTGCAACTCAAAACATAGTAACCCCCCCCACTATAAATGGAAATGGAGAGGCGAGAATTAAAAATAACGGACAAAGTTTAGGTATAAAAGCAATTAACACTCGTCAGAACAAACTAACAATAGAGCTCAGAGGCGTTATCAACGGACGAGAGAAATTTTTGTCAAAAACATCTGTTAAACAAGGAAAGGAGTGTTATATGCCAACCTATACTAACACAAAAAAAATATCTGAGTTTATATTCAAAATTATAGATGGGGAATATAAAAATATGACTTACGAGTTAACTGATGACGAACTAATACTTACAATAGAATAAGTATTTCCCCCACCCCAGCAATCCTACATCACATCTTTCAGCAACTTCCAATCGTCGCTCTGGATATCGTCTGAATAGTGTTCGGTGCAGATGCAGAGTTCGTCGCTTTGCTTGTCTTTGCGCACGAAACCTCCATGCAATTTTTGCTCTTGCAAATAGGCTCGGAGCACTTCAAATTTCTTGGGACTAAAAGGGTCAATATCTTCACTTTTGCCCGTACGGTCAAAGCCTCCCTTGGTCTCGACTATCCACGTTTCGCCGCTTTGCAGGCCAATGATGTAGTCGGGGAAGAACGACTTGAGCTTGCCAAAATTGTCGGCATAAACAATTGAAAAATATTCGCTGCCCTTGTCGCCATTCTTGTAGAGCCATCTCACATTGGGGCTGACCTCGCAATACTTTTCAAACGAGCGTTCGGAGTCGGAACGTGGCTCAGCAGAAAGCAGATAGCCGTCGTAGACGTTTTTCGTCATTACCGACTGGTCTATTGCTTTGGCGTTGTAAGTGAACGTGGTCTCTTGCGGAATTGAGAAAACGAAAGGCACAATTTTGTCAGCATTAGGCAAATTGAGCGATTGTTGCAATTCGACACTCATGGCAAGCTGTATGTCGTGGCGGAGGCGGTCGCTATTGTTGATGACAAAGGCATACAAAAATCTTGTCTTCAACTGCAAAACACATCTCTTGTCTTTCTCTTTTTCGCCAAAGAGTCGGCGCACGATGACGTTCATCTGGTCGTAGGTCAAGCCAATTTTCAAACCCATTTGTGCAATTTCGTGATGAAAATCACGACCATGCTTGTGAGTGTTGAGTGGCTCGCGCAACTTTATGTCATTCAGGTTTTTAAACTCTTGCTGACTGAGTTTGTGCACATCGCCCGAAACTGTGTGTTTGACCACATCGACACTGAAATCGTAGCCTTCGGCCTCCAATCGGGTCCAATTGGTTTTATAATCTCTGTCGAGATTGTACTGTTGTGTGAAATATCTTGCAATGACGTCCAACGCCAGACGGCTGTCGCGTGGCATGGTGTCGAGACCCGATTTGTATTGCCCTTGCAGCGTAAACGCTTTATGCTCCTTCTTCATAAAGAGTTTTACGGCATTGAGCGCACATTTGCCAAGATTGTTTTGAACGCCCTCGGTAAATTTCTCGTCGAGGGTGTAGAGATAGCAGCGGTCAAGCAAATCGGAGCCATAGTGACGAGCTTCGGGCATACGGCGTATGCGACCGATGGTCTGTATCTCGAACGTCTCGTTCATGTTGTCGCGTAGCTTCACCAAAACATGCGCACGTGGGCAGTCCCAACCAGTGGCAACAGCTTGCTTGATGATGATGGCAACGGGCTGTGCATCGGGCTTTTCAATGCCATCGAGGTTTTCTTTCTTACCACTGAGCCACACGGCAAGCGAGCCGTTCTCGTAGGTTATCTGACGGCCCTCGAACCAACGTTCCACAGCGTCGAGTAGCACGTCGTTCTTATTCGGCAACTGAACGATTATCAGCGGATTGACATCCGACTTTTGTGCCATAAATGCCGATGCCAATTCGCGTTGTTTTGCCAAAGCACGTTCGAGCAGAAAGGAGATTTGATCTTCGACTTTCTCGTTTTGGGCAAAGTCTTCGTTGATGACGAGCAGTTTCTTTATCAGTCCCGAAGCTATGACCTCCGCCTCGTCTACCTCAATGAGCTTGACGACATCTTTGTTGAAATTGTTGGGCGTGGCTGAAGCGCGGATAATCTTATCGGTCTGGAAATACGTCAAAATCTCGTTGGCTTTCACGCTGTCGTTCTGATGGCTTTCGTCGACTATTATCTTAAATTGCAAACCGTTGTCGCGAGCCGTCTCGATGTGCTCCAAGAAGTTTTTGCGCTCACCCTCTTTCAGGGCGTTGTTGCCCTTCTTAGTCAGTTTCTCCCAGTTGATAAAGCAGCAGTCGTTTTCGGCGAAACCACTTGTCATCACGTCGGACAGGAGTTTGGTCTGTGCGTTATGAACGTACTTGTCCATCTTGGCTTTGCTCTGTTCTTCGAGGTCGCCTTTGCCAGGCGTGAGCCAAATGAAAACTGTGTTTGCCACGCTTTTGCAATACACGTCCATGAAGTGCGTTAGCATGATGGTCTTGCCGCTACCCGTGGGGCTCCGCAAGATTATGTCGCGTTTGTCGGCTTGCATTGCCTCGGTCAGTGAGGCTATTGCATTTAGTTGAAATTCGGTCAGTTGCATGGCTTAGCGGTTCAGTTCGTTGTAGTAATAATCGGGGATGACGTTCACCTTTATTTTTTTGTCGGCCAGATATTGTTCCAGCTCGGCATTCATCAGCACGTTGTGCCCACGATACAATGTTTTTGCAGTGCCACCCGACGATACAAACGCATCCATCTCTTTGTCGGTCAGCACGATGGCAATGTCTGTGTTGCCAGTGAAGTTGATTCCGTTTTCGAGCTCCACCAGTTCGCGAATGTGCAGCAACAGTTCGTCGGCATACTCGTAGTAGAGGCGGTCGCTTATGGGGACGTAGTCCACGCGATAATATTTGAGCTTGGCAGGATACTTTTCCGAATATTCGCTGCCGTCTTTGCGCTTGCCCGAGATGACAGTTTTCAAACGCTCGTAGGTTACGTCGCGGCAGATGTTGTTCTCGTTGTTCGTGCAGAGAATAAAGCGTCGTTTGCCACCATCTTCAGCGTTGAGTTTCAAGACGGCGTGACCCGTCGTGCCTGAGCCAGCGAAGAAGTCTAATACAATTGAAGTTGTAGAATCGAAAGTTGACAATTGAATAAAGTCCTTTATCAATTCTATCGGTTTAGGATTATTAAATTTTTTTGTACCTAAAATATCTTTCAATTGTGCAGTTCCGTTACCGCTACTATATTCAGGCTTGTAAAATGTCGACTTTGGCTTTTTGGTCGGCAAATTTCCAAGTTCGGGACGTTGTTTTTTGTATATAGATATTTTCCCATTTTCTCGCGATATGATAACATTATGGCTTTCATTTCTAAATTTTTCCTTACTCCAACGCCATGACATTTCTTTATTATCTGTTATAGGTAAAACTTTTGATGAATTAAAGAGTTCCTCATCAACACTAAAAAGCCCCTCTTCGGTTACATATATTGGGAAATAAAGATTAGGACGTTTTTCTCGAGGCGCATTAACGCCAGTAGATTTTAGATTTGCACCTTTTTTATAAAAACCTATTTCATCTTCTTGCCATTGTTCAAATTCATCATCGTTCTCATTCAAGCAAAAATGCCCTAATGTTCCAATATTCTTGTTTTTAGCATAAACCAACGTATATTCATGTGTTCCAGCAAATCCGTACTCGTCTTGATTGCCTTTCAAATTCATTATGGTGGGTAGGTTTGCAACAAAATTCTCTTGACCAATTATTTCATCGCAAGTCAACCTCAAATCCATCTGCTCGTTATCGTCTATTGAAATAAAAATGAAACCAGAATCTTTTAGCAGAGAACGAGCTATTTGTAGCCTTTTACTAATAAACGACACCCATTTAGAATGCCGAAATACATCGCTCGCGTCCACAAAATCATCGTCGTACACAAAATCCTTGTTCCCCGTATTATACGGCGGGTCAATATAAATCACATCAATCTTACCTTTGTGGGTTTTCTCGAGCAGTTGCAAGGCTGCAAGGTTGTCGCCCTCAATTAGGTAGTTCATCTCGCCGCCGTTGTCGACAAAGAGGTCTTTCTGCTCGGTGAGTACGGGCGTGTGCGTCTCGAGTGTCTCATCAATCGCCTCGCGGTGTTGCTCGAAGACGAGACCATATTTCTTGCCCTTCACGTCTTTGGCAAGTTCGTCGAGGTAGGTCAGGAGGTTGCCCGTATTCTGGTCTTGTGGGGCACGGGCAATGTAGGTGCGAATCTGCCGAATCTTGTCCAGCAAGTCTTCGCGATGAAGTTTACTCAGGTTTGTGCTCATCGGCGTATGCTTTTTGGGGCGTTCAGCTACTTACCCGATGAATGCAGGCCAGAGGCAACAAACACCTCAGAGCACAGAATAAGCGTGGACTTCGCTTATTGAGCTCTGAGGTATTTGGCGTAACCCGTCCATCAAATAAGTTCCGCCCACGCTTAGCGTGGACGTTCACTGAACTTATTCAATGATGGACTTCTTCTAATCGCCAAATTTTCAGAGCATC
>FLNY01004599.1_pt1 | contig 12337 bp, 12 predicted proteins | sample 1140381 | NCBI WGS metagenome assembly FLNY01 (sample SAMEA3878172, study PRJEB12797) | bioreactor metagenome | biome: Moose rumen | place: Sweden | collected 2011-10
TTTTCCTGAAGTTAAATAAAAATTAAAGTTATCGCAATGAAAAAATCTGTGCGCCGCCCACTTTTCAAAATTTGCCGGTCTTGAAAAAAGTTTTGATTGAAATTCATTGCCTCAGCCCTTCCAAATTTTCAAAGAATTTTTCATATAGTATCATAAAAAAATTTTTGCTGAAACCGAATTTGCTATAAAGTTTTTTATAATTTTTGACGATATTTTAATATAAGGATGTTGCCAATAAAAGAATTGCGTGCTAAAATAAAAATGCAGATTTTGTTGGGAATTTTTTTCTAGGGAGGGATTCAAGATGATTAGTAGTCCGAATATCAGTACTCCGATTATGCCGGTTGCCGCGTCTTCAATCAAAACGCCAATTATGCCAATGCAAAACGTCATTCAGCATGCTGACATGAGACCGGGCGAAAATATTATTCAACACGCGCAACTTTGGGGCGATTTCAATACTACGGTAATGCAAACTAATCGTCAAGCAATTAGTAATGGAGAAAATGCAACAAGCGAAAGAATGTACGCTGCACGCGCTCCAATGGCAGTTTCAAATTTCGGTACTGAAACTCATATCGGAAACGGTGAATTGAGTCAAGTAAGCCGTGAAACTTTAGAAACGTCAGTTGAGGCTATTTCCAGCATTATGGAAAAAGATGACCAATTTGAAGGCTCACCAGTAGGAAATTATTCTGCACTCGGTCCCACCGGTTTTCAAACTTATAACGACCGTTCTTTTGAAACTCAACAGCAAGCAGCCGCAAGAGCTTATTCTTATTTCTCTGATTTTCAGTAATTTAAATTAAAAACTTTGTCGAGTCGTCCAGAAATTTTTTTGGGCGGCTTTTTTAGTTTATGGAAAGTTTTTTATTGAGTTCAACAATTTCTTCAGGCGAAAATTCAGTCCTCATAGACTTCCAGCGGTCGTGCAACCAAAACCATTCTTCAGGATATTTGCGAATGTGATTTTCTGTCAAAGTTGCCAAATACTGCGTCATTTTGTAAATATCAGCGCGTTTATCGTCCGTACGTTCGACAAAAACCGGCGGCTGAATTTCCAAAGTGTGTGTACCATCAAAATTTTTGTGCATAAAAGCGGGGAAAATTGGCACGCCTTTAAACCTAGACATTGCCGCCGCGCCGGTAACGTAATTTGTAGCACGGTTAAAAAATTTCACTACAACGCCGTCATTTCTTCCAACGTCTTGATCCATTATCAAGCCGATAAAATGCCCTTCGTCAAGCATTTTGTACATTTCACGAACGCCACTGCGATAAGTTATGTGCATACCAATCAAAGTTCGGTATTCATTAATAAATTTATCTGCGCCGTCAGATTTTTGTTTTTTCGCTACGCCGACAAGCGGAATACCATTTTGGGCAAACGCGCCGCCCATTAATTCCCAATTATCGCTGTGCGAAGTAGCAATAACCGCGCCGCGCCCGTTTCTTTCAGCGGATTTTATATAATTTTGTAAATATTCAAGCCCAATGATTTTAACGTGACTTTGCATAGTATTTTTCAGCACGGGGAACATTAAAACTTCAATCAGAATGGAGCCCAAATTAACCGCGCTAACTTTTGCAATTCGCACAGATTCTTTTTTATCGACGCCCAAACATTTTTGAATATTTTCCTGCGCTAAGATTTTTCTTTTTTTTGGAACGAAAAGCCACAAAAAATTTGCAAGCGCGTAACCTAATTTTAAGGCGAAATTGAAAGGCAACGCGCAAATTATTTTACTTATAAATTTAAAAAGTACGTAGGAAATTTTTAACGCCCCCTAAAAACAAATAAAGCCCGAGAAAATCCCGGACTTTACTAAAAAGAATTAAAAAGCAAAATATATACAACTCGTACGCCGAGTTTTAATTTTTAAGCTCTGGCAGCGCGATGTTTGGAAAAGCAATCACGGCAGTAAACCGGGCGTTCATTTCTGGGTTCAAAAGGAACTTCAGTTTCTTTTCCGCAATCTGCACAAACAACAGTAAACATTTGACGATGCTCGCCACCGTCGCGGTTACGACGACGTTTATCACGGCAATCACGGCAACGGGTAGGTTCATTTTCAAAACCTTTTTCTGCGTAGAATTCTTGTTCGCCTGCGCTGAAGATGAATTCTTTGCCGCAGTCCTTACATACGAGTGTTTTGTCTTCAAAAGCCATTAAAAAAATCTCCTTACATACTAAAAAACTTCCGTGCTTAAGTTTTTAACCTCAAGCTTGCGTATTATAACACAACTTAAGAAAAAATCAAGCAATTCAAAATTTTTCTATTTCATTAAATAAATTTTTTGAAAATTTTTAGAAAATAACTTGCATTTTGTCGGCAAGCTGTTTATAATAAAGTCATAGAAATTAACTTGTACTTGATTAAAGGGGGATTTTTAATATGGCAAAAATCGAGAAAGTTATCGGTCGTGAAATTGTTGATTCTCGTGGTAATCCTACTGTTGAAGTCGATGTAATCCTTGAAAATGGTATTATTGGTCGCGCAGCTGTCCCTTCCGGCGCATCCACCGGCGAAAATGAGGCTCTTGAACTTCGTGACGGCGATAAAGGACGTTATCTTGGCAAAGGCGTTTTGAAAGCTGTTGACAATGTAAACAAAATTATTGCTCCGGCAATTATCGGCGATTGTGTACTGGATCAACGCGCACTTGACTACAAGATGATCGAACTTGATGGAACTCCTACAAAGAGCAAACTCGGCGCAAACGCAATTCTTGGCGTCTCCTTGGCTGCGGCAAAAGCCGGCGCACAATTTGTCGGACTTCCGCTTTATCGCTATATTGGCGGCTGTAATACCTACAAAATGCCCGTACCTATGATGAACATTATCAACGGCGGCGCACACTCTGACGCTCCTATTGCTTTCCAAGAATTCATGATTCGCCCGACAGGCGCACCCACAATTCGTGAAGCTATTCGTATGGGCGCAGAAGTTTTCCATAACCTTGCAAAACTCCTCAAAGCACGCGGACTTTCAACGGCTGTTGGTGATGAAGGCGGCTTTGCTCCTAAACTTGACGGTATCGAAGATGCTCTTCAAATTATCGTTGATGCTATTGAAAAAGCAGGTTATAAACCCGGCGACGACGTTAAAATTGCTATGGACTGCGCAGCGTCTGAATTTGCTTACAAAGAGGCTGATGGCTGGTATTACGATTATCGTAAACTCAAAGACGGCAAAGAAAAAGATCCTAATGGTAAGAAACTTAGCGCGGCAGAACAAATTAAGTTCCTTGAAAAATTGATTACCGACTTCCCGATTGACTCTATCGAAGATGGCTTAGATGAAAATGACTGGGATAACTGGGTTGAACTTACAAAGACTATTGGTGATCGCTGCCAGCTCGTAGGCGACGACCTTTTCGTAACAAATACCAAATTCCTTGAAAAAGGTATTAAAATGGGCGCGGCAAACTCCATTCTTATTAAAGTCAACCAGATCGGCTCCCTTACCGAAACTCTTGAAGCTATCGAAATGGCGCATCGTCATAACTACACGACCGTTACTTCTCACCGTTCCGGCGAGACCGAAGACGCAACTATTGCTGATATTGCAGTTGCAACTAACAGCGGACAAATTAAAACCGGTTCATTGAGCCGCACAGATCGTATGGCAAAATATAACCAACTCATTCGCATTGAAGAAGAACTCGGCAAAAATGCTGTTTATCAGCGTCAACCGCTCCTCAATCGTACTGTTGGCGGCATTTGGAAAAAATAATTCTTTCGTAATTTAAATAGCTAAAAATAACCTTTAGGCACTGCGTTAAATCTTTGACGTGGTGCCTTTTGAGTTTTAAAATAGGAGTGGGAATTTTGAACTTTATAAAAAAATTTTTTACCGCGTTTTTTCTTGCAGTTTTATTTTTAAATTTGTCGAATGTAATATTTGCCGAACCGCAAGAAATTTCAGCTGAAGGCGAATACAGACTAGGCGACAGGGACAGCCGCGAAACTGCAAAATTGGCGGCTCTTGCTGACGCCAAAAGAAAAATTATTGAACAAGTCGGCGTTTACGTTGAAAGTTATTCTGAAATGAATAAATTTAATTTGACACAAGACCAAATACGCACTGCCGCAAATGCAATGATTAAAATTAAACATGAGGAAGTTCATTACTACGAAAACGGCACACTTTGCCGCGCGTTCGTCGTTGCAACTGTTGACACTGACAACATAGGAAAATATATTGACAATCCGACGCCGCAACCTTCAAACACCGGCACAAGTAAAAAAAAATTACAATTAATCGGAATTGAAGAATTTAACGGGCATTATTACAAAGTTTTCAATGACAGTATGAATTGGCAAGACGCCAAAAAAATTTGTGAAGATATGGGCGGGCATTTGGTAACGATAACTTCAATTTTGGAACAGGAAGTAGTTAAAAATTTAATTGTTGATAAAGGAATAAAAAATTTTTATTGGACAGGCGGATTTACTCTTGATGGAACTAATTGGCAATGGATAACCGGCGAAAAATTTTCTTACTCAAATTGGTGTAGTGTTGCCCCTAACGGTTTTGATAATGGCAAACTCAATGAAAATATAATTATGTTGTATAAAAGTCCAAATTTAGATGGTCTTTGGGATGATGTTAATGAATTGGGAAATAATGGCGGGCAATGGCATTTTTATGATATTGAAAATTCCGGATTTGTCTGCGAATGGGAAAGTTTTGACGATATAAAAATTTAAAGGAGGATAATTTTGAACTCAATCAAAAAAATTTTTACAGCAATTTTTTTAGCAATGATTTTTATAAATTCGCCAAATGTAATTTCAGCTGAAGAAAATATTTCAACTGAAGAAGTAATCACAACTGAAGTAAAAGAATTTTCAGCAACCGGCGAATATAGACTTGGCGATGACGATACGCGCTCCACTGCAAAATTAAAAGCACTTAATGACGCCAAAAGAAAAATCGCTGAACAAATTGGCGTTTACGTTGCAAGCTATTCTGAAATGAATAATTCTAACCTTGACAAAGATTTAATTCGTACTGCCGCCGCTGCTATGATTAAGATTAAATCTGAAGATACTAAATTTAGTGAGAACGGCATGCTTTGTGAAGTTTTTATAGTGGCTACGGCTGACACTGACAATAAAAATATTTCTGAAGTAATTGCTAAAATTCTCCAAGAAAGAGAAGAAACTAAAAAGCCCGATATAAAAGTTTTGGAAATTGTAGGTATTTATGAATGGAAAGGGCACTACTACAAAGTTTTTAACGAAGGAATGAATTGGTACAGTGCAAAAGAATACTGCGAAAAATTGGGCGGGCATTTAGTCACGATAACTTCAAAGGAAGAGCAAGCCGCAATTCAAAGTATTATCCTTTATTCCGGCAAGAAACAAAATTTTTATTGGACGGGCGGTTTTAGTGTTGTAAACAACAAATGGGAATGGACAACACGTGAAGAATTTATCTACTCAAATTGGGCGAAAGGCGAGCCGAATAACGATTTAGGCAACGAATTTATTTTATCAATTTATAATTCCGGTGAATGGAATGATTGTCCGGCAGACGGAATTTCACATATTCCGGATATGGATTTTTTTAAAATAGAAAATGCCGGCTTTATTTGCGAATGGGAAAATTTTAGAGATATTAAAACTTAATTTGGAGGTTAAAAAATGCTTACTCAAAAAACTGTAACTTCAATGCTTTTAGGGCACGCCGTAGCAGATGCCGTCGGTGTTCCCGTTGAATTTACAAAACGTTACAGGTTAAAAGAAAATCCCGTAAAAAATATGAGAGAATATGGAACTTACGGACAACCCGCCGGTACATGGTCAGATGATACAAGTTTGACTATCGCCGCTATGGAAAGTATGGCGCGTTTGAAAAAAATTGACTATGCTGATATTTTGAAAAATTTTATGGCGTGGTATTCTAAAAGTAAATTTACCGCCAATGATGAAACTTTTGATTGCGGCAATACAACTGCGCGCGCCATTTCAAATTTTGCGCACGGCACGCCGCCTTTAGAATGTGGACCGTCTCACGAAAACGCTGCGGCTAACGGCGGCTTAATGAGAATTTCGCCCGTTGCAATGTATTTGTATTTTAAACACGGAAATAATTTTGACTCTGCCGCTATGCAAACTATTCATAATTTTTCTTCAATCACTCACGGAAATAAAAATTGTTTAATCGCCGGTGGGATTTATTGTTTAATTGCCGCTGAAATTTTTGACGGGCAAAATTTACAAGTTGCAATTTCAAACGGCGTAAATAAAGCGAAAAATTTTTATGGGAATCTGCGCGAATTTGAAAAAGATTTAAAAAATTTTGAGCGGCTTTTTGACGAAAATTTTGCAAGACTTTTTGAAGATGAAATTCAAAGTACCGGCTATGTTGTTGCAAGTTTAGAGGCGTCGATTTGGTGTTTGCTGAATACTGACAACTACAAGGATTTAGTTTTAAAGGCGGTAAATTTGGGCGGCGATACTGACACAATCGGCGCAATAGCGGGCGGACTTGCGGGCGCGTTTTACGGTGCTGAACAAATTCCCGCTGAATGGCTTGACGTTCTCAAGAAAAAAGATTATCTGGAAAAAATCGCTACAGATTTTTATAACGCCTTCAATTAAAAAATTTTGGAGTGTAAAATTATGACGCAAGAAAAATTAATTGCAATGGTACTCGGACACGCGGTCGGCGACGCGCTGGGCGTTCCGGTTGAATCAGAAACACGAATGAGGCTTGAAAGTAACCCTGTAACAGAAATGCTCGGCTATGGCGTCCACAATCAACCGCCGGGCAGTTGGTCGGGCGATACAAGCTTGACTATTGCCACTATGGAAAGTATGACGCGCCTAAAAAAATTTGACTACGAAGATATTTTCAGAAATTTTGTTGACTGGTACAGCGGCGATAAATTCACTGCCAACGATTATACTTTTGACTTCGACCCGATAACTTCAGAGGCGATTAATAATTTTTTAAAAGGTTACCACCCGCTGGACTGCGGAATTTCGGACGAATATTCAAACGAAAACGGCGCGCTTATTCGTATGATACCCGCCGCCGCGTATATTTTTTTGACACGTGGAAATAATTTTGATGATAATGCTATGAAAATTATTCACAATTATACTTCTTTGACGCACGCCCACCAGCGCACTTTAATAGCTTGCGGGATTTACTGTCTAATTGCCGCTGAAATTTTTGACGGGCAAAATTTACAAGTTGCAATTTCAAACGGCGTAAACCGCGCCAAAATTTTTTATTCGACGCACGAAAATTTTAAAGATGAATGGTTTCACTACGAAATTTTTCTTGATAAAGATTTTGCCGCAATTCCAGAAAAAAATATTCCAAGCCGCGTTTATGTTGTGGATAATCTCAAGGCGGCGTTATGGTGTTTGTTGAATACCGACAACTACAAGGATTTAGTTTTGAAGGCGGTAAATTTAGGCGGCGATACTGATACTGTTGCAGCTATTGCGGGCGGATTGGCGGGCGCGTTTTACGGGCTTGAACAAATTCCCACTGAATGGCTTGACGTTCTCAAGAAAAAAGATTATCTTATTAAAATAGCGGCAGATTTTTATGACGTTTTTAATTAAAAGTGAGGTGTAAAAAATGAGTTTTAAAAAATTATGTGGTACTTTAATTGCGTTGGTGTTTGTCGTAACGATGACTTCGGCGACTTTTGCACAAAAAGCAGAATTGCCTGAAGGAGTTGTACCGCTGACGTGGCAACCTTCAGCCCAACATTTAGCCATACAAACTGATGAAGCCAGAAAACTTTATACCAGAATTAGAAAAAATGATTATCCAAGTGTGAAGGAACTCAAAAAAAGCCCTGTGGTTGCACAGCTTGACGCACTTTCAAATTACTATTTCAAGTTGTACGGCAACACGGCTGATATTAACACGCCGGAACGTCAAGAATTGAGAGAAAAAGTTTTGCAGGAATTTTTAAGCATAGGGTCTGCGCGAAAAATTTATGACGCAACGGCGAAAAGAGACAAATATGTTTATGACGGTCCACTCAACAAAAATTATCAAATGACTTTAGTTTTGGGATTGCCTGCCTCCGGAAAATCTACAATGTATACAGATCCCAACAGTGAAAAAACGGGGGCTTTTATCCTTGATTGTGACGTTATAAAAACTTTGTTGCCGGAGTATCAGGAAAGTTACGGCGGCGCAGGGGACGCGGTACATTGGGAAAGCTTTAACATTATGGATAAGGCAATGGAAACTTTTTTAACCGGCGAAATGAAGGGCACAAATATTATACTGCCCATTGTGGCTCCGAATTTTGACGAATTGACAAACAAATATATAAAACCTTTTGAGGCGGCAGGTTATGAAGTTAGAGCGGTTTATATAGATGTTCCCGAAAATGTCAGCTTTGCCAGAAATATTGCAAGACAACTTGACTCCGGAAGAGTTTTTAGAAGTGCGGTTGCTGCCTCATTCGGCAAAAAGCCCAAAAAAGTTTACAATAAACTTAAAAATAAAATAAATTCCAAAGGTAACCCGTATGGTATATTAAACACAAAAAATTTTGAGAGGAGATAATTTAAATGGAATTGAAAACAGTACTTACAATCGGCGGCTCGGATTCATCGGGCGGCGCAGGTATTCAAGGCGATATTAAAACTTTACTTGCAAATGACGTTTACGCAATGAGCGTCCTTACAACTTTGACGGCGCAGAATACAACCGGTTTTCGTTCATATATGGACGTGACGGCGGATTTTTTGGCAAATCAAATTGATATGGTTTTTGAAGATATTCCGCCGGTTGCAGTGAAAATCGGAACAATACCGACTGTAGATTTAATTTTGACGGTTGCTGAAAGATTGACAACTTACGGCGCAAAAAATATTGTTGCAGACCCTGTGACTGTTGCGAATGACGGTACAAAATTAATTGAGGCGGATGCTGTTGCACTTTATGCAGAAAAAATTTTCCCGCTGTCAACTTTGGTAACTTTAGGAAAAAAAGAATTGACAATTTTCAGCGGTGATGCTGTTGATTCTCGTCAAGCAGTTTCTGACGCGGCTAAAAAAATTGCAGAAAAATATTCGTGCGCAGTTTTGGCAAAAGGCGGCGGCGACGATACAGACGCGAGCGAATTTTTGATTAATGGGCAAGATGCGCGTTGGTTCCGCGGTAAAAAAGTTGAAACAAAAAATACGCACGGCGCGGGCACTGCTTTAAGTTCAGCTATTGCGGCTAATCTTGCTAAAGGTTTAAATTTAATTCAGTCAATCGACGAGGCGAAAAAATATTTAACAGGCGCGTTGAGTTCCGGCTTGACACTTGGTAAAGGCGTTGGTCCTATTGATCACGGCTGGAAATTGCGCTAAAAAAATTTTTGTTGACATTAACAAATTTTTTGTAGTATAATCCCCAACGGTAAAAGGCGCTATCGTCAAGTGGTTAAGACACCGCCCTTTCACGGCGGGTTCGTGGGTTCAAATCCCGCTAGCGTCACCATTTTTTTTTGCAATAAAACTTTTCACGGCGGGTAGCAAACGCTCCTACTCGTCGCCTTTGCAGGGTTAAAATCCCGCGTTTTTCTTAGCAAAATTTTTAATGCCTAGAGTAAATTTTTTAGTTATAGAATTGGCAGGGTTAAAATTCTGTGTCATTTTTTAGCAAAATTTTTTAATGCCTAGAGTAAATTTTTTAGTTATAGAATTGGCAGGGTTAAAATTCTGTGTCATTTTTTAGCAAAATTTTTTAATGCCTAGAGTAAATTTTTTAGTTATAGAATTGGCAGGGTTAAAATCCGCGTCATTTTTTAGCAAAATTTTTTAATGCCTAGAGTAAATTTTTTAGTTATAGAATTGGCAGGGTTAAAATCCGCGTCATTTTTTAGCAAAATTTTTTAATGCCTAGAGTAAATTTTTTAGTTATAGAATTGGCAGGGTTAAAATCCCGCGTCATTTTTTAGCAAAATTTTTAATGCTTGGAGTAAATTTTTTAGTTATAGAATTGGCAGGGTTAAAATCCCGCGTTTTTCTTAGCAAAATTTTTTAATGACTAGAAAGTGTTTACAAATTTTTTTATTTTAACAAGTCGGCATTTCTTTCTTTGAAATAATCACAAGCAAAAACGGAGTGCGGCGGGCGTCATGTGTACGCCAACTTATTTCTTTGTAAACATACTCTAGAGCAAATTTAGCTGGTGTTGAAAAAAATTTTTTAGCGATGAACCTTAATGCATAGGATTTTTCAGATTTTCGCAGAATTAATCTTTGTGCGAAACGAAGAAAAAAAAGAACAGTTAAGATAGAGTTACCTCCCCCTTCCGGGGGAAATTTTTTTTTTTGGAGTGATTCGATGTTTTTGGTTGAGAGACAAGATAAGATTTTGGAACTTTTGACTGAGAATGGAAAAGTTTTAGTTAAAGAATTGGCAGAAATGTTTAACGTAACAGAAGATTCAATCAGAAAAGATTTAAGCACGCTTGAGGCTGAAGGACAACTCAAAAGAACGTACGGCGGCGCAGTTCCAATAAAAGAAAAGTTACAAATAACAGAGTCACAAAAACGCAGAATAAGCGACGTTGAGGCAAAAAGAAAAATCGCTGCCGCTGCCGTTAAAATTATTTCGTCAAACGATTTAATTTTTCTCGACGCCTCAACAATCAGCATTGCCATTGCCGAAATTTTGGAGAAAAAAGAAACGCCCTACAAAATTATTACAAATATGGTTGATGTACTGGTAATGTTGGCGCGCAATCCCAAAATAGATATAATTTTTGCGGGCGGGCAGATTAATAAAAGCCGCGACGGTTTTATAGACGGGCTTAACCTTGAATTTATGTCAAAATTTCGTCCGGATATTTCTTTTGTTGGAGTTGTTGGAATTGACGTTAAAAAAAATTCCCTTTCAACAAATGATGTAAATGTTGGCTTGCACAAGGCGAAAATTTTAAGTATCAGTAAAAATTCTTACATAATCGCAGAATCCAGAAAATTTGGAGTTGAGGCAAGATATACTTTTTCGACGCTGGAAAATGTGCGCGGCTTTATCACTGAAACAAAACCGGCTGAAGGAATTTGCAAGGCGGCGCAAGATTTAAATTTAGAAATAATTTTGCCGGATTAAAAAAGTTGACGCGGCGAATTGCATAAGATAGAATTACTTGTAATTTTTTTTATAGTTGGAGGCGGGATTTTGATAAAAGTATTAGTGAACGGTGCACTCGGCAGAATGGGGCGCACGGTTATTTCAGCAGTAAAATCTGACGGCGAATTGGAACTTGTAGGAGCAACAGATATTTTTGAAGGCGAAGTTGACGGCGTAAAAGTTGAAACTGATTTAAGCGCGGCGTTAAAAAAATATCAGCCTGAAGTTATGGTAGATTTTACGCGCCCTGACGTAGTTTTTGAAAATGTAATGACGGCGATTGAAAATAAAGTTTCGCCGGTAGTCGGTACAACCGGTTTAACTGAAGAACAAAAAGAAAAAATTCGTGCGGCGGCAGAAAAATTTGATACGCCGGTTTTCATTGCGCCGAATTTTGCTATTGGCGCGGTGTTGATGATGTTACTTTCTCAAAAAGTTGCAAAGTATATGCCGGAAGTTGAAATAATTGAACTGCATCACGACAAAAAACTTGACGCGCCGAGCGGTACTGCTGAACTTACTGCCAAAATGATTTCAGAAGTTCGCCCGCTTCACAAGCAAGGACACCCTGACGAAAAAGAAAGGCTTGAACACGTACGCGGCGCAGATTTTGACGGGATTAAAATTCACAGCGTAAGGTTGCCGGGTTATGTTGCTCATCAAGAAGTTATTTTTGGCGGGCTCGGTCAAACTTTGACTATTCGTCATGATTCAACAGGGCGTGATTCATTTATGCCCGGCGTGATTTTGGCTTGTAAAAAAGTTCGCACTTTGAAAGGCGTAACTGTTGGACTTGATAAAATTTTAGACTAAAAACATTAAAATTAAGGGGCTTAAAAATTTTTTAGGTAAAAAAGTACAGGCGATTAAGAAAAGGCTTGCCACGTTGAAATTTTAGCCCATTTTGGCGATATTTTGTAGGTTTGAAGAAAATTAAAATTGAAAATTTTGTGGCAAAGAATAAGGAAATTAGCGCAGGGAAAATCCCTAGTCCTTAACCCTTAGCCCTTACTTTTTTAGACTAAAAATATTAAAATTAAAGGGGCTTAAAAATTTTTTAGGTAAAAAAGTACAGGCGATTAAGAAAAGGCTTGCCACGTTGAAATTTTAGCCCTTTTTGGCGATATTTTGTAGGTTTGAAGAAAATTAAAATTGAAAATTTTGTGGCAAAGAATAAGGAAATTAGCGCAGGGAAAATCCCTAGTCCTTAACCCTTAG
>FLNY01001041.1_pt1 | contig 12329 bp, 10 predicted proteins | sample 1140381 | NCBI WGS metagenome assembly FLNY01 (sample SAMEA3878172, study PRJEB12797) | bioreactor metagenome | biome: Moose rumen | place: Sweden | collected 2011-10
CCCTACAGTCAACTGGATGGTGAGGCAAGTTATTTTTTTCACATCACTTAAAAACTCAAAGAGTAACTCTTTGAGTTTTTTTTACGTTTTGAAGGTTAATTACTTACATTTTCGTACAAATCTGAAAAAAAATTTAAAAAAATTTAAGTTTTTGTTTGGATATTAAATTTAAATTCATAATTTTGCAATTGGTAACGGAAATTTTTCATTGTTGCCAACTTTGGAACATACAAAACTAAAAATTTTTATAAACCTTTTAAATTTAATTGTTATGGCAAATGAATTTCAGCAGGCCCCTCAGCAGGGCTATCAGCCTCAGCCAGGTTTCCAGCCGGGAATGCCTATGGGGCAAGGTACACCATCGCTTTCTTTCCAAGATGCATTGCAGCGCTGGCTGGCTAATCTGACAAACTTCAAGGGAAGGGCACGCCGTTCGGAATTCTGGTGGCCGATGTTGGCAATCGGTGTGGCCAGTTTCATCTTGAATGCCATCTTCACCAGTATTGGTGGTAAGTTTGGTTATTTCATGGTATTTGTGGCGTATTTGGCAGTTTGCTTCGCTGGAGTGAGCGTGACTGTACGCCGTCTGCAGGACACCAACAAACCAGGCGTATTGGCTTGGATTATGTATGGACTCATGGCGTTCTGGGCATTGACCATCTTCTTAGGTGTATTATCCTTCAACAGCTTTACACTTACATTAGCAAGTATTGCTTCATTTTTACTGATTCTAAACGGCATCCTGTCAATCGTCATCATCGTGTTCTGCTGCATGGACAGCCAGCCAGGAACCAACCAGTACGGACCATCTGAGAAATATCCGATGTAAAAACAGTAGGATCAGGATGTAAGAGACTAAGGTCAAAACCATACATCTCTGACATCAAAAACAATCAACGGGCGAAAAGCAATTTCAATCAAGCTTTTCGCCCGATTTCTGTTTTACTCCGCCAGTGAAGTGGCCAGGAAATCAAAAGAAACTTCAATCTGTCACTATAATTCAGCAGAACATTTGCACAATCAAAAAATAATATGTATATTTGCATTTCATAAAATATGAAACGTAAAATATGAAATATCATTTCACTTTTTACGGAATAAGAACACATAAAAAGATTGAATCATGAGAATGCGAAACCCATTTGCTGAATATGGCTATTACGGAGAAGAATACTTCTGCGACAGGGAAAAAGAGACTTCAGAACTCACTGACGCACTGTTGAACGGAAGCAATGTGACACTGATGGCACCAAGGCGCATCGGAAAGACGGGGCTTATTCATCATGTGTTTGAGAAAATGAAAAAGAATGACAAGAATATCCAATGTTTCTATGCCGACATATTCCCTGCAAAAACTTTCAACCAGATGGTTGAACTCATTACGAATGCCGTAATGGGGAAGTTAGACACAAAATCACAATCCCTGAAACGCAAACTCAACCAGTTCATATCATCCATGCGTCCCACAATGTCAGCCGATCCGCAGAGTGGCTTACCAACATTCAGTTTTACCATTGAGCCCAGCCAGAGCCGTCAGACACTGCAACAGGTGTTTGAATATATTAAAGCATCTGAGCAGACATGTTTTCTTGCGCTGGATGAATTCCAGCAAGTCAGCACGTTCAAGGAGATTGGAGCTGATGCTTACATTCGATCCATCATGCAGTTTGTGCCGAACTTACGCATCATTTTCTCAGGAAGCCAGCAACATCTGCTGTCAGAAATGTTCATGTCGCCAAAACACCCTTTCTTCAACAGCTCACAAATCATGACCATCAAGGAAATCCCTATAGTCAGCTACTATGAGTTCGCCAAGCGGTTTTTCATGCAGCAGGAAAGGGAACTGCCCCTGGACATGTTCACGTATTTATACGATACTGTTGACGGGCAGACATGGTATATACAGAAAATTCTGAACCGTCTTTTCAGGACACCGGATGAAAAACTCGACATACAAGCGGTGAACAGAGTGATTTATGACATCGTAGCTGAGCAGGAAATCTATTTCCTTAACATCTACAACCTCATGACTGCCAACCAGGTGAAAATCGTGACTGCCATCGCGAAGGAGGGGGGAGTCGACAAGCCCACCGAACAGACATTCATCCATAAATACCGCCTGCCAGCAGCCAGTAGCATAAGCACAGCAATTAAAGCTCTGATAAACAACGAAATCATCTATCAGAAAATGAATGGTGAATACATCGTCTACGACCGATTCTTCAGTATTTGGCTCAAGCGGATAGGAATCTCCTAGTACAGCACTCAAAAAAACACTGACACATCAATGGCAAAGTAAAGGCCATAACCATCAGCTCACATTTTCACGTCCTAGTCTACTCCTGCCTCATCCTCTTCAGTCCTGTGTCGAGGAATTCCAGGTAGTGGTCGATATTCTCGTCGAAAGTGTATGCCTTGTTGAGCAGATGTCCGTCAGGGGAGAGCAGTACGTAGAATGGCTGTGCATTGGCTCCGAACTTATGGCTTTGGAGGAAGCTCCACTTGTCGCCCACGGTGCGTAGCTTTCGTTCATTGCCGTTCTCGTTGACGATGACCGGCTCAGGCAATGACGTCTTCTCGTCGACATAAAGCTGAATGAGCACGTAGTCGGAAGTCATCTTACCGGCCACACGCGGGTCGGTCCATACTGCCGCCTCCATCTTGCGGCAGTTCACACAGCCGTATCCCGTGAAGTCGATAAGCACCGGCTTGTTGTTCTTAGCCGCATATACCATGCCCTCCTCGTAGTCCATGAACATCGGTTTCACCTCACTCTCCTTCGCCAGGTTGAAATCCTGTGTCTTCATCGGAGGCGCGAAAGCACTGACCGCCTTGAGCGGTGCCCCCCAGAGCCCCGGAACCATATAGACCGCAAATGCCAGAGAAATGAGCGCGAGGAAGAATCTGAAAACCCCGATATGCGTGTCGTCGTCGTCATGCTTGAACTTGATTTTACCCAGTAGGTACAGTCCGAGCAGAGCGAAGATGACGATCCAGAGGGCGAGAAACGTCTCGCGGTCGAGAATACGCCAATTGTATGCCAGATCGGCCACAGAGAGGAATTTGAGTGCGAAAGCCAATTCGATGAAACCAAGCACCACCTTCACGGTGTTCATCCACCCTCCCGACTTAGGCATGGACTTGAGCCAGCTAGGGAAGAGTGCGAATAGAGTGAAGGGCAGTGCTAGCGCGATGGCGAATCCGAGCATTCCCACCGTAGGCGCGATGATGCTGCCTCCGTCCGCTGCCACCTCTACGAGGAGGAACCCGATGATGGGTCCGGTGCATGAGAAGCTGACGAGTGTGAGCGTGAACGCCATGAGGAAGATACCGATGAGTCCCCCCGTTTTCTCGGCCTTGGAGTCGACCGCGCTGCTCCACGAGGAGGGAAGGGTCAGTTCGAATGCCCCGAAGAAGGAAGCAGCGAAGACAAGCAGTAGGATGCAGAAGAAGATATTGAAGTATGCGTTGGTAGACAGAGAGTTGAGCGCAGATGCCCCGAAGATTCCTGTTACGATCAGTCCCAGTAGCACGTAAATGACGACGATGCTGGCACCGTAGATCCATGCGTCTCGAATGCCCTTCTTCTTGTCGCCGGAGCGTTTGAGGAAGAAGCTGACCGTCATGGGGATGATAGGCCATACACAAGGCGTGACGAGCGCCACCAGTCCTCCCAGGAGTCCGAGGAGGAATATTTTCCAGAGAGGGCTGTCGCTAGCCGCCGCGTTACCTCCTTTGTCGAAAGCCTTCAGCTCATCGATGACGGGCGTCCAAAGCCCCTCAGATCCGGCCTCGGCCATACCGGCCACATCCACGGATTCAGTTCCCTGCACCGCATTCATGCTGCTGTCCAGAAGTACCGTGTCCGTCTCGTCGGTCTCAAGTCCGCCTTCATCCGTCAGCTCAGCAACCGCCTCTACTTTTTTTTTGCTGTCGTCGTCCGAAGCGGCATCAGCGGCTCCCGGCAAAAGAGCCTGTTGCTCGGCTGTGGCAGCACCGGCAACCACGCCAGCCCTGCCTGGCGACTTGGTATCAGACTGGTGCTGGGTGTCCGACTTGGCGGGTGAGTCGGCTTTCGTACTCTTCACTGCGCCCTTCGCTGCGTCCTGGGTCTTTGCTGCAGATGCGGCCGGAACCTCACCTGTGTACGTCACCTCCACATTCTTGGGGGGAGTGCAGGTCTGGTCGTTGCAGGCACCATACTGCAGATAGCCCTCCACAGCATACTTGCCACCTGAGAGTTTCAGTTTCTGAACGAACTTTGCGCTGTTCTCGAAGTATGATACGTCCATTCCGAACATGTCGTCGTGCTGTCGAATCACATTGCCCACGGCCTTCAACGGGCCGTCGAGCGTGGCGCCCTCAAGCTTGTCCACGTTGAACGTGGCGGCTGTGGGACCGTCCTCAGGCACGTCGGTGGAATAGACATGCCATCCAGGTTCTATCGTTCCAGAGAAGACAATTTCCGCAGCCGTGTCCGACAGCTTGTTGAAACTGGAAGTGAACTTCACAGGATTGACCATCTGTGCCGACACAGCGGCCGACGCCAGGAGCATAGCCCACAAAAGAATAATTCTCGCTGAAATTTTCGACTTTGTCATAAGTTTTTATAAAGAAGTGTCTGAATGTGGAAAAATACCATGTCTTCGTCCACCAATCAGGCGTATGTGAATTTTTAAGTTATCTTACTGGTCGGCCATGATGAACCGATAATCATAGATGAGCTGACCGAGAAACTGCTGGGTTGTCAACCCCGACACACTCATCTTCAAATATTTGCAAATCTGCTGGCAGAGTTTCAGACGCAAGTCATCTCCAAGGTTTCCGCCCACATAGTAAGCCTCTTGAATCACCTCCACCTGACGTAGCGACAAGTCAGCGGCCTGCGGGTAAGCCGGCTTATAGCCCTGAGGAAACATAGCCTTGGTGGCGGCAAGCGGATTGGCAACATACATGAAACGTTCCTTGATGACATAGGTGTCTGCAGCGATGTCTCCCAGACGCTGGTTGTCCTTCGAGAAAAGCATGGCCACAAGTCCGAATCCTGTATATCCCTCAAGCAGATAGAAAAGCGAGCGGGTGAATGTTGCGGCAAACGAAGGCTTCGAACCGTCGGCGCTGACAACTCTCAGGCCCATCATCATCTTCCCGAGGGTCCGACCTCCACAGAAGTACTCCATGAGCGAATCGTAGAGAAATATCGGGATAAAAACCACAAGAAAAAATAGAATGATCATTAGTGTACTGTCCTCCCAGAAAAGGCCATAGAGAGAGAGTCCGAACATCGACACAATGATCATCATGAAAGAGAAAATCAATCCTTTCATCACGATGTCGATGAATGAAGCGACCGCCCTTTGACCCACGTCTGCCAGCTGCTGGTCAATACGCACGAACTGCCCGGTTATGAATGTGTGCTGAGTCATAAAAGCCTATTTTTTTGCAAAAATACAAAAGATTTCTCAAATGCCAAAACATAAGACATAAAAATAGTAATCAGCTACAGGAAGAGCCGGGAGGCAGAAAAGAAATTCATACATCCTGCAAGGCATTTCATACACCAAATCCCGCTAAAAAAAATTTTTCTTGAATTTATATTTGCAGTTTTTCAAAAAAACATTACCTTTGCAGAATGAGAAAAACCACGAACCGTAAGACATGAAAGAGAAAGACTTCGTCAACCGAAACTCAGACAAATGGACGCACGCTCTGCTTATGGTGTCAAAAAAGATTCCTGCCAGCGGAGAGGACTTGGCCGAGGCATATCTCGACATCACCTCCGACCTGGCTTATGCCCAGACACACTACCCTGGCACGTCGACCACAAACAAGCTGAACGAGCTGGCATTCACTCTCCACAACCACATCTACCAGAAAGAGCCGACCAGATGGAGCCGTCTGATCACCATCTGGACACGCGAACTGCCTACGGTGATGTACGAATGCCGCAAGTCCTTGCTGTTCTCGTTCGTCGTGTTCATGCTGTTCGCGCTCATCGGAGTTTTCTCACAACTGCAAGACCCTGAATATGCAAGATTGGTCATGGGAGACGCCTATGTGGACATGACGCTTACGAATATCAGTGAAGGAAGACCAACACATGTGTATGCCTCGTCACCAGAGATCGACGACTTTCTCTTTATTACGTTCAACAACCTGATAGTGGACTTACGCACCTTCATCTCTGGCATTTTCACCAGCATCGCAACCATCTACATCCTATTCATCAACGCCATCATGCTGGGAAGCTTCCAGACATTCTTCTTCCAGCACGGAGCGGGATGGGAGTCTGTGCTGGCCATCTGGCAGCACGGCGCGCTCGAGATTCCGGCATGCATCATATCCGGCGCAGCCGGAATCACGCTCGGACACGGATGGCTTTTCCCAAAGACTTACTCGCGTTTCGAGGCTTTCAAGCGGTCGGCCAAGCAAGGGCTGAAAATGATGCTGGCCATCGTACCCATCACCATCGTGGCTGGATTCATCGAGAGTTTCATCACACGGCACACGGAGATTCCTAACCCCATACGAATCACGGCTATCGTGGCGGAGTTCGCTTTCATCATCATTTATTTCGTGGTCTATCCAAGAAAATTCAGAAAGGAGGCATCACATGTTTAGCGAACCGCTATACAAAAGACGGAGTACGGGGGAGAAACTGAACATCACCTTCGACTTCCTGAGGGAGAACTTCAGAGCCGTCTGTCGCAACGTGCTCGTTGTGGCGGCTCCTTTCTGCATCATTTTTGCTATAGTATTCCTGCAGGCATACATGAGCAGCGATGTGTGGAACACGTCCATGGAATGGCTCAACGTCCTGCATATAGAAAGCAGTACGCTCACCACACTGCGCATCCTGTTTCCAATCCTGACAGCGGCAGCGGTGATGCCGATGGCGTTCACCCTCATCGACACCCACTACTCACGCAAGGGAGGTATCCAGGGACTGAGATTCAAGGACCTGAGAATGACATATTTTCTCAATCTTTCCAAGTGGTTTCTTTCCTTCCTGCCGTTCATCCTCTACGCGCTGCTGGTTGTGCCTGTACTCATCAAAGGCAATGAGTGGTTTTGGATGATAGTACTCACAATCATCATTTTCTTCTTCTTAGAGATGGCTCCACCCGCATTCATCATCGGCAGGAAAAAATATGGAGAGAGCATGGAAACCACCATCCGGTATGCATTCTCACATTTCTGGAACTCACTTATCATCACCTTGTTGCTCCTGTTGGTCGGTTTGCTCGTCTTCCTCTGGGAGATTGGGGTTATCAACGTAATCGTGGAGTACAAGGGAATGTTCCTCGGAACCGTCCCTTCCAACAACATTGTGGCATACGCCATATACTGGATTCTGCTGCTGGCACTGCTGCTGGTCTTGTCGGTGAGTGTCACGCTGGCCATCACAGCCTTGTCCATCGGCATTGTCTTCCAGTACGGCTCTCTGGAGGAGCGCAACCACAGATACGAGTTGAAAGAGAAAATCGAGAATTTTGAAAAACTGAGAGACGAATGAGCTTAGTCAGCGACACCATAAGATGCAGCAAGAGCGCCATACAGAAATTCCGCTCTTCAGGAGACTTCGACTACTACAGCGACAAGGCAACCACGCCTACAAGCAGCGGTGGTACGGGGGGATACGGGTCTTCGCTCCCGCCTGACACCGACATGCCCGATATCGATATACCCGACATCGACATGCCCAGCACATCCATCAGTCCCACCTTCGGATGGATACTGGCAATAGTGGTGCTGCTCGCCATTCTCTCGCTGGCGGTCTATATTCTACATAAGCAAGGTTTTTTCGACAAGAAAAGGAAGGAAAAAGAGGACGACGACGAGGAAGCATCGGAGGAACAAGAAGAAACCGCCGACGAGCTGCAAATCACAGGCATCGACTTCGAAGACGAAATCAGCAGAGCCAAAGCCAATGGCAACTGGCGTGAAGGCATACGGCATGTCTATCTGAAAGCACTGCGGAATCTTGACGAGAAGGGAATCGTCACGTGGGAGCACGAGAAGACTCCCACCGACTACAGCTACGAGGCGAAACTGGCCTCCTTCACCAGGCTCACCACCCTCTTTCTCCGCGTGCGCTACGGCATGTACGACACGGGAGAGACGGATTTTCTTCAGGCAGAGCAAATGCTGGAAGAGGTAAATGTCAACGTGGCTGAGGCGATAGACGCCACCACCGCCACATCAACGGAAGAGAAAGGAGGTGCGTCATGAAAATGAGCCATTATATGTATATCGTGCTCGGCGTCACTGCAATCGTGATCCTGACCGTTCTGACCTGTACATCCGGCAGCACCTTCACCTGGAGTCCTACGTATGAGGCTGACGACAAGGAGCCATACGGATGCTTCGTATTCGACTCCATCATGCGACAGTCTGTCGGGCAAGGATACGACGTGAGCGACAGACCGGCAGACTCACTCATTGCAGACCCTCAATATAAGCAGCACACCATCCTCATCGCCAGAAACGACGTCGACATAGAGACAGGAAAAGCGATGGAATTTGTGAAAAAGGGAGGAAGCATCATCGTATGTGCCAACAGCATATCCCACTCCATGGGAGAAGGTTGGAACACAGGGATACAACGGCAATACAGCTACGGACTGCAGCCTGAAAAAGATCTCTACATCCACGTGAGATACCCCAAGGACGAGACATATCCTGCCAGGAACTACATCGTATCAGCTCCAATCGGAAACTTCTGTCTTGGAGAATACGATCCCTCGTATTACGGATACACCATATCAGAGAATAAATATTATCTGAAATGGACTGACAAGCTGCTCATGGGAGGACGTAAGGAATGGCCGATGGTAAAAGTGGCAAACTACGGCAAAGGCAGAATCATGGTATGCTGTATGCCACTGCTGTTCACGAACTACGGAATACTGGAGAACGACAACTACAACCTCATCATGCGAATCGTGTCGCTTGCGGGCAGAAAGCCTATGGTCAGGACGCGAAATGCCAACCAACTCCAGCCATCCAAGGGAAATAATGGAGAAGGAGAAGGACAAAACAGCTCCGACGACCATCAGGCGCTGATGAAGCATATTCTTTCGAGCACACCGTTGCGCACCGCTTTCAACCTCTTGATTCTGGCATTCCTGCTTTTCTGCATCTTCTCAGCCAAACGTAAGCAGCGGGTGATTCCCGTGATGAAGAAAAAGATGAACGGACAGCTCAACTTCATCAAGCAGATTGGAAGCATGCACAAGCGGAAAAAAGCCACAGACCACATCATCAGGACAAAATACCGCGTGCTGACTGAGAACATGAAGCAAAAAGTTGGTGTCGACATTGCCGACCCCGACCACCGGACGGAGGCCATACAGCGGATCTCAGCACTTTCGGGCATCTCAGAAGCCGACATCGAGCAGACGCTCAACACCATGGACAGATATTTCCTGGAACGTGGAAAGGAAATGGAGAGAGTCAAGTCCGAAGTCATGCAAGAGAAAGGCGATGCATCATGGCCGGACGAAATGATAGAATTGAAAGTGCTGCAAAAGCTGTCCCACTGTTCGGAAAAGAAAATGACAAGACTCATCGACAGTATGGACCAGATCGACAAGGGAATTCTGTAAAGAGTCAGTGCTATGGCAGCCTACGGAATACCCACCGGACACCATTGTCATAGTCACCTTGCATCCAGCAAACATGGGAAATCCACTGAAAACTGAAAACTAAAAACTAAAAATAATGGAAAGACTTGACCTGAGCGGGTTTGCAGAGAAGACCCGCGAGATAAGAGACTGCATAGCACAAGTAGTGGTAGGCCAGCAATACACGGTCGACCTCATCCTGTCAGCAATCCTGGCTGACGGGCATATCCTGCTTGAGGGTGTCCCGGGCGTGGCGAAGACGCTGATGGCCCGAACCATCAGCAAGCTCATCGACACCCAGTTCGGACGCATTCAGTTCACGCCTGACCTGATGCCAAGCGACGTGCTGGGCACCACCGTGTTCAACATGAAGAGCGGAGACTTCGACTTCCACCGTGGTCCGGTGTTTGCCGACATCGTGTTGGTTGATGAGATCAACCGTGCGCCGGCAAAGACCCAGGCCGCCCTGTTCGAGGTGATGCAGGAGAGGCAGGTGACCGTTGACGCCACCACATATCCGATGAACCCCGTCTTCACCATCATTGCCACGCAGAACCCCGTGGAGCAGGAAGGCACATACAAGCTGCCGGAGGCACAGCTCGACCGATTCGTCATGAAAATCAACGTGGGATACCCCACACCTCAGGAGGAGCTGGAAGTGCTCAACCGACATCACGGCAACAGCGGCTTCACGAAACTCGACCAGCTGAAGCCCGTCATCAAAGTGGAGGAGTTGCTGGAACTTCGGAAGCTCACGTCAAGCGTCGTAGTGGAGCCGTCGCTGATGAACTACATCGTGCAGATTGTGCAAGCCACACGCAACAACCGATACCTCTTCCTCGGCGCTTCCCCAAGAGCCTCCGTAGCACTGATGCAGACGGCAAAGGGCATGGCTCTTCTGCAGGGACGAGACTTCATCACGCCAGACGACATACAGCGACTGGCCTACCCTGTCCTGCGACACCGACTGATGCTCAACACGGAGGCCGACCTCGAAGGCATGACTGTGGAGAAAGTCATCAAAGGTATCATCAGCCTGATTGAAGTTCCGAAATAGTCCGGAACAGGGTGTGTAAGGAAGGAAACACACGTAGCGTTTCCGAAGAATCAGGAATAAAGTTCAATTTTCGTGCAAACGAACACAGAGCCAAGCTTGCTTGAGCTATGTTGAGTGCAGCCGAAAATCATGTCAATAATTTTCAAACTTCAAAGACCAAAAATGTTTCTCACCAGGCGTTTTTTTCTCCTTTTGGGCATATCCATCATTGTCGTCGCATGCGGAGCGCTTCACACAGGCATCTTCATAGCAGGATGCGTCATGACGGTGGCGGTATTCGCAGCAGCAGCCGTCGAGCGACAGCGACTCTATGCCAAAGGCAGAGGCGTTGAAGCGGAACGTATCGTTGCCGACCGCCTGTCGAACGGCGACGACAACGAGGTGGAAGTCAAGCTGCGCTCATCATATCCCTTCATGGTTGACGCCGAGGTGATTGACGAGATGCCGGTCATATTCCAGGTGCGAGATTTCAGCCGGCGTCTGCATCTTGAACCTGGAAATCCATCGTCCATCAGATATATGCTCCGTCCCAAAGAGCGAGGGAGTTTCGGGTTCGGACACGTTCGCGTGTTTGCCTCGACGTCTTGGGGACTCGTCCAGCGACGGTTCACGCTTGCAGAGAACAAGGAGGTGAAAGTCTATCCATCCTATCTGCAGCTCAACAAATATGAGCTCACAACGCTCCGAAACAACACCGAGGCGGGAAACAAACGCATCCGCCGTATCGGCAACGCGACGGAGTTCGCCCAGATTAAGGACTACGTTCCCGACGACGACTACCGGAAAATCAACTGGAAAGCCTCGGCACGCCGACATCAGCTGATGGTCAATGTCTATGAGGACGAGCGTGCACAGCATGTCTACAATGTCATCGACACAGGGAGGGTCATGCAGCAGACTTTCCAAGGGATGACACTGCTCGACCATGCCATCAACGCATCGCTCGTGATATCACATATCGCACTGCGTAAAGACGACAACGTGGGGCTGGCCACTTTCAACAACAAACCGGGGGCATTCCTCGCTTCTGCACGTCGACAGACGCAGATGACCAACATCCTGGAGACTCTCTACAACATACACACTGAATTTCAGGAGAGCGACTTCGCAGCCCTGAGCACACACATACTGAAATTCATCCGCAAGCGCAGTCTCATCATCCTCTACACCAACTTCTTCAGCATAGACGCGCTACGGAGGCAACTGCCTTATCTCCGTCAGATCAGCAAGCACCACCGCCTGCTGATTGTCTTCTTCGAGGACAACGAGCAGAACGACTATATAAAAAGCGCCCCAGAATCAGTGGAGGAGTACTTCCGTCACGTTGTAGCTGAGAAGAACGCGATGGAGCGCCGCAGCATCATCACCCTGCTTCAGCAGAACGGCATACTCGCCCTGCTGACCGAGCCACAGCACCTCACTGTCGACGTACTCAACAAGTACATCGACATCAAGATGCGGAACATGATATAACAGGATTTTCGGTTGTTCAACTCAGCAACCATTTAAACGTTTTTCATGAAATGGCTTGTTTTCATGAAGACAAGAAGACGAGACAATAGTCTGCGATGGCTTGTTTTGGAAGATTTACAGGATGATTTTGCGAAGGGGAATCGGAGTTTTTTTGTGGTGTATCAATCCTTGGT
>FLNY01004441.1_pt1 | contig 12323 bp, 13 predicted proteins | sample 1140381 | NCBI WGS metagenome assembly FLNY01 (sample SAMEA3878172, study PRJEB12797) | bioreactor metagenome | biome: Moose rumen | place: Sweden | collected 2011-10
TCACATACTTCAGTTACATACTAGTTACACAATCGGCCAATTGCAATAAACTATTTTTCAGGCATTTGTAAATTACTTCGAGAGAGGACCTGAACGAGTAATTACATACCAGTTACATACACTATGCCCAAAAAGGTATGTACCCCCTATTATTCCTGCTTTGGTTCTCAGTCTTTTCTTCCTTAATTTTACCAGCATTAATAGCATCTCTTATAATTCGTGATGCCATTGGATAGTTCTGTTTTTCAATTCCAAGACGTTCTCTAAGAGTTAGATTAGTCATCTTTTCATTTGCAACGTACTTAAGACATGCATGCTGATAGCAAGCATATATACGTTCCTGTCTGTCCAAGTCAGCGTATTTTCGGTAAGCAAATAAAGTAACAGTAGTACGAGCCTCTTGTACAGTGAAACGAAGTGGGGGAAGTTGAAAAAGCTCTATTGCCGCCACTGCTTTGTCAAGTCCGCTTCCCAATTCTTCACAGATTCCTAATCGACGCATTAAATCTGCCAAAGAAGAGTTTCGAGAATTATACTCATCAATAAATCTTTCAACACTGATAATCGGTTGTCCTGGATTTGAGATATCTATTCGATCTGTGTATATTTCAACTGTCGGGAAACCTTTTTCACTGAAATCTTGATGCACCAACATATTGGCAACAATCTCTCTGATGGCAATTTCTGGATACATGGTTACAGTAGAACGCAATGCCTCATCGCCCGTTTGTACACAGGCCTCCACATCGCATCCCAAAGGTATGAGGGCAGCAGACTAAGCTTTATTAAAAAATCTATCATATTCAGAAAGAGCTACAGAGAATACAGAATACAAAGGGATGCCCTTACGGGCAGAAATCATTAAAAATCCATGAAAAAATAATTAAAAATCTATCTTGAGATGATAATCTATATTTTTTTGATTTTTTAAAATGATTTTTTCAGATTTCTCGCGAAGCGACCCCCTATTAAACTACTAAACTAGAAAAAAATAAAAGTCCAAGAAATCCCTATACATTTCATTATGTCAAAAGTACTATCCCTTTCCATGATTGTTATAGTTATAGAACATCTATTCAAAATTAAATTGAACCATGAGAAATAAAGGTATATGCATCACATCGTTTTTATCTGCTCTTTAAGCCATGAAGAGGAAATTCCCTCTGTTCGAGGAATGACTACAACCTCTTTTCCCTGTATCTGACACCATACTTTAGCTCTAACAAATCCTTCATGATTTTGGTCTGGGCCTAAAGCTAGTACGTCAAAATCAACCTGTTTAATGATATCGTCAACCGCTTTATATATTAATACTTCATCAACAAAACGAATTGATTTAACCATATACATTCGTTCTTCTGTGCTATAAATTAATTTTGATTCTGGCTTATACTTTAATACAACACTTGAATCTTGAACTGCAACCGATAAGAAATCGCCAAGCATTTTAGCCTGACGGAATAGATTCACATGTCCTATATGAAGTAAATCAAATACACCTACCGTAAGAATTTTTTTCATTTTATACCTTTGGAATTCAAATATAAAAACATCCGCAAACAAAGTCAATAACTACTTAACATATTCTGTATAAGGCTTTCTTACATCAAAAAACATTTCCCCATGAACAGAAGTTCCTTTTACATATTCATGCCAATTACCAAAATTTTGAGTAAGCATACGATCATAACCAGAAGCAACTGGAATGCTTATAAACTCAAAAGGTAGTAATACAACTTCAGTAAAATCCTTTCTATGATTTAAATTCGCCTCTTTAAAATTCGGACATAAACATAGATAATCAGTTTCTGTATAATTATATGACATGACTAGTTTTTCAAACTCTCTATAATATTTTTTATATGTAGTTTTACCTATTACTTTTCGATAATAATATTTAAATATATTATTCATTAATTTAAAGATATTTTTTCTTAAATGAATCTTAAAGTTATAATTTCTTTCTATTTTAGATTTAGCATAACGCTTAATTACCTCCATTATAAACCCTCTTTGCTCTGTTGCGTCATCAGGAACATTATCTAACGGAAATATATCGATAAAAACACCTTGATTGAAAGGGTACTTATAAGATTCCTCACTTTTTAAGATACAAGTAGTGAGGCTGTTTCTCAACTGAGCATGACCTCTTGCAGACCCAGAATCCGTATCTTCTGTCTGCCAAAAATAAGGATGTTTAATTTCCACCTTAGCCACCTCACAAAGTATATTATACTCACTTCTAGGCATCATCATATCAATATCATCATCCCATGGGATGAAACCTTTATGACGAACAGCACCTAACATTGTGCCACCATTAGCAAAAATAGTTATTTTATACTTGTAACATATTCGTAATAGCTCAGACAACAGGTCCAATTCCACAGCCCAAAGTTCTTTGAGTTCCTTTGTGACTTGATAGTCACATCTGACTTCTGGTTCTAAGAAACCATCAGGTAATTTTATTTTTATTGGCAAATCATTATTCATATTTATAAACAGATTTAATTAGACACTTCTTCATTTTTCAGAGGCGGTACTCCCCTTCGTTTAGGTTTTTTATATAAGACCTTTTCTTCTATCCCCATATTCCGATTCGCATTCAAACACAATCCAATCAACATACAATAGCCCATACCCTTTCCCGACAGGAAGGAAGAGTCGGCTGTCTGCTCAATGGCGAGACAGAAGAATGCCATCATGGCAACTTTGTAATATTTAAGGTCTGAAATTTGGTTGAAGCCGATTAATCTCCGTTTCCAGAAAATCCCAAATAATATTACACCGATAACACCAAATTGAGCCAAAGCCGGATAAAAAGCATCACATATAAATCCACCACCTTCATTTAATCCCCAAATATGATTCAACTCATATTTATAATATAATGGAGAGTAATACTGCCATGAACCAAAAGAGGCGAATGTCCCCATTCCAGATCCCAACGGAAAATAGTCTTTGAGAATCTTTAAAGAAGTTTTATACGTCATAGGTCGAGCCATATTTGAGTTATCCCATCCCGAAACATAGTAAATGTCGAATTGAGTCCAGGTAAAGAATAAAACAGCAACGGTCAACAGTGCCAAATAGAGAATTGTCTTCCCAGATTTAAAATTAAATCTCTCCTTTACATAGAATAATAACAATACAAAAGTAACAAATTCACCGATAAACTTGAACTTTGCTCCCAAAAGACCTATACCCGCAATTAATAAAGCAATCCACAAATTTCGTTTTGTATCTTTTGAGAAGAGGAAGTATGCCATAGCTGAACAGATTGCCAACTGGCCAATCACAGCATTTTTCTCCATACCTTCTGCAACGGCTGGATGATAGAAGAGCCAGACAACAGAAGTAAGAATCATCGTACCAAGCATCCATTTTTGTTGTCTGTTGGTGAATCGTGGATTCAGAATCCATGTGCAGTAGATAATAGAGAATGGTCGGATATACTGGACAAAATCGAGCCACACACCACCAGGATAGCCGACAGCCATGATGAGGGAGTAGATTACATAAAAAGCGAGGATGCCGAGAAAAACCTTGTATTCTTTCCAAGGAAATCGATTGGTGGAGGGGTTGTTATATTGCATGATGGTGTAGCCGATGAGAATTATAGTCATTACCTCATCAACATAGCCAAAACCCGACAAATCGTTGAAAGCGATACAAGTAGGAAAATAAATAATCCAGTACCAAGTATAAAATTGAGCTATTGATTTCATTTTTGATACTTTTTTAAGCGACTAAAAGGAGTGCCCTTACAGGCAGAAATCATTAAAAATCTATGATAAAATCTTTAAAAATCTCTTTTATCTCACACAGATACCACAGAAATACACAGATTTTATTTTTGAAACAACAGAAAACAACTTTTATAACAATGAAAAACAATTTTAGAATAGGTATGATGATTCGATTGGACTGCTTCCTGATGTGTTGTCCTCATCTGCCTGCCTTTGCAAGCAAGCTTCCAAGCCTTCCAAATGAGTACATCTCACAACATTCATACTTCATGTTGAATCGAATCATCTCATCATCCAGCACTTCGTGCGTTTTATTATCTTTCAGATGTCATCCAAATGTACAATCGAATAAATTTAAAGGCAATTCCCTGGAATTGTAATTTCATAAGTTGAGGATAGTGATGGAAGTCAGAACTTACAATCACAAAGGCTCAACTATGAAATATAGAGAAGTCCATAAATTTATTCATTCCTCTGACAAAAAATCTGTGATGATCTGTGCTATCTGTGTGACAATTAATCTGTTAAAACCTATATTTCCTTCGTTTGATCTTATTGGCAAGGATAAGAAGCCATTCTGGGAGAAGGTTACGGATTTGCTGTTTGAGGGAAGCATATTTATTTGAGTCCCACGACCCCATATAGCGGTGAATGGTACAGGTATTAGGAGTGATATGCAATCGACCTGTGATGACATTAATCGGAGCAAAATACTCACTTGGATAGATGGTGATATCTCCAACCTGCTGTATTCCTTTAATTCCTTGAAGCCCTTCCTCCATCAACATTTCCGTGGTATAAGCCACAATGGTCTTCTTGTATGGATTTAGTGAACTATCCTCATATTCAAGGTTTGAATAAAGATCTAACATCTTTTTGCAAAAGGGATGCTGTGATTTAATTCCAATCCCAACTCCCGGATTTACAGCAAAGGCAAAACGAGGCGCATATTTCATAGGACTATTTTCACCATCCGGATCCAACTCAAAACCCATGAAATTACCTTTTTCAATGATATCATCCATCGGACGTATCACCTCAACATCCGTGTCAAAATAAATACCACCATGATGATAAAGAATCCAAAAACGTGCAACATCACTGACAAATGCATATTTTTTCTGTACGTATGCCTCACGGGTATAAGGCATCATATTCACATCAAAGTTATCCTCATTCCATTCCTTTATCTCATAATCAGGAAAGAACTTTCGCCAGGATGCAATGCATTCCAAAGCCAATGGAGGCAAAGGATTCCTGCCAAACCAACAATAATGTATTATTTTAGGAATCATCTAAACGTGTTTATCATAAAACGGAATATCACCTATTCTCGCGGCCAAAAGAGCATAACAAGAATACTGATAAATTTCCGGGCAAAGAACGCGATAAATTGCTTTAGAACGAGACATCATATATAAGTCGACAAAAGATTTCAGGAAAGTATCATCTGAACCATTATCTCCCGTATGCCCAATAGAGTTAATATCTAATACTAGGACATTCATATCATTTAAACTCTCCAAAAAAACTTTACTATCAGAAAACACTACAATAGGGACATTCGAGTTATCATTTATAATCTCTTGTATTCCTTTCTTACATTTATTAATAAGAGCATTTCTTTCTACTTCTGTTTTCAAGTAGTTATCAAAAAAAGTATTTTCAAAGCGTTCTAAAGCATTAACAAATCGAAAATGGACAGAAATATATGAACCATAACTAAGATTATAGCTATCACATACATTTAATATTTTATTACTGAAAGAAAACATTTCATGAAAAAGTTGACTCCATTTATAACCAGTATCTGGAAAAAATTCTGGTAATTCATTGCCTGAGTAACAATAACAATGATATTGCTTGCCAGACTTCAACTTTGGTTTCTTATGCCAATTAACCTCATTAATAAATCTTGTATCAATTATTGAGTATTCTAAGTCTTTCAGTTCAAGACTCCAATCAAATTTTGAAATAAGATAATCCGATAAGTCAAAAGGAGTTTTAAAATAGCACTTAAACTGATATCCATAGAGCTTTGACAAGTTATATAATGAAATAATAGCCTTAAGTCGATCTGCAAGACCTGGATGTTTTATTTGTGGTCTAAACACAAAATATATAACATTTTTCTTTTGAGCTTTACACAATTTACATGTCAATCGGTATCTCAAATTTACTATTAAAAACTTAATATCATATTTAAAATAAATAAAATTATAGGGCATATTAACTAAAATTAAGACATCAAAGATTCATTTGATTAAAAATATCTGAAGAATGAATTCACCTATACTTCAAAATCTGAATTTAGTCCTTTAATATAATATTTCACAACTTTATAAGTTTCCGCAAAATCCAGCTTTCTCAAGTAATAAATGGCATAATAAAACATCGGTTTCAGTCCCTTGTACCATTTAGTACGATAATATATTTGATGGATATAACCTTGATTTCGATAATAATATTTTGAGAATTTTTTAGGTTTTACAAGTATCTTTTTATTGATTATATGTGGCAAAACAATATCTGTTTGAGACCTTTCCTTAGGATGGTAATGAATAGCATTAGTAGGTGTGTAAACTTGGTATCCAGCCTTTTGGATTCGCATGATGTATTCAATCTCGTCTCCCCATATAAACATTTCTTTCTTTGTCAGTCCTACGTCTTCCATCACAGAGCGATGAATCAATGTACCATTGTATGGACTAACAATATTAACACATTCAACAGTTTGAGTCTTAGCAAAATCCCAATCGCCAAACATAAATGATAACTGATTCCGGCTTTCTTTATCGACAACTAAAGCATTCAGCACCTTCGCTTCAGGATGTTTATTTTGGAATATAAAAAGATTCTCCAACTGATTAGGAACCGGTATGCCATCATCATCCATCAACCATACCCACTCATACCCATTATCTAATGCATATTTTTCACCAGTGTAAAATCCACCAGAACCACCCAGATTATCTTGATTAATGACTTTTAAATCCTTTTCTTTTGCAAGAAACTCCCTTGTTCCATCAGTGCTTCCATTATTAACTACCAGAATATCAAAACTTTTAGAGGACTGTTGCCTAACATGTTCTAAACATTGTTTTAATTCCAGAAGCCTATTATATGTCACAATAACTGCTAAAACTTTTTTCATAAAATTTCTTTAAAATATGTAAAACTGGAAACTATATTCTCATGATATTTTTAAATTTTGGTATCTTCATTAAAAAAATACAAACTGTCAATGTAATACAAACATACACTATCAGTATGATAACATAATCCGCATTAGGTTCTATTCCAATTATCATTTGAGTCAATTGTTTTAAAAACCTATATATTAGAATATGAAAAGCATAAACAGGCAAAAATAGCCTAGATAAATAGGAGCATATTATATCATTATTAGCGTTGTGATTATTTATGCAACTACAAAATACAGAAACGGCATAAAACATACAGAAGATTGATCCAAAGAAAAACTCATTGCCTAGATGTCCTAGTTTTTCTTCAAGCGCATTTTGTGTAATTATTTGAAAAACAGTATAAAGTCCACTCATAAAAAGGGCTAAAGGCCATTTAATTCTTTCAAACAATTTGTCATTCAATCTTATATATGCTCCAATAAAGAAATACATTAGCCAATACCATAATCGGATTGTTTGGGGAATATAGACCCTCTCAAAAGAATAAAAACAGTCTAGAAGAAAGAAAAGAAATGATACAATTATCAGCCCCAAGATAGTATAACCAAAATATTTTGAATTAATGATTCTCACTAGGCCTTGCAGCAAAAAATAGATAATGATCATTGAGGCAAAATACCAATAATGAGACATAACTCCTTTTTGAATAATCCAACTAAGATATGAGAAAAGAAGTGTGTCTAAGGACCTAATATGGTTATATCGAATAATGTCAAAAATACATAATATACTAATTACCAATGTGCAAGTTTGAATAACAAATATAAAAATTTTTTGGATTTTCATCTTGATATATGTCAAATCAATATCCTTTCTTGAAAACAAATAGCCTGAGACCATAAAAAATAATGGTATTCCTATACAAGCTACACCATAGTTGATTTTCAATAACAGAGAGTTTGGCAAGACGTTCTCCACATTAATATGAATAGCTAAAATCATAAACATCGCTATGATTTTAACCAAACCATTTGAGGTATTCTCTTTTTACTGGATGACTGAATAGAATAATGACTCATTTCAAATTGAAATGGTATAATTTTACAACACATATCCTATATTTATCAAATACTTACGTATATCTGCATTTCGAAGAGACCAATCACCTTTTTCAAGAGCTACTTGCCGGTTCTTATCAACTAAATCCTGATAATCCTCTATATGATCAAGAATTAAGAGGATTTGAGAATTGGGGTCTGTGAAATCCACATCAGAGACGGCTTTGATTTTCAAAAGAAAGTTTTACACCTTTTGATTTGAATAAAAAGTCAGCAGCCACTTTCTTACACAAAGCACTATTTCTCGGAATACTTTTATTAAAAACCGCAAAAGCCTTTAGCTCAACCATATTTCTCAGATCAATATCCACATGAAAACAGCGTTTACGCACATCAAGGTATGTACTCAATAGTTGATTGGAAGCTTTATTATAGTTATTAGCCTCTGCACTTTCTGAACGATTTACAGCATTTGATTTAAATTCCACAAAATAAAGAATATTATCTGTCAACAGCGCACAGTCACATTTTGAATTCTTCTCATATAACACTCCATCAATATGCCATAGGAAAACATTGGTATGTTTTGGATTATTCACGAAGAATGTCTTATCCCGCCCAATACCATTCGTATTAGAAACAAAAACTGAATGTCCTCGCACAGAATCGTCCATCACAAAAAGACTACCTTTTGTGTCATGTTCAAAAAGTGAAAGAAAATAATCATCATCAGATATAATCTGTTTGAAAACCTCAAAATCACTAAAAGCTTCCTTCAGTTTTAATCTTAAGATAGGTGAAACATCAGTCTTTGTCTCCATTATTTTCCTGATTTTTTATATAAACATCCTCAAGCCTTTCAAATTCATCACTCATCAGTATAGAGACCTGATCTAAAGAATTGAAGTCAATCATTCCAGTTTCATCATCAAGCAGTGATTTACAATAATAACCTTCCTCGTTGATATCGCTTCCTAAAGCATAAACTGAGCATGTTCCCGGTTGAATAACTAAATGTCCCCCAACTATCTTATCCACAGAGTCCCTTACAATATCGTTTCCTTTCGATGCTAACATACCGGCAAAAAGGAAATTATTCATCGCTGATAGCAAATACGGGCTATGGGTAGTTATAGTTAATGTCCGGTGTTCTGCTTTTAATGATTTTATGATGTATCTGAGAAGCTCAACTTGCTTTTCCGGGAACAAATTACATTCTGGTTCTTCGACAACAAAGGATGAATACTCGCGATTATGTATCGCATAATGTAATACCAGCAAAAGAGGCAGCGTTGACTGGATGCCAGAAGAAGCTGATGTCAATGGATATTTCCTACCATTTTCTTTTACAATAAAATAATCATCTGAATTGACATTCTCATAACTGATATTAAGTAACGGAATTTCGAACTTTGAATATTTGGATTTTGCGTTCTGGAAATCAACCATAAAGCGAAGTAGATTTTCTGGAATCGATGACTTTGCTAATGTTAGCGCTGGCATTAGCTTAGTAACCACAGAGGCGATAATTCGTTCTGCTGGTACATACATAGAATTATTCATCAAAGATTCCATTTGCTGCATAACAGAGCTATCACATTCAGTATCTTTGATTGTATTTAACATATCATTCCACTTCTCATGATGATAGATAGGCTTGAGATTAAAAATATCATACGGTACATTGTCCAAATCATCTGTACGAGTTCCATCACTTGTTACATAACAGTCAAACAGGCTTTGAGAGATATCAACATGAAATATATTGGTATGATTATCTTTTAGATAATCCATCTCAAAGTGAATATGATAATTTGAATCATGGAACTGAACAAGGTTATACGAATTCAATTGCTCTAACCATGCATCATCCTTCAACCAAATTAATTTACAAAGACTAAGGTGATCCGTAAAAATTGTAATTAACTTTGCCAAAGTGCTTTTTCCTATGGATTGTTCACCTATAAATAGATTAACATCCCTCAATTCTACGGTAGCCTCTTTAACAGGGCCAAAGTCCTTTACATATAAAGTTTTCATACTGAAAGAATTATTCTTAATAAACATGTGATTTCAAAAAAAGGAAAGAATGAAATAGGAAAGACTCCCATCAGTCATTTACCTTCAATTGTTTTTTTAAACTTTTGACAATTACAATATTCGCACATTGTAGTATTTATATTAATTTGATACAAATATACATCCCCATCTCCCTCTCCGTATGCTTTTTGTGAGGAATAATTCATAAAGAACGGAGGTCTTATTAAAAATGTGTTGACCGCTGAAGACGGGAACTCGCTCATAGGATTCTGCAGACAAGGTATCTCAGATAGCAAAGTCCATGAATCTTCACGTTTTTAGAATTAAATTTCTTTTCTACCTACTTGTGAAAAAAATCATTCCTTTAGTCCCTTTTTCGACTTTTCGTCTGTTTCGGAATTTATACTATAAGTGAGATTCGTGAGATACGTGGAGTCTTAAATCTCATATCCAAGGGAGGTGAGCCAGGACATGATGTCACGGATGCGGAGGGACCAGTCAAGAGTTTTTATTTATCAATACAAAAAACCGAACATCCAAAGGGGCACACTCTTCATACCTGTATATTCAATGTCATCTCTCACCACATAAGATCTCTCCGTCTCAGCGCCAATGATTTGACGCTGGGTTTTGTTTCTTCCTCCAATCTCAAACGTGATGCCATCGACCTCGAAGTCGGCCACAGAGGAGGAAGTCACCTTGTGTCTCACACTTGTCCAAGTAAAAAACAAAGACTCGCGAATCGAGCCCACATCAGGATTTGCGACAGATAAAGCATAAGCTATATTCGGATTTTGGAGATATACCTTCTCTATCTTCTCCAGCATCTTCATCCCCTTCACTTTCTCAGGCAACAAACTAATGAGACCGGCTTTTTCCAGTAAATGCATATATTCAGGCAATACATTGCGGCTGATTCCTAAATCTCGTCCCAGTTTTGAATAGTTAGGTTTGAACGGTACACTTTGCGCTAATACATACAACAACTTTTTCAGTTTTTGCCGAGAGGCCGACTCCATTTCCGCAAACTGTGGTATATCGACTTCCACCACTTGCTTGAGTACACCATTCAAACGGATTAGATAGTCATCCTCCTTAAAATAAGGGTAGTAACCTTCCTTTGTATATGCCGACAACTGCATCAAAGGCCGGATGTCATTCATGGGGAAATCCACCTGTCCTTTGAGAACTGCCTCTAAGCTGCTGGGCTTCAAATGCAGCCCATGTACAATATTAACATACTCTCGTAATGACAAACCATGCAGGTGATACTCCACTTTTCTACGACTGAGGTCGGCACCACCCATTTCCAAATCGAGCATGGATGAACCGGTATAAACCACATGCAATCCTGGCAGCTTATCGTATATGTTCTTTATCTCAACTGACCAACCATTCAACTTGTGAATCTCGTCAACATAAAGGCGTTTGCCACCTTGTTGGTAGAAATATTGTGCAAGATCAAAGAGCCTGTGATTTGTGAAATAGAAATCGTCTGCCAGCACATAGAGTGATTCATCCTTGTTGTCATGCAACTTGATGTGTTGAAGCAACAAAGTTGTCTTACCCACACCCCTTGCGCCGAGGATTGCCACCAAACGTGAATTCCAGTTAATCTCGTCGTGTAGATACCTGACAAAGCGTGTGTCTTGCCGCTCCAAGAGTGCTTTATAGTCATTCTGCAATATTTCCATATCACACCTTTTTGATGCAAATATATAAATAATATCCCAAACTGCACGCTCGATTGTGCACTTTTTTTGGTTTTTCGCACGTTTTAATATGCAAATTACCCAAAATTTACAGTTGGAGTGAACATTTATTCAATTTGTAAAATTGAAATTTCATGGATGAATATGACAAGGTCAGTTAACAGTTGACGGTTGACAGTTAGGTTATTTTTAAATTACAAAGAAAAAACGGTTCGATGGGCTTTGCCCTTCTGATGCTTCCGAAAGATTGTCCCTTGTGAGCAAGCTCCCGGGAACATCTTTTTCCAGCATCCGCATCATTCATTCCTCATGATGCATCGAACCTCGATAAAAACCTCAGTCATACTTCCTTCGGAGAAAAAATGCTGCGCTCAATAAAAATAATGCCGACGAGTTTCAGTAATACATCATAAGTCTGCACCTATACCCATCTGGATAGCCTTTTTATCAAGTGCAACGTTTTTTCTACGGAAAGAAATGGAGTTTTTTCCCAAGTGATGATTCATAAAGAACGGAGTTCTGGGGAGATGTGTTGGCTGCTGAAGACGGGAGCTTGCTCACAGGATTCAGAAGACAACACATCTCAGAGGGCGCAGCCCATGAATCATCACGTTTTTT
>FLNY01002120.1_pt1 | contig 12313 bp, 13 predicted proteins | sample 1140381 | NCBI WGS metagenome assembly FLNY01 (sample SAMEA3878172, study PRJEB12797) | bioreactor metagenome | biome: Moose rumen | place: Sweden | collected 2011-10
TCTGGACCTCGTACAGCGCCTCAACGTCAAACACAAATCAGGATGAAAACGGCTACACCATCCGTAAAAGCTACTATTTCAAATGGGAGCCGATTGTGTGGACGGTGCTTTCAAACGAGAGCGACGGCGTGTACGTTATGAGCCAAACACTCCTCGACAGTCAGCCGTATCATAATTACTATGAAGGCATTACATGGCAGGGCTGCTCGCTCAGGACGTGGCTGAACGATACATTTTATAACGCAGCGTTTTCGGAAAATGAAAAAACAAAGATTAAATCGACATATCACGCTAACGAAGGCAATCCGTATTTCGATATCTCAGGCGGTAGCAATACAAGGGATAATCTTTGGATACTATCTTACAGCGACTCCATTAACAGCGATTACGGCTTTGCCGACGACTACGCGGTTTACGATACGGCAAGGCAAAAACAGGGTAGCGATTACGCCAAGTGTCAGGGACTTTTTGTAAATTCAAGTGGTACCTATGCGGGCAATTCTATGTGGTGGCTGCGGACGCCGGGCGTGAATACCGTAAACGCCTGCGGCGTCAAGTACGACGGCTACGCCTATAATTATTACTACGTCTACGGTACTAACAGAGGTATTGCGCCCGCCTTTAAGCTGTATCCTGATGCCGAAGTCGGAGATCCCGACGACAGCGTACTGATTGCCGTAAGGGAGTATATTACGCTGCTTGAAGCAGAGGATTACAGCGAGAGCTCCTACAACGCGTTAATGGCGCTTTCAGAGCAATATACCGATGTTGCCGCCGGTAATAATACCCAGGCGGAAATTGACACGGCCACTGCGGATTTGTTAAATGCTGTCGGTGCGCTGGTGCCTTATCTGAATCTTACGGTTACGGCGGAAAACGGCACTTATGACATTACACTTGACGGCAACACGCGCGAAAATTTAACCGATGAAGCCTTCAGCGGCGAATTGTTTGGCGAACAAATCAGCCTGACGGCAACGCCTGCAGAGGGTTATGTATTTAAAGGCTGGTATGAAACTGTCAGCCACCGTATTTTCTCCACAGACGAAGACTATACGTTTACACTTACATCAAACACTGCGTTCAAAGCGTTGATTATTCCTGAAAACGCAGCGAGCATTTATTTTGAAAACGAAAGCGGATATATCAAAGATATCGCAACAAAAACCTGCACAGAGTGGAGCAACCTGACCGAAAGCGATGTTGCCGCACTGATACCGGAGGTACCTTACAGATACGGCAGCACGGACGGTCACTGGGTGTGTTCTCAAAGCGACTGGCTCACCTTGTTGCAACAGGGTGAGGACATCGTGTTTACAGCAGCCTATACCGACGTCAACAGACCCGACGACGCTGATTTGCCGCCTGTAAACAGTAACGGCGTTCCCAATCTTACGCTCACAAGCTCTTACGATGAAGAGAGCAATGTGTGCACCTATATTATGGGTGCCGGTATTGACGAAAACTGCCACATCGTTTCCGTCGGTATAGCGTTTTACTACGGAAAACCGTCAGCTTTTGCTCCCGAAACCGTTTTTGTAACGCTTAACAATAAAATGACGACATCCAAATTTGAAGTGTCGGCCGAAAGCAATTATTACATCGTGAACGTAAAGAAATTCAATCGGTACAATTGGGCTGCCAAGGGTTATGTGACCTACTACGACAGCTACGGCGTGCTCAGAACAGCCTATTCCGAGCAGATAAACATCTTAAACAAATAATTCTTATTTTAACGCGATAATATTGTGATGAAAAACACTTATTTTCACGTTCGGCTATACAACGCTATCTATGAGTGGCAGCGGCAGACGAACAACAGCACGTCTGCTGTTTACAAGTTCAAGCCGGAGGCCGTTGAGGATTGCGGCGTCATACTCGGCATATCCGAGGCGTGTGAAAACTATCATATCGAAATAGGAGAGTCGTTGAACACGGCTCTTCTTAAGTGTGCCAATTTGCTTGTGGGAAAAGCGGATTTTGAGCTGATTCGCCGTAAATCCGCGATGCTTTTCAATATGCTTTCACGTTTTGGGGTGGTCTATAAAAAAGCATATAATGAGGCTGTTATACAAATGGACGAGCTCAGCCACGATGAACGTAATTATTTTACGGTAGAAATTCAAGAGGCAATAAAATCGGAACTTGGAATAGATAGCGAGGTCAGAGCTTACGACTGCTTTTCAGAAAGCCTCAACATATATTCATATAGTGTACCGTACGACAATACAGCACTGGAGGTGCTTGCGGGTAATATTGCCGCAAGGCTGAAAATTGATAACTGTGCGGCGCGGCTGTTTTCGTTATCCATAAAAGATGCCTCCGATATGGAGCAGATGGTGGATAAGCGGCTTGCGATGCCGTTTGATGAGCCGGATATGATTCTGCTTGTTTTGAAGTCGGTTTTGGATTTAACAAATCTTCCGATTGAGTTGACGTTAACCGCCGGCGATATCGTTATGAAAAAGCCGGAAGTACTGCCTGAACAGAAAGATGCCAAAGGCACATATAAAAAGCTACGCAAAAAAACGCGATGGGATTATGTGAAGGAAAACCGTGAGATAAAAAATACAATCAATGAAAACGGGTTATATAAGTTTACGGCATTAACAGAGTTTCTTGTTTCAAATCCATTTTCGTATGATTTTGATGAACTGTGTGCCGTTGCTGAAAAGGCAAACACAAGGCGTATTCAGCGTGGCAATTGCTATATTAATTTCGCCTATGCAGAGCTATTTGCAGATAATATAGAGATTAACGAGAATGCAAATGTGTTAATTAACGGTTATTGCCCTTTTAGACTGTTATACCTGTTAAATGATTTATTTAAGTTTAACATCTACTATGAGAATATTGACGAGAGAACACTTAACATAATCGAAATATTAAACAGATATACACCAAACCGGCCGCTTAATTTAAAGCCTGCGGTTAATGAGAAATTTGATTTCATTTTAACGAACGAGGTGAAGATGAAACGAAGTGCCGATCAAATTTTTTGTTTATGTGAAAAGTCATTCTTCTCAAGCAAGGAACGGGAAAAAATTGCGAAAAAAGCAATTACCGATATTTATGATTTCGGTGAAAACGGTTTTATCGGAACAACTAAACAATACTGTATCCTTTTAGTAAACAGTAATGAGCATCCAAAGGAAACGATTATACATAACTTAGAAAGCGAATATACGCTTACTCAAGAGCAAGAATATATTACGGATTCCAACCTTCCGTGCTGGGTGATTTATCGTAATGAATTTTTTGATAAAATCTATTCCGGTATGCAGTTCGGTATATTTGATGTACTTTATCATGAAATCAAAGCAAGGGATATACAAAGCGGTGGCGATGCTTGTATTATTTCTTCGGAATGCATAAAAAAGAATGGAACTGTTATTCTTCCGGAAAAGCGTCAGTATGTTAATACTGCGGCATTTGTTAACTATCCGCTTTACGAATATGTTGACCGTGATGATGTATTCCTTGCTTCTAAAACAAGTACAACCTTAAAGGTCGGGCGAAAGCCGAAGGGTTGTATCCCCAACCGTTCCTCAGTTATTCTTATTCCTAAAAAGGAGGTTAGTATTACCCCCTATGACATTCAATATTATTATACAGAGGATTTCAGGCGTTTCTATGATATTGCGTTAAACCGGCAGAACTTTATGCTTTCAACAGATTTTGTTTCTCTGTATTTTTTAGGAAAGCGTGTGTCATAGATAAATGTGTTCCCAATTAAAATAGTGTTCGCAGGTACCGAACTCAGATGTGTTTGGTGCCTGCGATTTTTCTTTTACAAAACAGATTTGCTGTCAATAGGGGTGCTTTTTGCTTTTGTCCACTTTTTACGGACTTGTGCATTAGCCAGAAGGTGCTTTTCTGTCCCGATAATTGTACGGTAAAGGCTAAAATACAGTTGAAATATTGACGCCGATACTAACAATGATATAATGGAATTGCAAACAGCTCATCAGGCGAAAGCCTTTTGAAATAAATAGTCGGTGAGGTTGTAATTAGTTCAGCCTCGTATTTCTTAGTTGACACCATTGCAATCCAGAACAGAGTAGTGAATATACTGAGAGATTGACAGCCGTGGTTTCTGTTTCGACTATACCACGCTTACTCCCTTTCACAGACGGAAAGGAAAGGTTTGGTTAAAACCACAATTGAATATGATGGCGACTGTATTGAAGTAGATGTTTCCGATGAAGTAGCAGAATTTCTTGAACAGGACAGAAAAAGGCAGCAGGCGCAGGATAGAAGTGACCGAAGGCATCTTACAAAAGAACCGTTCGAGCCTGAAACTATCAGCGGGAAGTTGTCTCCGAACAGTTATGATGAAACCTATGCTCAAGTTGTTCACAAAATGGAATTGGAAAAGTTGCAAAGCAAACTGGAAATGCTCACTGAAGAACAGCGAACATTGATTTATCTGTACTATTATGAGGATTGGAGTATGGAGAAAATCGGTCAGCACTTTGGAATCAGCAAAATGGCTGTTTCGAAACGGCACAGTAAGGTCATCAAACAACTTAGGGAACTTATGGAAACATAAGTTCCTATTTCTTTTATAAAAGTCAATAAAAATTTTTATATATTTGGTTTACAAATCGCTTCTGAGTGTCCTTATATATAGAGGAGTTAAACAGAGCATAGGTTGCACCTTAAAATTTTGAGCTTGATGTTTTCTGTTTCTCCTCTGAAAATTTAATATATGTAAAGGAGTGCAAATTAATGATTGTGTTATTCGTTGCTCTCTTTTTTATTATAGAGAGTAATACAAAAAGCAATAAGGATATTGTGTCCACTTTTAATTTCAATTTTGAAAAACAATATTTAAAACTTAGAAAGGATTTATTATTTATGATACGAAATCAAAAGAGACCGTCTGGAAGATTTTTTCTTATCGACAACAAAATCTTTGAATACGGTTTGCTCCCGAAAGAGCTTGCGGTTTACTGTTATCTGATTAAGTGTTCAGACAAAAAGCAGCAGTCGTTTCCGTCAAGGAAGAACATTAAAAAGAACTGTAATATTTCTCTGCCTGTAGTTGATCCCGCAATCAAAGGACTTGTAGACAAAGGGCTTCTTGAAATTACTCATCGCTACGACCCCGACACCGGCAACAAGCGCTCAAACCTTTACACGGTTACAAATCTGCTGTAATGAATTTCTCTTCCCCTTTGGAATACAATTCCTCAGCCTTTGGCTGAGGCAAAGCAGAGCGCCCGGCTATCCACCGGGCACGGATTCTGCGGGAGAACCCGCAACCCCTTTAAAAATTTGTATAGGAAGTGATAACAATTAACGAAAACAGAAAAAGAAATAATACGCTTACGGTTCGTCTGACAGATAAAGAAAAGCGTAGAATCACAGAACAAGCGCAAAAAGCAAAGATGAATCTGACCGATTTTATTGTCGCCGCTACCTGCCATCCGCTGATATTTGTTCCCGAAGATTTGAAGCCCGCCGTTGCTGAAATGAATCGTATGGGTAACAACATTAATCAGATTGCAAGAAAGATAAATAGCGGTGCTGTCAGGTCATATAACTTTGACGAAGTGCTTGAAAAACAAAATGAAATAATCGGTTTGCTTCAGGAGATTGCAGATGCCAATAGTGAAATTTTTAAAAAACTCTCACCAAAGTAAAACGGCGCTTCAAAAGTCGATTGAATATGTTACGCAGGAGAAGAAAACGCTCGCCGATAACGGAATGCGTTACGTGTCGGGTATCAACTGTAACGGGCTTAATGCCTACAACGAAATGATGCTGATGCGCAGCGCTTATCCGTTCAAGGGTACAAATAGTAGCGAGCGTTTCTTCTATCAATATATTCAGTCGTTTGATTCAAAGGAAGAGATAACTGCTGATGAAGTTCACGCTATCGGCTTGGAGTTTGCCGAACAGGCTTGGACTAATCATCAGGTATTGGTCGCAACGCATATTGACAGAAGACACCTGCATAATCACTTCATCATCAGCCCGATAAATCTTGAAACGGGAAAGCGGCTCCGACAGAGTCCGCAGACGCTTAAACACCTTCGTAAATTGAGTGACGATATCCGTCAGCAGCACGGCGCAAAAGTTCTGAAACCGTATGATTACAACACACCTTCGGGCTTGGAACAAGGTGAACTTCGAGCAGCAGAAAAAGGTGCGAGCTGGAAGTTTGAACTGATGTTTGTAATTGACGCGGCGATGAAGCAGTGCAAAAACAAGCACGACTTCTTTGATTTTATGAAGCAACACAACTATCAGGTCAGGTGGACAAATGAAAGAAAATATATCACTTATACTTGCCCTAACGGTATGAAATGCCGCGACATAAAACTCCACGAAGAAAAATACAGAAAGGAGGACATGGAGTATGAATTCGAAATTCGAAAGTTTGAAGCAGAAGAACGCCGCAAACATTCAGAAGATGGAGAAGGCAACCAATCTTACGATAGTAGATTCGGAGCAGTGGTCGGCGCTGATAAATACAGTCAAGAATCTCAACGAGCAGATGAATATGAATCGTCAGGAAGTACTGATTACAGCAACGCAACAAAACCTGGACGAAACGAAAACGGCAGTAGAGAATCAGGCGACCAATCTGAAAACGGTGCTGGATACGGCATCAAAATCTATGACGGAAAGTATTGCCGAGCAGACGGAAGCGTTATCACAACAGGTTGGGAAGCAGAACGAGCAATTTGGCTTTCAGATGAACAATCTGTCGGAAACGACTTCGGACATAAAGAAGAAACTGCTGCCGTTGCTGATTGGAATTCCCACGGCAGTACAATTACTCTTTCTGACGGCATATATTTTGCTGGAAATCTTCTTCAAATGATAGATAACCAGAAGCAGAAGCCGCACAGGAAGCACGCACGGCTCTCCCAAAAGGAGAAGGAAAAGAAACTCGCTCACGGTCAGAAAATCGATGATGACGGCTGGGAGCAATCTATGTAAAAACAAAAAAGTCCTGCACCGTTGAGATACAGTGCAGGCGGAAAGGAAAAATATGTCAAAAGTTATTAGATTTGAACCTATTATACCCCCAAGTGAAAGTGCACGACTCGCACGCTGTGTTCTTCAACCAATAATTGAATTTATGGATAGTGTTGAAGGACAAAAAGCATACGAGGAATGGCTGAAAAAAATGAAGAACTCAAACGATAAATAAAGGACAGGATGGTGATATAAAATCAAATAGTTATTACGGCGATGCCGTATGGAATTAAAGAAAATAAAGTTCGATCTTCCGAAGCACGAATACGAAGCGCTGGCAAGATGCCTGTTGCCAATAATGCAGGAATTTTACGAAACCGATGAAGGCAAAGCCTTTCGTGAACAGTGCCGAAAAGAACGAGAAGAAAAAGCGAAACAGACAGCGGATACTAAACCGGAATAACAGAAAAGGGCGGGGCGCAAAACTCCCCGCCCGAAATCATTTAATGGAATAAAAAAACATATCCGAAAGTACCGCCGATAGGCAATATTTTCGGATACATTGATAATGGCTCCCCTTGCCGGGCTCGAACCAGCGACAACTCGGTTAACAGTGCGCATACGGCTCTTACACTGGTCGCTTTTCTGCGCTGCCCAGCCAATAGATAACAAAGTGATAAAACTGCAAGCATAGAATACGGGCGAGAGAAATCTCGCTCTTTTTTGTAAATTGCCCACATTTTGTCCTTTAAGTATGCTATAATGAGTACGAGGTGAGAAAATGGACTTTTTGGATTTCAGTGCAAATAAAGGTTTCAGACTTCTATCTATGTATGAAAGGCTGAACAAAGGCGAAGAACTCAACAAGCAGGTTTTAGCCGATGAATTCGGAGTATCGTTGAAAACGATTCAGCGTGATATAGACGACCTTCGTGCCTATCTTGTTGAAACACATTTTGATGAATTTGAAACGGCTATCAAATACAGTAAGTCGCGCGACAGTTATTGTCTTGTCCGTTTAGAGCGAGAGTGGCTGACGAACAAGGAAAGCAGTATTTATTGATAGTACACTAAAACTGGATTATTATAAAGACAAACCGACGTGGACTGTTGCTTGGTATGAAGATAACACAACGGCACAAATGGAAACGACTTTTTTAACGATTGATGTTGACGGTGAAGAGATCTTTAAAAAAGAATTATCTATCGTAAATATATACAATGAAGATAACTATATACACCACGGTTGGAATACTTATGTATCAGCTGATGATATTTTTTCGGCAGAATGCAATGAAGAATTGAATCCTGAAGCGTTCATTAAGTTAACCGACAGCAACGGGATAGAATATGATGTTGTATTGGGAATGGCTGAAATCAACAAACCTGATGAGAATGGCGGTCAGGATATGTCTAATGAGATAATTATAAAAGATGGAAACAGAACATATTTTATAGAAGATACATACGAATAGCAAAGAAGGTGCTGACAAAATGTCAGCACCTTCTTTAACGGATACCCCGTAAGGGGTGGTTTTTTGGTAATAAGAACGAGCAACAAATCACTTTACATAATTACTAATATGTGATACAATTAACGCAACTAAAGCACAGGCGGAACAAGGTCATAATTATGAAAACTCTTTTTATTGATTGCGATATGGGTGCAGCGGGAGATATGCTTTCTGCAGCTTTGCTTGAACTCACCCAAAACAAAGAAGCCGCATTAGCTGAGCTTAATGCCCTTGGGCTCCCCCATACGCAATTTATTGCCGAAACCGTTAAAAAATGCGGAATTTCAGGAACAAAGCTGCGCGTTATCGTTAACGGCGTGGAGGAAGGCGAAGGCTCAGTTCACGAAACGCACGGGCATCACCACCTGTCCGATATTGAGCAAATTATCAACAAAACGAACGCGCCCGCTCAGGTTAAAGCCAATGCGCTTTCTGTTTACAGCCTGCTTGCAGAAGCTGAGGGCGCTGTACATCAGGCGGAAATCAACAATATTCATTTCCATGAGGTAGGAACCTTGGATGCAATTGCGGACATACTTGCGTTTTGCCACCTTATTAATGCGCTTGGGGTTGAATACGTTGTTGCAAGCCCCGTTAACGTTGGCAAGGGAACAGTGAAATGCGCCCACGGTATTTTACCCGTCCCTGCACCCGCAACGGCTTACCTTTTGAAAGAGATACCGATATACAGCGGCGCCGTTGAGAGTGAGCTATGCACGCCTACGGGAGCCGCATTACTAAAACGCTTTACGGATAAATTTTGCGATATGCCTCTGATGAAAACCGAAAAAATCGGGTACGGAATGGGAACCAAGGATTTTGAACGCGCTAACTGTGTAAGAATGATGCTTGGAGAAACAGATAACAAATCTGAAACCGTAACTGAGCTTAACTTCAACGTTGACGATATGTCCGCTGAGGAAATTGCATTCGGTACTGAGGAGCTGTTAAAAATCGGCGCTGCAGAGGTTTTTGCAACGGCAGTGTTTATGAAGAAAAACAGGCCAGGTACGCAGATAACGGTGCTTTGCAACGAGGAAGCGGAAGCCGCAATTACAACGCTGATTTTCAAGCACTTTTCCACAATAGGAATAAGAAGAACGGTATGCTCACGGTACGTTATGAAAAGAACGGTTACCGAATTAAAAACGGGTTACGGCACTGTCAGGAGAAAGGAATCCTTCGGCTTTGGCCAGAAAAAGCAGAAATACGAATACGAGGACCTGGCAAGGCTTGCGCGCGAAAACGACCTTAGCATACGCGAAATCAAATCACTGATAGAAAAAGGGAGTAAAAATGAAAGATAAAACAAGAGCCCTTACCTTTTCAGCAATGCTTTTGGCAATAGGGCAGGTGCTGCCGTTCATTACAGGGCAAATACCGCAAATCGGCAAAATGCTTTGCCCAATGCACTTCCCCGTTTTGCTTTGCGGCTTTATCTGCGGCTGGCAATACGGCGCCTTAATAGGTTTTATCTGCCCGCTGTTAAGGTCGGTATTATTCGGTATGCCCGTAATGTATCCGTCAGCAATAGGAATGGCGTTTGAATTGATGACATACGGATTGATTTCAGGCTTAATTTCAAAAAAAATAGGTACTGACGCTATATGGAAAATATATACCTCGTTAATAAGCGCAATGCTTTGCGGCAGAATCGTTTGGGGGCTTGCTCAGATAGCTTTGCTTGGAATTCAGGGAAACAGCTTTACCTTTTCGGCATTTCTTGCAGGAGGCTTCGTTAACGCTGTTCCGGGTATAATTCTTCAGCTGATTTTCATTCCCCTGCTTGTTCGCGTATATATGCAAAGGATTGAAAAAAGAAGTAAGCTGAATTAGCCATTATATCCCCCCGGGGGGCTTGCGCCCGCTTTACCGATTTAATATAATAAAACTTGGTAATAAACCAAATTATTAAGGAGGTAAATAAGTATGGCATGTTTTTTAGTTCCTGCTGCTGAAGCAATTGTTGTTACAGCCGCTTACATCGCAGCAAAGAAATCCGAACAAAAAATTCAGGCGCCTAAACTTGCAGACGGTAATAAGTTTGCCGAGGAGGATGTAAAAATCACCTGGTCAAAAAGACTCAGCTGGCTTTTAGGCTTGCTCTGGGGCGGCGTATTATTGCTTGCATTTGAGCATTTCTGGCATGGGGAGGTGGTTCCGTTTCCACCCTTCCTGACGGCGATGGCGTCGCCTGAGGACACGGCGGAGATGCTGTCGGAAATGTCAACAGTTGGCGTATCTATGGCAATTACCGTAACGGCTGTATGGGGCGTTATCTGCGGTGTTGCTGAAGCAAAGGTTAAGCAAATCAGAAAAAGCTTGAAGAAAAGTGTTGCATAGGGAGGTAATTAAATGACATTACTTATCACCATTATCGCAGCCGTTATTGCAACAATTATTTGGTATACAAATGAGAAAAGAGATACCTATAAGCTTGGTTCGCTTTCCCTTATTTACTGGGGCGCATCGCTTATGTGGCTTATGGACTTTGTGTTTGAATATGCAGAACTGAAAGCGGATTACTTCGTTCAGGAATTTGCGGATATTCTTAACGATTCACTGCTTGGTCTTGCAGTTGTTGCGCTTGGACTTGTGGCTTGGATTATTATCCTTCTCATTAAAGACCCTAAGGGCGTTTTTAAAAGCAAGTTTACGAAAAATTAAATCTTACGGACAAAGGGCTGTTTCATAGAAATTACTTCTATGAAACAGCCCTATAGTTTTAACCTATTTGGCTTCCCCTTGAGAGGAAGCTTTAGCATTTATGCGACTGATGAGGTGTTATTGTAGATTATATTTCCACCTCATTCACCGCAAGCGGTCCCCCTTCCCCTCAAGGGGAAGGCATTAATACAGCTTTTTGCTTAAGCTTTACTTCGTTTTAACCTGAGTTTTAGCGGACCATTTAGTTAAGACCTTTTTGCCGCCGACTGTTGTATAAGCGCGAACGCGGACGTAGATATCTCGGTCATACGATTAACTGCCGAAGAAGAAATAAAACGTGATTATAATATAGATAAAAGTATATTTACAGGGAGAATAAAGATACCAAGTGCTTGTGATAATTGTTCATTAAAAAAGACAAATTCAAACAATTAGTGATGATTTCGGTAATTGTGGTCAGCGAAAAAAATGCGTTGTGGTCAAATTGTGGTCAAAATGGAGTTTTGGGCTGATTTTTGAAAGCGACAACCTCGACCAATGGTACTCAAAATTTCGTTCACGGCATAAATGCCCCTCCGAAATTTTGACCATTCGGCAGTTCTTATTGCTCCCTTCATCTCGCACTGCGAGCGGTCGCAAACGAACCAGTTAACAGCCTTCGGCTGTTCCGACTACCGTCGGCAAGAGCCCGTCAATGGAGCATAAAGCAAAAAAGAAAAACCTGCTTATGCAGGTTTTTCTTTTTTGGCTCCCCTTGCCGGGCTCGAACCAGCGACAACTCGGTTAACAGTGCTATGCGGCTCTCTCCAACAGGGTATTTTCAGCGCTTTTGTGCGCCTGAAACGCCGATTTTTAAGTTTGAAAATCCATTCAGCGCTCTCAAAAAACAAGTAGTTTTTCATTGATGTGGTCAAACCTGTGGTCAAAAAATCAGCATAATTTGTGGTCAAATTCTACCTTTGTAAAAACCTAAGAAAACTCTATATGAAAATTTAATATGCCTTATTAAAAGATTTGAGAAAAACAATTAAAAAGGCTTCGAAAAATCATAACCACCAGTTGAACTGGTGGTTTGCACAGGCCCTAAAAGGGCCGCCTACTGGCTTGCCGACTGAAAGTCGGCACTGAAGTTTGGCAGTGCATTACCTTTTCAAGCAGCCGCTCACGTGCGGCTGTTTGTTTTTTGCTTATTTATTCTT
>FLNY01003318.1_pt1 | contig 12312 bp, 5 predicted proteins | sample 1140381 | NCBI WGS metagenome assembly FLNY01 (sample SAMEA3878172, study PRJEB12797) | bioreactor metagenome | biome: Moose rumen | place: Sweden | collected 2011-10
GTTCTTCACGTTGAAGTAGTAGTTGCGCGAGAGCGTCGGGTTCTGGTCAGTCGTACTCTGGTTAGCAAAGCCGCGCTTGTTGTTGAATCCGCTGACAATGTTATTGGTGAACGTGATGGTGTTACCAGCAAAGCGCAGATAGAAGAAGCGGTAGTTGGCCTCGCCGTTACCCACATTGTAGAAGGTGCAGGCATTCACAGTGTACTTCGGTCCGCTGACACCGGCGAAGTCGCCCGAAGTGTCGTCCATACGGAACACATCACGCTTGGCAGCACAGTTGTAGACGGTGCTGTTGGTGAGGTTCAGTTCAGCGATGTAGCCCTTGCGGCAGTCGAAGAAGTCGCCACCGTCGCACACGATGTCGTGAATCAGCGTGTTGTTGATGGTGATGTTCTTGATGTTGGCAGCCACGTTGACATAGTAGAAGCCCTTGGTGAAGTTGGCCACTTCGCAGTCCTGAATGTTCAGGTGGTCGTACTCACCGTCTTCCTTGTAGTTGAAGGCCTGGTCGCCAGAGGTTCCTGTTCCGTCGACAACCACTTGCATGAGGTCGAGCGATGCACCGCCGTTGATGACGAAGCGACCGTGGATGGTAGCGCGTTCGCGGCTCTTGGCACTGCGAATGGTGATGTTCTTGTGCAGGGTGATAGCACCATACTGGTAGCTGGCGTCCTCGCCTGCTGATACGTTGAAGTCGCCCGGCATCAGTGCCAATACGGCATCTGCATCAGCGGCATCAATGATGGCCTGCAAGTCGTCGCCAGGTTCAACGGCAGTAGCACCGTTGAGGTTCAGCGGAGTGTGGAACTCGATGGTTCCGCGTGTCTTCTCGCCGCGTGTCATTGTGGCCTTATAGTCGGTGTCGTCGGTCAGTCCGTCGATGGTGCATGCACCGGCGGCAATCTCAGCTGCTGTCAGCTGGTGCTCGATGTTGCCCGGTTTGATAGTGATGAGGTCGGCACTCTCGCCGGCAGGCCAGCGCAGCGTGACACTGGTGTAGGTGAGGTCTTCTTCAGCCACAGGTTCGAAGATTTGCTCGCGTCCCGTTTCCACAAAGATGCTGCTCCACTTAGAGTCGCGCGAAGCATCGCCCTGGGTGACGGCTTTCACACGGATGGTGTAAGGCTCTTCGCCTTCCAGTCCGGTGATGAGGTAGGGCAGTTCTTCGGGAGTGATGCTGGCAGTCTTGACGGGTGATCCGGCAAACTGCATGCTGTCGTTGTATACTTCGATGTCGTAGCCCGTGGCTCCGCTCATCAGGGTCCAGTTCATGCGGACGTTGACATTGTTCACCACTCTTGCCTCCAAGTTGATAGGCGACAGGTTGCGTCCTGTGAGGAAGCTGTCAATCTCGTCCATTGCATCGCTACATGAAACCAGCGACAGGGCTGTGAAGGCAGCGATGGCGTATGTTGAAATTTTTCTGATTTTCATTGTTGTTTCGTTATTTCGTTATTACGTTTTTACGACATATAATGAGTGGCAGTAATCCGGCGGCTTAACCGCCGGACACCTTATTGTTAGAAGCCAAGCCAGTCATTGCTCAGGCGGCCATTGCTACCGTCGACGAAGGTCTGCCAGATGGGCCAGATGGCGTGCGTGCTGGGCGTGTTGATGTAGAGACCGTCGATGTAGTTGTCCTGAATCTTCGTTGCCGAAATCCATGTCGTTGCCTCATAGTCGGTGAGCGTCTTGCCATAGTCGTCGGTATCGCCGTGGTTCAGACCGTAGATAATGAGGTTTTCGCCATTGAGCTTGGTATAGAGCTTGGTGGGTAGGTCGGCATAGTCGCCTTCGCGGTTGCGCAGGTCGTTGAGCTTCGTCTTGGCCTCAGCCATCTTCTGGTCGATGATGTTCCAGCGGACGAGGTCAGCCTTACGCAGCATTTCGCCGGCAAGCTCAAGTTTGCGCTGTTCCACGATACCGTTGAAGAAGGCGTCCTTCGAAGCTGTGTACTGCGACATCAGGGCAGACACCTTGTCGGCGGGCAGGGCACGCTCCAGGATGGGCCGCAGATACTGAGCAGCATTGGCGGGTCCGTCGAGCTCGTTGATAGCCTCGGCAGCCATCAGATAGACATCGGCCAGACGCATATACTGGAAGTTAATACCGTCGTCGTTGGTAGAGGTGACGATGCGGTTCATCCATTCGTAGCGCAGCTTGCCAAAGCACCAGCGGTCGAGCGATGCGAGTTCCTGTACGGCGTAGTCGGCATTGCTCCAGCGATAAGGCACGCAGGTGATGTCGCGGCGGACATCGTCGATGTCATAGTCGTAGAAGAGGAACGGTGTGGGACCGTTGACACCACCCTTGTTCTGCTGGGTGTACTGGTCGACGTGCTGGTGGAGTACACCAAAGGTATAAAGCACGCGGCCGCGACCCTCGGCGAACGGAATCTCGTAGATACTCTCGCGACCGGCTGTTACGTCTTCCTTACAGAGAGCTGTAAAGTTGTCCTTGAACTCACCCAGCTTGTTGTAGCCACTGTTGATGATGTCGACACATTCCTGACGGGCAATGTTGTACATCTCTTGGCGGTTGAGGATATTGCTCAGACGCACGGTCTTGTCCTGACGATAGCTGTAGCCACCTGCATAGAGAGCGATACGGGCACGAAGAGCCTTGACGAACGATTTGCTGACACGCTCTGTCGTCTTGGTGACATTGCTCTCGTTGGGCCAAGCCACGAGGTTCTCAGCCTCTTCCAGGTCGTTCAGGAGCTGCAGGTAGATGCTGTCGCGGTCAGTACGTGGCAGGTAGATAGTCTGTGAGTTGACGGGTTCGAATCGGGCAGGCACATCACCCCAAGCCTTCACGAGGTCGAGGTAGAGCACGGCACGCAATGTAAGAGCTTCGCCCAAAAGTTGTGCCATAGCAGCGTTGCTGCCTGTGTTACCGTATTCGCGCAGTCCCTGAATGGCCAGGTTGGCGCGCTCGATGCCCTGATAGAACATGGCGTAGGCATTGTTCTCGCTGTTCATCTGGGAGTTGGTCGGTGTGGTGTTATAGGCACAGAGGTCGTTCTTACCACCGTCGGGAGTCTTGCTGAGGTCGGGTTTGTTGATGACCTCGCAGTCGGTGTTCAGGCCGTAATAGGGCGTGTAGCGTCCACGATAGGAGTTGGTCTCTCCAAACGAGGTGGCAATACTCATGACAGCCTGCTCAGCGAGTCCCTCATTGCTGTAGATGGTCTGCAGGTCGAGGGTGGATTGTGTGGGGGCGTCCATGTCGCAGGCGGTCAGTCCGGCCATCGACAGGGCCACGATAGAAAGCTTAATATAATTCTTCATTGTTATATTCCTCCTTATATTTTAGAAATTCAAGTTAAGACCAACAACAAGCTGGCGGCTCTTGGGATAGGCAGAGTAGTCTACACCCGGAGTCAGATTGTTGCCATTACGACGAATGGTAGAAACTTCAGGATCGTAACCGCTATAGCTTGTGATGCAGAACACGTTGTAGCCCGTCACATAGAAGCGCAGCGAGTTGATACCGAAGCGGCGTGTGAGTGTCTCGGGCAGTGTGTAGCCTAAAGTGAGCGTGTTCAGACGCAGGAAAGAAGCATCTTCTACAGCCCAGTCAGAGAATACCATGTTGCTCATGTAGGGACTCCACATCGTGGTGTTGGCATTGAGTTCAGCCAGGCGAGCGGGGTCGTTGCAGAGCTGGTTGGTCAGCGGGTCGATGTTGGTCCAGCGCTTGCCTTCTGCCATGATGTCGATCATGTTGCGATACTGGTAGCCGCCAGTCGAAGTGAACTCAACCTTGTTGGCATTGTAGACATCGTTGCCGATGCTGAAGTTGAAGCTGGCAGTCAGGTCGAAGCCATAGGCACGTGCGTTGATGCCGAAACCGCCGGTAGCTGTAGGATTGGCATCACCAATCTCCACGATATCGTTGCTGTCTACCTTGTGGTCGCCGTCGATGTCGACCAGCTTGAGCATACCCGGACGCAGACGACCGATGACACCGCTATCGTCGGCAACACCTTCCTTCAGCGTCCAGTTGCTGCCGTCCCAGTTGAAGTCGCTAACTTCGTAGCGACCGTCGTTGCGATAGCCAATCATCTTACCAACAGAGTTGCCAACGGCAATCAGGTAGTCGTTACCAATCTGAGTAGATGCCCAGCGCGAGTTGAAGCCGAAGTCACCACGGGTACCCAGGTCTTTCACCTCGTTCTTGTTGAAGCCGATGTTGGCATTGAAGCTCAGACCGTAGTCTTTCTTGTTGATGGCGTTCCATGTGATGGTGGCCTCAAGACCGCGGTTCTCTGTCTTACCCATGTTGCGGTATTGGTTGTCGTAGCCAGAACCACCGGTGGGGAAGTCGATGAGCAGGTCCTTGGTTGTGTTGATATAAGCTTCCAAGCTACCAGTCAACTTGCCGCGGAGCAGTGTGAAGTCGATACCAAGGTTACGGGTGATAGTGGTTTCCCACTTCAGGTCGGGGTTGGCCATGTGAGTCTCTGTCGGAGCCCAAACGGTGGGGAATCCATTGACGTAAGGCTTAGAAGTGATGGCGCGGAACTCCTGAGTGGTCTGTCCTACGGGGATGTTGTTGTTACCGGCCGTACCATAGCTGAAGCGGAGCTTCAAGTCGTCGAGCCAGTTCTCAGTGCCCTTCATGAAGGGTTCCGAAGAGATACGCCATGCGATGGCTGCAGAGGGGAAGTAGCCCCAGCGGTTGTCCTCAGAGAACTTCGACGAGGCATCAGCACGGAATGTGAAGCTGAGCAGATACTTGTCGGCGAAGTTGTAGTTGGCACGACCGAACCAAGAGAGCAGTTTGTCGTCGGCACTGTAGATGTCGTTGACCGTAGCGCGGTTGCCCTGACCAGTGAGTCTCCATGCATCAGCAGAAGTGAAGAACACGGGGAAGCCGTCCACATTGTCGGTGTTGACGCGCTTCTTCGTGATGACATACTCGTGACCAGCCATCACGTTGAGCGAATGGTCGGTATTCTTGAAGATGTCCTTGAAGTCGTAGGTCACGGTGTTCGTAGAACGGAAACGATGGCGATCGGTGTCGGCCAGCGAGATGGCGGGCTTGCCCTGGTCGGCGGCCAGCACGTTGTTTCTAATATAGTAGGTAGTCAGACCGAAGAAGCGCTGGTCGTAGTTGTCGTACTTGTCGTAGCCGAACTCGGTCTTTGCCTTGAAGTTCTTGAAGATTTCCCAACCGAAGCTGCCGGCCATGTTGAGCGAGCGGCGTGTCTGCTTGCGGTCGTTGTCGCGCAGAGCCACGAGCGGGTTGTACAGATTGCCCAGGTCGTCGCTCTCATCTTCGCTGTCGGAAGAGAGGTCGCTCACGGGTATCGGCGTGTAGAGCACCGAATACTTCAGTCGCTTGTCGGTGTCGCTGGTGCTGGTAGCATCGTTGGCACCACCGCCGCGGATGTCTGTCTCAGAGTAGCGAGCCTGCAGGTCGAGCGTTGTGCGCTTGGTGGGCTTGGTGTTCAGTTTCAGGCTCATGTTGTCGCGCTTGAAGTTAGATCCCTGCATGATGGCCTGGTCGTTCATGTGTGCATAGCTGAAGGCATACTTGATGTTCTCCGAACCACCATTGATGTTGATGTTGTGGTTGAAGGTGTGACCCGTGCGTCCGAAGGTGATGTCCTGCCAGTCGTTGGCGGCAGCATTCTCGTAGAGGTCGAGGTCCTGCGGATTGCCGTAGTGGTTGACAAAGTTGTCGAGCTTGTCGCTTAGCAGAGAATACTCATACTGCCAGCGAGCATACTGTGCCGGAGAGAGCACGTCGAGCGTCTTGGCAATCTTCTTCCAGCTGTAGTAGGCATTGTAGCTTACCTTCACTTTGCCTTCCTTACCGCTCTTGGTGGTAACGAGGATAACACCATTAGCACCACGCGAACCGTAGATGGCTGTAGAAGAAGCATCCTTCAGCACGGTGATGTCCTCGATGTCAGTAGCGGGGATGTCGTTGATGCTCTCCACGGGGAAGCCGTCGACGATGAACAGCGGCTCGTTCGACTGTGTGATAGAACCACCACCACGAACGCGGATGCTCATTTCGGCATCGGGCGAACCTTCAGTTGTGGTAATCTGCACGCCGGCCATCTTACCCGTCAGGGCCTCAGTGGCACTGGCCACAGGGACGGCCACGAGAGCGTCGCTGCCTACGGTGGCAACAGAACCCGTCAGGTCCTTCTTCTTAACAGCACCGTAACCGATGACCACCAGCTCGTTCAGAGTTGTCGACTCGTCTTCGAGCACGATGTCCACCGTACTGCGGCCTTCCACATTCACCGTCTGTGTCTTCATACCGACGTATGAAATCACGATGGGGTTCTTGCTGGAAGTCAGTTTCAATGTGAAGTTACCATCGAAGTCAGTTACTGCTCCGTTGGTGGTTCCCTTTTCCATGATGGTGGCGCCGATGACGCCCTCACCGGTGGAATCCTTCACGGTTCCACTAATGGTTTGCGCATGGAGGATGCTTCCGCCCAGAAAAATGAGCAGCATCGTCAGCGCAATTCGAAAAGTTTTCAAATTACCAGACATAAATTACTATTTTAAATTAAACATAAATAAATTCATGGTTAGTACGGCGCAAATTTACGGAGATTATTTAAATTGAGCAAATTTAGCTTACTAAAGTTGAAACGTAACTACGTTATCGTTTTCGTAAAACAGCAAAAAGACACCCCCACATTGTCGCAATGCAGGGGTGTCGGCAAAGGTACAAAATATATCCGAAAAACTCAGATATTTCTTTTCGTTATTTTATTTTACAACGTATTTCTTACCATTCTGGATGAATACACCCTTCACGGCGTTGCTTACGCGCTGTCCGGCCATGTTGTAGATGGGAGCGTTCAGGCTCAGCTCTGCATTTACCTCGCTGATAGCGGTGGCTCCGGCATTGGTCGGGTCGACGGTGACATACAATTCAGGCTGTTCGTTGTAGACAATCATGATCCCCGTGAAGGTGTAGGTGTTGCCTTCTTCCAAGGTGTAACCAATCTTCCACTTGTCATAAATCTGGACGAACTTGTTGCTTGAGTCGTACCAGTTGTCGTAGGTCTTCGTACCGTCATCGTTGGTGGTCTGCTCGTAGTACGGAGTAACGTCGGCGATGCGAACCAGGTTGCAGATGTTCTCTTCAAGAGCTGCGGTGCGAGCGTCCATACTTTCCGGAGCCACAGGAGAACCAGCAGTGATGTCGAGGTTGTTTTCAACCACAGCGGTGAGCTCCGGTGTGCCGTTGTATTCGGTGTACTGAGCCTTGATGGTACCATTGAGTACGTCGCCGGCCTTGAGTTCGATGTTCGTCTTGTAGAAGTCGATGGCACCAGAAGCATCCTTCACGTAGATGTCATTGCCGCCATTGTAGAGCACCTGAGCGTCGGTCAGTGTCAGCACAGCTGTTGCACCCTTCTCCAGAGCCTTGAACTCAGCAATGTTGGCGCAAGTCTCGTCGGGAGCACCCACGAAGTCCTCTGTAGGAGCAATCTCGAAGTCGCTGTTGTAAGGAATGATAATACCAGTAATGTCGAAGGTATTACCCTCGATGTCGGCTGTGTTGTAACCAATGTGGAACTTGTCGTAGATCTGCAGCTTGTTGCCATCCTCGTCTTCTCCATAGAAGTAGTTGCCTTCCTTCGAGACTGTCAGTCTGACGGTAACGAGTTCACAAGCGTAAGCAGCAGCCTCACCCAGGTCGATGCCTGTCAGCGGGCTAACGCTACCTGTTGTGAAGGTGATGTCGTCGGCATTGGTCTTGCCATCGACGGCCTTCAACTCGGGCAGTGAGCGGAAGATGTCAAATTGTCCGTAGATGGAACCGTTGAGCACCTGTCCAGCCTCGAATTCGATACCTGTCTGGTAGAAGTCGATGGCACCGCTCTGGTCGTGAACGAACACGTCGGTAGCAGTTGCGTAGAGTACGAGAGCATTGTTGAGCTTCAGCGTGGCCTCTGTTCCTTTGTCGAGCTTCTTGAAGGCCTCGATGTCGGCAACTTCATTCTCACCCGGTTGTGGCTCGGGAGTGTCGCCACCCTCAATCACCTCAACGGGACGAACCTCAGGTGTGGTGCCCTGATAAATCGTGTTGAACACGCCGATGACATCCACAGTCTGGTCTGCATAGTTCTTCACAGCGTTGTTGTTGCCATAGAGCTGGATGCGGGCGCCACTTGCATCTTCTGCAAAGTAGTTGGTCTGTGTGCCAGAAGCGTTAGGCTCGGCAATGATGGTGACATCGTCGAACTCGACGAGATGGTTCTTGTATTTTGCATCGAGAATGTCCTGAATGCTCACCACAATGGGGTCGAGTTCGTCTGTGGTAGCAGCTGTGATGGTCAGGTCGTCAGCATTGGTAGCCGTTGTGATACCCACCTGTGGCATGCTGCTGTAAAGGCTGAATTTGACGATAACCGAACCGTTCAGCGTTGCGTTGAGAGGCAGATCGAGGCCTGTGCTGTAGAAGTTGATGGCGTTGTCGCCCTCACGTACGAAGACGTTGGCGTTACCGCTTGAAGTTGTGTACGAATACACTACCTTTGCGTTGTTCAGGTTCAGCTTCACGTAGTCGATGGCCTCTGTCTCGTCCATCAGGTCGGCGATGGTCTTGTCAACGGCGTCAATGTCAACCGTTTCGCCATCACCCATCGTTACCGTGATGAAGTTGATCTGTGTGTTCTTGCTCACAGTGAACACTACCTCGTCCGTTCCCTCGTGTGTCCAGGTTTTACCGGTCAGAGTGCCTTTGTCGGCAGTCAGGTTGAAGTTGGAGGTTGCATCGAAGTCGATCTTTGAGAAATTGCTGGTGGCACTGATTGTTATCGTTCCACTGTAGCAGCGCAACTGCGGACCGTTGTTGGTTTTCCACCAGCGGTTAGGTGTCTTGTCTTCCTCGCCCAGAGAGATGGTCAGGGTTACACCGTCTATCGTCCAAACATAAGGTTCAGTGAGGTTACCATCTTCCGTAGCAACGTTGTCGACATTCTCTGAAGTGGCCACATCTAACTCGTTGAAGTTGAACACCACTTCGTCCTGTGCATTGACCTGCCCTGCGAACAGCGTCACGAGCAGTAATGCAAACATTTGCTTGATGTAATTTTTCTTCATATTCATTTGGGTTTTTAAGTTATTGATAAAATGATCATAATGCGGATAAAAATGCAAAGTTTTATTGAAGCTCATGCTGTCGCCTGTTCATTTCATGGTTAGCCCAGATGATGGCACAGAGGCTTACCACGATGACGAAACCGAAAATGATGTATAGAGCCATAGTCAATACTTTAAATATTTCCCAGTTTAAACATTTTGTAACCTGCCAAAAGTGACAGCACAGTAGAGAGCAAACCAACACCGACAAGCCATATCAAGTCGATGTCTTCTTTCATGATGCCAGAGAGGATTACTCCAGCGAAGACCAACTTGGCAACATCTACGAAGAATTTGCTTGCTTCCTTGTAGAGGGCTTTTTGGGCTTTTCTGCTCAGGTTGTTTTCTTTCATGCCGCAAAGTTACACAATAATTCTGACACGACAAAATATCAAGCAGAAAAATAATATTTTTTTTCTACTTGCATTTTCTTCTATGGAGGGGGCGGCTATTGAGCTGTGTTGTTATGCTGCAGCATCTCCATTTCGAGCGAAGCCCAGATGAAGGGACCAATGCCCTTGGCATCGTTGTCGCGGATGGGTTCGCTCATGTAGTAGTCGAATGAACCATCGCGGCGGGGATCGTTGTCGGGACCAAGTCCGGAAACTTCGCAGCAGTCGGTGAGCGAAAGGGTCTTGTCGGCATTCACTCGGATGAAGCGTTCGAGAATGCCCTGATAGGCGCGGATGCCTGCCTGTCGCATGTCGTCGCCCACATAGCCTAAGCGGGCGGCTTTCAGCAGGCAATAGGCGAACATCGACGAGCAGGTGCTTTCTAAATAGTTACGCGGGTCTTTTACATCAAGCACGTCGTACCAAACACCCGATGCTGCATCCTGACAACGAACAACCTGCGTGAGTACCCGATTCAGAATGCCTACGAGTTCTTGCCTTTTGGCATAGTTCTCGGGCATCGCATCGAGCACCTCCACGATGGCCATCGCAAACCATCCCAAGGCTCTGCCCCAGGTGTGCTGGCTCAGTCCTGTCTCGGGGTTGGCCCAGAACATCTGGTGCGTCTCATCCCAAGCGTGTTTCCACAGACCCGTGGCGGGGTCGAAAGTGCGCTGGTCGGTTTTCACAATCTGCATCACGGCATCGTCGAATACCTTGCGCGCGTTTTTATTTAGATAGGTACACGCGTGTGTATAATAAGGTAGCCCCATGAAGATACCGTCGAGCCACACTTGCTTCTGGTAGATGGCCTTATGCCACCACACACCCTCGTCTGTTCGAGGCTGGCGTTCCAGTTGGCTGAACACCGTTCGCAGGGCCTTCATGTTCTTTTCTTCGGGGTAGAGCTGGTTCCAGCGCAGTACGAACTTCGCCGTGCGCACCTTGTCCAGATTGTAGTCTTCCAACTTATAGTCCTTGATGTTGCCCTTCTCGTCGATCATCTCCTGGCAGTATTCCGCCAGATAGTCAAGAATGCCCTGGTCTTTGTAAGCCAGGGCAGTGTTGAGCATTCCTTCCATTTCTATCCCCATCACGTAGTTCCAGCGCGGTTTCTTGGCGAAGTCGAGCAGGTAGGGGTGGGGCGTGCGCTTCATTTCCGAGTAGGTCATCCACTGACTGTAGGTGGGGTAGGGCATCTGCTGAAGCACCAGGGAGCCATTCACGATCAGATTGTCGAAGTGTACTTCCTCGGCCTTGCCTGTCTGGTGGACAGCTTTGTCGGTCACACCATTGAACTGACAGTCGCTCACGTAGATGTGGTTCACCGTGTAGGCCAGCGAGTCGGCTTCGTAGCCCACAATCATCACGCCGTATTTCGACTTCTCGCAGGTCACCTTTTCCATGTAGACGTTTCTGACGATGGGGTAGAATCCCCGGCAGCACTTCTCCTTCGGCTCGTAGTCGGTATTGATTTTCAGCACAGCCTCTTGGCATTGTCCCACCTTGACGTTGCGCATATAGATGTTCTCGATGATGCCCCCACGGCACGAGTTCGTCTTGATTCTGAGCACGCGCTCCAGATTGGGTGAGTCCATTTCACAGTTCTCCACAAAGACGTTCTGGCAACCGCCCGAAATCTCTGAACCGATGACGACGCCCCCGTGACCGTCCTCCATCACGCAGTTTCTGACGATGATATTCTTCGAGGGGATATTCCAGCGGCGTCCGTCAGCATTTCTTCCACTCTTGATAGCGATGCAGTCGTCGCCTGTGTGGAAGGTGCAACCCTCTATCAGTACGTTCTCGCACGACTCTGGGTCGCAGCCGTCACCATTAGGCCCTTCGTTCCATACCTTCACTCCCTTCACCGTGATGTTCTTCGAGAGCATGGGGTGCATTACCCAGAAGGGCGAATTGAGCATCGTGACCCCTTCGATGAGGATGTTCTCGCATTGGTTCAGGCATACCAGCTGCGGGCGCAATCCGTGACCTTTGCCGAACTTTCGCTCATCGATGTCCACACCATCCTCACCATATTTCAGCAGGCGGTCTCTGCTGCCGAATTTCTGGTTCTCCTTGATGGCGGGATTCTCGGGATAGCCCTTCTTGCCACTCATGGCCCACCAGGTTTCAACGGAGGCATTGCCATCGATGGTTCCCTCTCCGGTAATGGCGATGTTGTGTGCCTGATAGGCATAGATGCAGGGCTGGTAGTTCCACAGGTCGAGACCTTCCCAGCGTGTACGCACCAGCGGGTAGAGATCGGTGTCGAATGCGAAGAGCAGCGTAGCCCCCTTCTCCACCACGAGGTTCACGCCCGAAAGCAGCGTGATGGCTCCCGTGTTCCAGACACCAGCCGGAACGACCACCCGTCCGCCTCCGGCCTTCGAGCATTTCTCGATGGCGCGGTTGATGGCCTTCTGGTTCTTGGCTGCCGTCGCTGTGGGCTTGGCACCATACTTTGTAATCAGGAAAACCTTGTTGGGGAACTGCGGAGCCTCAATGCTCTGTTCAATCTGTCGGTACGTTGTCTCCCATTCCGATGCCTCTATCAGGGCAGGGAAGAGCAGACAGAGTGCGAGTGTCAGTAGTTGTTTCATGAGATGAAAGCTTGATTGATTTTCGTGCAAAGATACATAAAAAATAGCATCCGCAGATTCAACGGATGCCATTTTTTCGCAACAACTTACGAAAATGTTTACGTAGTAAGTACACGACTTGTGTACGATTGGTACATGACGCATGTACGATTGGTACATGACGCATGTACGATTTGTAAACGACGTGTATAC
>FLNY01003927.1_pt1 | contig 12286 bp, 8 predicted proteins | sample 1140381 | NCBI WGS metagenome assembly FLNY01 (sample SAMEA3878172, study PRJEB12797) | bioreactor metagenome | biome: Moose rumen | place: Sweden | collected 2011-10
CGTTCGACTTGCATGTGTTAAGCACGCCGCCAGCGTTCATCCTGAGCCAGGATCAAACTCTCATGTTAAAAGAATTTAATTCCGAATCAGTATAAAACTGACTTGTTTACTTGATATGACATTTATTCCCAAAATACAATTTTGTAAATAAACGTCATTTAATAAAGGTTTCGTTTCATCTAGAAACTTAAATGAATTTCAAGGATACATGTTATAATAACTTGTATTAATTCAAGGTTTGTTTCACTGTTCAGTTATCAATCTGCTGTTTCGCTTTGCTCTGTGTGACTCGCTGTCCCTCAGTGCTCGATTATAGTATCACCTGAAATAATCAAAGTCAACGGATTTTTTCGATTTTTTTAAAGTAAATCTATTCGCCGTTTATCGCCATTTTGTGCGAATTGTGCTAACATTTTAAACAATTAATACTCTACATCTTGTTTTTCAGAAGAATGCCTCAATCCAACAGTATATATCCATAGACCCTTTCAGACATCCATGTTTGATGATAAACTATCCTATATAATATAATTAAGTAATAACATAATAAGAAGAGGTTAATAAATGGGTTTATTTAATAATAAGGAAAACGAAAAAAATGATAAAAAAGCAACTGATGTATCTTTCTCATCACCAAGAAACAATAATCTATATCTTATTGACTATGAAAATGTTGCAGACGCCGGGGTAAAGGGTATCGACACCCTTAGTTCGACTGATAGTGTAGTAATATTCTATGGATCAAAAATCAAAACTGTATCCTATGAGTCATTGATAGCTATCACAAAATCAAAGGCCCTCATTGAGCATCTCAAGGCTGAAAAAACAGCAAAAAACTATTTAGATTTTCAATTAACAACCTATCTCGGGTATAAGCTTGGGCAAAAACATTACGATGGAATTTTTATAATCAGCCATGATTCTGGATTTGATGCAGTAATCGATTTTTGGACAAACAAAGGGCTTTCTATTAAAAGACAATCTGCGATTATAGAACCCATCGAAAAAAATGACGGCACTTCACCGTCTAAAGCTAATAAACCTGCATCAACAGTTAAAAAGACAAGAAAAAAATCAACAAAAACTAAAGCTGATAACAAAACAACAATACTTGAAAATATCTCTGATAAAGATAACTCTGCCGAGATACCAAAATTAAAATCTACAAAACAAAATATAAATACTGCTAAGGAAAAACCAACAGAAAAAAATAACAAAAATACTAAGGCAAGAAACGAACTTCGTCCTATACTTAGGTCTTGCAGCCTTACGGCACCTGAATATAAGAAATTATATGACGCGTTCGAGAAAAGCACTACAACCCTTGAATACAATAACGCCCTACAAAAAGCTTTTGGAAATGACAGAACAAGCGCACTATACAAGGCAACAGTAAAAATATTCGAAAAAGAACACAATAAATAATAAACTGCAAGGAGACATTAGCAATGAATAAAAACAACTCTAATCAGAATCCGCTAAACCGTGACAATATAATCATTCGCACAAGTATAATAGGTATCGTAGCCAATGTCTTTTTGGCCACTTTTAAAGCTATTGTTGGCATACTTTCAAACTCCATCGCAGTAGTACTTGATGCCGTAAACAATTTATCAGATGCAATGTCATCAATTATCACAATAATCGGAACTAAATTGTCAGGAAAAAAGCCTGATAAAAAACATCCTCTTGGCTACGGCAGAATCGAATACCTGAGCGGTACTATGGTCGCATGTATTGTTCTATATGCAGGCTTGACAGCGGCTGTCGAATCTATCAAGAAAATAATTAATCCAACTGTAGCCGATTACAGCACTACTACACTTGTAATTATTGCTGTTGCAATAGTCGTAAAACTACTTCTAGGCCGATATGTCTCCTCTCAGGGAAAAAAGGTACAATCATCATCTCTTATTGCTTCCGGCTCAGATGCAACATTTGACTCCATTCTTTCGGCATCAGTATTGCTATCAGCAATCATATACATCACCACAGGTATTTCTCTAGAAGCGTATGTAGGAGTAATAATCGCGATTATTATTATTAAGTCAGGTATTGAAATGCTTTTAGATACAATCGACGAAATACTTGGAAAACGTACCGATAAAGAAATTAGCGACAAAATTAAAGAAATCCTTAATTCTGACCCTGCCGTAAGAGGCGCATATGATTTGATTATATACAATTACGGTACGGACAGGAACTATGCCTCAGTGCATTTGGAAGTCCCGGATACTATGCAAGCAAACGAATTAGACAAGCTCACGAGAAAGCTGGAAGAAAAAGTATACCTTGAAACCAAGGTCATTCTCACGGGTGTTGGTATATACTCCTACAACACCAGTAATGACGCAGCTGCTCAATTCAGAGAAAAAATCCGTGACATTATTATGAAACACGAATGGGCTATACAAATGCACGGATTTTATTTAGAAGAAACTGAAAAAAAAGTCCGATTGGATGTTGTGGCAGATTTTACTGTCAAAAAAAGTAAATGTATCGAAATTCTCACCAAAGAATTGTCCGAATCCTTCCCAGAATATACCTTTCTACTGGCAATCGACACATACATTACCGATTAATTCTAATTGACAAGAATATATTTATATGATAACTTTGTTCGGTAAAATTGAATTTTGTGAAGTATGTAACTTTAAGTAGGCATAAACGACACAAGACGCAGGAGGCGTTTTGTTTGTTTATGCCTTTTTTGATGCAATAAAACACATACTCGTCTCCAATTATATATTAAGGAGGTCTTTATCGTGAAAGACAAAATTTTCAATGTTTTACAACGAGTTGGCCGAAGCTTTATGCTTCCAATAGCCATACTCCCTGTGGCCGGTCTTTTGCTTGGATTGGGTAGTTCCTTTACCAACGAAACAACCATTGCCACTTATCACCTCGAGGGAATTCTCGGAGAAGGAACACTTCTCAACATTCTACTGACTGTTATGAATGAGGTTGCAAATATAATTTTTGCAAATCTACCTATTATATTCGCAGTAGGTGTTGCAATCGGTATGGCAAAAAAAGAAAAGGCAGTTTCTGCCCTTGCAGCTATGATTGCATACTTTGTAATGAATTCTGCAATTAGCGCTATGATTACAATAACTAATTACTCGTCAAAAGCTCTTGACGGTACAATCACTCAGGATTGTGGTATCACAACTCTTCAAATGGGTGTATTTGGTGGAATTATAGTAGGACTAGGTGTAGCAGCACTTCACAATAAGTTCTACAATATCGAGCTACCAAGTGCCATTTCGTTCTTTGCTGGTACACGATTCGTTCCTATTATTTCTACAATAGTATATCTATTCGTAGGAATCGTTCTTTTCTTCGTATGGCCAACCATACAGAATGGTATTTATGCTTTAGGCGGACTGGTTACAGGCTCAGGATACGTAGGAACACTCATATTTGGATTAATTAAGCGTGCGCTTATTCCATTTGGTCTTCACCATGTATTTTATATGCCTTTCTGGCAAACAGCAGTCGGAGGTACAGCTGAGGTTGCCGGACAGGTTATTGAAGGCGGTCAGAATATTTTCTTTGCAGAGCTTGCAAATTCTGCTAATATTGCACACTTTAATTCAGATGCAACAAGATACTTCTCGGGCGAATTTATATTTATGATTTTTGGTCTTCCGGGAGCAGCTCTTGCAATGTATCGCACAGCACGCCCTGAGAAGAAAAAGCAAGTTGGTGGACTCTTACTTTCTGCAGCACTTGCATCTATGTTTACAGGTATAACAGAGCCTATCGAGTTCTCATTCCTTTTTGTTGCACCAATGCTTTTTGCTGTTCAGGTAGTACTTGCAGGTTCAGCATATATGATAGCTCATATGCTTAATATTGCCGTTGGTCTCACATTCTCCGGCGGTCTAATCGATTTATTCCTGTTTGGTATCTTGCAGGGAAATGAAAAGACAAGCTGGTTACTCATAATACCTGTTGGTATTATTTACTTCTTCCTGTACTACTTTATATTCAGTTTTCTTATTAAGAAATTCAATCTTAAAACACCTGGTCGTGAAGATGACGATGAAGAAACAAAGCTCTACACAAAGGCAGATTATAAGGCAAAGCAAAATGCCGGCAATATGTCCGAGGAAGATGCTAAAAGCGACCAGATTATGAAAGGTCTTGGCGGAAAGAAAAATATTTCAGATGTAGACTGTTGTGCAACAAGACTTCGTGTAACTGTTGCTGACGGAAATCTTGTAAATAAAGCAATGCTCCAGGCTACAGGCGCTTCAGGTGTAGTTTTGCGAGGCAATAGCGTCCAGGTCATCTACGGACCAAATGTAACAGTTGTAAAGAATCGTTTGGAAGACTACCTTGAAAAGGCTCCTAACGAGTTATACGTTGCTGATAATACTGAATCAGCAGAAGTCCCTACCGAAGAAACTGGCAAAACAGATAACAATAAAACAATCCAGAAGACTATTACAATATACAGCCCTGTAGACGGTAATGCCGATGACCTATCAACAACTCCTGATGAAGCATTTGCAAGTGGTATGATGGGTCACGGTGCGGTTGTAACTCCTGTGGGAGATACTGTTTATGCTCCATACGATGGTACAATTGGATTTATCTTTGATACAAAACACGCCATCGGTTTTATCGGAGACAATGGACTTAACCTCCTGATTCACGTTGGTATCGACACTGTTAAATTAAATGGACAGGGCTTCGAGACTCTCGTTGAAATGGGACAAAAGGTCAAGAAAGGTGATCCTTTATTAAAGCTCGATCTTGCATTTATAAAGGAAAATGCTCCTTCTATTGCAACTCCTGTTCTTTGCACAGATGTAGACGAAGACAAAATCGATGTTCGACTCATAAAGGCAGGCGATATTAAAGCCGGTGATCCTTTATTCGAAGTTGATTTCTTCGAGTAAACATCTTAAAATGAATGATTATGTATAAAGTTAAAAAAGTTCTGAATCACAATTCAGTTATAGCAGTTGAAACAAGTGAATTAATTGAATATTTGATTATGGGCAAAGGCGTAGGTTTCGGTATGAAGCCTACGCAAGAACTTACAATTAGGCCGGATATGAAAATTTTTTCTCTGGCTGAGACTTCTGAGCGTGGCGCTGTAAAGGATATCGTAAAACACGTCGACCCTGTTTATCTGGAAATAGCAGAAGAAGTATTACAACATGCCGATGAAAACTTTGAACATGTAGATCACAATATTGTTTTTCCCATGGCTGACCATCTGGAATATGCTTCTATGCGCATCCAGAATAATGAACAGATATCAAATCCTTTGCTCAACGATATCAAAATTCTATTTTATCGGGAATACAAGACCGCAGAAATTGTTCGAGATTTACTAAAAGAACAATTAAGACTTGAAATTTCTGAAGATGAAATAGGATATGTGGCTATGCATATTCATTCTGCCACATCTCAGGATAAGCTTTCTCAGACCCTTGAGACAGCACATGCAGTTCGCAACTGCATTAACCAAATCGAAGAAATAACCGGCAATTCCATCTCTGTAGATTCCTTGTCCTACAATCGAATGATGAATCATATCAGATATATGGTTGCCAGAATACAAAAACACGAGCCTCTCAAAATAGATATGAACGACTATGTATCTACTACATTTCCAGAGTCATTTGGCATTGCCGCCACAATTTGCCATGAGCTCAGCAAAAGTCTGGGAGCTCCCACAGATGAAATGGAAATTGGCTATCTTGCAATGCACATAGAGCGAGTGAAAGCCGACGTGCTCGACAATAAATAATTATAGATTCTTGTTTTTCATCAGAAAAACAGGAATCTATAAATTAAAAGCATTCTCATTTGAATTTCAAGAATTATCTCTTGAATAAAACAAACTGAGAATGCTTTTTATTATTCTATAATGTCATACTAATTGCGCCTAATAATTCTTCTACCTCCTCGTCGGAAGGAATACCCTCATAACACAACGCATAATCTATAAGCTGCTCAAAGGCACTCTTACGACTGGATTCTAAAGGGAATAGTTCGGCAATTGGACCTCTCCAACGTCCTAACATCTCATTTAACTCACCTAAATGTGGTGTAAGTATTTCCTTTTCACGATTCCTAAGATACTGTGTAAGTGCAGGACTATTGCCTCCGCTAGAGAAGGCCCCTACAAGATTCTGCTCCTTAATATATGACGGAAAAATAAAAGTGCATTTTTCTTTATCGTCAACAACATTTACAGGTATGGCTCCCTCTTTACACATCATAGAAATCTGCTCATTCAACTCGTTATCATTGGTTGCAACAACAACAAGCTTTCTCTCCTGCAAATCAAATGGTGTAAATTCTCGTTGCTCTAATAACAGATGATCGGTCTCCTCTGATAACGCTGCGATTTCCATTGAAATTTCTTTTGCAATAACATGAACCCTGGCCCCAAAATCCAACAACACGTTTATTTTTCTACGAGCGACCTCTCCACCGCCAACTACCAGACAATTAGCCTCTGTCAAGTCCACAAACATTGGAAAATACGCCATAAAACCCCTCCTTGTAATCAACTGGCTATCTAATACAAAATTATGTCTATATCTTATCACGACAGAAGTTTGACTACAAATAACAATCTATTTAAAAGAAAAACCTTTAAATTTACCGAAAAGATTCTTTACAGCATTTGCCACGGCACTCACTACTGTAGAAATCGCCTGTGAAACAGCCTGTACAATTTGTGTTACAACCTCCCTGACAGAGGATGAACTACTATCAGTGCTATCCTGAGTCGTATCACTATCACCGGTATCCAAACTGTCACTACCACTATTTTCTTCATCCGAGGTGTCAATATCGGTGCCACTTTGCTCATCATTGCCTGTATCAGAGATTTCTTCGTCATTAGCACTGGCATCATCAGTCCTATAAAGATAAAAATCATCCCATGCGCCCCATCCTCCGGAAGAAGCCTTGACACTCACTCCAACAGTAATAGTTGTATTATCCTCAGAAATCTCGATAGCGGTGACCTCTGGATTAACCCAATTCTGCCATCCGGTAACGGTTGTCTCTGTAGATAATGTATCTCCGTCTATCGTAGCATAGATTAATAATTCTGCATCATCGCCACAATCTCCACCTTCTACATAACCGCCAAACTTATATACACCCTTATCCAGAGTAACTTCCTGCTCTGCCGTAAAGTAAATATCCTCATTATCCCAAAACTTCAGGCACATACTTCCGCTTCTAACATTAGATGAATCAGCCTGTGCCGATACTCCATTCTTACCATCAGTATTACTAATATCTGTAATGATCCAATTATCTGAACCATCCTCAAATCCCGGATTAGAAATAAGATTTACCGGACTAATTGTAAGTGTACAAGAAACATCTGTTTCCTCATCATCGACGACTACCGTACCACTAATAGTGTATTCTCCAACACCTGCCTTAATTGCTGCACTGAGCTCATCTTCATTCCATGTAACAGCAACAGTTGTTGTCGTTCCATCATTGTAGACTACAGTTGCATTCTCAGGCAGTGTGATTTCATCACCCAATTCAACACTTACATCATCTACGTCAATTCTTGTAATAGATACCGGTGCAGTCGCTCCTGTTCGAACATAACTGAAAATCTTTGCAGAGGCAAGAGCATGTCCTTCAAAATCAAACCATGCCTCATTATCAACTGCAGAACCACCATACCATTCCTTAGCGTCAGAATCATACTCTCCTGCATATGATGATGCCCATCCTGAACCATAGGTCTCCCAAATCTCTTTATTACTTGCAAGAACCTCATCTGCATCATCTGCATCTGCATCGTAAACCTGTACCGGAATCCATGCAGGCTCCCAATAAAACACACCAATGCCATTATCGATAGAAGCAACTGCATTAACAACACCTCTGACAGAATCAGCTTGTCCCTGAACAGAAATATCATAATTAAAGGCGTCAGATGTCTTTCCCTCATACTCGGTATTCGTGTGGCCATCTCCATCCTCAAGAGTGTGTACATAGGATGTCTCTGCAACCATTACCTTTTTGTCATAAGTTTCTGCAATGTTTGACAAAACACTTGTCAAATTACTAAGACTACCATGCCAATATGGATAATATGAAGATGCAAACACATCGTAATCTACACCATATTTTTCAAGATTTGCGGCATATCCTGCATAACGACCACTGGTCTCAGGATTAGTGAAGTGTACTGCCACCAAAATATCCTTATCATTATCCTCAGAAATCTGTCGCACAGCAGCGCTACCTGCTGAAAAAATCTTGGCCATATTAGCCCATGTCTTTTCTCCGGCAATACCATTGTTTGTCTCATTTCCAATCTGAACCATTCCAACATCGACACCGGCATCTAAAAGTTTTTGCAAGCTCTCAGTTGTATACTCCTCTACAGCCTCAGTCTTCTCATCCACAGTCATATCTGACCAGGCTTTTGGCGCTGTCTGCTTTCCTGGATCTGCCCAAAAATCAGAGTAATGAAAATCAATAAGAACCTTCATTCCAGCGGCCGTAACCCATTTGCCTATCTTTACTGCAGTGTCGATATCACAATTTCCGCCACCGTATCCATTACCATCCTCATCTGTTGGATCATTCCAAACTCTGATTCGTACATAGTTCACACCACAATCACTCAGAAAATCAAAGAATCCCTGATTGCTAAGCTCATTTCCATCAAAATCATAGTATGAAACTCCACTGTTCTTCTCAGAAAGATAAGAGCTAACATCGACACCAGTGATAAAATCATCGTCACAACCGGAAACCTTATCCACTATTATATCTGCCTCAACTGCACTGTTATTGTCAGCTTTGTCATTATTGTCATCTTCGTCAATTTCGTCATTAGATTCATTCTCATCATCAGCATTCTTTTGAACATAAAGAACAAAGTTATCCAAATCACCCCAGTAACCTGAATTTACATCACCTGAAATCGTAAGATTAATGTCTGTTGTTTCATCAACCACAAATTCTTCTGTAGTAAATGTAGTCCAACTATCCCAACCTGTAGTCTTTATGGAAATAGAATCGTCATCAATTTTGAGCTTGAGACCTGAAGAACCATCTGCACCATCCGCCTCAAATGAAAGCTTATATGTTCCGGCAGGAACGGATTCAATAGTCTGTGAAATTTCTATAGATGCACCATCAGAATTATTATTCCAATAATTTAAAATGGTAGTTGTATTATTGCTGGCCCATTGATCAACCTTTGTCTTTACACCGGCATTATCACCATCATCATCCGGCATGTCAATTGTCCATCCGGAATAGTCGCCTGTTTCAAAATCACCATTTTCAATAAGCGATGTAGCCTTCCAAGTTGTACTCTCATCAGCATTAGCTACAGCAGGCACCTGACCTGTAACCATAGCTATAACTGCCATCATACTGATAGGCCTGAGCCACCAGCGTTCTCTAAATCTTCTCATCATTATACCTCCCAATATTTCCTATACAACCTGCGTTATTGCAACCGGTTGCATTTTTTAATATAGCATTTGTTAATTGGAGATTCCATTGACTTTACAAACGATTTTTAATGAGAAAACTTGTTTAACATCAACATTTTTGCGCTATTGTTGCGCAGGAATAATTTAAGCAAAAATTAAGGGCCTGCGAAAACGCTAAAGCCCTGTTTTGTATTTCATTTTTAAAAAATTAACTCTCTCAGGCTACAATATTAAGTATCGCAAGTAACGCTTCCTGAGGAATGTCAGCCTTTCCATATTTTCTCTGACGATTAGAATTTTGGACTATATTTTTTGCCGCCTTCTTTTTCTTAGACATACTTCCCGAAAAACCCTTCCCTGTAACACTTTTTCTGAGAGGAGGGATATCCTCTCTTGCTATTGTTTTATGTTCAACAACAGCCTGAACCGGCATAGGATATAATTTTCTCGGGATAACATACTTCATCTTTTCGACCACTTTGCGACCAATATCGTATGCCTCATCCCTGTATACAACGCAAGAAAATGCATCGACTATATCATCGTTTAGAAAAATATCAAGCTTAACTAAATCTGCCTCTTCGTATCCGTCCTCAGCATAATTTACTGAAGAATATCCGTGAGTAATCGACTTTAATCTATCATAAAATCCATATACGATCTGCGATGCGGGTATTCTATATGTAATTTCAACACTCTCTTCGCTCAGATATTCAGTTGCAATATATTCACCCTTTTTTTCACTACATAATGACATTACATCTCCAATATTATCTACCGGCATAATAATTGTCGTGCGCATTACAGGCTCAAAAATACAGTCAACATATTGAAAATCCGGAAAATCCTTGGGATTTCTAACATAAATCTTCTCTCCAGACTTCAAAAAAATCTTATAGAGAACGCTGGGAGCTGTCGTAAGAAGCTTTATATCATACTCTCTCTCCAAGCGTTCCTTTACTATCTCCATATGAAGAACCCCCATAAATCCACATCTATAACCATATCCCAAAGCGGCAGAGTGTTCCTCCTCAAATGAAATCGATGAGTCATTTAAAGAAAGCTTGTACATTGCATCCTTTAGTCTGTTTTCATCTGCACTGTCAAGTGGATAGATTCCTGCAAAAACAACTTGGTTAGCCGCTTCATATCCTGCCAATGGATGAGTATCAAACCCAGCGTTAACAATTGTGTCGCCCGGCCTTAAAATAGATGCTTCCTTTAATCCGGTTGCTATGTAACCAACCATTCCTGCTGATAATTCAGTTGCAATTTTCATTTCTGGAGTAAAAAATCCAATCTCCATTGGCGCAAATTTTCGCTTGGAACTAAATAGGAGGAGATTATCCTCCGCTGTTATTGTTCCATTTACTATTTTTACGTGAAGAACAACACCTTTATACAAGTCATAATGCGAATCGAAAACTAGCGCTTGCAAGGGTTCAGTACTTTTACCGCTTGGCGAAGGTACTAAATGAACAATCTTCTCCAATAGTTCATGAACACCAACACCCGTCTTTGCAGAAACTAAAAGTGCATCCATGGCATTTGGCACATTAAGAGAAATTAATTCCTTTTTTACCTTTTCGGGGTTTGCGTTTGGCATATCTATTTTGTTTATAACAGGAATAATACACAAATTACTTTCCATAGCGAGCTTTAAATTGGCAATAGTCTGTGCCTGCACCCCTTGAGTCGCATCAACAACAAGCACCGCACCTTCGCAAGCTGCTATACTTCTGGATACCTCATAATTGAAGTCTGCATGTCCCGGAGTATCTATCAAATTTAACTCATATTCCTCAGAATCGTCCGCCGTATAATACATACGCAACGTCTGCAGCTTAATTGTAATACCACGTTCCTTCTCTAACTCCATATTGTCCAAAAACTGGTCCTGCATATCTCTTTCAGATACTGAATGTGTCAACTCGATAATTCTATCAGACAACGTAGATTTTCCATGATCTATATGTGCAATAATACAAAAATTTTTTATAGTCTTGATTTGCATGACTCGCCTCCAAAAAGCTACTAATTACATATCAAATTACTTCGAATGTAATTCTTCGAGTAACTCTAAGTCAATATATCTTCACTAAATTTGAAAAAATTTTTTCTTTAGGATAGGATAGATATCAGAAATTCATTTACTTACTGACCAATCCTTAAGTAGAATACTAAAGCTATAGAAATGGAGGAATGAAAATGGTTGATATGCAAGACTGCATTAATTCAATTTCTGTTGATTATACCCTTGATTCTGAGCCAAGATTTTCTGTTACTGAGGCAGCAAAACAGCTTAATATCTCAGCCCACACATTAAGATATTATGATGACCTCGGCCTATTTCCATTTCTACAAAAAAATAACGCCGGAAAACGCCTGTTTTCCGAGGCTGATTTAAAGTGGGCAAAACTTATTGAGTGCTTGCGTGGTGCCGGACTTTCGATAAAAGAAGTCCAACAATATGTTGCTCTGTGCAATGAAGGAAATTCCACAATTTCGGAAAGATTGGACATGCTAAAGCCCCAAAGAGAAAATCTCATAAAGAAAATCAAAGAAGAAAAAAAGCAGCTTAAGCTGCTCGAATTTAAAATAGACTATTACGAAAAACACATAAAAAAATAAGTCGGAGCGACAAGACTTGAACTTGCGACCCCTAGACCCCCAGTCTAGTGCTCTACCACCTGAGCCACGCCCCGTATCTATGACTTCTTGCGAGAGAAATATGAAATTTCCTGCAAGAATCCTGCTTCGCAGGACAAGAAAATAGATAAATCTATTTTCTTGGTATTTACGATTCCTGTTTTTCTGATGAAAAA
>FLNY01000135.1_pt1 | contig 12268 bp, 7 predicted proteins | sample 1140381 | NCBI WGS metagenome assembly FLNY01 (sample SAMEA3878172, study PRJEB12797) | bioreactor metagenome | biome: Moose rumen | place: Sweden | collected 2011-10
CTTCCATTGCGCTCGTTTTTGTACCTTTAACTTCGTTGAAGGTGGGCGGCACTCGGCAATGTTGCAAAAAGAAACTGCGTCTCTTTTTCTTCCATTGCGCTCGTTTTTGTACCTTTGTCGATGGAAAACGAAACACAACACCATGACACTCTATCCCAATCTCATCCGCGAAGTGCTCGCCACAGTGACCTACCCAGGTACGAAAAAGAACCTCGTCGAGTCGGGAATGGTGGGCGACGACATCGTCATCCGCGACCGGCAGGTGGAACTTACGCTGATATTCCCACGCCCGACCGACCCGTTTCTCAAGTCGGTTGTCAAGTCGGTGGAGGCCGCCATCCACTATAAACTGGGCAAGGACATTGCCGTCAGCATCCGCACGGAGTTCCTCTCCAAGCCGCGTCCCGAGGAGGACAAACTACTTCCGGAGGTGAAGAATATCATTGCCGTGAGCAGTGGCAAGGGCGGCGTGGGCAAGTCTACCGTCTCGGTCAACCTGGCCGTGGCACTGGCGCAGCTGGGCTACAGCGTGGGACTGCTCGACACCGACATCTTCGGGCCTTCGCAGACCAAGATGTTCGGTGTGGAGGAGGTGCGCCCCTACGCCGTCGAGAAGGACGGAAGGGACCTCATCGTCCCCGTGGAGCGCTATGGCGTGAAGATGCTGAGCATCGGTTTCTTCGTGAAACCCGACACGGCAACGCTCTGGCGCGGCGGAATGGCCAGCAATGCGCTGAAGCAACTCATTGCCGATGCCGACTGGGGGGCTCTCGACTACCTCATCCTCGACACACCGCCGGGCACCAGCGACATCCACCTGACCCTCCTTCAGACCCTCGCCATCACGGGGACCATCATCGTAACCACCCCACAGGAAGTGGCTCTGGCCGACGCACGCAAGGGCATCGACATGTATCGCAACGAGAAAGTGAATGTGCCCATACTGGGACTGGTGGAGAACATGGCCTGGTTCACACCGAAAGAACTGCCCGAAAACAAATACTTCATCTTCGGCGAGGGCGGCGGCAAACAACTTGCCCAGGACCTGGATGTACCCCTGCTGGCACAGATTCCGCTGGTGATGGGCATCCGGCAAGGAGGCGACGACGGCCGGCCGGCAACACTGGACACCGACGCCATGACCGCACAACTGTTCCTCTCGCTGGCACAGTCGGTGGTGACCATCGTCCGCCGGCGCAACAAGGAACAGCCGCCTACCCAGCGCGTACATACTAAATAGCCGCGCAAAAGAAGACGCCCCTACCCCTCCTGCCATACCCAACCAACACAAACGCATGTTCATCCATGAAGTTCCGAAGCATATTCCTCCCCCTGCTGTTCCTCCTGCCCCTGACTGCGGCAGGCAAGGACATTCTCTGGTACGACGGGCATAACCCCGTTTCCTACAACCTCATCAGCAAACACACACCGACGGTGGACACCGCACTGGAAATGTTCGAGGAGGACATGAAGCGCGTAACGGGAAAAACGCCCATTTCATCGGGAAAATCCGTCATTGAGATTTACCAGTTGGACCAACTCCGCGACAAGGATTTCAGCCGGCTGCAGCGGCGGCATCTGCCCGTGAGCGACATCATTGCGCACCCCGAGGCCTACGCCATCGTAACCCTGAAGGGCAAAATCATGCTGCTGGGCAGCGACAGCCGCGGAACAGCCTATGCCATCCTGCGCCTCTCGTCCCTGGCTGGCGTGTCGGCATGGGACTGGTGGGGCGACCTCACTCCATTGCGCAGGAAGACGCTATCCATGGATGAAACCTACCGCGAGATTGACTTTCCATCGATAACTTGGCGCGGACTGCGCCTGAACGACCCACAGGGCTGCCTCCCGAAGTGGAGCAAACTGACGCTGGACCATGAGGTGGCCGACGGAGAGACGGGTCCCCATGCATGGCAACAACTCTTCCGGCTCATGCTCCGACTGCGCCTGAACTGCCTCGAACTGGCTACGGAGAAAGAGGCCGAGGCCTACTATTCCCACAGGAAGAACCTGAGCATGGCCAACGACTGCGGCATCCTTGTATGGACAGACAGCCACAACCTGAAGCACATTCGGCACGGTGCGCGGCAAGACCAGGGCCTGACACTCGAACAGTTTGTGCGCGGCAAGGACCGCTGGGACATCCAGCTGAGCCACCACGGAGCCCCTGCCGACTGGGCATGGCTCCCAACCGCAGCACCGGGACTGCTTGCCAACGAACTGCGCACTGCCTGGAACGACCGTGTCCGGCTGCTGTGGATGGCCGAAATACACGAGCCCAAACTGCCGGCGGCACAGATTGCCCTGTTCAGCGCAGCGGCCTGGAACCCCCAAAACTGTCTGAACCAGTCGCCGACACAACTGTTGGCACAGTTCTTCCAGCAACACTTCGGCAAGGACGCAGCCCGGAAAATCATGCCCCTGCTGGCCGACTACTACCGGCTCACCGCCATCCGGAAGCCCGAATACATGCGTTGGCCGCTGCAGGAGAGCCGTCAGGGCACAGCAGCTTCCGCACACCCGTTCAGCCTCTTCAGCCCCGAGGAGTTCGACAACGAACTGGGACGCTACCTGGTTGCCTGGCAAACGCTCGCCGAGCGGGTGCAGCAAGTGAGCAAGAGCCTCCCTGCCGCACAGCAGGACGCCTACTTCTCCTGGGTGGAATACCCCGTGCTGGCCGCCATGCAGATGGCCGTCAAGGAACTGGAGGCACAGGAGTCGCGCCAGATTTACCGCAAAGGCACCTTCCACCACGACGAAGAAGCACTGGAGGCAGCCGCCAACGCCACCATGGCCTACCGCCAGTTGCACCAGCTGACCCAGCGTTTCGACAAGCAGGTGGGCAAGGGACGCTGGCACGGACTGGTGCAGACCGACGAGAAGCGCTGCCTGTTCTTTGCCATGCCGCCGCTCCCCGACGCCCTCAGCGAAGCGGAGATAAAGCAGTATCACCAGCCGCTCGCAGCACCGTCGCTGATGAAAAGCGATGAAATTGTGGCCCGCAATGCCGCCCAGTACGATGAAGCGGAGGGACAGAACGCCGTCCTGGAGATGACCGGACACAGCGGGAAGGCCATCCTCCTGGAACCCGGCAGCAGCCTGACCTTCGAGTTCTCCACAGCCCGGCAGGGCACTGCCAACCTCTTCCTGGCCTTTGTCCCGCTGCCGCGCAGTGCCACCGCGACCCTACGCTTTGCCGTATCGGTTGACGGGGGCAAGGCGCAGGACTGCACGGTGCATCTCGACCGGCAGTCGCACCAGGGCAGCGTCGCCGCCGTCAGGGGGCAGGCCGTACACTCCCTGCGCCATTTCTTCGACCGAGGCAGCCACACGCTGACCGTCACCGCACTGGACGGGCCTGCCGTGCTTGACCAGTGGATGGCCGACTTCGACCTCAACCGAAAGTTCTACACCTTCCCCACGGTCAACAAGCACTGACCGCCACCCACACGAATTCACTCACCCTACAACAAAAATACCCTACCATGAAAAAACTATTCCTATCCCTGTTCTTTACCGCTTCCCTGCTGACGCTCTCCGCACAGGACAAGACCTTCTGGCTGGGTGCCGACATCAGCGGTGCCACTGCCCTGGAAGCCCGGGGCGAACGCCTCTACAACAGCCGCGGCGAACTACGCGAATGCACCGCATTGATGCACGAGCTGGGACTCAATGCCGTCCGTCTTCGCGTGTGGGTCAACCCCCGCGACGGTTTCTCCTCCAAGGAAGATGTGCTGCGCATGGCGCTCCGTGCCAAGTATTACGGAATGGCACTGATGATCGACTTCCACTATTCCGACTGGTGGGCCGACCCGGGCAAGCAGCCCATTCCGGCAGCATGGCAGTACTACAACTATTGGGAGATGTGCTATGCGCTGGGCAGCCACACCCGCGAAACCCTACAACTGCTGAAGGACCACGGTGTGGAGGTCAAGTGGGTGCAGATTGGCAACGAGACCACCCACGGGTTCCTGTGGCCCATGGGGCGGGCAGAAGACAACATGCAGCAGTATGCCGGGCTCACCGAGGCGGGCTATCAGGCCGCAAAGCAGGTCTACCCCGACGCCACTTGCATCGTCCACCTCGACTGCGGCTGCGACCTGAGCCGCTATGAGTTCATCTTCGACGGACTGGAGAAGTACCATACGCACTACGACATGATTGGTATGAGCGTCTATCCCTACTGGGACCAGGACAGCAAACTGACCAAGACCGACGACGAGACACGCCTGCGGGTGGTGCAGAACATCAATACCTTATATAATAAATACGGCAAGCCGGTGATGGTTACCGAGACGGGCGTCGACCTGCGGCAGCCGGAGAAGGGAAAGCTGTTCCTCAAAGACCTCTTCCGCTCGCTCCGAACGGAGACCGGCGGCCACTGCGAGGGGGCTTTCTACTGGGCACCCGAGATGGAAGGCGGGGCCTACTGGCTCGGAGCGTTCAAGAACCACCGTCCCACTGTCATCATGGATGCCTTCACCGAAGAGGCAAACACCAAATACTAAGCCTGGGGAAGCCGCACGAAAAAGACAAAAAGAAGAGACCGTCACTTGGCGGTCTCTTTTGGTGTGCGCTTGTCGCGGTGGTAGCTCCGGTAGTCGTCGAGGGGTATCTCCCGTTCCGACTCGTGCAGGGTACCCTCCGCCGGCAAGGCGAATTTCATGTACTTGATGTTCAGCCCGCGCTCCATCCACATGCTTTCGTAGTAGGTGCGGATGCCGAGAATGCGGCGCGTCGGCGCGTCGAGCCCCTGTTCGGCATAGAGGTTGTCGGTCGAGAGCAGCACGGGCAGGCGGTTCTCCTCGGCCATGTAGCGAGTATAGGTATACAGGAAGTTGGAGTCTGTCTTCAGGTGTACGGTCCCGCCGGCTGCGAGGAAGCGGCGGTAGCGCTCCAGGAAATAGGTGCTGGTGAGGCGCTTGCGCGGGTTCTTCATCTGCGGGTCGCTGAAGGTGAGCCATATCTCCTGCACTTCGCCGGCACCGAAGAAGCGGTCTATGATTTCTATGTTGGTGCGGAGGAAGGCCACATTGGCCAGTTGCTCCTCCAGGGCCTGCTTCGCACCGGTCCACATGCGGGCTCCCTTGATGTCCACGCCGATGAAGTTCACCTCGGGGAAGAGCCGCGCCAGTCCGACGGTATACTCGCCCTTGCCGCATCCCAGTTCCAGGACGATGGGATGGTCGTTGCGGAAATAGCTTTCACGCCAGTGCCCCTTCATGTCGAAGGGCACCGTGTCGACCACCGAGAAGGGGTACTGAAACACATTCTCGAAGGTCTCCATCTCGGCAAACTTTGCCAGTTTTCCTTTTCCCATGGCTGGCGGCGGTTTAGGCTTCAGGTTCCGATGCTGTCTCGGCAGCCATGTCTTCGGATGGCTTCTGCCGGCGGTAGAGACGGTCGTAGACCACCGAGCGGATGCCCATTTCCAGGGGCTCGGCCACCAGCACCAGCACCACCGCGAGGAAGATGCAGAGCGGCAGCACCTTGTGCGTGAGCAAGACGATGAGCAGCAGCACGCCGGTCACCAGCGCACCCAGCAGCATGTCGACGATGAAGATGCGCCACTTGTTGCCGTAGGTGGCACGGTTGCTCAGCCGGATAGCCTCGGTGGGGGTCACGCCGTCGTCTGCCAGTATGTAGAACGCCAGCGACATGGCTATCGATACCACCATGGCAGGCACCAGCAGGAACAGCGCTGCCATGTAGGTCGCCAGGTAGACGAAGGCCAGCAACAGCAGGAACGAGCAGATGTCCTTCCTGTAGCGGCCGTCGAAGATGAACAGCGGGGAGATGGGCTTGCCCTCCGCCAGCCGTCCCGGGAGGGTGGTCATGGCAATGGTGGTCCCCACATTCAGGTAGGGAATCCACAGGGTGAGCACATAGAGCAGCGTGGTCAGGAACAGCGAAGGCAGGTGCTTCATGCCCACGGCAAGCCCCTCGGCAAAGGTTTCGATAATAGGGAGTTTCCTTGTTTCCATGTTTCGGTTGGTGTTTGCGTTGTTTTCGTGTCCGCAAAAGTAAGCATTCTCCCGGAAACCGTGAAAGTTTCCCCACGGAAATTCCCCTCCCTTGAAAGATTTAAGGGAGGAAGGGTGAGTTCTGACCACAAAAGCCGGAAGTATGGTTATCCACATTATTCCACCCTTTCGCCCCTGCCCTTGCAACCCTCTGACTACCAACGACTTGCATTTGAGCCTCAAACGCACTCCGTTTGGGGGGCTTTCGCAGTGCGTTTGGGCGGCAGTTGCATTGCGTTTGGGCGCCAAACGGAGTGTCATCGGGCGTCAAACGCAAAACCACCGACAGCAAAACGACAAACTGCTGACCGTCAACACTTTACAGAAACACCTCAAAAACACCCCTTTTCCACGCACCATAATTGCATGAATATTCACTTGATTTACATCAAGATTTCGCACGCGGAGGTACATTTTAATAAAAATAAATTGAAAAAATGTTGTTTCGTATCACAAAAATTCATAATTTTGCCCCCCATTAAAACACTTGGAAAGCATCATTTTTGAGTACTTTGGGGAGCCGGAGTGCCTATTTTGTATAGCATTGAGAAATCAGAAAAGATAAATTAAAACCATTTTCAAAACATTTAAACATTATGACAAACAACAAAAACAAAACCTTACACTTGTGGGGCAGGCGTTGCATTGCTTTGCTTTGCTTCATCGTAGGAGCGACAAATGCGTTGGCTCAGTCTACGAAAACGGAAGGATTTGAAACAAAAACTGCTGGTACAAGTTACCAAGGCACCGTCACTATCAGTACATCTGAAAGTGATTGTGGTGTCAGTTGGGAAATGTTCTACGGTACAGTTTCTACATCTTCCAAAATCACAGGTAGCAATTCAGCCGCACTGCGACTTTATACGTCTGATAACTACGGCTATTTGAAAACCACAACAGCCATTGACGGCCTTTCAAAAGTAACGCTCCAAGCTAAGGCTGCGACTACGAAAAGCGCATCGATTTTGGTGAATGTCAGCTATTCAACCAACGGTTCTACTTGGACTGCTATTGAAACGGATAAAGAATTGACCACTTCTGCTGCGACGTACGAATTTGATATTCCTTCTGGTGGAAAATATTTCCAAATAGCAATATCATCAAATTCGACGAAACCGAGCAGCGGTAATGCACAGCTGACCATCGACGACGTTGAGTTTACTTATTCTTCAGATACCACTGTTGACCCTGTATTCACGGGTTGGCCCACCGGCAACATGAAGATTGGAGAGACTGCTACCATCAGTTCAAGCAACACCTCAGAATCGTTCACACTCGCTGCTTCGCCAAGTGGCGTAGTAAGCATTTCTGGCGGTACCATCACAGCCGTTGGTGCAGGTACTGCAACCATCACAGCCACACAGGCTGCCGCTACTGGATTTAACGCAATCAGCAACAAGGAAATAGGCACCATCACTGTAGATGCCAATACTGACCCGACCATCACGCCCAACACTGTTCAGGAATTGGCCGTGGGTGCTACACTCACCGTCACCTCCGACAGCCCGGGAACACTCACCGTTACTTCTTCTGACCCAACCGTGGCCTCCGTTTCCGGCGCAACCATCACCGCACTGGCCGAGGGAACAACCACCATCAGCGTGACACAGGCAGCAGCCACAGGCTACAACGCCGTCACAACACCAGTAACCTTCACTCTCACCGTTACCGCCGCAGCAGCCAGCGATACTAAAACAGGCACCTTGAGCACAGGTGGAGTTTTCTCTTCTTACTCTGACAATGGGCAGCTGACAGGCGATTGGGGAACTCGTGAAGGTGTAATTACAACCGACGCAGGAGATGTAGCCGTTGTTTATGCAAAAGATTCAAGTAGCTATGGTTACCTTAATAATGCTCAAATAAGAATGTATAGTGGGAATACCCTGACCTTCACAGCCCCAACAGGCTATGTACTGACAAACATCACTATCACATTGGCCAGTTCAAGCGGAGGTGCTTTCACATCGCTTACCACCGACGAAAACACATGGGACGACACCACTGGAATTTGGACGGGCAACAGCAACAGCGTAATCTTTACCGGTACGGGCACCACCCGTCTCGTTTCTGCCGAAGTAACCATCCAGCTTGCAGGATCCTCATCTGGCAACGAGACTGCAAGCGTCACTTTCACCGACGCAAACAAGTCGCTGACCGTGGGAGACACCTATACCAACACCGCAACAAAAGACCCAAGTGCTTTGGTTGTAACCTACGAATCGAACAACACCAGCGTTGCCACCGTTGACGCCAACACCGGATTGGTTACCGCCGTAGCCGCAGGCACAGCAACAATCACCTGCAGCTGGGCAGAACAAGATGTTGACGACACAACCTACGATGCAGGCTCCGCTACATATACCGTTACCGTTAGCGCAGCAGCCACTCCCGACATCGTGGAAGACTCGGAGAAGATTGTCTACTCCTTCGCAAGCAACGACAACTGGGGATTCCCGACAAGCTACACAACAGGTACAAACACCTATACCGGTGCTTCTACCACTACAACCAGCGACAGCTACAAGACCATCACACTGTCGTCTACCAACACAGGTTACAAGAAATTCAACACAGGTATTATCGTTGGTAAGATTGCTGGAGCCTATGTGCAGCTTCCCGCATTCGCATTCGATGTGGCTTCTATCGAAGTTGTGGGTATGACTAACGCATCTTCTACTGTAACACAGAACATCTATGTAGGCGACAACGCCGCAAGTACAGAGTGCACCGGTTCAACCGGCACCAACAGCTACGAGATTGCAGAAGGCTATCAGGACGCTGGCAATATATATAAGGTACAGGCTACCAGCGGAGCCAATATGCAAATTGCCCAGATTATCGTCTACAAGAAAACATCAAGCACCGTCACCAAACCAGTGGCCAGCCCCGTTGGCGGAACATACGAGACCGCACAGACCGTGACCCTGACCTCCGAGACCAACGAAATCTACTACACCACCGACGGTACTGACCCGAAGCTGAGCAGCACACACGCCACCAGCCCTGCCACCGTGGCTGTAAACAACGGCCTGACTCTGCGCTACATTGCCTATAACGGAACAGAATGGAGCACCGAGGGAATCCAACAGACCTATGTCATCAAGCCTGCCACACCAACTCTGTCGCCTGCCAGCGGCACCTACTCAAGCGCAACCAGCGTGATTGCCGCCTGCACCACCAGCGGTGTGACCCTCCACTACACCACCGACGGTACTGACCCAACCAGCAGCAGCGACACAACAACCGGCTCTATCGCCGTCAGCACGACCTGTACGGTCAAGGTTGTTGCCATCGACGCTAATGGAAACCTGAGCGATGTGGCCTCAGGCTCTTACACCATCACCTCTTCCGCATTGGGTACAACTGAATACCAGCTTGTAACCGACGCCTCGCAGATTGCCGAAGGAAACAGTTACATCCTTGTAGGCTACAAGAATTCGACCTATGTAGCCATGAGTTCAACTGCCAGTGGCAACTTCTACGGAGGTGTAGAGGTAACCGTTGAGAGCAATATCTGCGACATTGACGGTATCTCTTCAGTAGCAGTTGTTCAGCTGGAAAACCTCGGCGACAGCAAATGGGCCATCGTATTGCCAGACGATAGCTACCTGAGTGCAGGTACATCCGAAAATGGAAACCTTATTTCTGACAATGGAACAAGTGAGAACAGAAACCAGTGGACCATCTCTGCAGATGAAGAAAACGGTTATGTAGCAACCAGTGTGGCCTACACCTCACGCTCAATCTCTGTAAACTATTCTTCAGGTTGGAGAATTGGAAACTATGTAGACCATTCTTCTGGTAACCAGCCATACGCTTACCTCTATGTGAACACCAGCGGCTTGACTGCTCCTATCATCACTCCTTCAACCGGTACTTACACCGAAGCACAGACTGTCAGCATCAGCGGACCAGAAGGTGCAACCATCTACTACACCACCGACGGCAGCGACCCAACCGACAGCAGCACCGAGTACACCGGTCCGTTCACCGTAACGAAGACCACCACCGTGAAGGCCATTGCCTACAAGGACGGTTCTCACTCTACGATTACCACCAGCACGCTCACCTTCTATGTACAGCCGCCGGTAATCTCGCCTGCCACTGGCACCAGCTTCAACGACGAGTACAATGTTACCATCACCTCGCCGCAGGGCTACACCATCTACTACCTGCTGCTCGACGATAAGATCTTCAAGGACGAGTACGGTTACCCGACCGCTACCGACACCGGCGAGCTGAATCCGAAAGCAAAGGTTTACTCTTCGGCACTGACCTTCGGCCAGACCATGCGCATTGCTGCTGTCTGCGTTGACAACGACGGCAACATCTCTGAAGCAACCGTATGCGACTACACCTATACCGGTGCCGTGAAACCGAACTACCACGACCAGTTCACATCGTTTGCCGGTTCGTTCACCAAGTCGTACAAAGACAACAGCGATACCACCAACAGTAACGGATATCCGGAATGGAGACTGAATTCCAACACCGGTGCAGATGCCATCGCACAATGGGGTGAAGAGCGTTACTACGAATACATCTCCGGAACATTAGGCCATACCTATGCAAGTTCCATTACCCGCTACTACGGTATAGCCCACTTCACTTCGCCAGTGATTGACCTGACCGATGATTCGCTGACCGACCCGTACTTCAACTTCATCCATGCCGGACACGGATTCTACAGCGACCCTAATACTTCCGCAACTCAGAGCACCACACTTGAGCAAACGCTTGACGACGCTGTTGCAGCCACTGCTTGCAATGTCTACATCGGTATAGCAGACGAAAACGGTGATGTTGATACCTGGACGCTGTTAAGTCACTCTGATTACAACATGTTCCACCAGACTTTCAACAGCAAAACCGGAAATGCCGGCTCCACCACAACAACATCAACAACAAGCCGTGGTGGTGAGTTCAACCGTACGAACTCCGGACAGATTGACCTGAGCGACTATCTGGGCGAGTACATCCGTATCCGCTTTACCTACGAATCAACTCCTCAAGCCTACGGAACCTGGAATATCGACGAGTTCAATGTATATGCTTCCCAAGCCGAGACATTCCAAATGAACCAATATGGCTGGTCCACCTATGTTGTTGACCACGACATTGATGTTTACCGGACCACACAGAACTACATAGAGGCAGGCAAGACACTGAAGATATACAAGGTGCCAGAATTCAACCAGAACACCGTCGTGCTGCAGCAGTTGGGTATGGTGGAAGAGCATGTTGACGGTACCGACAACAGCGAACGCTACATACCGAACGGGACGCCCATCATTATTCAGGGGCCTGCCGGTGAGACTATCGAATTTATCATCTCCGAGAGCGACAACAAAGTAAACCAAGTAAAGAACAACTTGCTGAAGGGTTCGCTTGCTCCTAACCTCGTATCCCAAAGCGGAAACGCCCGTCTGTTCATCCTGACCATCAAGGCCGGCATGGAAGAACCTTACTTCAACAAGATCAGCAACGGCCGCCAAGTGCCCGACCACCGTGGCTACCTGAACGGTAACGACGAAGTTGACGAACTAACCTGGGAAGCCAATGCAACCACTGGTGTATACCGCATCGGCGACAAAGGCAACACCACCGGTATCAACGACTTCACCGCCGAAACCGAAAACGGCAGCCATGGCAAGTGGTACACACTGCAAGGCATCGAGGTAAGCCAGCCCACCAAGGGTATATACATCCATAATGGACGCAAGGTGATTATTAAATAATGTTTATAACCTCTTTATAAATAGAAAGGAATTTACGATGAAAAAAGAATATATCAACCCCGCCGTTATGAAAATCTACACGATGGAACCGTTCTGCCTGGATAAGACAAGCAACCCGGATCCGGACGATCCCATCCTGGCTCCCAGACGCAACGAGAACGCCTTGGACCTCTACCCCAACGATGACAAACTCTGGGACGACGAAGAATAAGATAACGATGCTAACCATAAGGAAAAATCCCTGCACAACCAATGTGCAGGGATTTTTTGTTTGTTCCCCTCCGGCACCAACCGGGGGAAGTCAGGGCCCCGAAGGGGTTCAACTCTCTGTAACTGCTGGGCAAAACGCAGTGGAGTCCTGCAGAGTTGTGGGCAGTCCATTCCATCAGCGCAGGGCCCCGAAGGGGTCCACTCTCTGTAACTGCCGGGCGCAACGCAGTGGAGTCCTGCAGAGGATTCCGTCAACCCGTATTCCCTTCCCCCCTCCTCCCGCGCCGTGGCGCGGGA
>FLNY01004442.1_pt1 | contig 12265 bp, 14 predicted proteins | sample 1140381 | NCBI WGS metagenome assembly FLNY01 (sample SAMEA3878172, study PRJEB12797) | bioreactor metagenome | biome: Moose rumen | place: Sweden | collected 2011-10
TTTACAAAAAATCTTTTACATTTATGAAGATCAACTTCCTTTATCGCTGGATTTCTCATAAAAAAAACAACCTCCCCACAATCATCACTGACAATGGGGAGGAGATATAAAAGAATGGGGATAGGACTTTACCAGTTCCAGATCAGTCCGGCTGAGAGTCCATGGAATTTAGGTCCATGGTGGGTGTCGAGCACATTGCACGGGCTGTACTTCACATAAGCGCCGATAAAATTCCGGTACGAAATAATGCCAAGGATGTCTGTTGTGAAACTGTTCAGGCGCACATTACGGTCACGGTCTTTATGTTTTAGCCCCTCCGCATCGTAATAGCGTGTTTTCAAGCTGCCATGACCATTGATATTGAGCAGTGCTCCTGCTGCCAGTTTGATGTTCCTCGTTTTATAGTGAACCAGCAACGGGAACTGATAGCTGAGCGTGTGCACACGTGAGAATTTGGGTTCACAACCCTCCGGATAAGGTTTTAATACCACGTCGCTTCCCTCCTTGTCGAAACGCACGTCGTCCGTCATGCGGTAGTTTTTCCAGTTGAACCACAGTCCGGTGCTGAACCGCCATGGAATTCCATTCAACTTGACTGTGGCATGGAATGCATGCCATGTGATCTCCACCGACTTCCCGAAGTCAAAGTCGAGTTCATTTGAGCCTCCCAGACCTGACACCAGTCCGACACTGATGGTTGGTGCCATCGTAACTTCCGTTGACCCGTGTATTCCACTTTTGGATTTCGTGAACGGGAGTTTCCAATCGTAATCGGTATTCGACTCTTTCGACACACTCACCCCTTCGCCGTCCAGCTCGATAGCCTTACTCAGATGATAATCCGGGTCACCTTCTTTTCCGAAGACCTCCACGGACATAGACTTGCTGTCGGACTTAATCACCACTCTTTCGGTTTTCTGAATCTCAACCGTGTCGCCCATTTCCTGAGCAGACGCCATGCTGCAAATCAGCATCATGGACAATGCGAAATAAACAGTTTTTTTCATTCTTATCTGATTTGTTTTTACTTTTTAAAAAGATTTTTGAGCTCGCCCATTGTTATTTTCCCTTCCATATAAACGAGGGTCACTTCCTTTTTCCCTCCATTCTTCAGCGACGGGTTTCTATAGAAGATAAAGCGCATGAAATCCTGTCCAGCCGCCTCCGGAGGAAGTGAGAGGAACGCAAAATACAAACGTGAGCCTATATAGCCAATCTCCTTGTCAGCGGCTTTCCTGCTGTCGGCCATCACCGCTTTTTCCATATCGCTGGCAATCTGGCTGTTCTCAGTTGAGAGGCTGCGGTAGAGAGTCAGCTTGTATTTTTTAAGCTCTTTGCCTTTCACCCACACCGTTTTAGTGTCCTTCTCATAATCGGAGATATGGTCGAAGATAGGGCTTATATGCAAATTCGACTGCGCCTGCATACTCAGGCAGCCAACAGCCATGATGAATAATAAGATTACTTTTTTCATATATGACAGAGATTTTATCTTTTTATTTCACATTACTCCAGTCCTTCAAACATTTCTTTCATCTGCTGCTCCATCTCATTGGCCGACGGCTGAAAGTCGATGTCGTTCCAGGAGTCATGCATCAGATCCAGCACTTTCTCTTTGTCTGTAATCACCATGCCGTTCACCTTTGCCAGATAGATGTCGTCATCACCCGGCCGGAACCAGTGCGACAGCGCGAATACCATCACCACGGCCGCGGCTATTCCCGCCACCCATCTGATGGCATTCGCAGAGAGCCGTATACCGAACAGCTTTTGCTCCGGGAGCTTTTTCACGGTGCGTTGCTGAACATGTGCAGAAAAGGTCGCTCGTCCCGTCGTTATCAGACTCATGGTGGCCCGCACATCCTCAAACAAAGAGAGGGCAGCCTCACCGAAACGAGAATCGTGAGACACCTCTGAAGCCACAAAACGTCTTAATGCAGCCTCCTCCTCATCTGTGAGCTCAGCCTCGAAATAGAGTTCCGACAGCTGTATCCAATAATCTGCTTGTTTAATAACTATCTCCTTTTTATCCATTGTTTGAGTTTTATTCTTTTGATTTAATCAGTCTGTATTCATCGCGGATGGCTTTGCGTGCTCTCGACAACTGCATCCTTACCGCTGGAGGTTGCATTTTCAGTTCGACCGCAATCTGCTCATAGCTCATCTGCTCATATTCCCTCATCTGGATGATTTTGCGCTGAGTAGCGGTCAGCACCCGTTTCATAATTTCCTCCACGATGACCATTCTGGAATCCTCCTCATTTTCCGTGTCGGCAAGCTCTTCCATATCTGCCTGTCTCTCTTCCGACATTTGCGTATGCCGGGCCGCACGGTAGCGGTCAATCGAGAGATTCCGCACGGTCGTGGCAGTTAGTGCCTGAGCCTCCTGGATGGAACGGATGCTGTCGGAGAGGGGCCACAATCTGACAAAAGCATCTTGCAAGACATCCTCCGCATCTTCCTCCGACGGAAGCATACGCAGGACCTGCCGCAGAAAACGGCCTCTCCACTTTGTAAACGCATCTATGAGGTTTTTCTCACTCATTATCTCATGTTTCTATCTATAAAACGATGAAAGACCCATTTTGTAACATTAATCAGTATATTTTTTTCTCCGCTTAAGTTTTTGCTTGAAAAAAATCAGGCTGAATACCTCACTTGGGTTTCAGCCTTTTTCTTAATTAATGCAGCAGTCATTTTAGATTCGGAAAGACGGTGTTGAAAATCTGCCGCACGGCTCCCTCATTGTCGATAATTTGCCGTAGCTGTTCAAGGCGGTGGGCATTGGGTGAGTCGGGAAACCAGAGGTGGAGATATCCCCCACGTCCGTATTTTTCGCGCAGGTGGGTCATTGTCCGTTGAAAATGCTCTTCTCGTGATTGTTCTGGATAGTGGCCGATGCCATATTGAACGGTTCGTCGGATGATGGTGACAGGATCGATAAAGCGGTCAGCTTCAGCTATGATTCGTCCATAGAGGGTGCGTGGTGCTTGCCTTGCCGACACCCGGTGGTCTTCCGCCGCATCAGCCATTGTGTTGATCTGCTCCTCTGAGAACCATCGCCGAAGCGTCTGATCCGCTCTGATGATAGCGGCCGACACCTCATGATGATGTTCGCGTCCCTGACACAGACCTGTGTCGTGGAAAGCCGCGATGGCATAAGCCATGTTCTGGTCCGCGCTCATCTGCCGTGCCAGTTGCAGACTCTGCCGGATGACCATTTCCACATAATCGCGCTGATGCGCCTGGTCGAATCTGTCGTACTGAGGAATAATCTCTTTTTCCACGTAGGATTTCAGCTCCGGAAGAATTCCTTGCATCAAATCTTCTATTTTTATCTCGTTCATAAAATCTTTTTTCAAATTTTGTTGTTATCTTTGCCAAATGAATCGTATATTTGTCTGGACGAACATTACATCACGAAGTTAAGAGAAAAATTTGAGTCTGCAAAACCCTGCGCATTTTTACTTTGAACTTTGAGATTTGAACTTTGAACTTTTGAGTTAGTTTAAAAGCTTATGATTAGCGATTATAACATCACGGATATAAAGCCCATCATGGACTATCTGCAAGCGGTGCCTTTTGATGTGAGCCGTAAGCAGCTTTATTCACCAAGGGAGCTCTACGATGGGTTTGACCCAAATGAGGAAACATCGTTTGAGCAGTCGTATGACATGCGTGTATATCGTCATTTTATAGAGAAAGGGAAGAGAGCAAAGAACGTGGAAGAGTCGCTTGCCCGCACCCTCCACGACCATGGCATCCACACTGCGCTCGACGCCTTCTTTTCCACCCATGACCATCTGCTTTGCATCGGGGTGATGGGTGGTCACTCGCTGCTGAGGACGGACCCTATGTACCGCCAGATAGCCTACCTGAGCAAGCGTCTCACCCAGATGGGGTTCCTCATGGTCAGCGGAGGTGGTCCCGGTGCGATGGAGGCCACCCACTTAGGCGCATGGATGGCAGGCAATCATGACGACGAACTTGACGACGCCCTCTCAACGCTGTCGGTTGCTCCATGTTTCAAAGATAAGGGCTGGTTGACGAGTGGCATGAAAGTGATGCGGAAATATCCTCAACGGGAGTTTGTCAGCCTGGGCATCCCCACCTGGCTCTACGGCCATGAGCCCTCCACTCCGTTCGCCACCCATATCGCCAAGTTTTTTGAGAACAGCATCCGTGAGGACAGTATTCTCACTCTGGCCTACGGCGGAATCATCTACACACCGGGCAGTGCCGGCACTATGCAGGAGATTTTCCAAGACGCAGTGCAGAACCACTACCTGTCGTTCGGTTTCTCCAGTCCTATGATTTTCCTCGGCAAGCAGTTCTGGACCGAGGAGATGCCCGCTTACACACTGTTGAAAGGACTGACAGATGCTGGCAAATATCAAAACCTGCTGCTCACGCTGACCGACGAGCCTGAGGAAGCCATCAGCGAGCTGATTAAATTTCAGCACCAGGCCAACGTGAATCCCGAGGGTTTTGTGTTGCAATAAATCGTCTTGTAGTTCGGGACGGCGGAAATAGCGACAATAGCTTTTATAGCAGATATGGTTGAGCGAAGGTGGTGCGATGTGAAAGGTTATTTTTGGGTAAAGACCAATGTGATTATTTAGAAAAAGAGAAAAATATCGCGAAAAGTTTTGTCAATTGAAAATTAACTTGTAATTTTGCATTCGCAAATGGGGGCGTAGCCCAGCTGGTTTAGAGCGCTGCAGTCACATTGCAGAGGTCAACAGTTCGAACCTGTTCGTCCCCACATGCGTTTAAGCGCTTCTCCTCATCTGAGGGGAAGCGCTTTTTTTGTTGCCCCATCAGGACTCAGCGGAAAATCAATGGGGATAAGCGAAAAAGATCATAACTTTTTTATTGCGGACACCACAATTTATATTGTTGCCCCTGAACCATGAATCTCAACACAGCACCCTCAGTTGTGACATCCAGCGACAAGTCGGCACCATGAATCAGCGGCAAGTTGGTGTCGCCATGCCCCACTGGTAACCCGCAGCACAGCGGTATGTTGTATTTCAGCACATAAGGGCGCAGCATCGCTTCCACCGACGGGAAATTGATATCGGCCCGCGCATCGGAGAACTCACCGATAATCACGCCTTTGACCCGGTTGAACACGCCACGCACACGCAGCGTGTTGAACAGGCGGTCGATATTGCGCATATTCTCACCCACATCCTCGATGAAGAGGATGATGTTATCGAGGTTGGTGGCATCCCACGAAGAGCCTCCCAAAGCAGACAACACACAGAGGTTGCCGCCCACAAGCGTTCCTTCGGCGTGTCCCAAGATATTCATCGGATGAGCCGCTATATGATATTCAGGCACTTTTCCGAAAAGAAGATCTTTCAGCATGGCGCTTGAAAGGTCTGTTCCTCCCGTCTCTGCGATCTCCATCGGCATAGTGGCATGAAGAGACATCACGCCCGCCACTGCCTCAAACGAGTGGAGCGTGGTGATATCACTGAATCCGACAAGCCACTTGGGATGCTGGCTGTAGGTGTCGAACGAAATGTAGTCGGCATTGTGAATCGCTCCATAGCCACCCCTGTTGCATATAACAGCTTTGATGTCGGGGTCCTCGAGAGCCCACTGCAAGTCGTGAGCCCGTTGCTCTGGTGTTCCGGCAAACTTTCCGGCATAGAGTTTATCGGCATTCGGTCCGATTACTGGAACCAGTCCCCATCCGCTGATGATTTCCGCGGCCTTTCTGACTTCTGCCATATCCAAGGTGTAGGAAGGCGATATCATCGCCACCTTGTCGCCTTTCTTCAGGAAAGCCGGCTGTCGGAGGTTGTTCACTTGGGCATGAAGCAGAAATGCCGCTCCCAAAAAGAATGCTAAAAAAGTAAATCTTTTCATGATTCGTCTGTTGTTTTTGTTTTTTCAGGTAAAGACTCGACCAGTAACTCCACTAATCGCGGCAATCCATATTGGTTGAGCTCCTCTTCCGGAATCCATTTGTAATCGTCTAAAGACGCAGGTTTTTCCGACAGTTCCACCAGATAGAAATTGGCATAAATCACCTGGTGTGTAAGCACATGTTTCACTTCATGACGAATCAATGTGACCGTTCCCGGGAATGAAGGAGACTGTATTGGCCGCTCATACATCGGTGGTTCCCAAAGTCCCTGCCAGATATCTCCTGCCGGGCGTCGTCTGAAAGCCGTCAGGACATGGCCGTCTTGAAAGAGTCTGACATAGTAATAAACGAAATAGCGTGTACGGATATTCCGTTTCCTCAGCTTTACCGGCAGTGTCCCTGTCCGCCGGGTATGGAATGCGTCGCATGCCTCTGCCAGAGGGCAGTTGGAGCACTCCGGTGACTGCGGCACGCACTGCAATGCTCCGAAGTCCATCATCGCCTGGTTGAAGTCCGAAGGACGACTCGCCGGAATCAAATCCTGAGCCAGCCGCGCAAACAGTTTTTTCCCCTCGGTTGTGTTAATGGGTGTGTCAATTCCGAAGAAGCGGGAGAGCACCCTATATACATTGCCATCGACCACAGCCACCGGTTGCCCGAAAGCGATGGACGCGATGGCAGCCGCCGTATAATCCCCCACCCCTTTGAGTTGCCGGAGTTCGTCGAAGGTTGTCGGGAAACGTCCCATCTCAACGACTTGTCGCACAGCTGCATGAAGGTTGCGTGCCCTGCTGTAGTATCCCAGCCCCTGCCATTCACGGAGTATTTCGTCTTCAGTGGCCGCAGCCAGGCACTGTACGTCAGGCCATCGTCGGATAAAGCGTTCCCAATAGGCTTGTCCCTGTTGGATGCGAGTCTGTTGGAGTATCACCTCACTGAGCCAGATGGCATAGGGGTCTTGGGTATCGCGCCAAGGCAAGGGCCGTCGGTGTGTGGAAAACCATTGCAGGATGGCAGACGAGAATTTTGGGTTCATGAAGCAAAGTTAGCAAAAAAAAAGAAAAGAAGAGCAATTATACATAGCCATTTGTTTTTTCTATATAAAATGTGTAACTTTGCAGCCAGATCCCGATTCGATTTATAATAGCCGATGGAACAGAAGCAAATATTTGAGAAAGTGAAGCGGGCGAGCCGTTCGCTCACCGGTATCAGCGAGGACACTGTCAACGCCATCCTCTGCGAGGTGGCCGACGCCGCCTTGTCTGAGAAAGCCATGCTGCTGGCTGAGAACGCCAAGGACCTGGCGCGAATGAATCCGTCGAATCCGATGTATGACCGTCTGAAACTGACGGACGAGCGTATTGACGGAATCGCCTCGGACACACGGAAAGTGAGCACGTTGCCATCGCCTCTGGGTCAGGTGTTGCAGCGCACCACCCTCCCCAATGGTCTGGAGCTGACGCGGATGCGTGTTCCGTTCGGTGTGATTGGAATAGTGTATGAAGCCCGTCCGAACGTGACATTCGATGTGTTCGCCCTCTGTCTGAAAGCAGGCAGTGCCTGTGTGCTGAAAGGCGGCAAGGACGCCGACTGTTCGAACCGCGCGATTGTAGGCCTGATCAAGATGGTTCTGACGAAGCACGGCCTCGACGAGCATATCATTGAGCTGCTGCCGGCCACCCATGAGTCGACCGCCGATCTGCTCCATGCCAACGGTTATGTCGATGTGGTGATTCCTCGCGGCTCAAAACGTCTCATCAACTTCGTGCGCACAGAGGCATCTGTGCCAGTGATAGAGACCGGCGCCGGTGTATGCCATGCCTATTTCGACAAAGACGGTGATGTGGCGAAAGGCACGCGGATTATCAACAATGCCAAGACCAGGCGTGTGAGCGTATGCAATGCGCTCGACTGCCTGCTCATTCATAGTGCACGTCTTTCCGACCTGCCTGTGCTGTGCGGTCCGCTGCAAGAGAGCCACGTGAGAATCTATGCCGACGAGCCAGCTTTCGTAGAACTGCAGGGCAGCTATCCTGCAGAACTGCTCTTCCACATCAGCGGCGAGGAAGCCTACGACACCGAATATCAGGACTATGCGATGGGTGTGAAGACCGTGAAAGACGTGGATGAGGCACTCGACCATATCCTTGTCCACGGCTCAGGTCACAGCGAATGTATCATCTCCGAGGACGAGGCCGCTACTGACCGTTTTCTTCGGGAGGTGGACGCCGCCTGCGTCTATAGCAACGCCCCAACCTCGTTCACCGACGGTGCACAGTTCGGTATGGGCGCCGAGATTGGCATCTCCACCCAGAAGCTCCATGCCCGCGGTCCGATGGCGCTGGAAGAGATCACCACTTATAAGTGGCTGATCAGAGGCGAGGGACAGGTGAGGGTTTAATACTTTGAACTTTGAACTTTGAACTTTGAGATTTGAACTTTTACCATTCGGATGGAGAGGCGGGGCAAAACCTTCAATTATCGATAATAAACTGAAAATTAAATATATATGAAAAAAGTACTGATGATGCTGGCATTGATGCTGACGCTGAGTGTGTCGGCGAATGCCAAGGACATCCACCGGTTGGTGGTGAAGAGTGAACGGATGCACTGTGGTAAATGTGCTTCGAGAGTGACAGCGGGCCTGATGAAGGTGGAAGGTGTGAAGACAGTAGAGACCGACCTGTCCACCCATGCCATTACCGTGTATTATGACAATGGTAAAGTGGGCGAGGATAAGTTGCTGGCCACGCTCACCGACATCGGCTATGCCTCCACGAAAGAGAGTGATATGAGTGTAAAGAAAGCCCCTAAGATGAAGAAGCAGAAGGGTGAGGTGGCAGGATGCGGTTCAGAGTCGTGCGGTGATGAGAAAGCCGTCACGAAGAAGAACAAGAAGGACGTGGACGGCACTACCGGAGCGACAAAGAAAAACAAATAATACAGAATAAGATATGAAACTGAAATTAGCGGTTCTGCCGGGCGACGGTATAGGACCAGAGATTATGGAACAGGGTCTTGCCGTTTGTCAGACCATCTGCGACAAGTTCGGTCATGATTTGAGTTACGAATATGCTATCTGTGGCGCCGACGCCATCGACAAAGTGGGCGACCCGTTTCCGGAAGAGACCTATCAGACGTGTATGGCCGCTGACGCCGTGCTTTTCGCTTCGGTAGGCGATCCGAAGTTTGACAACGACCCTAATGCAAAGGTACGTCCGGAGCAGGGTCTGCTAGCGATGCGTAAGAAGCTGGGTCTGTTTGCCAATATCCGTCCTGTGACCACGTTCGACAGCCTCGTGCATAAGTCACCGTTGAAAGACGAGCTGGTGAGAGGCGCCGATTTCATCTGTATCCGCGAGCTCACCGGCGGTATGTATTTCGGTGAGAAGTACCAGGACAACGACAAAGCCTACGACACCAACTACTACACCCGTCCGGAGATAGAGCGCATCCTGAAGGTGGGTTTCGAGTATGCGATGAAGCGCAACCGTCATCTCACCGTAGTGGACAAGGCCAATGTGCTTGCCAGCTCTCGTTTGTGGCGTCAGATAGCCCAGGAGATGGCCCCTCAATATCCGGAAGTGACCACCGACTACATGTATGTGGACAACGCCTCGATGCGTATGATTCAGGATCCGCGGTTCTTCGACGTGATGGTGACCGAGAACACCTTCGGTGACATCCTCACCGACGAAGGCAGCTGCATCACCGGTTCGATGGGCCTGCTCCCATCCGCCTCGACTGGCGAGCACACCCCTGTGTTCGAGCCTATTCACGGCTCATGGCCTCAGGCCAAGGGTCAGAATATCGCCAACCCTCTCGCTCAGATTCTGTCTGTTGCGATGCTGTTCGAGTATTTCGGTCTTCAGAAAGAAGGCACGCTCATCCGTGAGGCCGTAGATCAGAGTCTGAACCAGAACATCCGCACCCCTGAGATTCAGGTGGAAGGCGGCGACAAGTACGGCACCCGTGAAGTAGGTGAATGGATTGTCGGTTACATCAAAAATCATTAAAAAGTCGGTTATTTTTTTGGTAAATTCACAAAAATGCCGTAATTTTGCAGTTTGTTGGCTCAGTGGGCAAAAGAATTGAATGATTTTGTGCCCTCAGCCAGCGTACTCACACATTATTATATATTATATTATTCACTTTAATTCATTAAACAAAAAAAGCAATGATTATCGTACCTGTTAAAGAAGGTGAGAACATTGAGAGAGCTCTCAAGAAGTTCAAGAGAAAGACTGAGAAGACTGGTGTCATCAAAGAAGTGAGAAAGCGCAGAGAATTCGAGAAGCCATCAGTGGCAAAGCGCAAGCAGATGCAGCACGCCATCTACGTGAACAAGCTTCACCAGCAGGAGGATTAATCCCCTGTCAGTCCTGATTTCAGAAGTGGAATCAGCATTATTTTCGAGAAAACAGATTAATTTAACCATCAAAATTTGGTTGTTCTGAAGAAAAGTGCTAAATTAGTGGCATCAATCAGGTCGTGCTGATGAAAAATCAAACGGACAGACATGCCAATAGCTCAATTCTTGGAATACCTCAGGTCGGAAAGGAACCGTTCGGTGCGTACAGTGGACAATTACCGTCTGGCGCTCGATTCGTTTCAATCTTTCTTCAAGAGTCTTGGTGAAGGCATCACATGGGAGACAGTGGACGCCGACATCGTGAGGGAATGGGTGGTATGGATGATGGACGAGGAAGACAAGCAGCCGGCGACGGTAAGTCTGAACCTCAGTGCTTTGCGAACCTTCTACCGCTATATGCTCCAGTTGGGCAAGGTAGAGAGGAACCCTATGCAGAACGTGCCAAGTCCAAAGCGCAGCAAGAAGTTGCCGTCATTCATCAAGGAGGATGAGCTGAACAAGCTGATAGATGTCTGTGAGTACGAGCCGGGATTCAGCGGCATCCGCGACAGACTCATCATTATCCTGCTCTACTCCACCGGTATGCGTCGCGCAGAGATCCTCTCGCTCGAAGACAAGGACGTGATGCTAGGTGAAGGCATCATCAAGGTGACGGGCAAGCGCAACAAGCAGCGTCTGATTCCTGTCGGTCCGTCGCTCTGCGACGAGATTGCGAGATATCAGGAAGCCCGCTCCGCTGAGTTTCCGGAAGGAACCGAAGGCACTCGTTTTCTGGTAGGCGACAAAGGCAAGGACCTTCGTATTGACGAGATACACAGGATTGTTCACGACAACCTCGGCCGTGTGACCAGTCAGCAGAAGCGCAGTCCTCACGTCCTCCGTCATTCGTTCGCCACTGCGATGCTCAATCACGGAGCCGACTTGCAGGCCATCCAACAGCTGATGGGGCACGAGAGTCTGGAGACGACCCAGATCTACACCCACCTGTCGTTTGAAGACCTGAAGAAAGAATACAACAGTGCCCACCCTCGCTCTTAGTGTGTGCGTGGGCCTACCGAGATAATCAAAAAGTTAAACTCTTAAACCCGAGACCATGGAAGTAAGTGTAAAGACAATCAAATTTGATGCAACAGATAAGTTGCAGGAGTTCGTCCAGAAGAAAGTGAACAAGCTGGAGAAATTTTGTAGCGATATAAGAAAGGTAGAGGTGTCATTAAAAGTCGTGAAGCCTGCGACGGCCCTCAACAAGCAAGCCAGCATCAAGGTGGCGTTGCCAGGTGAGGACTTGTTCGTGGAGAAAACCTGCGACACATTTGAAGAAGCAATTGACCAGAGCATGCCTGCTTTAGAGAAGCAGCTTGCCCGTTACAAGGAAAAACAAGGCAAAAAATAAAAAAATGCCTCAAAAAACTTTGTAGTTTGAAAAATTATTCATAAATTTGCACCCGCTTTGCGTACGAGTACTATGCAAAGCGGGTGAAAAATCCCTTAAGAGGGCATATTCCAGAGTGGCCAAATGGGGCAGACTGTAAATCTGCTGGCTTTCGCCTTCGGTGGTTCGAATCCATCTGTGCCCACCCCGCAGACAAGCGTAGAAATCATGCTGTTATAGCTCAGTGGTAGAGCACTTCCTTGGTAAGGAAGAGGTCTCGAGTTCAAATCTCGATAACAGCTCTCAGGTTGAGACAGAGAACAAAAAATTTTTTAAACATATTTTAGAATTAAGATTTAGCTATGGCAAAAGAGAAATTCGAACGTACCAAACCCCATTTGAATATTGGTACTATCGGTCACGTAGACCACGGTAAGACTACCCTTACTGCAGCCATCACAACAGTGCTTGCAAAGAAGGGTCTTTCTGAGATCAAGTCTTTCGACCAGATTGACAACGCTCCTGAAGAGAAAGAGCGTGGTATCACTATCAACACCGCACACGTGGAGTATGAAACTGAGAAGCGTCACTACGCACACGTTGACTGTCCGGGACACGCCGACTATGTGAAGAACATGGT
>FLNY01002612.1_pt1 | contig 12237 bp, 12 predicted proteins | sample 1140381 | NCBI WGS metagenome assembly FLNY01 (sample SAMEA3878172, study PRJEB12797) | bioreactor metagenome | biome: Moose rumen | place: Sweden | collected 2011-10
ACGGTTGTCGTTATAACGGTCATTATCATTGTATCGGCGGTTGTCGTTATAACGGCGATTGTTATTATAATTATCTACCGGTGGATCAACTATATCATCATATTCGAGTTCCCCTGACGAAGCTGAGCCGTTAAGGTTAGGAGTAGGACCAAAATGAGTAACACCTTCCTCATCTACATACCAGTAAAGTGTTCCAGCATAAATTTCTGCCGAAAATATTCCAATAATCAGAACAGATAGATTTAATTTACTGAATTTCTTCATAAGATATTCTCCATAATTACGGCATCCTCTTTATGCGGACCTTTTGTCTTATAATAATTCTTTCTGATGGCAATTTCAGTATAATTGAATTTACCATACAAATGCCTTGCAGGATCGTTTGAAACTCTCACTTCTAGAATTGAACGACTGATTCCGTGCGATTTCAGCATATCAAGATAACTACTAAGCAGGATGCTACCGATCCCCTTATTCTGATATGATGGAGCGACAGCAATATCATGAAGATTGGATTCACCCGCAACTTCATCAAATATTATGAACCCACACAAATGTTCAGATCCATCATATGCCCCAAGCATGGTATAGTATGAATAATTAAAGACATCGGCAATAGATTCTCTTGACCACGGTGATATTTGAGTTTTCTGTTCTATTTCATAAATAGAATCAACAGACTCCAAACCAAGGCGTTTTATCTTCATATTGTTCAAGCTCTACTGATTTAACACAAGTTTACACAAGTTCTGCCATAACGTTTTTTTACCCTTTGCCCTGATCACATGCTCGGAAATGACCAGAGAATCATCAAATAAAATCACTATATCAGGCACTTCTATCTCAGATGCTGTCTTAACCTTAAAATCAAGCATCGGAAACACTTTTTTCAAATCAGAAATCCAGTTTGGCAAATTATCCACAAAGTAAACTACAGTATTTTCTGCTCTTTCTGTTATAAAGTTCGGTTTCTGCACCGTATCAGCAGGCAATTCTTCAATCTTGAATGAAAAACCGTCATTATGATTATGAACAGAAGTGGCCGGACTCTGTCTAACCAGCGAATTTTCAAGTGCAGTCAAATCATTTTTCCGTGGAATATTCTTTTTTATATTGTTTTCATTATTAGTTTGCGGTTCAGTGGTTACATGAAGATATGGCAAAACCGGCTCAGAACGAGGACTTTCATATTCAACTATATTATGAAAATCAGGTTCATGATTTAAATATAAAAAAGTATTCAGATAACCCATATCAATCTCTAAGAAAAAAACATGTAACCAAGAATTATTGAAGCAACCATTGATGTAAAATCAGCAACAAGCCCGCAAACAACGGCATGCCGAACCCGGACAATACCAACAGCACCAAAATAAACCGCCAGTACGTAGAATGTTGTTTCAGTCGATCCCTGCATAACTGATGCGATATGTCCCTGCAGTGAATCTGCACCGTATGTCTGCATAACATCAATCATCATCGCCCTTGCTCCTGAACCTGAAAGCGGTTTGATAATAGAAACCGGCAGAGCATCAACAAAACGGACATCGGGAGAAAATATTGAACAGATATATTTAACACCGTCAATAATCAGTTCAAGTACACCGGAACTTCTAAACAAAGCTATTGCAAACAGCATTGCGACCAAATACGGAAGTATATCGATGGAAATCTTGAATCCTTCCTTCGCTCCAGTGATAAATGAATCGAATACATTAACTCTCTTTACCATAGCCCATATAAAAATCACCGCAATAAGAAGCAGAAGAAGAAAATTTCCGATGATCGTGGACTGCTCCGTTAATTTACTGCCAGCCCACATCCCCCAGCAAATAACAGCGGCAATGAAAGAAAAGAAAAGCGCAAACAAAACAAATACCGGCAGTTTAAACAGAGGAATTTTCTGAATAAAAGCCGTTACTATAAATCCAGCCAGCGTTGAACAACTTGTAGCTATCAACAGCGGAATAAACACATCCGTAGGACTTGCAGAGCCCATCTGCATTCTGTACATGAAGATCGAAACAGGGAAAAGAGTAACTGCCGAAGTATTAATTACCAAAAACATTATCTGAGCATCGGAAGCTACAGTCTTGTTATCATTCAGTTCCTGCAAATCTCTCATGGCCTTTATACCAAGCGGAGTCGCAGCATTGTCCAATCCGAGCATATTTGCTGCCATATTCATAGTGATTGAACTCAGGGACTTATGATTTGACGGGACTGATGGCATTATGATTCTAAACAGGGGGGACAATATCTTTGCAAGAACATTTATAAGGCCAGACGACTGGGTTATTTGTGCAATCCCCATCCATAAACAAAGCAGTCCGGCTAAACCAATCGCTATTTTGACAGATGTTTCTGCAGATCCGAACATTGCAGTAACCATGTCGTTAACGGAACAGTTTCCAAACAGCAATCCTACCGACGAGCCCAATATCGCCGTAATTATCAACCCGCCCCAAATGAAGTTCAACATAGTTTCTGTAAACGCTCCATAATACTAGTTTCTGCAATCCTAAAATCTGATTAATCTAAGCCGTAGTATCGTTACAACTCACGCAACTGATATTATACACACAAAACTGCTGTTATAGACAGGATAACGGTCACCTGTTTGGCGCAACCAACATAAATTTACAAAAACCTCAACATACGCAATCAGAATGGCTGAAGTAACTGCTGGCAATAGCATCCGCGCTGCTATATACAAATAAAAAGAGAGATCTGTTGGATCCCTCTTTAATCAAATATTACCTGATTATAACCACAGTTCTATTCACTGCTGTCATGTCACAGCATTACTCTGTCTGGCTATCTTTTCTGATTACCTACGAAAACAACCATAACCTTGTCATCACCTTTCTGACGAACAAAGGCATAGTACGGGCTGTTTTTAGAACTGATCATCTTATGAGTTCCTGTAGCAACAGCAGGATGAACAAGTCTGAACTTATTCAGTTTACTCCAGTGCTGATACAGTTCCTTGTATTCAGGCTTGTTAAGATCAGCCCAGTTCATATCAGATCTCCAAGCCTGATCAGAAACACCGCCATCAGGCATAATGCCTCGTGCAGATTCATCACCGTAGTAAATCTGAACCTGTCCTGGTAACAGCAGTAAAGCGTTGGCAGCACGTTTCTGCAAAGCAAAATCCTTAAAATCTCCCCAGAACAGCTTGGTATCGTGAGATGAAATATAACTCAGAGCATTGAAGTCTGAATTTTTAGGATCATTGATCAGTCTTGCATAATTGTTATAAGTTCCTTCGGCATCAGCAAGACATTGCGCAAGATCAAAAGCTCTTCTCTGATAGTCGAAATTAATCAATGAGTCAAATCCATTGTTGTAATATAAACCATCCTTTGACAGACCGTGATCCCAAACTTCACCGACCATGAAGAAATCATTGTTATCTATAACTTCTGAAGGGTGTTCAGCCTTCCATTCCTTGAATGCCTTGGATGCGGACTCATTAAGCTTCTTCCAGCCTTCTGCCTGAATGTGTTTAACAGTATCGCAGCGGAAACCGTCGATACCGAAATTTCTTACCCAGTAGGTATGCCAGCTTACCAGGTAATCCAGCACAGTTGCATCCTTCAATTCAACAGCTTTGGTATCCTTCTTATTCTTAAGGAACTTAGGAAGTGAAACCTTAGCGGTAGATTCTGTAAGGAAGTCAGGTAGTCCTGCCACACCCATGTTCTGATCATCTGTACCAGGGGACTGATGATGAGGGAATCCTGCTCTGATCCACTTATTGCCCCACCAATCCATCCATCCGTTGCTGTTATAATCAATGAACTGAGAATAGGCCTGCCAGTTAGCAAATCCCTTTGGTTTGTAATCAGCCCAGCGTGCAGGAAGTTCTCCGGTATTCTTGGTAACACTTGTAACGCCGAAATCCTGCAAATCTGCCAAAGTTGCATAGCCAGGGTGATTCATAACAGTATCAACCAGTAATCTGATACCTCTCTTATGGCATTCTTTAACCAACTGTCTTAAATCTTCTTCTGTACCGTAATTAGGATCAATTTTGGTAAAATCAGCAGCCCAGTAACCATGATATGCATAGAACGGGAATGAATGGTTCTCATCACCGCCATTGATATATCCGTGAGCCTGTTCCACCATCGGAGTAATCCAGATGGCATTTACACCAAGTTCTTTCAAGTAATCAAGTTTCTTGATAATACCCTGGAAATCGCCTCCGTGGAATGTACCAATCTCATCCTTACCATCATTCATGCGGCCGAAAGAATGATCATTATTCTTATTACCGTTATAGAAACGGTCAGTTAACAGGAAATAAACTACAGCATTGTCCCAGGTGAACGGTTTCGGTTTCTGAACAGTATCTGCCTTTTCCAAAAGAACAACACCCTCTGAAACAGGGCTAGGAGTAACCTTGACTTTACCGCCCGATACCTTAACTACATTTCCTGTATAAGCATCACGAAGCATAGTTCCGTTTGGCCACTGTCCCTTAACATCAATAGTTACAGGACCACCCTTGTACTGAATACACTTAGCAACCGGCACCTGTCTCTTAAAAGTTGCGCCTTCTGTTGTAGCGCGCAGTACTTTTACAGACGGTTTACTCTCATTAAAAATACTCATACTGAACTTATATGTACCAGGAAGAATAATTTTCATATTAAAGGTCTTGTTGCCGGCGCAGGTTATCAGCGGGGTTGTTGTTCCAAACTTTAATTTTCCGTCTTCTGAATTTACACTATATGAAGCATCACAGGATTTACCCTTGTCAGCAAACAAAATCTTATGCTCACCTTTGGTAAGTTCAACAGAAGCTTCATACATATAAGCCAAATCTTTGGATTTTGTAAACTGGGCTGAATCTATCAACTTTCCATCAACATAAATATAAACCGGCTTCTTCAATTCATAGTTAGCTGCATCCGCATGCAACGCCGGAACTAAACTAGAGGTGGCAATAAGAGAAACGGCCAACGCCAGTGACTTAATCTTTAACATAAACTCTCACCAATCAAAGTTAAAACAGATTATCAAAAAAACAAATTAGGGGTTATACAAATTAGGGGTCATTATATAAAATAATTTGCTCTACTAGTGTGATGCTATACTAAAAATCCCAACTATTGACTTGAAAATATTCAGTTTTTATATTTTTTAGTCCAACGTATCGCCTTGATTATCCTACACAATTTTTTAATCATTCTCTCAATGAGCCATTCAATATTTTGGTATATAGAGAACGATACATGATATAATGCACGCATTTGTTACCAACGTTGAAATTACAGCTATGCTTAGTTTTCGTCATTTAATAATTTTATCCACAGCTCTTTTCTGTCTGGGTGTTCATGCAGCAACAGTAAAACATAAACCGGATGCCGCCAAGAAATTGATAGAAGAAAACCATCAAAAGGTTATCATGAACAATTGGATCAGTAAAAATATCCCGTACTATCCTAACCTTGTTGGGAAAACAGATCCCCAAAATAAACATACAAACCGTGATCTTAAAAATCCTTTACTGGCTTACATGCGTTCCAAAAATAAGGACTATCAGTTTAAAGCTCATTGGAAAATATCAGACTCCGATAATACCAAGATTCCGGTCTCGAACAAAAACAAGTCACTTTCCAGCGTTGCGGTTTATAATCAGAAAAACCCTATAGCTAGCAAATCTATAGCCATGACAAGTATTTACAACGAAGTAGAACATTCAAACAGAAATATAGACCTTGTACTGGTCAGAAAATCCCTACACCGGATGGAATTAATTAAGAACAATAAGGTTTTCAAGCATTACCATGTAGCATTGGGACAAAATCCTGTCGGGAAGAAAGAATATCGAAGTGATAATCGCACACCGGAAGGGAGATACACACTTGATTACAAGAAACCGCATTCACAGTATCACCTGGCAGTTCATATATCATATCCTAACAGCGAAGATTTAAAACAGGCAAAAAAGAACAAGGTTGATCCAGGCGGACTAATATTTATACATGGCCAGCCAAATGAAATCGGCAGAGAGAATGATGATAGCGATGATGGCAACATAAACTTCAATAAGTTCATTCAGCCGTCAAACTGGACCAACGGATGTATCGCACTAATCAACAGTGACATGCATGAATTCTATAATATTGTTCAGGAAGGAACTCCAATCATTATCCTTCCATAATCAGTCAACTGTAATTAAAAATGGCTTGTCAGTTTCATCTGACAAGCCACTTTTTCTCAGCTCTTTTAAGGCTTTAAAATTTCATTCAAGTATCTTAAGATTGCATTTCCTTTTATTAGCTGATGTTGATTCGCCATCATCTGGCTCTTCTGAACTTTCGCCTGCTTCAACATCCGCAGTTTCATCAGAAATACTGATATCAGCTTCTTCAATTTCCGTATGATTATCAATCCATTCTTCATAATACTGTTCATGCGGAAAATCCGTACCGAATTTCAACTGTTGACTGTATATAGACAGTATTGCAGCAAACGGAATCTCTAGTTCACGAACAATTCCACTAAATCTAGCCTTAAAGAAAATAGAATCTTCCCTAACTTCAAAATTTTTCACAGCCGTCGGGGAAATATTAAAAACGACCGTTCCGTCAGTCTGGGTAAAACCGCTACATTCCTTAGGAATTCTGACCAGCGGAATGCCGGCATTAACCTGAATAAAAATCTTTGTAGGATTGTTATCCACCATCCACTGATAATAGCAATTAAACAAATATGGTCTTAATGGTTTAGTATAGGTAGCCATTATTCAACCCGATCCTCAAGTGCAATATTTCTCTGATTAATCTCATCATTAGTTAACGATTCTCTGAAGGAAGTACGATCAAAAATCAAAGTCTGATAACGTTTCCATGCTTTTGCTGAATTTCCTTCCAGCACAACACCCAACTCAGGAAGACGCCATAAAATTGGTGCCACATAACAATCAAACAAAGAGAATTCTTCATTCAAAAAGTATGTGGACGAAGATACCGCCTCTGTATTCGATAACAAAGTATCGGCTAATTCTTTCTTTAGTTTTTCATCATTAGGATTGTTTATGATTGCTTCAACCAAAGAATACCAATCTTTCACAATTCTATAAAGAAAAAGCCGAGTATGAGCACGCTGTACAGGAAATACATCCATCAACGGAGGGTGAGGGAATCTTTCATCCAAATATTCCAGAATGATGGCAGAATTGTATAACACAAGATCCCGATCCACCAATGTCGGTAGAAGTCCATAGGGATTATAATCGAGTAATTCTAAACATTCCTTATTTGGCTCCACTTCCACAAGATCATACTGAACCCCTTTCTCAGCCAATACAATTCTTACCTGATGGCTATATATATTATTTGAATGCGAAAATAGGGTCATAGTTGATCTACGGCTAGCTGCATTACTCATTATGCTCCTCAAATAAAAATTAAAAACAACGCTTACATAACTCTCTGCATAAAGTATCACGTTTAAAATTATAGATGTGTATCTATAGTCACATAATGAAAATCAGGCAATAAATAAAAATAAAAAAACTCAGACACTCATTTACCCGATTATAATCAGACACAAAAAAACCCAGTCCGAGACTGGGTTATCGAAATAAAATATAAATAAAAAATTAACGCTTTGAGTACTGTGGACGTTTACGAGCTTTGTGTAAACCAACTTTCTTACGTTCAACACAGCGGGAATCACGTGTTACGAAACCTGCTTTACGTAATTCAGGCTTTAAGCTCTCATCGTACTGTAATAAAGCACGAGTGATACCTAAGCGGATTGCACCAGCCTGACCTGAAATACCACCGCCAACAACAGTGATATAGAAATCAAACTTCTCAGTCATATTTAATAATTCAAGTGGCTGACGAACAATCATGCTTGAAGTTTCACGACCAAAATATGCATCAAGTTCTTTGTTGTTTACAACAATTTTACCAGTACCTTCTTTAGCGAAGACACGAGCGGTAGAACTTTTACGACGACCAGTACCATAGTATTGTGTTATTGCCATTTCAATGTCTCCTAAATTAAATGTCTAATACTTTTGGTTGTTGAGCAGCGTGATCATGAGTTGCACCTGCATAAACTTTTAATTTTCTGAACATTGCACGACCTAATGGTCCCTTTGGCAACATACCGTGTACAGCAGACTCAATAACTTTCTCTGGCTTGGAAGCAATTAATTCTTTAAATGATAAAGATTTAATTCCACCAGGGAAACCCGAATGAGAATGATACATCTTATCGTTTGTCTTATTACCAGTAACTACAACTTTAGCAGCGTTGATAACAATAACATAATCACCAGTATCCATAAATGGAGTGTATTCTGGTTTATGTTTGCCACGTAAACGAGTAGCAATCTCTGTTGCCAAACGACCTAAAGTCTTACCTTCAGCATCTACTACATACCAATCACGTTTGATTGTATCTGGTTTTGCTATATAACTTTTCATTATGTTTTTATACCCAATATAATTAACAAAATAGAAAGAGTATTCTTTCATCCAATAGTCTTGCAAATCCCATCGAATTCGCTCGACAAGTTGCCCTAACCAGCAACTAAAAAGTGGGTATGTGAATTATACCCACAAATCAAACTAAAATCACTTGTTTTTCAAACTTTTTTAATGCAGTAAATCTTCCGCTACGGTAACTTTCAATTTCTTTTCCACTCCATCCCTGAGCACTGTTATTTCAATGACAGAACCAGGTTTTGTTTCAGCAATAATATCCATGGCGGTCTGTGCATTAATAACTGCCTGTTCTTCAATTTTTATCACAATATCACCGCTTTGAAGACCACCCTTTGCCGCAGGCCCCTCCGGATCGATCCCCTGTATTATCAACCCTTTTTTACCTCCTAAATTCATAAGATTGGCTGTAACAGGATCGATATCTATAGTTTTAATACCGAGATAACCTCTGACCACCCGTCCATTTTTTATTAAATCATACATAATTCTTTTAGCGAGCTTATAAGGAACTGCAAAAGCAATGTTATTACCGGATGAAGAATCATTTCCCGACTGATAGGTTCCTGAATTAATTCCTACTAACTCTCCAAGTGTATTGATCAGAGCTCCACCTGAATTTCCGAATCCAACGTAGGCGTCGGTCTGAAGTAAATCTTGTCTTCCGTTAGAATTTGGACCCATGGTACCGAGACCTGATCTTCCTTTGGCACTTATTATGCCTTGTGTGACCGTCTGCCCCACATTAAACGGATTTCCAATAGCCAGCACGACATCACCAACGTTAGATACTCTTTTATCATTTTGCGGGATTACTTTCAGATTGTCGGCAGTAATTTTCAACACCGCCATATCTGTAAGTTTATCCACCCCGATAAGTTCTGCATCTAGGATCCTTCCATCCTGCAATGCTACAATTATCTGCTGGGAATCAGCGACAACATGGTAATTTGTAAGGATATAACCCTTTCTGTGCATAATCACACCAGATCCGAGAGAATTCGGTTCAAGAGTTACCTTTCCTGTTTCTGAATTTTCTTTAAGACTTTTAGTATATACATTAACAACTGAAGGAGCTGCTTTAACAACAGCGTCATGATAAGAAGCTGGGGCCAGCAACCTGTTAAAAATGTATGGTAATGAAAATGTATTGTTAGTTATCGAAGGGAACACACAAATAAGAATAAAAAAGAGAACAATACCGATTAAGACCGGAGTAAATATATACTTGAACAGTTTCATAAAAAATCCCCGCAGATATCTCTACAGGGATCATTTTAATATATTAAATAATTTTAAAAAAACAATTATCTTAAAATTATATATAAACTCATATTGCCACGAATAATCTTAATTGCCTGAGCACCCTTAGATTCTGAAAGTATTTTGTTCAAATCAGATACATTTTCTACAGTCTGACGATTAACACCGACGATAATATCACCTTTTTCAATTCCCAATCTTGCTATTTTGGATTTAGGATTTATGTCAACAACTTCAACACCCTTAACACTTCCGGTTGAATCAGCAAGTTTAGCTCCTTCAAACATAGAGTTGATTTCTTTATTATCGGTCACAACTTTCTGAGGTTCAGATTCTTTAAGTTTTACTTCTACCTGCTGTTCCTCTCCATTGCGAATAATACCCAATTTTACTGTTTTACCAGCACCCAAAGTTGCAATCTTTGCTCTTAATTCATTGAAAGACTTAATTTCCTTACCATCGAGAGAAACAATGATATCACCTGCCTTGAGACCTGCTTTTTCAGCGGCTGAATCTTTCATAACCTGACTTATGAACGCACCGTGGTTATATTTAGATCCGAATTTTTCTGCTAGATCATGAGTAAGTTCTCCGCCCATGATTCCCAAAAATCCTCGACGAACTTCACCATACTTGATAATCTGTTCAGTTAAACTTTTAATCATGTTGGAAGGAATGGCAAAACCTATACCAACGTTTCCACCACTTGGAGCGATAATAGCAGTATTGATACCAATAAGATTACCTCGTAAATCGACCAATGAACCACCGCTGTTTCCCTGGTTTATTGCTGCATCAGTCTGAATGTAATTTTCAAATTGATCCGTATTTCCATCTACGGAACGACCCAGAGCAGAAATAATACCATAGGTTACAGTCTGACCTAGGCCAAAAGGATTACCTATTGCAATTGCAAAATCACCAACCTTGAGCAAATCAGAATCGGCAAATTTTACTGCTACAAGATCTTTGGCTTCAATTTGAAGTAAGGCAAAATCAGACTGAGGATCTGCACCAACCTTCTTAGCGTCAAACTCACGTCCATCCTTGGTTATAACTTTGATTTTTTTTGAATCCTTAACCACATGGTTATTTGTAACAATATACCCCTTCTCGGCATCTATAATTACACCAGAACCTAAAGCTCTGAACTGTTTCTCAGCTTTAGGAGAATTACCTCTATTATCAAATGGATTAAAACCAAAAGGATCACCGCCGAAGAAAAAATCAAAATTATTAGGAAAATTATTTTCTACAACAGTACTGCCCTCCACATTGATTGTAACTACCGAGGGAGTAACCTTGTCGATAATAGGAGCAAGAGAAGGCACGTTTCCTTGAGTGTTTGCGTACAAAGAATTCAGCAAAGACTCACCATCAGAAGCATAAGTATAGTTAGCAAGCAGAGCACCACAAATAGTAGCCAATGAAAACATTAAATGTAATTTTTTCATTTATAAATATCCTTACTTTTTTATATAAAAATCAATTTTGAATAATTCAAAATCTATTCTTAAGACAATCAAAACTTTGAAAAGTTCATAGTTACAATCAATCGAAAAGAACAAAGATGCAAATTTATACGTTAACTGATCAACAATGAGCAATTATGACGAAAATATAATCAAAACTGTTCAAAATCCAACTTATCAGATTTGAATATATAAAACAAAACATCTCATACAGGAGAAACTATGGTTAGAGTAAATTGAGATATTAAAAAGGGCAAAAACAAAAATCAAGTACGATAACTAGTCCGGTTCAAATTTGTTGTTTGAAATGCCAATCTACTACTCAAGTAGACAAATAGAATAGACAAGAATCAGCAACATACCGGACTAAGAAATGTCAAAGAAAGAAACGAAACTAGTAGTCCTTTGGCTGCTGAGCTGTATGTTCCTTTAAATTATCCATTTCACGGTTTGAAAGGAGCTCAAACGAATTATTGGTATGCCCATTTGATTTATTGGAATCACTCAGCGCAGTACTGATATCATCAACCGTTTCACCAAATTGTTTAAACAATTTTTGGTATGAATCATCTAATTGCTTAAAAAGCACAACATTTTCAGATAAATGATGTTTTAATTTTGCTTTGATTGATTCGAGTTCTTCACGAGTCTGGTAAAGTTCTTTTGCAGCATTGGATTTAGAAGTTAATATATACTTACCTATGACTATACCCACTATCAAGGAAACAACGGACACCAAAACATAATATGTCATATAAAATCCCCATATCAAATTGTTTAATTATCATAAAAACAATGTAATTCATTTAATATTATAAATTTATCAGAATCATTACAAAACTCACATCTATTGTAACGGAATAAAAAGAAACAGATCAAGGACGAAAAAAGAAAACCAAAATACAGATCAAAAGGAAAGGTAACAAAAAAGATGAGTGGTGGCGGAACAGAAGGGGCTCGAACCCTCGACCTCCTGCGTGACAGGCAGGCGTTCTAACCAAGCTGAACTACTGCTCCACACTCAC
>FLNY01004443.1_pt1 | contig 12231 bp, 7 predicted proteins | sample 1140381 | NCBI WGS metagenome assembly FLNY01 (sample SAMEA3878172, study PRJEB12797) | bioreactor metagenome | biome: Moose rumen | place: Sweden | collected 2011-10
CAGGCTTTTGTAATTCTTCTATTCGCTTTTTCGTTCACTTCCCTGAGTGCTAAAGAGTATTTTCCCGGACGGGACTCAACTTCCACTGTTGTGCCTTTAACTCCGGCTCCAACTCCTGAAATCAATCCTAACGGAGACGGAATGCGCTCACCAGCCAGACCCGTTTATGCATCTCTGGACGGACACACTGTGTCTTTCAATACATCTTTCGCAGGCTGTGAGGTTATCCTTATAGAAAATGATGGATTCGAAGTCTTCACCGATTATGTTGATTCCGATGGATTCGTCATCATCCCCGATGAAATCATAGGAATTTTCGAACTGCAGCTTATCGTGGGAGACTTTATCTATGCTGGTGAGATACTGCTAAATTAGTTTTTGTATAGAGTGAAAGGGCTATGAGAGAACAATCAGTCTTCATAAAGATGTGCGGTCTGTCTGTGTTGTCTGCTTTCATACTGATTTTCTATTCATGTATGAATGACAGTACACAGGCTGACTATGACATTGATTTCAATCCCGACTCATCTTACTCCTTCCCGTTATTGCAATGGGAGGTGTGCGGTCCGTTGTCTGAAAAGAATGACTGCAAGGTGGTGGACTCTCTCCTGCAAAAACGTATCGAATTCCCTTCCATTCACAGATCCACAGCTTCTTTTCTCAACAACATCTATATACCGCGCTTTAACCAGGCAGACCTGAAGGAATTATACAACATCAACCCGGAGGACTCTGTCCGACATCATACGAATGAGTTCTCACTGATGAGGTGTACGCTGAATTCCAGCTGTCAGACAGAGCTTTTTCTTGAACTGCGTCATCTCATGCCGATGACTGTCTTTCTCAACGGCGACAGTCTGAGTTCAGTCGGTGTAGAAGATCCCGACATATATCCCCTGCAACTGAGAGAAGGACATAACGAACTGCTGGTCAAAGCCAGTATGGATGCGGACGCGCTCTGGTGGGAGGCGTTTGTCTGCGACAGCACCAGCATGGCCAGCCGCTATGTGGCGCGTCACAGCGGCAAAATCATCTATCCGCTCATCAGCCGTCATTCCAAACGGATTCTGCTGACCGACCCGCATGCAAATGTCAGCAACATGCCAGTATCTCTCCGTTTTACCGATGTGCGGGGAGAAGAGGTCGCCAGCGTAAAGCTGCAAAATGATTCTTTACGATATATAATTCCAGAGTTGGAGCCGGAGCAGTCCTATCTGTGTGAGCTGCGGATAGGAGACGCCGTCGCCCGGCAGCCTGTCTGCTGCAGCAATGCGGACGATTCCTACGCGCGACTGGTCAGGGAGAGGAGCCGAATGGACGAAGGCGACTTCCACTCCACGGAAATCGACCAGCTTCTCTACCGTTTCCGGTTCCTGCTCTCACACCCATCCCGGACGGATGACTGGTGGTGGCAGTTTAAAATTGGACAGTTAGTATATGAATCCGACCGTCACTTCCCTCATGTGAATGACGGAGACGGTCATCAATCCTCTGATCCGAACATCAGGTTCGTGACCTACCGCTCCGGACTCGACGGAGGCATCCAGAGGTATCTTCTCGCCACCCCCAACCCGCCACTTGGCGGCAGCCGTTCCCTGCCGCTGGTGGTGGTCATCCGTCCGGATATTGAAATCCACCGTCATTTCCTCACCTGTCCGCAGATTGCCCGACAATGGGCAGTCAACTACCTGCAGGAACTCTCCTGCCGCTACGGCTATGCGGTGATGATGCTTGAGATGCGCACCTACCTGAACGAGGAGCTGACCCCGATGGCGGAGGCGGAGCTCATGCTGGCGATCGAGGATGTGGGAAAGGATCTGCAAATCGACCCGGACCGGATATATCTCCACGCCAACTGCAGCGGCGCTTTCCGCACCCTGCAGCTTGCAGAGAGAAACCCTGGTATGTTCGCTGCCTTGGGACTCTATGCCCCGCTGTATGAACGAACCGAAATCAACGGAATGAAGGTGAACTATCCGCCAAGCGCACACCTTGAGAACCTCCGCGACATTCCGGTGATGATTCATTATGACCCGCTTGACGGCCACAGTCCTTCTTATCTCTTCAAAGACCTCATCAGGGACTGCAGGAAGGAGAAGATTCCGCTGACCCTCTCAGTGAAGCGTAACTCCGGCGAACTCTACAATGTGGCTCTTGCCGGTGAGGAGGCATTTGAGTTTTTCAGGGATAAAAGGAGGAAGAGTCCCGCAAAGGGAAACGTGACAGAAACTGATAACAAAGAGAAAGCTACCATCGCGGATTTCTATGCCAGGCCGTTTGTCTATGTCTATGACTCATCCAATAAGTCTGAGGCTTACAAGGCGGCAGTTGACTCCATAAGAGAGGAATATGATGACTACTTCTTCTCAACTCTTCCTTTGAGAGCGGACACGTCACTTACCACGAATGACCTGAAGAAAAAGAACCTGTTTTTATTGGAGATTCGTTTAAGGAGAAGAATATCAGTCAGCTGATGAAAAAACTCCATGTCGATGAAATCATGAAGAAAGCTGGTGGAAAGACTAAAATCATGTATCTCTTCGATAACCCGTTGTCAAAGGGGCATCACGTCATTGTCTATCATCTTGGAGAAGAAGGCCAATACAGTCATTCCATTCTCCGCTCCTGGCAGATATTTGTCCGTCAAGTAAATTCAAAATAAAAAACAACAAATCATTAAAACTAAAAAACGATGAAAAAACTAAATTTATTTATTATCTTTCCCATGGCAATCTTAGCTGGATGTACAACATTGTGTGTGTTAGGCTGCTCCGAGGACGAGTATGATGACTTTGAGGACGATGAGGTATATACATTGTCGAAACCGAAGAAAACAAGGGAAGTTGAAACATGCTATTCCATCTGGGGAGACCCTCAGGATGGACATGTGCTTAAACAAAATGAAAAAACATTTACGGATGTCTATTATGACGTATTGCCAACAGGAACAGATGTTCTATATAATTATACAGTAAATTATACTGGTAAGATTATTGGATATGTTGACTCAACTACTAATATAACTCATTATAGTGGAGGTATTTTGTCTTGGCCGGATGTGGACGATGATAAATTTTCTGTACAAATAACAGGAATGACATCGAATTCCATCAGTTTTAAAACTGCCTTTTATGGTCAGTGCGGTGCATACTATGAATCCGGACATTGTCTTTTTCTCTAAAAATATTTATTTGTCGCACATGAAAAGCTCCCTTTCCTTTTTCCTTATATTCCTAATGGTCTTATTGCGTTCCTATGCCCAAAACGCCAATGGACATACGGATGAGGATATCCTTGGCTACATCTCAAATGTGATGAATTTCCATTCCGTCAATCCTCAGGAGAAGGTATATCTGCATTTCGATAACACAGGCTACTTCAAGGGGGAGCGGATATGGTACAAGGCATACGTTGTGAGGAACAATGTCGAGAGGAAATCACTGTCGGACTATGTACCTACCGACAAGAGCAGTATCCTCTATGTGGAGCTGCTGAATTCCTATGGAGAGACCGTGGTGCGTCAGAAACTGAAAATCGAGAATGGCATGGCATACGGTGACATCAGCCTCGACAGCATTCTCTCCTCGGGATTCTATGAGGTGCGCGCCTACACCCGCTATATGATGAACTTCGGAGCTGACGCCGCTTTCTCAAGGATCTTCCCAGTCTTCAAAAAGCCGGAGAAGAACGGGGACTATTCTCATCCGGAACTGAACCAGCTCAGCTGGAGAAAACGGTTGCCGAACCGCAACGGGGAGCCTGACGAACCGGATAGGGCACATGTGAGGTTCTTCCCGGAGGGCGGAAGCCGCATCAGGGGACTACCCTGCAGGATGGCATATATTATTTCGGACGGTGAGGGGGAAATCAAACGGGATGTGGTGGGGACCGGCGGAGGTCCTGATGAAGCTCCTTTTGTCTTCCTCGACCGTAAGGGGCGGGAACGGACCGCATCCTACCCGGAAGCCTTGGAGGAAGGTTGCGCCATGCGGGTGGATGCTATGGAAGGTGATCTGTTGACCATGCAGTTGCAGTTCAGCGGCGGAATGTCCGGCAGCACTGTGGCATGGATGCTCTCGCATGAGGGTACCATACTCACCTGTGACACGCTGAGTGCCGAGGGCACTTTCACTAAGTCCTTTGAACGGGGCAGCCTGCCGGCAGGAGTGAGCCAGATTACCGTCATCAACGACAAGGGGCATATCATAGCAGAGCGCCTGTTCTTCATACCTCCTATGGATGACGGGAGCGACAGCCTGCGCATTACTTCGGAAAAACATGAGATATCTCCATGCGGTAAGGTGAGGCTGCACATGAGGGGTCTGCCCCAAGCCTCCTACTCGTTCTCCGCCATGCATGCGAACACACTGGTTAATGGAGACCACGGGAGTATGGCTGCCTATCTGTTACTTGGATCCGACGTGAGGGGGTATATTGCAAATCCTGATTATTATCTGGAGGCGGATGATCAGGAACATCGCCGTGCGGCTGATTTGCTGATGCTCACCCAAGGGTGGCGTCGCTACGACATTGAATTTATGGACGGGGCGTTCGCAAGAGAGAAGCTGGAGCCGGTAGAGGACAAAAACAATCTGTACGGACGCGTGACGGACAAGAGCAGGGAGCGGAAGCCGATGGAAGGGATGGAGGTGAAGGCGTTTCTTTATAACCGAAGCGGCCAGTCACTGAGCGGGAGTGCGACGACAGACCGTCTCGGCAACTACATATTCTCGCTTCCGGACCTGAGCGGGGACTGGAGCCTGCAGCTGAATGCGACGTTGAAAGGCAGGCTGAAACCCTGCAACATAACTATAGACCGCAGGTTTGCTCCTTCCGCAAGAACGCTCACACAGGAAGAGACGAGGCTGATACCTATACCAAAAGCAAACCTCACTTTCCGTGTCAACAGGGAGGACACCACAATTCTCAGGGCAAACGGCACATATCTGCTGCCGCAAGTTAAAATCAAAGGGAAATCTTATCTGACAGATGATACCAATTTCAGATGGTATAATGAGGCGACAGCCGCTCATTATTCGACAATATACTATGATTGCGACGCTGTAAGTGATGAGTTATACGATAAAGGCGAGGATATTCCCGAGTTCTATGAGTGGCTTTCAAAGAGAAATTCTTTCTTCAAGAATGACCAGCCCCAGTTGTCATGGTTTATGAATTATCTGGGGAGTTTGTTCGATAAATACGAGGCGGGTAAGGCTGATGCGAATAATAACCTGGACATCAACAAAAATGTCTCACTGAATGACGAGGGAATTTATGAATATGATTTTCTCACAACAAACACCAGTCGCAGCATTAATGTCTATACAGATGGTTACACTTATAAAAATCATCCGGTTATCTGGATCCAGAACAATCGTTACGCAGGCGCCACAGGTGTGGGCAGTCTTTTCTTAGACAAGAACAGTATGTCCAGAATCCCAGATACAGAGAGGGGCATCCCGCGGTTGAAAACATATCTACTGGATGCCGGTTACAAGGAGATAGAGTTTGATAACCTCATTATCCATCATTCCACCAATGAGTCACTTCCGACCATGCTGAGTGATGTGAAAAGTGTGTACATAGGAGAGAACCCGAAAGCCTCTGAAAATATAGTCAGCTGCAATGAGTTGGTATATAAAAACGCTGTAAATATCTTTCTCTTCACGCATCCTTCTTTCAGCACAGAACGCAACAAGGGCATCCGCCGCACCCACTATCAGGGTTACAACATCCCGACCAAGTTCGAGATGGAGGACTACAGCGTGGTTCCGCCGGTGAATGACGACTTCCGCCGCACGCTCTACTGGAATCCCGATGTCAGGACCGACAAGAACGGCAACGCCACCATCGAGTTCTGGAACAACTCCACATGCCGTGACATGTACATCAGCATAGAGGGAATGACAGAGGACGGAAAATTTATTGGGAATTAGTTGAAAGGATGATTTTTTGTGTAAATCCGGTTATGATATAACCACTATGGAATATGTCCGAAAGAAAGAATGGATGATGACGGCGTTGCTGTGGATATTACTGTCGTGTGCATCCTTTCCTCCTGTATGGCACTACTGGAATCCGTATATCTCACCAAAATGGTATGCCGCCGGCATGGGAATACTGATTCTGGCTTGTTATGTCTTACTGGGACTGGCGGATACGAGTTGGAGTTTACTTCAACGCTCTTGGAACAGAGCCGCATTACTCACCCTCTCATGGTTGCTGGCCGCGGTATTTGTCCAACTGCAGAATGATGGATACAGCGGCGCTGTTCCCTTCTGGCCCTACGACAATCCTTCGGGATTGGCACTTGCGATTTGTCTGCTGTTTATTCCTGCGGTAAGAGTTTTGGCACAGCGGAAAATATGGCTCGTGCTGTTGTCTGTCCTTATTTTTACGGCTGTCTTTCTGACACAGTCGCGCACCGGATTGATTGTGATGGCTCTCATAGGCGGGATATTCCTCTGGCAGATAATCAGATGGAGATGGATAAAATTACTTTCCATACTCTTTATCGTTTCATCTTTGACACTATATGTAACCACTCACAAACAACCGTCCTCCAACGGCCGGTATTTCATCATCAAGACAACCATGGGACTCATCATGGAGAAACCACTGACAGGACATGGGTGGCATGGTTTTCAGAGAGAGTACATGGCACGTCAGGGGCAGTATTTAAAGGAGCATCCCGACAGCCCATACGCCATGCTGGCCGACGAGGTGCGGCACCCGCTGAACGAATACCTGCTGGCTTGGACAGACTGGGGAGTGGTTGGATTGCTGGCATTAACAGCACTGACACTCACTCCTTTTGTCTGCTTCCTGCAGAAAAATCGTATTGTGTATGCGATGGAGCAACTGCCGCTAATAGTGTTCTGCTGTCTTTCCTACCCGCTGCTCTATCCCCTTTCGTGGGTCATGCTCGCCTTTGCCTATATCCGGATGACGGGAAAAGACAAGAGACACGCAAAAGTGGCGTTTTACATCGCTTCCTTTCTGCTGATGATTTTTCCCATAAGGCTGGTGATGATGGAAAAGGGCGTGATTGAAAATGCTGACATCTTGTACAACAAGGCATCAAAGTCCTACAGAAAAGGGCAGTTTGAGAAGGCGAGGGAGTATGCCGGACACTGCGCTGAATCAATGAGTGGGTATGACTTGGAACTGTTGAGTGGTGACATCTGCCGGCATCTGGGAAGTTGTGATGATGGTGTCAGTCATTATAAGACGGCAGCCAGTATGTGCCCGTGCCGTTTTGCCCCGCTGGAGAGCCTATTCTGCGTATATCAGGAGAGTGGTGACAGTGTTCAAGCCATAGCGGTATCGGAACAGATAGTCCTCAAGCCTGTCAAGGTGGATAATGTCCATTCAACGAGAATAAAAAAGAATGCGAGGGATTACTTGAAAGAACATAGACAAAAGAATAATTAACAATTTAAACAAAAAGAACGATGAAAAAGATGAAACTTTTCTGTATCTTTGCCAGTGCAATCTTGGCAGGATGCGCCACATTGTGTGTGTTAAGCTGTTCCGAGGACGAGTTTGATGACTTTGAGGACGATGAGGTATATACACTGTCGAGACCAAAGAAGACAAATACTTTTGAATATGCAGAAGGAAAAGGAGATGATGCATTCGGTGATGTTGTTAATGGTGAATTGTTGTGGCATAAGACAGAAAATACCACACTCAATTTTAATGTCTTTTATTACGAATTTTCTGACGGCTATTATCATGGTCCATTTTATGAGACTTATGATTTCCCACTAGAATTTACAGCAGACGTTGTATATACTATAGGAAACGATAATGAATTATTATATGGCGCACTTTTAGAATGGAGGCCTGGTTATTCAAATCTTGATATTCAAATTACCAATGTTTCGGAAAATACGCTAAACTACAGAGCTAAATTTACAAATCCACACTATGACCCATCCGTTTCCTATAACCCTCAACAATATTATTATCAAAATGGATCCATAAATCGTTATCAAAATACCAATGAAAACAAAGGCATTAATAATCATTATATTCTGTAGTTTTCATCTGTCGACTTTCTGTCAGTATTATGATTCCTTCTCCGGGATTATTGCCCACATGAACCATATCGGCATCTTCCAGCAAGCATACCCGCAGGAGAAAGTCTATCTGCATTTCGACAACACGGGATACTTCAAGGGTGAGACCATGTTCTTCAAGGCCTACGTGGTATGCGCCGACAACGGCTGTCCCACCGACATCAGCCGTGTGCTCTACGTGGAGATGCTCAACCCGAGCGGCGACATCGTGGAGCGCAGGACACTGAGACTGGAGAACGGGCAGGGACACGGCGACATCCAGCTCGACAGCATCACGGGAACAGGATTCTATGAGGTCAGGGCCTACACCCGCTATATGCTCAACTTCGGGGCGGACGCAGCCTTCTCCAGGGTGTTCCCCATCTTCAAGAAACCCGCACGCAAAGGAGACTACTCCAACCCGAGGATTGACCAGCTCGCCTACCGTAAACGGCTGCCGGAGCGTGACTTCACAGCTGACACGCTTGCCGCGCTCTCACCTGAGGATCAGAGACGCCGCCGCGGTGGCGGCTACACCGTCAGTGTCTATCCCGAGGGCGGCTGGATGGTGGCGGGACTGCCCTGCCGCGTGGCGCTCACCGTCACGGATGAGGAGCACCGGCCGGCACCGCTCGTGGGTGAGGTGACAGATGAGGGAGGTAACACCCTCGCTGTGGTCAGCACAGACAGCCTGGGACGGGGACTCTTCTGGCTTGTTCCCTCCTCTAGGCGAATGACGCTTACGCTCACCACCGCGAAACGCCGTCGTCTGACTTTCGACATGCCGGAGGCGCTCAGCGAGGGGGTATCCTTGATCGTGGACGCCGTGGAGGAGCCTGATGCGGTGGTGGTCTCCTTCCGCACTACGGACAACATGGCCGGAGAGCTGCTGGGCTATACCGTCATGAACGGCGGACATGTGCTCGTGGCTGACACCGTCAGCGCAGAGAGCGCCTTCGAGATCGCCTTTCCAAGGGACAGCCTCAGGGCGGGGGTGAACCAGCTCACACTCTTCAACGCCGGGGGGCGTATCCTCGCTGAGCGGCTCTTCTTCATCTGCCCGAAAGCGGGTGACACGGGAAAAGTGGAGATAGAGAACCGTACTGAGACACTCTCCCGCTGCGGCAAGGTGTCGCTCACACTGCACGCCGAACCGGATGCCAGCCTTTCCTTCTCCGCTGTTGACGCGGGGACGATGGTCAACGGCACCTACGGCAATATCGCCTCCTGTATGCTGCTCTCCTCCGACGTGAGGGGATATATCCCTCATCCCGAGTATTACATAGAGTCGGACGACCGGGCGCACCGTCTGGCGGCGGACACGCTGATGCTGGTCAACGGGTGGAGGCGTTATGACTGGAGGGTGATGGCGGACGTGGAGCCATGGAGGGGACATATCCAGCAGGTGGAGGACAGGCTGTATGTGTTCGGCAGTCTCGGCCGCGTGACAAACAAGTGGCGCAAGAGCAACCCCGTGGCAGGTGTGGATCTCACCGCCTATCTGTATAATCAGAATGGCGACCATCTGAGGGGCGACGCGGTGACCGACTCGCTGGGACGCTATGCCTTCGAGCTGCCCGACATAGAGGGTGAGTGGAACATGCAGATTGCCACGAAGATTGACGACAAAAGAAAAAGTTACTCGGTGGCGATTGACCGCCAGTTCGCTCCGGAAGGTCGGTATATCAGCGGGATGGAGACCCGTATGCTGCCGCACATGCAGCCGAACCTGAGGATACAGGCAGACGGGACACTGGAGGAGGATGAGGACATGAGGGAGATGCGTCAGGTGGGCGACAAGCAGTACGCGCTTCCCACGGCGAGGATCAGGAAGCGCAAGAGCTACTGGCTGGACTACGACGGGGGATGGTACAACGAGCATAACGGGCAGCTCCACGCTGATCTCTACTACGACTGCGACCGGGCAAGCGACGCCATCGCAGACAGGGGTGAGGTGCAGCCCACGCTGTATGAGTGGCTGGCAAGTCAGAACAACCTGATTCATCTGAAACAGAATGAGCAGTTCACTTACGGACCGGAGGATGAGGAGACTGGTGAAAAGACTGAAGCACAATCAGGAGTAATCACCCAAATGCTTAACAAAACGGACTATGGCACGACCTATGACAACCGGCCTACAGTATGGATTTTAAATAACAAATATTGCGGTATTACAGGTGGTCTGTATATCCATACATTACCGTCTAACATTAAGGTTTTAAAGCCTAACATACAGTCCCCTCCGATGTTTCTTGATGAGGTTAAATCAGTTTATATTGTCAGCGATTTTCCATCACAAGCCGACAATTATTTGATGGGGATTGGAGGATGTAATCCTGCCATCATCTTTGTCTATACCCATCCCAGATACACCACGGAAAGCCAGAAAGGACTGCGCCGCACACACTTCCAGGGCTACAACGTCCCCACAAAGTTCGAGATGGAGGACTACAGCGTGGTTCCGCCTGTGAATGACGACTTCCGCCGCACGCTCTACTGGAACCCCGATGTCAGGACCGACAGGGACGGCAACGCCACCATCGAGTTCTGGAACAACTCCACATGCCGTGACATGTACATCAGCGTGGAGGGAATGAGCCCGGACGGTAAGTTTCTGAATAATTAAAACTATGGATGGTTTACTTGCAGACTTAGGAAGAAGTAATGACACTGGGGTATTAACATGGGGAATGTTGATAACATTCAGTATGCTGATGCGGTGCTGACTCGGATAGTGCAAGGATAGGAACCGACGCCGAAGCAATAGACGCTGAGTTCGAAGGTGGGCAGCGGACACCCCGTCCGCTAAGAAAATCATTTAACCAATTGTTTACGGAAAAACAATTGTTTTAAAAAAAAAAAACGATGAAAAAACTAAATTTATTTATTATCTTTGCCATGGCAATCTTAGCTGGATGTACAACACTGAGTGTGTTAGGCTGTTCCGAGGATGAGTTTGATGACTTTGAGGACGATGAGGTTTATACATTGTCAAAACCAAAGAAAACAAGAAGCGGTGAACCATCATATTTAAAATTTGAAGTTGATACTGATGTGGAATGTTTTCCTGCGGGTGGAGGAAGCATCCACGGAATTATAACGCATGTGACTGGCTATGCTTATATGGATAGAAATGGTACGACAAGATGGGGAACGGTTGTTTGTGATATGGATGATTACGTGATAGAATGTTGGCTGAGATGGACAAGCGGAACATCCTATATGGTTTATGTTTCTTTAAATTACAATGGATTCCATGCCGGCCAAACAGAAGTGGATATATTTGAGTAGTTTATGATAAAACATACTATATATATTTTTTTCCCTCTATTTCAATTATCAGCTATTTTATTTGGACAAAATGGGGGAAGTGAGAACTTACTCTCCTTCATGAAGACCTCCATGCGCTTCATGTCTTTCTATCCTCATGAGAAAGCTTATCTCCACCTCGACAACACCGGTTACTTCAAGGGTGAGCGGATTTATTTCAAGGCTTATGTGGTGAGGTGTGACACGGAACAGCGGACGGATCTCAGCCGCGTGCTCTATGTGGAGTTGCTCACCCCCTCGGGTGATGTGGTTGAGCGGAGCAGGGTGGCGCTGGAGAACGGTGAGGGACATGGCGACATCAGCCTGGTGCGTATCCTGCTGACTGGCTTTTATGAGATACGCGCCTATACCCGCTATATGACCAATTGGGGAACCCATGCCTGCTTCTCCAGAGTCATCCCGATATTCAAGGCGCCGTCAAAACCTGGTGATTACAGCAGCCCAACCATCGACCGGCTCTCCTACCGCAAACGGTTCAACGACGAACGGTTATCTGCCTCGGAAGAGGAACGTCTGAACATCCATCTGCCTGACAGCACATCTGAGCTGAGTTCCAATAAGAAGTCTGATGCGGATGAAAGAGTGCGGTTCTTCCCTGAGGGAGGTGACCTTGTGGGAGGATTGCCTGCAAGAGTGGCCTTTACGGTCAGAGATTCGGAGGGACAGCCTCTTGTCACGAAAGGAAGGCTGACAGACAGGGACGGAAACACTCTGGACACTTTCACCACCGACAGCGAAGGACGTGCCTCTGTGCATATTTCCTCATGCGGCGGCAAGGAAATCCTTCTCGTGGACGACGGCAAGGGGCATGAGAGACGTTACCGCCTTCCGGAGG
>FLNY01002121.1_pt1 | contig 12225 bp, 14 predicted proteins | sample 1140381 | NCBI WGS metagenome assembly FLNY01 (sample SAMEA3878172, study PRJEB12797) | bioreactor metagenome | biome: Moose rumen | place: Sweden | collected 2011-10
TTTTGCAAGAATGACTGAGTCGAGAATACAGCTTGCGATAGTCGTTGACGAGTACGGCGGAACTGCGGGGCTCGTAACTCTTGAGGACGTGCTTGAGGAGCTCGTCGGCGAGATTGAGGACGAGTACGACGAGGAGGAGCAGAGTATTAAGAAGGTTGACGATAATACGTATATCTTTGAGGGAATCTGCGATATCGAGGACGCGGGCGAAGCGCTCGGCATAACCTTCCCCGAGGGCGATTACGATACTCTCGCAGGCTTTGTTATAAGCCGTCTCGGCTTTGTACCGAGTGATATTGACGAGAATACTCAGCTCAAATTTGAAAATATAGTTTTCACTATCCTCAAGGTTGAGGACAGAAGAATAGAAAGAATAAAGGCAGTTAAGGATAACGATTAATGACAGAACAGGCAATTACGCTCGAGGGTGTTGAACAGGCTTCGTCCCTCTTCGGCTCCTTCGATGAAAATATTAGGATTGTAGAGCGCGAATTTTCCGTATCAATCGTATCACGCGGAGCGGATTTAAAGATTATGGGCGACGCTGAAAACGTTGATAAGGCTGTAAGAGCGGTAAAATCCCTCCTGCTTTATATCAGCAAGGGAGAGCCGCTTACCGAACAGAATATAAGGTACGTTATGTCCCTTGTAAACGAGGGCAACGAGGACAAGCTTTCATCAATGACTACGGATTCAATCTGTATCACCTCAAAGGGCAGACCCGTAAAGCCGAAAACCCTCGGACAGAGGAAGTATACCGAGGCGATTAAGGATAATACGATTACCTTCGGTATTGGTCCTGCAGGTACGGGTAAAACCTATCTTGCCGTCGCGATGGCGGTAACGGCTTTCAGAGCTAAGGAGGTAAACCGTATTATCCTTACCCGTCCCGCAGTTGAGGCGGGTGAAAAGCTCGGCTTCCTTCCCGGCGACTTACAGAGCAAGGTTGACCCATATCTCCGTCCGCTTTACGACGCGCTTTTCGATATGCTCGGAGCTGAAAATTTCCAGCGTTATCAGGAAAGGGGAGCAATCGAGGTTGCGCCGCTTGCGTATATGAGGGGAAGAACGCTCGACGACAGCTTTATAATTCTTGATGAGGCACAGAATACCACGCCAGAGCAGATGAAGATGTTTTTAACCCGTCTCGGCTTTCATTCAAAGATGGTCGTAACGGGCGATATTACCCAGATTGACCTTCCCGACGGTAAGCACTCGGGCTTGGTAACGGTAATGAATATATTAAAGAACGTAAACGATATTGAGATTATACGCTTTAACAGAAAGGATGTTGTACGCCACAGGCTTGTACAGGATATTATCGACGCGTATCAGAAATATGACGAGGAGAAAAATAAGCAATGAACCAAGTAAAAGTTATTATCTCCAATGACCAGAAGGCTGTAAAAATTCCAACGGGCATAAGGCTTCTTATACGCCGCTGCTGCCACGCAGTGCTCGAGGAGGAGGGCTTCAGCGATAACGCGGAGGTAAGCGTACGCTTTGTTGATAACGAGATTATTCACGAATTAAACCGTGATTTCAGAAATGTTGACAGGGAGACTGACGTTCTCTCCTTCCCGCTCGGCGAAAACGGAGTTTACGACACCAATCTTGATACGGGCGCAAAGCTGCTCGGGGATATCGTTATTTCCGTTCCGAAGGCTGTTGAGCAGGCTGAGCTTTATAACCACTCTCTGCAGAGGGAAATAGGCTTTTTAACCGTTCACAGTATGCTTCACCTTCTCGGCTACGACCACGAAAGGGGCGGTATCGAGGAGGTACATATGAGGGAAAAAGAGGAAACCGTGCTTACCAAAATCGGTCTTAAGCGCGATAATTCTTACTATATGGAAGAGGAATAATTAATGACAAAAACTGCTTTTATAGCGATTGTGGGCTGCCCGAACGTAGGGAAGTCGTCGATACTTAATAAAATGCTCGGACAGAAAATCGCGATAGTAAGCTCAAAGCCTCAGACCACGAGAACGAAGATTATGGGCGTTCTGACCGAGGGCGAAACTCAGCTTGTTTTTACCGACACCCCGGGTTACCACAAGCCCCATAACAAGCTCGGCGAAAAAATGTACAAGGCGGTCGGCGATTCCCTCGGCGGAATCGACGCCTGTCTTTTTGTAACTGAGGCAAAGGGCGAAATCAAAAAGGGCGAAAAGGAGCTTATCGAAAAGTTTAAAAAGCTCGGCGCGCCCGTAATACTTGCGATAAATAAAATTGATATGCTCTCCGACAAGGAGGAGCTTTTAAAACGAATTGTGGAGTTTAATAAGCTCTACGATTTTACGGCTACCGTTCCCGTGTGTGCCGCAACGGGCGAGCATATTGACGAGCTTATTGAGGAAATGGATAAGCTCGCCGTAGAGTCTCCTCACTTTTTCCCCGACGATACGCTGACCGACCAGCCCGAAAGGGTACTCGCTGCGGAGATAATAAGGGAAAAAATCCTTCGCCTTATGGACAAGGAGGTACCGCACGGAATAGCCGTATCCATTGAAAAAATGAGGGAGCGCGACGACGCGGACATACTCGATATTGAGGCGACTATTTACTGTGAGCGCGAGAGCCATAAGGGTATGGTAATCGGCAAAAAGGGCGCAATGCTTAAGAAAATCTCAACCTTTGCGCGCCAGGATTTAGAAAAATTCTTCGGTATAAAGGTCAACCTTCAAACCTGGGTTAAGGTCAAGGAGGACTGGCGCAACCGCGAGGGCTTAATTCATAATTTCGGATTGGATTAATTTAACACAAATGGTGAGTGCCCCATAGGATAAAATAACTATGGAGGCGATATTATGGATGAGCTTTGGCTTCAGTTTACCCAGACGGGCAGAGTCGACGACTATTTAAGATATAAAAACGTGACGAAAGATAACGCTAATGCAGACGAAAACGAAGGGCTTGATAATAAGGGAACAGACTATCGGGGAGAGTGACAGGCTTGTCACTCTTTTAAGCGAGGACTTAGGACTTGTCAAGGCGTTTGTAAGAAGGGCTAAAAGCATTAAGAGCCAGAACCTTTCCGCGACCTCGCTTTTTGCTTACGGAGAGTTTTCAATCTACCGCGGGCGCGACGCTTACGTTATTGATAACGCCGTTCCGATAGAGGTCTTTTTCGAGCTGAGGCAGGATATTGAGCGCCTTGCGCTTGCTCAGTATTTTGCCCAGCTTACATATTATCTCGGAAGCGAGGAGCAGCCCTCGCACGAAATGCTAAGAGTAATTTTAAACGCGCTTCATCTGCTCTGCAAGGGTAAAAGAAACGTGAAAATTATCAAAGCCGCGGTTGAGATGAGAATGCTCTGCCTCGGCGGCTATATGCCTAATATTCTCGCGTGCTACCGCTGCGGAGAATACGAGAGCGACCCTATGTTTTTTGATATTGAAGAGGGCTGTATCTATTGTAAAAACTGTTTCAGAAATAATGCTGTAACCGCGCCGCTCGGCGTAATTACGGCTATTCGGTTTATTTGCCTTTCAAATGATATTTCAAGGATTTTCTCCTTCTCCTTAAGCGAGGAAAATCTTGAAATTCTTTCCTCAATCTGTGAAAAATACCTTATTTCAAGGGTTGACGGGAAGCTTACCACGCTTGAATTTTATAAATCACTTTCCCTCGGAGAATAATGATGGATAAATACTACGAAACCTTAGAGCTTGATAAAATACTTGAAATGCTCAGGGAGGAAACCTCCTGCGAGGACGCCGCCGAGCTTGCGCTCGAGGTAAGACCGAGCACGGATTTTATTGAGGTGTGCAGTTTGCTGAAGCAGACTGAGGACGCCTTTTCTCTTCTCGCGCGCTTCGGCGCGCCGTCCTTCGGCGGTCTTAAAAATATCAATAATCCGCTCGCAAGGGCGAACGCGGGCGGCTCGCTTAATCAGAGGGAGCTGCTTAGAATAGGCTACACCTTAAGGGCGATAAGAGTCCTTAACGAGTGGCGCTCCCATTGCAGCGGCGTTTCAACCTCTCTTGACTATCTCTTTGACGCAATTACGATAAATAAATACTTAGAGGACAGGATTTTCTCCTGCATTATCAACGAGGACGAAATTGCCGACAAAGCCTCCGAGCTGCTTTCGGATATAAGGCGTAAGATAAGGGTAAAATCCTCTTCGGTAAGAGAGAAAATGGATTCAATGATTCATTCCGCTCATTACCAGAAATTCCTTCAGGAGCCTATTGTAACCCAGCGTAACGGACGTTTTGTCGTTCCTGTCAAGGCGGAGCACAGAGGAGACGTCCCGGGCCTCGTTCACGATACCTCGTCAAGCGGCGCGACGGTGTTCATTGAGCCTATCAGTGTGGTCGAGGCGAATAACGATATTAAAATGCTTGAGGGTCAGGAACGCGAGGAAATACAGCGTATTCTGTATGAGCTTTCCTCGGAGGCGGGAAGCTTTGCGGAGCCAATTAAGGCGAGCTACTATGCGGGCGTTCAGCTCAATTTGATTTTTGCGAAGGCTCACCTTGCGTATAAGATGAAGGCGACGATGCCTATCGTAAATACGGATGGAATTATTGAACTTAAAAAGGCGCGCCACCCGCTGATTGATAAGAGCAGGGTAGTGCCCGTCGATATTTCGCTCGGTGAGGATTTCGATACCCTCGTAATTACGGGTCCCAACACCGGCGGTAAAACCGTATCAATTAAAACTATCGGTCTGCTTACCTTAATGACTATGTGCGGGCTTCTAATTCCCGCCTCGGACAAGTCTAAAATTTCCGTATTTGATAAGGTGCTCGTTGATATAGGCGACGAGCAGAGCATAGATCAGAGTCTTTCCACCTTCTCGTCCCATATGACGAATATTATCAGCATTATCGAAAGGGCTGACGAAAGCTCGCTCGTGCTAATTGACGAGCTCGGCGCAGGCACAGACCCTATCGAGGGCGCCGCGCTTGCAGTGTCGATTATCGAAAAGCTGAGGAGCAAGGGCGCCAGGATTGCCGCTACTACTCACTATGCGGAGCTTAAGGCGTACGCGCTCGATACAAAGGGCGTAACCAACGGCTGCTGCGAATTTGACGTAGAAACTCTCAGCCCGACCTACCGCCTTTTAATCGGCGTGCCGGGACGTTCAAACGCCTTCGCAATCTCTCAGAGGCTCGGTATGGATGCCGACGTTATCGAAAACGCAAAGCGTATCGTGGGCAACGAAAACAGGGATTTTGAGTCCGTGCTTGAAAGGCTTGAACAGACCCGCCAGACGCTTGAAGCGGAGCAGAGGAAAGCCGAGGAGGCTACCGAACGCGCCAAAAAGATTGAGGCTAAGGCTAAGAGCGAACGCGACAGGATTGAGCAGCTTAAGAAGAACGAGCTTGAAAAGGCGAAGCAGCAGGCGCAGTCCCTGCTTGATAAAGCAAAAAGGCAGTCCTCCGAATTTCTGCTTGAGCTTGAAAAGCTTAAAAGGGAGCAGGAGGGCGCGAGCGCTACCGAAACCGCGCGTAAAACGAGGCGTATTATTAAAAACCAGCTCGGCGAAATGGACGACCTCGTTAATCCGCAGGAGCTTGCTCAGAATTGGGATTACGATTATAAGCTCCCGCGCGAGCCCGTTGTGGGCGACAGTGTAATTATCAGAGGAATAGGCGAGGGCGAGATAGTCGAGATTAATAACGACAGAATTCTCGTCAAATCGGGCATACTCAAAACCCGCGTAAAGCTCTCCGACATAATGATTACGGAGAAAAAGAAGGCTGAAAAGAAGCCCGCACAACGCGGAGTATACCGTACCTCCTCGCGCGCCGACGCGGACGTTAAGTCCGAGCTTGACCTGAGAGGTCAGACCGTTGAGGAGGCAATCGGCAACCTCGGCGTGTTTATTGATAAATGCGTGCTTAACGGACTCGGCGAGATAAGAATTATTCACGGCAAGGGCACGGGCGCGCTGAGAAACGCCGTTAACGAGGAGCTCAGGCATCACCCGAACGTAGAGGAATACCGCCTCGGGAAATGGGGCGAGGGCGACAACGGAGTCACAATAGTTAAGATAAAATAAGTTCAGAATTGTGGTCTGTAAAGGTCGTAAATACTACACCTTGTGCCCGAAAAATTTGTTATAAAATTGTAAAAAATATTCTCCGTATTTTCCTTGACAAGAGGATATTGTTATTGTATAATAGTCACCGCTGTAAAGATGTTTGACTTTACACCAGCGGTGACTATTTTTGAAGGGAGAGAGTATAGTGGCAAAGAATCTTGAAATATCCGTATTGCTCGATTTTTACGGCGAAATGCTTACTGCTAAGCAGCGCGATTTTCTTGATTTATATTATAACGAGGACCTCTCCTTAGCTGAAATAGCGGAGAACGAGGGCATAACCCGTCAGGGCGTAAGGGACTCTATCAAGAGGGCTGAGGCTCAGCTTTTCGATATGGAGGGCAAGCTTCACCTTTCAAAGCGCTTTTCAGAGCTTAAGGACGGGCTCGGCGAGATAGAGGAGTGCGCCGATAAGATTTTTGACTATAATCTCAACCATTCTCTTTCAAGGGAAATTAACGATAACGTTGCAAGGATTAAATCCCTTGCAGAGTATCTGTCTGAACAGTAAAAGGATGTGAGGACTTGGCATTTGAAGGACTTAGTGAGCGCCTTGAAAATTCATTCAAAAAGCTTCGTGCCAAGGGTAAGTTAACCGAGGCTGACGTTAAGGAGGCAATGCGCGAGGTGCGCCTTGCGCTGCTTGAAGCCGACGTAAACTACAAGGTATCAAAGGAATTTACTAAAAAGGTAACCGAAAGGGCAATCGGTGCCGACGTTATGGAGAGCCTGACGCCCGGTCAGATGGTTATTAAGATAGTAAACGAAGAGCTCACCGAACTCATGGGCGGAAGCGAAGCAAGGCTTGCCATAGCAAACCACCCGCCCACTATCGTTATGATGTGCGGTCTTCAGGGTAGCGGTAAAACGACCCACTCCGCGAAGCTCGCTCTAAAACTGAAAAAAGAGGGACACAGACCCCTCCTCGTAGCCTGCGACGTATACAGACCTGCTGCTATTAAGCAGTTACAGGTAGTCGGTGAGCAGGCGGGAGTACCCGTGTTTGAAATGGGAACCGAGGACCCCGTAATTATCGCCTCCGAGGCGGTTAAGTACGCAAGGGACCACGGCAACGATTACGTGTTCCTTGACACCGCGGGACGTCTGCATATCGACGAAGCGCTTATGGCGGAGCTTACCAATATCCGCTCTACCGTTCACCCGCACGAAATCCTGCTTGTTATTGACTCAATGACGGGTCAGGACGCGGTAAACGTAGCTAAGAGCTTTAACGAAACGCTCGGTATCGACGGCGTTATTCTTACGAAGCTCGACGGCGACACGCGCGGCGGTGCGGCGCTTTCGGTAAGGGCTGTAACGGGAAAGCCGATAAAGTTCGTAGGTACGGGCGAAAAGCTCGACAACCTCGAAACCTTCCACCCGAGCCGTATGGCTTCCCGTATTCTCGGTATGGGCGACGTGCTATCCTTTATCGAAAAGGCTGAGCTTGCGCTCGACGAAAAGAAGGCAGCTGAGCTTGAAAAGAAGCTTGCAAAGAATAAGTTTGACCTCAACGACCTGCTTGACCAGTTTGAACAGATTGAAAAAATGGGTTCGATTAAGGACACAATCAAGCTGATTCCCGGAATCGGCAAGCAGATTAAGGACGAGGATATCGACGAAAAGGCGTTTGACCGCTTCAGAGCTATCATTTATTCGATGACAAAGCAGGAGAGGGCAAACCCCGAAATCATCAATCCGTCAAGGAAGCGCAGGATTGCTGCGGGCTGCGGAATGAAGGTGGAGGATGTTAATAAGCTCCTCGCGCAGTTCAAGCAGATGCAGAAAATGGTGAAGAACATCGGCGGTAACAAGGGACCGAAGATGAGCAAAAAGATGCGCCGTATGATGCAGCAGAATCCCCAGATGGCTGAAAAAATGATGGGCAATATCAAGGGCTCGAATCCCTTTGGATTTTAAATCATAAATTGCGTTTCATTATTTTGAAATGTGTAAATAAATCATTTAATATATTTTGGAGGTAAGAAAAATGGCAGTAAAAATCAGACTTCGCAGAATGGGCGCAAAGAAGGCTCCCTTCTACCGTGTAGTAGTAGCAGATTCAAGGTATCCCCGTGACGGTCGTTTCATCGAGGAAATCGGTACGTATAATCCGATGAGAGACCCTGCTGAAATCAAGATTGACGCAGAGATGGCTAAGAAGTGGCTCTCAAACGGCGCTCAGCCTACCGATACTGTTAAGGCACTTCTCAAGAAGGAAGGCATCCTTTAATCATTATTCTGAATATCAACAGAATAACAGGAGGTGTTTTCTTTGGAGGAATTGTTGATAGCAATAACAAAGGGCTTAGTAGATAACCCTGAGGGAATTTCAATTGATGTTGACGAGCCTAACGAAGACGGCGTAACCGTTTATCATCTTCACGTTGCTGAGGGCGATATGGGACGCGTTATAGGTAAGCAGGGCAGAATTGCAAAGGCTATAAGAGTAGTTATGCGCGCTGCCGCTAACCGCAGAGACGCGAAAATATCGGTTGAAATAGATTAATGTCAAGCCCCGCGCTGTCGGGGCTTTATAATATTGTAATTATGGAACAGTATTTAGAACTTGGAAAAATAAATAATACCCACGGCTTGCGCGGTGAGGTGAAATTTGAATACTGGTGCGACGGCGTTGATTATCTTAAGCAGTTAAAGAGAGTGTATCTCGACTCTGCGGGAGAGAAGGGATTAACGCTTTTGTCCGTGCGTCCGCAGAAGAATATCGCCATTCTTAAATTCGCAGAGATTACTACGATTGAGCAGGCGCAGGAGCTTAAGAATAAGGTGCTGTACTGCAACCGTGACGACGCGGAAATTGACGACGGCGCATACTACCTTGCGGACATAATCGGCTGTGAGGTTGCGGACTCTGAAACGGGCAAAAGCTACGGAGTTATTACCGACGTTATGAACTTTGGCTCGTGCGATATCTACGAGGTTAAAAGCGAAAGCGGAAATACTCTTGTGCCCGCAACGCCGGATATTATCGTAAGCATTGATACGGATAATCAGAAGGTAAGCATAAAGGTAATGAAAGGACTTTTCGATGAGGATTGATATAATGACGCTCTTTCCCGATATGTGTAACTCCGTGCTCGGCGAAAGCATCGTGGGGCGCGCGCGGGAAAACGGAAAAGTTGAAATCAATGCGATTGACATAAGGGACTATACCGAGGACAAGCACCGCAGGGTTGACGATAAGCCCTACGGCGGCGGTATGGGAATGATTATGCAGGCTCAGCCTATATGGGACTGCTTTAATTCGCTGTGTGAAAAAATCGGTAAAAAGCCGCACCTTATCTATATGACTCCTCAGGGCAAAACGCTCACTCAGGAAAGAGTAAAGGAACTGTCGAAGCTTGAGAATATTGCAATTCTCTGCGGTCACTACGAGGGCGTTGATGAAAGGGTAATCGAAGCCCTCGAGCCCGAGGAAATCTCAATCGGCGATTACGTGCTTACGGGCGGCGAGCTTCCTGCGTTAATCCTTGCCGACAGTATTTCAAGGCTGCTCCCTGGCGTGCTCTCCGACGACGAGTGCTTCACCGACGAAAGCCACTACGCGTCGCTTCTCGAATATCCCCAGTATACCCACCCAAGCGAATGGCAGGGAAGAGAGGTTCCTGAGGTGCTGCTTTCGGGGCATCATCAGAGGGTTGAGCAGTGGCGGCGCGAGCAGAGCCTTAAGAGGACTTATGAGCGCAGGGCGGATATGCTTGAAAATGCCGATTTGACAGAAAAGGACAAAATGTATATTTCCTCGCTTACAGCAGATACAAAATAGGGGATTTATTTTATTAAAATTGCACAAATTAAAGACGGTTATTTTCTTCATAATTTAATAGTCATACGAACTTTTTCAAAGATAGTTGACCTTTAAACTCAAAATGCTATAATATACTAAGAAATAAATAATATTTTATTTTTATATTACAAACTGTTTTTTTGGAGAGGTAATTTAGTATGTTTGTAAAAGACGTAACTGTTGAGAATCAGGTTGGACTTCACGCACGTCCGGCAACGTTCTTTATCCAGAAGGCTAACGAATTCAAGTCGTCAATCTGGGTAGAGAAGGAGGAAAGAAGAGTTAATGCAAAGTCGCTTCTCGGCGTTCTTTCACTTGGAATTATGGGCGGTACCGATATCAGAATTATCGCGGACGGTACTGATGAAGAGGAAGCTGTTGAAGGTCTTGTAGCTCTCGTTAAGAGCGGCTTCAACGAATAATATAACGACTATTATTTGAAAGTGCTCTTTGCTTCCCGCTCAGAGCGCTTTATTTTTCAAAGGATGTATTTTATGGGCTTAAAAAAACACTTGGTAAAGCTTATAGCGGTTTTATTTGTGCTTGTTTTAGCCGTGTCTTCGGTGCCGTATAACGCCTATGCGGCAAAGACGATAACGATTAACCTTAAGGTAAAAAGCGGTCAGGATATCGTTACCGCATTTAATAATGCGACCATTAAGGCAAAGGACGATAAAAAGGGCAATATCTATAAAATCGTAGTTCCCAAGGGAACCTATAAAGCAAAAAACCAGCTTAAAATATGGAGCAATACTATACTTGTCCTTGACGGAGTAACGATTAAGCACACCTCAGGCGCAACCACTATGTTCCGCCTCGGCCATAAGAGCGACTGGGACAAGGCGAACAAGGGAAAGGGATACCCTGGTTATACGGGATATAAGAATATAACCATACAGGGCGGCGTTCTCGACGGCGGCGGATACAGCCAGGCTATTATGCGCTTCGGTCATACGACGAACGTCAGAATTGAGGGTACTACCTTTAAGAACGTTAAGAACGCTCATCATATGGAAATCGGCGCCTGTAAGAATTTCGTAATTAAAAACTGCACCTTCTCTGATTTCAGCGGTAGCTGGGGCGCAACGCGTAACTATGAGGCGCTGCAGCTTGAAGCGCTCGCGGGCGACCATTTCTCCGCGTATAATCCCAATAAGGACGAGACCCCTAATCAGAATATTACTATTGAAGGATGCACCTTTAATAATCTCCAGCGCGCGCTCGGTACCCATACGGGAATAGCAAATTCTTATTTCACGAATATTGCGATTAAGAATAATACCTTTACAAACGTTACGGGCTATGCGATTGTTGCCACTAACTATAAGGACTCGGTAATTTCGGGCAATAAGTTTGAAAACTGCGGTGCGGGTATTTCCTTTAGGACAATGGAAGCAGGGCACAATAATTTTTATGCTTCAAAGTATAATTCTAACGCGCATGATAAATACGTAGGACTTAACTGCACCATTGAAGGCAATACAATAAGCATAAAAACGGGATACCAGGCTAAGTATAAAAACGTCGCGTACGGTATTCAGCTTTACGGCGAAAAGCTTACTAAGAAAAAGGGTAACGCGCCTAAGGGCGATTTCAGAGTTTCGGGAGTTACCGTTAAGAATAATAAAGTAAGCATGCACGTTACGGGCTACGGAATATGGGTAAACGGCGGCGCTTCCAACAAAATTACGGGTAATACCGTTAACTTCAACGCCCGTAATAAGTCCGCAGGCACAAACTGCGACGGTATAAGGATTGACGCAGGCGGGTATAATTCTGTTACGGGTAACGTAATTACTAACTATACCACCACGGGTAACCTTGCCGACAGCATATGCGGCGTTACGGCGTCGAATACTTACGCTCCCGACGTATCGGGTAATCGAATTACGAATATGAAGCTTGACGGCGTTAAGCTCTATAAGTCGAATAACGGAAAGATTACCAACAATACGGTAACGGGCTCGTCAAGGGACGGTCTCTGCGTTTCGACTCTGACTAACGTTACGATTTCGGGCAATAAGGTTAATAACGGTAAGCGCCACGGAATTAACGTTAAGGACAGCACTAAGATTAAGATAACTAAGAATACTATTAAAAACTGTAAGGGCAACGGTATTAATGCCAAGAAGAACCAGCTTGCCTCCGATTCGGGTAACAGCATATCCGTTAAAGGAAAGGCAAGGAGCTGGCGCTAAATAAAATAAAGAATTAAAAGCCGTGTTATCACGGCTTTTTAATACGAAGGGAGGGATAACCTTGACCGAAAAAGAGCTAAGGAAAAAAGCGATGGCGCTTCCGCTCACCCCGGGCGTCTATATTATGAAGAATAAGGATAAGAAGATTATCTATATCGGC
>FLNY01004114.1_pt1 | contig 12225 bp, 9 predicted proteins | sample 1140381 | NCBI WGS metagenome assembly FLNY01 (sample SAMEA3878172, study PRJEB12797) | bioreactor metagenome | biome: Moose rumen | place: Sweden | collected 2011-10
TAGCCAAATAATCCGCGTTAAAAGATGTATATGTCACACACTTTGTCTGCATCGTCGCCTGATAACTCCTGTTATGGATTGGGATATGCCTTGTCAATGCCTCGTGGCAGGAAGTAGCCCTTGATGCAGTTAGGATTGCAGACGCATATCTGGATATGGTTCTTCTCGGCAAACCCTGCATTGGGGTAAAGCGGTTTGCCCTCCCAGAATACACCACGCACGGAGTCGTATGGATGCTTGTATGTGTCGCGGTTAATCTTGTGGGCCGTCTGGATGACAGCACAATCGAGTTTGCGAATCAGTTTATCAGTGGATTCCCCTATATCCGTATTTTGAGGTAATGGACGACCTGTTTCTTTATAGAAATCAACGAACACATCGTATGCCTCTTTAAGCTCACTCAGATAGAGGCTGTCCGTGAGGTCAAAACAATAGCCCAAGTCGATAATTGCACCAATAACAGCAGGATTCTTGACTGACGAGTTCTTGCGCTTAGCTAAGTCCTGCGCCCACTGCAATGCCCTTGTCTCATTATTTTCCCAGAAGTAGATGCCATTACCCAGCCAGTCGTAATCGTTAGTACTTGCCAGAAGATTTTCTTCCCCTGCAAGCACTTTGTCAACGACTGTCTGGTCACAACCATGAAAGCCGATAATTAAGTTTGACCGTCTGGAATACAGCGATTCGTTCATCTCAGATGCGGTGCTAATTCGCCTGACGGTTCCAATATTCCAGCATCAATCAAAAAATTGATCTTGCTCTCCTTTGATGCCGATGCAGCCTCTATCACAGCCTGCATCCTTTCTTCTCTTCCTGTGTACAAATCGTAATCTGACATAATCACCTCACTTCCTTTGTTGTTTGTATCTTCTTTGTTGAAAGTTGACCTACGTCGCCTTTCCGATGCAAAATTAGTTCTTTTTTCTCAAATAACAATGGATTTGTGCAAAAATCAGCCAAAAAGTTTGCTCATTTCACATTATTTGTGTACTTTTGCACCTCGACAAAGAGCCATTCTTGCGTCCCTTTGGTAGCAAGCGAGCAGAGCTCGAGCGGAAACAGGCTGGTGACTCTGCGTCGGGAGTTCTTGCGTCCCTTTGGTAGCAAGCGCCAGAGGCGATGACTTTGATACGCAAATCATAGCAGAATGAGGAAATTAGAAAGGTCTCTTATTCGTAACCCCGATTTTTCCTAATCCCTCAAACTGCCTTTATTTACAAAAGGTTTGCGATTTTATCCAAAATTACAAAATAACTTTGTATCACTCTTGAGTGGCTCTTTTATTATCTTAGATATCTTTTCATAAACATTTTTCATGCAAAAGAGGGCATTACCACGCAAAGGAGGCAATGCCCTCAACACTATTAAATGATTATAAAAGGTCAGCGTCATCACGACGCGGGGTTCCATCCACATCAGGGACGGTTCTTTCTGTGCTTTGCGATGCTGAAGATCACCTGCCGCCCCCCGTCGTAGTCGTCGGAGATGTAGATGAAGCCGCCCATCAGCCTGACGAGTATGCGGCAGAGCAGCATCTGCATGCGCTCGTTGACCGCCACGGCCTGCGGCTCCGTCGGGGGCGCCGAATCAGGAAATACTCCTGATTACCATGTTCTTGCTGTAAATATCTTTCCTTGGATTTAGCAGGTGGTATCGCTCATGATGGCTTATTACTGACATTCAGCGTGAAATTGAACTGGAATTTGAAAAACAAGTGACATAACTAGCATAAGTAGCACTAAGTATTGTATATCAGATAGTTATAGCAAAATTTATCTAGCACTGAACTAGCACTGGAACTAGCACTGGACGATATAGGGCTTATCAGGAACAACCCTATGGCTTGGGACGTTTACAAAGCACCCGCTTTCGCATCGTAAAGGGTCACTTTAGCGTGGAAAAGTGCCACTTTAGCGCTGAAAAGCAGTACTTTAGCAAAAAACGGCGGCACTTATTTCTCAAAAAGCGGTACTAATCCATTCAATTCTCTAGAGAATTCAGCGGATAAGAACCACATACCATTCAGTGCTAGTTACAGTGCTAGTTCAGTGTAAGATAAAATTGAACGTAAGTAATTGACTTTCAGCATTTAGTGCTACTTGTGCTAGTTGTGCTAGTTCTTTTTGCGAAAAACATTTGGATGTTTCGGAATTTTTTCGTATCTTTGCAGTCTGAAACATCACTAAAAAGCACATATTATGGATTATCGCATTACCAAAATCAGAACCAAGGACGGACAGACGGGCACACCCATCACGACATCACTCGACGAAGTGGTCAGTCGCATGCTGTCTGACAAGAACACCAATGAGGTGGATCAGGTGGCCAAGCGGGTGACCTACGCTCTCATCGACCAGCAGGAGAAGGGGTGGAACACCTACCGTATCGAGGGCATCGACGAACTGCCCTACCTCATCTTCTCCAGCACTTTCTCGCGCCAGGGCGTGCAGGACTTCCGCCAGGCCACGGGATTGGTGCTGCTCTCCGTGGATCACGGGATGGACCTGCAGCGGATGAAGGCCGTCAGGGACATGGCCATCCAGTTGCCACAGACGGTGCTCGTGTTCCGCAGTGTCAGCAGGAGGCGGCTGAAGATCGTGGTGCGCTGTCAGCCCAAGGACGGGAAGATGCCTGAGACGGCCGTGGATTACGAGGCGTTCCTGGGCGACGCCCAGCAGCAGGCCGCCAAGTATTACGGGGCCTTCTGCGACTGTGAGATCGGACTGAGGGAGGAGTCGCTGAGCCGTGGCTGTCGCATGAGTCAGGACAGCGACCTCTACTACAACCCTGAGGCCGAGGCGCTGACGATCATCCACAAGGACCGCAGCCCTCTGGCCGCCTACCCCGATGCCAAGACCGACCATCTGGGCTGGACATCGAGCGACCCATCTCAGGAGCAGCAGGACAAGGAGCGCGCCGACTTCTACGCCTGTCGCCGTAAGGCCCGTGAGGACTATAAGCCCGAGTCGGACGATCCCAGGATACAGGAGGACGGTGAACTGACGCTCCTGGCGCAGTACTGTCGCAGGTCGGCCCTGCCCATGGAGTCGAGCGTCGTCCGCACGGCCCGCTACTTCCCCACCGTCGCCATCGAGGATATCCGCAGTATCTTCAAGAGCGTCTATGAGAAGATCGCGGAGGGCAGGCCGATGGCAATGATGACGGAGAAGGAGCGCATCGCCCGTAAGGTACAGGACTTCTTCGAGCGTCGCTATGAACTGCGCTATAACGAGATGAAGCGACTGGAGGAGTTCCGTCCCAAGGGGCGCGACTACTGGCCGTGGCAGCCGCTGACGGACCGTGACCTGCGACGCATCGCCCACGAGGAGATGATCGACGCGGGGGCCGCCTGGTCGATAGATATAGAGATGTACGTGCGATCGTCGCTGGTGAAGAGTTACAACCCCATCCACGAGTTCCTCGCGGGCTGTGGCAAGTGGGACCAGAAGCACGACTATATCGGAGAGACGGCGCGTCGCATCCCCAACGACTACGACGACTGGGAACGGTTCTTCCACCGTTGGTTCCTGGGCATGGTGGCCCAGTGGCTTGGCAAGAGCCGCGACTTCGGAAACTCAGTGGTGCCCATGCTCATCGGCCCCCAGGCCACACACAAATCGACGTTCTGCAAACTGCTCATCCCCATCGGACTGCGCGAGTATTACATCGACGACATCAAGATGGACAATGCTGAACAGGTGGAGCGCATGCTGGGCAGGATGGCACTGGTGAACATCGACGAGTACAACGCCAAGACAGACCGTGAGCAGGCCAAGATCAAGCGCATCCTGACGGAGAAGGACGTGCAGGTGAGACGCATGCGTTCCGACCAGTACGTGATGACACCCAGGATGGCCTCGTTCATCGCCACCACCAACGAGCGACAGCCGCTCAACGACCCCACGGGTTCGCGACGCTATCTCTGTGTGGAGGTGAAGGGCATGATCGACACAGACACGCCCATCAACTACCAGCAACTCTACGCCCAGGCCCTCTGGGAACTAGACCAGAAGCAGCCCTACCACTTCTCCAAGGAGGAAGAGTCGGCCATCGAGGCCCATAACGCCCAGTACCAGAGGATAACGCCAACGGACATCCTGCTCAGCACCTACTTCGAGCCGGCGGAGCGCGAAAGGCGCTACTTCATGAAGGCCGTCGATATCCTCTGTGAACTGAATACCCACATCACTGGAGCCGACAGGCCCAGTCTCAAACTGCTGACCCTCGCCCTGAAGCACGGTCATTATAAATACGGTGCCCAGGACGGCATCAGGGGCTGGTACGCTAAGAAACGGTGATTCGAAGGACAGAAGTGGTCTGGGGAGTAACCCTGAAACGGTGGTCGCTCCTGAGGCCCACGAGCCAGACGATTTCGCCGTCACGATCAGTGACCACCAGTTGGCGGCGCTTGTCGAGGACAGACAGTTTGCGATCAGTGAGGAAATCGCTCACGAGGCGGTGGCCATCCATGCCAAAAGGACAGAAGCGGTCGCCCGTCCTGACAGGGCGGATGGTGAGTGGGAAATGCACCAGGGCAGCATCGAGGGTGACACTGTCAGGAGCCTTCGAGATAGTAACTTCCCCAGAGCGCTCAACGTCGAAACGCTTGGTTTCATCGTACCTGTAACAGCCCTCCTCAGGCATCTTCATGGTTTTCATCGGCGGCTGGAGGGGCGACAGGATGAGCGCCTCGCGATCGATGATAAGGGTATGGGTGGCAGACAGGAACTCCCTACCCGACTCCCCGCTGAGACAGGAGAGCACCTGTTCCGTCTGACTGGCGTTGAAACCGTAAGGCGACAGCCATTCGTGGAGGAAAGCCTCAGGCGACGGCTGTTGCAGGAGTTGAGGGATGGCAACCGTCAGGGTGCTCCCCCCTGACGGATGATGGATGAGGGCCGACTGCCGGGCCTCGATGGCAGCCTGATAGACCTGTTCGGCCTCACTGAGGTACAGGGCCGTCTTGTGGATATTCTCCGCGGCACGGGGATTGATCTCCTTCAGCAGTGGCAGCACACGGAGACGGATCTTATTGCGTACGACATCGTCTTCGAGATTGGTGGAGTCAGTGACGTAATTCTCATCGATGGAATGGAGGTATTGCTCGATCTCCTCACGAGTGACGCCCAGCAACGGGCGAACGATGAGACCGTTCTGGGGGCGGATGCCTGTAAGGCCATGGATACCGCTGCCCCTGAGCAGGTTCATCAACAGTGTCTCCACAGCGTCGTCGCGATGGTGGGCCACGCAGACGGTGGAGGCCCCGATATCCTGACTGAGTTGGCGGAAATAGCCATAGCGCAGTTCGCGTGCGGCCATCTCAATGCTTACTTGATGGAGTGCAGCGTATTCCCTTGTGTCAAAGTGGATTAAGTGGATGGGAATCTCCAGTCTTTTGCAGAGTGCTTTCACGAAGTTCTCATCGCGATCACTCTCCTCGCCCCGCAGATGGAAATTGCAATGGGCGGCCTCGATGCGATAGCCGAGACTATGGAGCACATGGAGCATGGCCACGCTGTCAGCCCCGCCACTGAGGGCCACGATGTGGAGACCGTCAGGCGACAGAAGCCGATGCTTCGCGATGAAATCGGAGACCTTACTCAACATACAGTACCAAACCCTTGAGATATTCGCCTTCGGGATGATAGATATTGATCGGATGGTCGGCTGGCTGGTGGAGTTGGTGCAGGATGCGCACCTTACGGCCGGCCTGGGCCGCAGCCGTGAAGACGGCATTGCGGAAATTGTCCTTGGTGACCACCTGAGAGCAACTGAACGTGAAGAGGATGCCGCCAGGCTGTATCTTCTGGAAAGCCTTGTTGTTCAAGCGTGTATAGCCCTTCAGCGCGTTGTGCAGGGCTCCGCGGTGCTTGGCGAAGGCGGGCGGGTCGAGGATGATCAGGTCGTACTGGTCGCCTGCCTCCTCAAGATACTTGAAGGCATCCTCACAGAAAGCCTGATGGCGCGTGTCGCCAGGGAAGTTCAGTTCCACGTTGCGGTTGGTGAGTTCAATGGCCTTGGCACTGCTATCGACGGAATGGACGAGATGCGCCCCGCCCCGCATGGCATAGAACGAGAAGCCGCCCGTGTAGCAGAACATATTGAGCACGCGCTTGTCTTTGGCGAATCGCTCCAGCAGCGAACGGTTCTCGCGCTGATCGACGAAGAAGCCCGTCTTCTGACCGCGAAGCCAATCGACATAGAATTTCAGGCCGTTCTCGATGGCGATGTTATCGTCGCTGCCTCCACAGATGAAGCCGTTCTCCTGTCCGAGATCAGCCTTGAAGGGCAGCGTTGTCTCGCTCTTGTAATAGACATTCTCCAGACGGTCGCCCATGACGGTCATCAGTTCACGGGCAATCTCCATACGGCAGACGTGCATGCCAACGCTGTGGGCCTGCATGACGGCCGTCTTGCCATAGACGTCGATGACGAGTCCTGGCAGCAGGTCGCCCTCTCCATGCACGAGGCGGTAGGTGTTGTTGTCAGGATTATCGGCGATGCCGATGGCCTGGCGCATCTTCAGGGCCGAAGCCAGTCGCGACTGCCAGAAGGCGCTGTCTATGGATACGTCGCTGAACGACAGCACCCTTACGGCGATGGAGCCGATCTGATAGTGGCCGATGGCGATGAAATCGCCCTGATGACTGATGACACGCACGAGTTCGCCTTCCTCAAGTCCCTTGTCGGCTTGCTGGATGGCACCTGAGAATACCCAGGGATGGAATCGGAGCAGACTCTCCTCCTTACCTCGTTTCAGAATAATTTGCTTCATCATTTGTCTTATTTACTTCCGGGATCGTGACCACCAACTCGAAATCCGATGTGGCCTTCAGGCGCTGCACCTCCTGATAGATACGGATGCAGGCCCATGCGTCGATGGCAGCATAGACCTTCTGACTGTCCTTCAGTACGTCGCGCTCCCAGTTGGAGAGGCGCTCCGTCTTACTGATGCGCTCATTGAAGAGGTTCGCATAGATCTTCACCAGACTCTGGTCCTCGATGCCGATATCCTTGACGACATCCTGCAGGTCGATGAAGGTGCCCTTATCGAAATTGCCCAGTTGGCGCAGGGCGAGCAGGTCGTTGTTCCATGCCAGGCCCACCTTGGTGATCTTCGTATCGGCAAGCAGGCGCCTCACGGCGTGGCACATCCCCAGGTGGTTGAGGCGGAAAAGGAAACAACAGGTCGGGGTGGCCACCTGCAGCAGCGCACACTTATATTGGCGCCCTTTCTCGAAGGCGGGGCGCGTCTCCGTATCAAAGCCCAGGACAGGCTGCGACAACAGATAATCGACGGCTTTTTCCGCCTCTTCATCGGTATAGATCACGAAGATCCTGCCATAGAAGATGACCCTCTTCAGGGTGCTGATTGTGGCCTTGTCAAACTTGTTATAAATTAACTTTTTCATTACTAGCGTGCAAAATTACAAAAAAAACAGGATTTTTTGATGAAATCTGAGTTTTTTCGACTACTTTTGCATCAAATTTGTGGAAACAGACAGATTATGGCAAAGAAAAGAACAGAAAAGAAGTCGAAAAGCAGTTCGGGCCGCTCATGGTTTTCGAGCCTCAAGAATATATTCCTGGATGAGAAATTCAGTTTCGTGACGGGCATCCTGCTCGTGTGCGTGGCCATCTACCTGACGCTGGCGTTCGTCTCCTATTTCACGACGGGAGCGGCTGACCAGAGCCTGATTGAGGATCCGCGCGAGGGCGAGGTGCTGAACGAGCATCACGAGTTTATGAACACCTGTGGCAGCATCGGGGCCTACGCCTCGTGGTACTTCATCAAGCGCTGCTTCGGACTGCCCGCATTCCTCATCCCCCTGTTCATCCTCCTGCTCGGTATCCATCTGATCCGTGCCTACAAGGTGAACCTGCTGAAGTGGTTCCTGGCACTGATGATCCTGATGATCTGGTCGTCAGTCACGCTGGCACAGTTCCTCTCGCCCTTCTTCAAGGACGCCTGCTATAATCCTGGCGGCGACCACGGGCTCTACGTGTGCCAGTATATCGAGAATCTGGTGGGTGCCCCAGGGCTGACGGCCATCCTCGGACTGATAGCCATCGCCTTCCTGACATACGTTAGTGCGGAGACCATCATCTTCATTCGTAAGTTGTTGAACCCGAAACGGTTCCTTGATAAAGTCTCATTTAAAATTACAAACAACGATCCGAAGGAAGAGCCGACAGAGCCCGAGGATGATCCGCTGGTGTATGACGATCCCCGTGCACAGACGGTGGAGTTCAAGAATGATGGCAAGGCCGAGGTGGATGACGGATTCCAGAAGATGACGGAGGAGGCCGAAGACACTGAGGAGAAGACGGGCTTCTTCAAGAGGATCACCAAGACCCAGAAGAAAGCCAAGGAAGAAAGCGGTGAAGACGTGGGTATGGAGATTGAGGTCGCTGGTGCTGAAGAAAAGGCCAATGACAAGACGCTGGTGCAGGTGGGCGACGAAGAACTGGAGCCCTACGACCCCAAGCGCGATCTGGAGAACTACCGCTACCCGACCCTCGACCTGCTGAAGAAATACGATGACGACGGCAAACCCTATATTGATATGGCAGAGCAGACGGCCAACAAGAACAGGATCGTCGAGGTGCTGCGCACCTTCGGTGTGGAGATCTCAAGCATCAAGGCCACCGTCGGCCCTACCATCACACTCTACGAGATCACGCTGGCACCTGGCGTCCGTATCTCGAAGGTGCGTTCGCTGGAGGATGACATCGCCCTGAGTCTCTCGGCTTTAGGTATCCGTATCATCGCCCCGATTCCCGGCAAGGGTACGATCGGCATCGAGGTGCCTAATGCGAAGGCCTCGATCGTATCGATGGAATCGATCCTGAACTCGAAGAAATTCCAGGAGTCCACGATGGAACTGCCCTGTGCCGTGGGTAAGACGATCACCAACGAGGTGTTTATGTTCGACTTGGCCAAGGCGCCCCACCTGCTCGTGGCTGGTGCCACTGGTCAGGGTAAGTCGGTGGGCCTGAATGCCATCGTCACCTCTTTATTATACAAGAAGCATCCTGCAGAACTGAAGATCGTGCTGGTGGATCCGAAGAAGGTGGAATTCTCGATCTACAACCCGCTGATCAACCACTTCCTGGCGAAGGTGCCTGACGAGGAGGCCGATCCGATCATCACTGATGTGACGAAGGTGGTGCGCACGCTGAACTCCCTCTGTAAACTGATGGATACCCGCTACGACCTGTTGAAGGAGGTGGGCGCCCGTAATATCAAGGAGTACAACAAGAAATTCATCGAACGTAAGATTCCGCCTCGTGGCGGACACGGTTTCATGCCATATATCGTCGTGATCATCGATGAGTTCGGCGATCTGATTATGACGGCAGGCAAGGAGATCGAACTGCCCATCGCCCGTATCGCCCAGTTGGCCCGTGCCGTGGGTATCCACATGGTGATCGCCACCCAACGACCCACCACCACGATCATCACGGGTAACATCAAGGCCAACTTCCCTGCCCGAATCGCCTTCAAGGTGTCGGCAGGCATCGACTCGAAGACCATCCTCGACCGTACGGGTGCCCAGCAACTGATCGGACGAGGCGATATGCTCTTCCTCAACGGTGCAGAGCCCGTCCGCGTGCAGTGTGCCTTTGTCGATACGCCTGAGGTGGAGCGCATCAACAATTTCATCGCTGAGCAGCAGAGTTACAACATGGCCTTCGAACTGCCTGAGCCCGATATGCCTGAGGCCGACATGGGAGATGGTGGTAGCAGGGATGTCGATATGCAGCACCTCGATCCCCTCTTTGATGATGCGGCACGGCTGATCGTGCGCGAACAGAGTGGTTCTACCTCACTCATCCAGCGTAAGTTCGCCATCGGCTACAACCGTGCTGGTCGCTTGATGGATCAGTTGGAGAAGGCTGGTGTCGTGGGAGCCGCCATGGGTTCGAAGCCCCGCGAAGTGATGATTCAGGATGAAGTTAGTCTGAACAATCTGCTGAACAGCCTGAGGTAAAGGTGAGAAAGTGAAAAGGTGAGAAATAGAAAAGAAATGTATATGAATAGAATTGGTAATCAAATAAAGGTAAAGGTGATGGTGACAGGAGTCTTACTCTTTCACCTTTTCACCTTTTCACCTTTACAGGCGCAGACGGCCAAGAGCGTGCTCGACAAGGCTGCTGCCAATATCACGGTGAAGACTGGCGTACAGGCCAATTTCACGATGACGGGCAAGATGGGTAACACCAGCGGTACGATCGCCATCAAGGGTAGGAAGTTCCACGCCTCCACCCCACAGGCCATTGTATGGTTCGACGGCAAGACGCAGTGGACCTATATGAAGAACAATGACGAGGTGAACGTAACCACCCCCACGGAGGCACAGTTGCAGACCATCAACCCCTACAGTTTCATCAACCTCTACAAGAACGGCTACGACTACACGCTCAACAAGTCGGGCAAGGACTACGTGGTGCACCTCACTGCCACCTCGAAGGATAAGAAGATCCGCGAACTGTTTATCACGATCAACAAGACCTCGTATAACCCCATGCAGGTGAAACTCCTTCAGGGTACGAAGTGGACGATCTTCGACATTACAGATTTGAAGAAGCAGAATCTTCCTGACAGCGAATTCCAGTTCCACGCCAAGGATTTCCCCCATGCAGAAGTGATTGACCTGAGATGAACAGAATACAGTTATACAGGCTCCTGAAGAAGAACACGAACCTGAGTTACAGGCGCAGTCCGGTGTTCGAACAGAACAAATGGGCTAAGGTCCTCATCTATTTCGGAGGAGCACTCTTTGCCCTATACCTTATATTATATGGTATCATCATCGCCATGACAGCCGACGGTGAGGCAGGGCGCATGATCTCCATGATGCCGATCATACTCGCCATCGACTACCTGTTGCGTTTTGTCGTTCAGACAACACCAGGCATGATGGTGAAGCCTTATATCCTGCAACCCATCTCGCGCTATACGGCCATCGAGTGTTTCCTGATTTCATCGCACCTGAGCGGCTACAACTTCCTGTGGCTGGCCATGTTCATCCCCTACTCCGTCATCATCCTCTTTGCAGGGGCTGGCTTCTGGCTGGTACTGGCTGAGTTGGTGGCCTCTCTGATGATCATCATGCTGAACAGTCAGATCTATCTGTTCTTCCGCACCCTGATCAACAGGAAGGTGTGGTGGTTCCTGGCAAGCGTCTGTCTGTATGCCCTGCCCTTCACCCCGCTACTGCTGAAGTTCAAGGAGAGCACCTTCACCAAGATGCTCGACACGTATGCCGGGTTTGGCCGAGCCTGGTATCTGATACCTGTGATACTGGTACTGCTGGTCAGCCTGTTCTTCATCAACCGCCATTTCCAGTTCAAGTATGTGTATGAGGAGATCTCCAAGAAGGGTGAGCAGGCCTTGAAGCATGTGTCGCAGTTCGCCTTCTTCAACCGTTTCGGCCTCATTGGTGAATACCTGAAGATTGAGTTGAAATCAAATATCCGTAACAAGACCATGCGGAGCCGCTGCATCATGAGTTTGACGCTGATTGTCGTGTTCTCATCCCTGGTAGCCTATACCCCCATGTACGACAATGCCTATATGATCAACTTCTGGTGTATCTATTGTTTTGCGCTCTACAGTGTCACGACGCTCATCAAGATCATGGGTCAGGAGGGCAACTATATCGACCTGCTGATGATGCACCGTGAGAATATCATCGCCCTGCTGAAGGCGAAGTTCTGGTTCTACTCCATCATCCTGCTCATCCCCTTCATCGTGATGCTGCCTGCCGTCTTTACAGGCAAGTTCACCATCCTGATGCTGTTGGCCTATATGTTGCTGACGGCAGGACTGATGCACTTCGTGATCTTCCAGTTGGCGGTCTATAACAAGCAGACGCTCCCCCTCCAGCAGAAAGTGACGGCCAAGGGAAACTTCGAGAACGGCATGCAGATCGTGATCGAGATGGTGGCGCTCTTCGGACCTGGCATCATCGCTGCCGTAGGATTCGCTTTGGTTGGCGAGACCTACACCTATCTGTTCATGCTGGTATTGGGCTTGTGCTTCATTGTAACCCATCCGTTCTGGATCAGGAATATCTATTCCCGGATGATGCAGCGCCGCTATGACAATCTGGAAGGCTTCCACAGCACGCGCCAGTAAACTTTTTAAGAAGAATTTCCACAAAATGTTTGGTGGTATCAAAAAAAGTGCGTACCTTTGCACCCGCTAAAGAAAAAGAT
>FLNY01003194.1_pt1 | contig 12199 bp, 7 predicted proteins | sample 1140381 | NCBI WGS metagenome assembly FLNY01 (sample SAMEA3878172, study PRJEB12797) | bioreactor metagenome | biome: Moose rumen | place: Sweden | collected 2011-10
TACTATTTCAATGCCACTGAATACTATTTCAGTGCCATTGAAATAATTTTATAATGTAGTTTAATCCGTTCAATCCGAGGTTCTTTCTTGCTTGAGAAAGTTGAATAAACATTTATTAACTTTTTCCGAAAATAAACAGGTCCAAAAAAAGGGAACCCGTAAAGTTCCCATTTGCACAGATTGGCGGAAGGAGAGGGATTCGAACCCCCGGCACGTCTCCGTGCGCCGGTTTTCAAGACCGGTGTAATCGACCACTCTACCATCCTTCCTTAGTCGAAAAGCGGGTGCAAAGGTACAATTTTAAAATGAGAAATGAGAAATGAGAAATGAGAAATTGATTCCGCCATGCCGGAATTTAACTTTTTTTACCAAACAATCGTTTCATTTCTATTTTATCATTTCTCATTTCTCATTTAAAAGCAGTACCTTTGCACCATGATTTACCCGAACAACTATGAACATAAGATAGGTTTCAACGAAATTAGGACGCTGCTGCGCGAACGCTGCCTGAGCTCGCTGGGACGCGAGAAGGTTGACGAGCTGGCTTTTTCGACCGACGCCAATGAGGTGAACGAATGGCTATGTCAGGTTTGCGAGTTCCGCCTGTTGAGCGAGACCAAGGACGACTTCCCCCTGCAATATTTCTTCGACATGCGCGAGGCTGTCAGTCGTATCCGCCTGGCCGGCACACATTTTGAGGAGCAGGAGGTCTACGACCTGCGCCGTTCGCTGGAGACTATCCACAAGATTGTCAACTATCTGACACCCAAGGATTCTGACGACGTGGCTGACGTGCCCTACCCCGCCCTCCATCGGCTGACTGAGGATGTCGTGACCTTCCCTGCCATGATGCGCCGCATCGACTCGATTCTCGACAAGTTCGGGAAGATTAAGGACGGCGCCTCGATGACGTTGGCCGGCATCCGCCACGAACTGCAGAAGACTGAGGGGAGCATCTCGCGAACCTTATATACTATACTGCATGCGGCTCAGCGCGACGGCCTCGTCGACAAGGACGCAGCTCCGACACTGCGCGACGGCCGCCTGATGATTCCCGTCAGCCCTGGCGTGAAGCGCAAGATCAACGGCATTGTCCACGACGAGTCGGCCACGGGCAAGACGGTCTTCATCGAGCCTGCCGAGGTGGTGGAGGCCAACAACCGTATCCGCGAGCTGGAGGCTGAGGAGCGCCGCGAAATCATCCGCATCCTGACCGTGTTCAGCGATGAGGTACGCCCACACGTAAAGGAGATTCTCGACTCCTATCAGTTTCTGGCCACCATCGACCTCATCCAGGCGAAGGCCAAGCTGGCCGAGCTGACGAGGGCTATAGAGCCGACCGTTGCCGACCGTCCTCACATCGACTGGATTCGTGCCGTGCATCCTTTGCTGTCACTTTCGCTCGAGAAACAGGGGAAGCAGGTGGTGCCGCTCGACATCATGCTGACTTCCTCGCGCCTGCTCATCATCAGCGGTCCCAATGCCGGTGGCAAGTCGGTGTGTCTGAAGACGGTTGGACTGCTGCAGTATATGTTGCAATGCGGTGTGTCTGTGCCCATGGGCGATCGTTCGACGTGCGGCATGTTTCGCAATATCATGCTTGACATCGGCGACGAGCAGAGCATTGAGGACGACCTGTCGACCTACTCCTCCCACCTGATGAACATGAAACAGATGATCCGGCATGCCGACGAGCACACGCTGCTGCTCATCGACGAGTTCGGAGGGGGCACGGAGCCCACCATCGGCGGCGCCATTGCCGAGGCCGTGCTGAAGCAGTTCTGGCTGAAAAAGACGTTCGGCGTCATCACTACACACTATCAGAACCTGAAGCACTTTGCCGACGACCACGAGGGCGTAGTCAACGGTGCCATGCTCTACGACCGCCATGAGATGCGCGCCCTATTCCAGCTCTCGATAGGCCAGCCCGGCTCATCGTTTGCCATCGAGATTGCCCGCAAGACGGGACTGCCCGAGGAGGTCATCCGCGATGCCTCGGACATTGTCGGCTCCGAATATATTCAGAGCGACAAATACCTGCAAGACATCGTACGCGACAAACGTTACTGGGAGGGCAAGCGTCAGACCATCCACCAGCACGAGAAGTCGCTGGAGGGCCGCATTGCCAAGTATGAGAACAGCATTGAGGAGATTGAGCAGGAGCGAAAGCAAATCCTGCACCGGGCCAAGGAACAGGCCGAAGAGCTGCTGCGCGAGAGCAACCGCAAGATAGAAAATGCCATCCGCGAAATCCGTGAGCAACAGGCTGAGAAGGAGGCCGCCCGCCGCATCCGCGAGGAACTCGACGCCTTCAAGCAGGAGGTCAGCGAGATTGACACAAAAGCCAGCGACGAATCGATTGAACGCAAGATGCGCCAGATTGAGGAAAGGCGCAAGCGAAAAGAAGAGAGGAAAAAGACCCACACCCAACCCCTCTCTGAAGGAAGGGGAGCAGATAGCACTGCTGATGAGCCCCATAGACAAGGTAACAACTCTCCCCACTCACAGGGAGAGGCAGGAGGTGGATCTGCGCTTGGGGTGGGCTCTACCGTCCGCATCAAGGGCTTGACCAGCATAGGCACCATTGAGAGCATTGACGGTAAGATGGCCATTGCCATCTTTGGAGGCATGCGCACCAAGATGCGCCTCGACCGTCTGGAGCCTGCGACTGAACCCGCTAAGGGAACGACTAAAACCGAGGAACGCAACGCCCAGATTGTCGGAGCGTATGGCAACCTCTCCAACAGTACGCGCACGGCTATCGACTCGCGCAAACTGAACTTCCGTCAGGATCTCGACGTGCGTGGCATGCGTGGCGACGAAGCCATTCAGGCCGTCACGTATTTCCTCGACGACGCCATCCTCGTGGGCATGTCGCGCGTCCGTATCCTTCACGGCACAGGCTCCGGCATCCTGCGCCAACTCATTCGCCAATACCTGGCCACCGTGCCCAATGTCAGCCATTTCCGCGATGAGCACGTACAGTTCGGCGGCGTCGGCATCACGGTCGTCGACATCGACTGAGCTAAGTCAAAAAGTAGGTCCCCCCCAAAACGTAAAAAGATTGTCGGCCATTGTGTACGACGATCGGATTTTTTATGCCCGAAGATTTGTGCGTTCAGAAACTATTTTGTAACTTTGCACGCAGAATCTATATAACCTAAAATTGATATGGCTAAGGAAAAACAAATCATTGAGTGCGTGCCTAACTATAGCGAAGGCCGCGACATGAGCGTTATCAAACAGATTACTGACGCAATTGAATCGGTAGAAGGTATTAGGTTGCTCGACGTCGACCCAGGCGAGGCCACCAACCGCACGGTGGTCACCTTCGTGGGTGAGCCGGAGGCTGTCGTGGAGGCCGCCTTCCGCGGCGCGAAAAAGGCTACTGAAGTCATCGACATGCGCCGCCATCACGGAGCCCATCCCCGCATGGGTGCCACCGACGTGCTGCCCCTCATCCCCGTCAGCGGCATCACGCTCGATGAGTGCGCCGAACTGGCTCGCCAGCTGGCCGACCGCATGGCCCGCGAGGCCGGCATCCCCTGTTATGCCTACGAGGCTTCAGCCTTCACGCCCGAAAGAAAGAACCTGGCCGTCTGCCGTGCCGGTGAGTATGAGGCGATTGTCGAGAAGCTGACCACGCCCGGCAAGCAACCTGACTTCATGCCCGAGGCCGTGAAGCAAGGCGACCTGGAGCATGCCCTGCAGACGGGATGCACCGCCGTGGGCGCCCGCGACTTCCTCATCGCAGTGAACTATAACCTGAACACCACCTCGACCCGCCGTGCCAACGCCATCGCGTTCGACGTGCGCGAAAAGGGTCGCCCCAAGCGCGAAGGAAACCCCATCACGGGCACGCTGATGAAGGACGCCGACGGCAAGCCCATCATGATTCCCGGCACGCTGAAAGGCACAAAGGCCATCGGCTGGTTCATCGACGAATACGGCATCGCCCAGGTGTCGATGAACATCACTAACATCAACCAGTCGCCACTGCACGTCTGCTTCGACGAGGTGTGCCGATGCGCCCAGAACCGTGGAATCCGCGTCACAGGCACTGAGATTGTGGGCCTCGTACCGAAAAAGGTTCTCATTGATGCCGGCAAGTATTTCCTTGAGAAGCAGCACCGCTCGGTGGGCATTCCCGAGGAAGACATTCTCAACATCGCCATCCACTCGATGGGCCTCGACGACCTGAAACCCTTCAACCCGCGCGAGAAAGTCATCGAGTTCCTAATGGAAGATGGCCAAAAGTCAAATGCCAACAGCCAAAAGCTCGTCGACCTCACCGTGAAGGGCTTCGCTGAAGAAACTTCCCGCGAGAGTCCTGCCCCCGGCGGCGGCACTATCTCGGCCTATATGGGCGCCCTGGGCGCTGCCCTCGGCACGATGGTGGCCAACCTGTCGAGCCACAAGGCCGGTTGGGACGACCGTTGGCAGGAGTTCAGCGACTGGGCCGACAAGGGCCAGACCATCATGCACGAGCTGCTCCATCTGGTTGATGAGGACACCGAAGCCTTCAACCGCATTATGGCCGCCTTCGGACTGCCAAAGAAGACCGACGAGGAGAAGGCTGCCCGCTCAGCCGCCATCCAAGCCGCCACGCTCTATGCCACACAGGTGCCCCTGCACACGATGCAGGCCGGCTATGAGGCTTTCGCCATCTGTCGGGCCATGGCCGAGGAGGGCAATCCCAACTCCGTCAGCGATGCCGGCGTAGGGGCACTGGCCGCCCGTGCTGCCGTGCTCGGTGCAGGCTTGAACGTGAAGATTAACGCCGGAACCCTGAAGGACCGTGAGGTTGCCGATAAGCTGATTGCCGAGGCTAACGCCCTTATCGAGAAGGCTAACGAGGCTGAACGTGAAATCATGAACATTGTAGAATCGAAACTTTAACACTATGACATTCAGAGAAGAAATACAGCTGGGCATTCCCGAGGTGCTGCCCGAAATGCCCGCCTACGACACTGAAATCAATCATGCCCCGAAGCGCAAGGACATCCTGACACCAGAGGAGAAACGTCTGGCGCTGCGCAATGCCCTGCGCTATTTCCCCAAGCATCTGCATGCCCAACTGACACCCGAGTTTGCCGAGGAACTCCGCAAGTACGGCCGCATCTACATGTACCGTCTGCGCCCCACCTACCCCATGTATGCCCGCCCCATTGACGAGTATCCCGCCTGTAGCCGTCAGGCTGCCGCCATCATGATGATGATTCAGAACAACCTCGACCCGCGCGTGGCACAGCATCCTCACGAGCTCATCACCTACGGCGGCAACGGCGCCGTGTTCCAGAACTGGGCACAGTATCGGCTGGTCATGAAATACTTGAGCGAGATGACCGACGAACAGACGCTTGTCATGTATTCCGGTCATCCCCTCGGTCTCTTCCCCTCACACAAGAATGCGCCGCGCGTGGTGGTCACCAACGGCATGGTCATCCCCAACTACTCGAAGCCCGACGACTGGGAGCGCGACAACGCCCTTGGCGTCTCGCAGTATGGTCAGATGACTGCTGGTTCATACATGTACATCGGTCCGCAGGGCATCGTCCACGGCACCACTATCACCGTGCTCAATGCCAAGCGCCTGCACTCACGGGCCGGCGACAAACGCTCCACGCTCTTCGTTACCGCCGGACTGGGCGGTATGTCGGGCGCTCAGCCCAAGGCCGGCAATATCGCAGGGGTTGTCTCTGTGACGGCTGAAATCAATCCGCTGGCTGCCCGCAAGCGCTATGAGCAGGGCTGGGTGGACGAGCTGCACGAGAGCCTCGACGAGCTGATTCCCGCCCTGAAGAATACTGTCGCCGAGAAGAAGATTGTCTCGATGGCCTACGTCGGCAACGTAGTTGACCTCTGGGAGCGCCTGGCCGATGAGGAGATTGAAGTCGACCTGGGCAGCGACCAGACATCGCTCCACAATCCCTGGGCCGGCGGCTATTATCCCGTGGGCTACTCGCTCGAGGAGTCGCAGCGCATGATGGCCGAGGAGCCTGAGAAGTTCAAGGCTGCCGTGCAGGCCTCGCTGCGCCGTCAGGTGGCTGCCATCAACCGTCTTGCCGACCGCGGCATGTACTTCTTCGACTACGGCAACGCCTTCCTGTTAGAGGCCAGCCGCGCCGGGGCTGATGTAGCCCCCCTTTCGTCCCCCGAGGGGGACACTATAGATAAGTTCCGTCATAGCAAAACTATAGAAGCCCCCTCGGGGGCTGTAGGGGGGGCTTCTGGGACTTCTTTCCGCTACCCCAGCTACGTGCAGGACATCATGGGCCCGCTGTTCTTCGACTATGGTTTCGGTCCTTTCCGCTGGGTATGCTCCAGCGGCGACCCGAAGGACTTGGAAACCAGCGACCGACTGGCTGCAGAGGTGCTCGAGGAGATGAGCCACCATGTCACTGACGACATCCGCGGACAGCTGCTCGACAACCTCCACTGGATTCGCGAGGCAGGTCCCAACAAGCTCGTCGTTGGCTCACAGGCCCGCATCCTCTATGCCGACGCCGAGGGTCGCACAAAGATTGCGCTGGCCTTCAACGACGCCATCCGTCGGGGCGAGATTTCGCGCCCCATCGTCCTTGGCCGCGACCATCACGACGTCAGCGGCACTGACTCACCCTTCCGTGAGACCTCCAACATCTACGACGGATCGAACAAGTGTGCCGATATGGCCGTGCAGAACGTCATCGGCGACTCGTTCCGCGGCGCTACGTGGGTCTCTATCCACAACGGTGGCGGTGTTGGCTGGGGCGAGGTCATCAACGGAGGCTTCGGCATGGTCATTGACGGCAGCGACGAGGCAGACCGCCGCATCAAGAACATGCTGTTCTGGGACGTGAACAACGGCATTGCCCGCCGTTCATGGGCCCGCAACCAGGGCTCTATGGACGCCATCCGCCGCGAGATGGAGCGCACGCCTGAACTGCGGGTGACGATGCCCAACTTGGTCGACGACGCCATCATCGACGGTGTGGAGTTCTAATCAGCTAACTGAATTATTCCTGCGGTCAAAGAGACTGTGTCAAAATGTGTTTGCATTTCGTACACAGTCTCTTTGACCGTTTTTGTCCTACAATGAGACGGATTGTCATGATGGAACACCGCAAAAGATGATTCATGCTTCAATCACAAATAATGTTAATTCATGCCGCCATTTCTTGGAGATGTCGCAGGAAAGACATATCTTTGCAATATCAAAATGATATCATTATAATACAACATGAATCGAAGACATCACAACTAAACAATAAACATTAAACAATAAACAATAAAGATATGGAAACGAAAGAAAAAGTATTCGGAGGAACAGTGCTGAATGGATTTCTAGGAGATCAACGAGCAGTTGGAACAGAAGCTTGACGAGCGGCTGGCACTGGCTGGCATCGAGGTCGTCGAGGCCCGCATCAACTACCAGGCCTACGCCCCAGAGATTGCCGCCGTCATGCTGCGCCGCCAACAGGCCTCGGCCATCATCACGGCCCGCGAGAAGATCGTCGAGGGCGCCGTCTCGATGGTAAAGATGGCACTTGACAAACTGTCGACTGAGCAGATTGTCGAACTCGACGACGACAAGAAGGCCGCCATGGTCTCGAACCTGCTCGTCGTGCTCTGTGGCGACGACTCTGCCCAGCCCGTGGTCAACACCGGCACGCTGAACCACTAAGCCAACAGGGTAGCCGTGTTATTTTTACTATGGCAGACAAGAAGACGAAGAACTTTATCCTGCGTATCGACAGCGATACGATGGATGCGATAGAAGCGTGGGCCGCCGACGAGTTCCGCTCCACCAACGGCCAGCTGCAGTGGATCATTACCGAGGCACTGCGGAAGGCTCGCCGTCTGCCCAAACAAAAACGCAAAAGCGATGACACTGAAGGATAGATGGAACATGTACCGCCAGCTGGCCCTGCTCGTGCAGTCGATGCGGGTTGGCCCTGAGCCTTGCAGCTTCATTTGTGGTTATCGGTCTGAAAGATCTCTTCGGCTGGCAGCTGTCCGAGTGGACGAAGTACATCTCAATAGTCCTCTTCGTGGGCGTGCCCCTCACCTACTCCATCCTGATTAGACGATCAAAGTAAATAACAAATATATTTAGTATTATGGAACAACTACAGAACCAACACCTCACGATTGAGGTGTCTGATCTCGGAGCCGAGCTCCAGAGCATCCGCGACGCCGAAGGGCGCGAGTACCTGTGGCAGGGTGGCGACAAGTGGCCCCGCCGCTCACCTATTCTTTTCCCGCTGGTGTGCAGCGTTGAGAACGACACATACTATGTCGACGGTCAGCCTTACCACCTGCCGCGACATGGCTTTGCCCGCGACACCCGCTTCACACTGATTCACCAGACGGAGACAAAACTGACCTATGCCCTCCATGAAAGCGAGGAGTCGCTGAAGGTCTACCCCTTCCATTTCAATCTGGCCGTCACCTACCGCCTCAGCGGCAACAAGATTCACGTCATCTGGCACGTAGAGAACACCGACGTACGCGACCTGCACTTTCAGATTGGCGGCCATCCTGCCTTCCTGGCTCCCGGCTGCCGTGAGGACGAACCGCTGCGCGGCGTCATCCGTCTGGACAACTGCGGGACGCTGAAGGGCATCAAGAGCTACATCGATGGCTCGCACGACATGATTGAGGTCGACGTCGAGGCTAAGGACGGGCTCATCCAGTTTGACGACCACTTCTTCCGCAACGACTCAGTGAAGATTCACGGTTCGCAGACGCACCGCGCCGAACTGCTCAATCCTGACGGCTCGCCCGCCGTGACAGTGGACTACAAGTGCCCCATCATAGCCTTCTGGAGTCCCTACCAGAAGCAGGCGCCGTTCGTCTGCATCGAACCCTGGTACGGCCTTGGCGACCCCCGCGGCTACAAGGGGACTTTCGCCAGCAAGCCCTACATGAACCATCTGCAGCCCGGCAGTTCGTTTATGAGTGAGTACACCATTACCATTGGCTGAGAAGACTCAAGCCATAACGGCAGAACCAAGGAGTGAGCTACGCACCAACAGCGTAGCTCTTTTTACCTGACTGAAAAGACATAGGAAATCTGATTTGGAATAGTTCGATTAAAAAAAGCAGAGAGAAAGACCTCACCTAAAGCTTCTCACTGTTTGAACTTTATGATTTCACCACATTGATTGGCCAATTCTTTCTGAATCCCCATCTGAAAGCCGTCGGAGCTACATGCCCGTTATAGATATAAGATGTGGAAAAGATGATTCTTGCCACGTCTTCCTCATTTTCTTACAGTCCTGCCGTCTTTCTTGAAGAATTTTAGGAGGTTTGTATTACAACTTCCCCCGTGCAGGCCTTTACAGGTGCTTCTTCGGATACAGTGCCTCCCACCACGAGGGGTCGTCCTTCAGCCAGCGCTGGAACCAGGCCATCTGGGTGGCCAGCCATTTTTCCTTCTTCGCGTAGTCGAGGATGTGGTGGTTCTCGCCCTTCACCTCGACGAGGGCCACCTCGCGGCCCAGAAGCTTCAGGGCGGTGAACATCTGCAGGCTCTCAATGACGGGCACGTTCGTGTCAGCGTCTCCGTGCAGGAGCAGGAGGGGCGTGTGGATTTTGTCAGCATTGAACAGCGGCGACTGGTCGACGTAGAGTTGGCGGTGGCTCCATGGATAGCTGTTGGCCATCGACACCTCACTGTAGTTATAGCCCCAGTAGCCCTCACCCCAATAGCTGGTGTGGTTAGCTATGCCGGCGTGGCTGACGGCACAGGCAAAGATGTCGGTGACGGTCTGCAGATACTGTGTCATGAACCCGCCATACGACGCGCCCATGCACCCGATCTTCTCCTTATTGATATAGGGGTGCTCCTCACAGATGCGCTTCACACCCTCGATGATGTCCTCGGCAGGGCCGCGGCCTGCGGTGTTCACATGGCGCGAGGCCCACTCCTGACCGAAGCCCGTGGCGCCGCTGGGCTCCACGATATAGGCCACGTAGCCCAGCGAGTTCCACATCTGCGGTGCATAGGGCGACTCGAAATAGCGCGACACGGGCGAGCAACCGCCATAGTAATAGACAATCATGGGGTATTTCTTCGAAGCATCAAAATCCTTCGGCAGATAGAGGCGGCCGTAGACGGTGTCGCCCTTGGAATTCACGTAGTTCCAGTCTTCGCACGTACCCACTTCTGCATCGCCAAGGGCAGTCTTACCATCGAAAAGCGTCAGCCCCGCCTTGCTCCAAGCGGAGGGTTTCACGTAGGCCGAGGCTGGTTCCATGGTCTTATACGAGAGGTAGGCAATAGCCTTAGCATAAGCAGCCAAGTCAAACCGATAGATATAGTCGCCTTCCAACGGCAGTTTCTGTATCTTCCCCGTCTTCGGCTCTAAATCGTACACATTCACATAGTCGCGGTCCTCAGCAGAGAAGTAGATGCGTCCGTCGGCCTGCGACCATTCTACGCGGCTGACGCTTGGGTCGAAGTCTTTCGTCAAGGCCGTCACTGCCTTGGTGGCGATGTCGAAGAGGAACAGCTCGTTTTCGGTCATGCTGGGCGTTACGTCGGCAGGCAACTGACAGCCGATACGGTCGAAGGCCTCGGGATTGCCGACAAAGAGCAGCTGGCGGCCGTCGGGCGAGAAACTGGCCCCGTTGAGGAACTCACCGGCCGTGATGACGGTGTCTACGCGGAGTGCTCGGGCGTCCATGATGTAATAGTCGCTGACGGTCGTCGGGCGCTTCTCCAGTCGCGAGCGGTTGGTGCTGATGAGCAGCTGGCGGCCGTCCTGCGAGATGTCCTGCAGGTATTCGCCCTTGTTGCCGAATGTGATGCGCTGCGTCATGCCCGTGCTGATGTCGTAGCGCATGAGATAGGTGCGCTTGCGCCATCCCGGCTGGCGATCGTCCATCTCGAGCACCTCGTAGACCTGCTCGTCCTCCTTGGGCCCTTCCTCCTCAGCAGTGATGATGAGGTAGTCCTCGGTCGGGCTGACCGCATAGCCGCCCTTGGGCACGTCGGTGGCAAAGCGCGAGCGAGCGCCAGTCTCTGGGTCAACCTTGGTCAGCAGGCGCCGACCGGCATCCCATTCCTCCTCCAGATAGGCCGCCGTGCGGGGCAGCCACTGCACGCTCTTGCTGAGCTGATGCAACAGGCGGCCCGACTTCACCTCGCGCAGTTCATACGACCACTGGGCATTGCCGCCACGTTCGGTTGTCTGATAGGTCACGACGACATAAGCCCCGTCGGCCGAGAGACTGACACCGCGCACGCGGCGGCCGTCGGTCAGGTCGTGCACCATGTAGGGATGGCGCTCGTCGATAGTGCAGGCAACCGTTCTGTCAGCCTCAATCACGACGCTGATGGAGTCCTTCGAATCTGCCTCGGTCATGTATTTGATGGCCACGGTGTGATGCTCCGGCGACAATTTCAGGTCGGGCTGCGCCTCGGTTCCGTCGATGAACAGCTTATAGTTCTTAGGCCCCTGAACATCAAGTTTCCCCTTTAGGTAGCTCGTATTGTTAATAAAGAACGACAGCACGCCGACGCTCTTGGAATCGCTGAGCGACGGCAGCACGGCACCGCTGAATGTCGTTGCAGCAGGCGATGTCAGGCTGAGTCCCCCAAGCAGCGACTGCTCGTCGAACGCCTTCCCCTGCACGTCGACCGTATCCATGCCGAACGGCACCGTCACCGCGTATGGTCCGGCCATCCGAAACTCCTTTACTTCAGTCTTCACTTGCGCCCCGACCGTCATCGTCAGCAGCAGCGCTCCAGTCAAAATCTTTGTTTTCATAGTCTTACAGTTTATTTCGTTTGCCATTTCTTGGGGGCAGTTCCAAAAACTCAGTTGCAGCAGGACTCCCCTCCTTGGAAAGGAGGGGTCGGGGGAGGTTGATCATGGCAGCATAAGTTACCTTATTCCAGCGGTTTTTTCAACCACCCCCAGCCCCTCCTTTCCAAGGAGGGGAGCAGGTTAGACTTACTTTTCAGGCTGTCCCATTGTTTGTGCTTCTTCTAAAGTTATTTCACTGGTTCACATTGGTACGCGGGTGTTTCACCCGCGACCCAGCCGCAGGTGAGACACCTGCGTACCAATAGTTGGCTGCAAAGATAATAAAAATAGCCGTAAGCACCAAACATTTCTACCATGAAAACGGGCTCAGTAGATTTTTCATAGGGGGAGCGTTTAGATATGGAATATTTTTATTACCTTTGCCTCATGGAAGACAAAGG
>FLNY01000782.1_pt1 | contig 12192 bp, 7 predicted proteins | sample 1140381 | NCBI WGS metagenome assembly FLNY01 (sample SAMEA3878172, study PRJEB12797) | bioreactor metagenome | biome: Moose rumen | place: Sweden | collected 2011-10
CTGTCGGGAACTGCCAACGCAGTTACGGACCTTGATGGCGCATATTCCATCAACGTACCGTCTAACGCAGTCCTGGAGGTTTCCTGCCTCGGTTATCAGAGCCAGCAGATTCCCGTTAACGGACGCGGAGTTATCAACATCATCCTCGAGGAGGATGCGGAAATGCTCCAGGAGGCCGTAGCCCTCGGTTACGGTGCCCAGACCAAGAAGAAGGACCTTTCCGCTTCCGTGGGTATCGTGAACAATGCCGATGAACTGGCCGCTCGCCCTGTGACATCGGCCACCGGTATGCTGCAAGGCCAAATTCCTGGCGTTGTGGTATCACAGGATGGCGGTGACCCGGGTAGCGGATACGGCCTTCTCATCCGTGGACAGGGTTCCCGCAACGGAGACTCCGTCCTGTGGGTAGTTGACGGTGTTCCGGGTGCTCCCATCACCAACATGAATGACATCGAGAGCATGGTCGTCCTCAAGGATGCCGCATCGGCAGCTATTTACGGTGCAACATCCGGAGCCGGCGGTGTTATCCTTGTAACCACCAAAAAAGCCTCGCAGGGCATTCACGTCGAATATGATTTCGTAGGCGGTGCCCGCGTTGCACGAAACCTTCCTCATGGTCTTAATGCCGAAGAAGAGATCCAGATGAGGACTCTGTCCTCTGCCAATGCCGGAGTTTCACTCGACGCTGGTTGGGACACTTCTGTCAATCCCTGGGTGGGTACAACCCGCACCGACTGGATTGACGAAATTTTCCGTACTGCTTTTTATCAGCGTCACGGAATCACCCTCAACTATGGAACAGACAAGCTCAAGAGCCGTCTGAGCTTCCAGTATCAGGATAACCAGGGTGTTCTCGTGGGAACCTACAACAAAGGCCTCGGAGTTCGTTACAACGGTGAATACCAGATGAACAAGTGGCTCAAGATCACAGAGAGGGTTTCCTTCTCCACCTCCAACAAGCGCACTGGTTTTGACACTGGTTCCGTAGGTACCGGTGCAATCATCTCCGCCCTCTATATGCCCGCGAGTGCCGAGGCCTATGCTACCAGCGGCCCCAACGCCGGTTCCTTCGGAGGTACCACCACTGAAGATCCCGAATACATCGCAACGTATGGAGAATTTTCCGGTATTTTCGGTGATGCGGTCAATCCTCTCCGCACTCTCCTTGCCGAGACCCGTTACGACCACGGAACCAGTTTCTGGAATACTACCGGTCTGGAGATTGCCAACATCGTAAATGGCCTCAAGTTCAATACAAACTTCACCTACAACATTGACCAAAGCCTCTATAAGAACTTCCGTCCGAAGCGTACGGAGATCGGCAAGCCCGATCTTAACAACCGTCTGGACTGGAGCACTGGCCGCGGCGACAACTGGCGCAGCGAAAGCACCCTCACCTATGACCGCACTTTTGGCAAACACACAGTGGGTGCCCTTGCCGCGGTCACTTTCAACCGCGCCAATGGCAGGGGATTCAACTTGTATGGGACGGGTTTCGATGATGAGACCGAGGCTCTGCAGTACATTGCACTTGCCGGTTCTACCGGAACCGGGGATTACTACAATGGAGATGACGCAAACATCGCTTTCGTAGCAAGAGGCTCCTACAGCTTTGACGACCGCTATTTTATCACAGCCTCATGGCGTCGTGACTACGCAGGCCGCCTCCCTGCAGGACACAACAAGGGGGACTTCCCTGCCGTTACTGGCGCATGGAAAATCTCCAGTGAGCCTTTCTTCCCTCAAAATGACATTGTGAACCTTGTGAAGCTCCGTGCTTCATGGGGCCGTGTAGGTAATCTGGGCTCCGTTGGATGGAATTACAAGAGCGCCAATCTGTCCCGCGGACATACCACCGACTGGGCAATCTACGGATTCGCCAATGGCGGCACGAGAATGGAGTATCAGTGGTATCCTTCGAAGGCTGTAAATAATAATCTTACCTGGGAAACATCTGAAACATTCGATGCCGGTCTCGATTTTGACATGTTCAATGATCGTCTCTCCGTCTCCGTAGACTATTATAACAAGCGCACCTTCAACCTTATTCAGGACCAGACCATGGGATGGCCTCAGACTATCGGTCTTGACCCCATGAAGGTGAACCAGGGTGAAATCAAAAACACCGGTGTGGAATTCCTCGCAAGCTGGAACGATAAGGTGAGCAAGGATTTCTCTTACCATATCAGCGGCAACTTCGCATATAACAAGAACGTCGTTGTATCTACCGGTATAGTTGATGATGAAGGTAATGCCGGCAAGTGGAGCGGCACAGGCAGTTTCCGTTCCATGCCTTGGATCTACCAGACCGAGGAAGGTCAGCCTCTCAACTCGTTCTATGTGATTAAGACCGACGGTATCTTCCAAAGCGACGCAGAAGCCGCCGCCTGCGGATATACTCACAATGGTCAGAAACCTCAGGCCGGCGACCTTCGCTTCGTTGACCTTGACGGCGACGGTGAAATCACTAATGATGACCGCCAGTATGTAGGTTCGACAATGCCCAAACTCACCTATGCTTTCAACTTTGGTATCAACTGGAAGAATTTCTACGTAGATATGCAGTGGCAGGGAGTATGGGGCAACAAGATTGCCTATGTTGCAAAGCAGATGATCCTCTCCGACGGAGACGGCAACTTCAACCGCAGCCGGGAGATCCTCAACGCCTGGAGTCCGACTAACACCGGTTCCTCCATCCCTCGTCTGTCCCGCACAGACCCCTGGGGTAACTTCACCACTGCTTCCGATTACTTCATCGAAGACGGAAGCTACCTCCGACTGAAGAACCTGACCATAGGTTATGACCTTACTTCCGCTCTCCGCAAGTCGAAACACTTTGCAGAACGTGGCAGTTCTCTCAATGTATACGTAACCGGTGAAAATCTCCTTACCTTCACCAAGTACTCCGGCATGGATCCGGAGGTTGGCGGATGGGATGCCATGAAGTACCCGGTCTCCCGTGTGTTCGCTTTCGGTGTGAAACTTACCTACTAATAAGTAATGAATATGAAAAAGTATATTGCTATCATACTGATTTCCCTTGGCGCGCTTGCAGTGGCGTCTTGCGACAAGTTCCTGGATGTCCAGACCCAGGGTTATCCCACCCAGGACCAGTACTTCAAGAACGACCAGCAGGCAATTGACGCCGTGGACGGTTGCTATCGCAAGCTTGTTGACGGTGACGGTATCATCGGCCGAGAGATCTACTGGGAACAGGCCATGGCCAATTCCATAGTATGGGGCCGCGCCCGTAACGACATGTTACCCTTCGTGACTTTCAATTACAACGGCGATGTGGGCCGCATCAAAGATATGTTCAACGCCTGCTACACCCAGGGTATGAACCGTTGCAACTGGATCATCCAGCAGCTCCGCCTCAAGGAAGAAAACACCACCCTGACTGCCGTCGAGAGCCGTAGTCTCGGTGAAGCCTACTTCCTCCGCGCATACTACCATTTCATCATCGCCTATCGCTATGGTACAAATGAGCTCGGTGTTCCTTTCGTGGCTTACGAAAAGGTCGAGGGAGGCTACAATAACGAGATTCCCGAGCAGCAGGCAACTGTGATGGTCAACTACGAATACATCGTGGACGATCTTAAGAATGCTGAAGAGCTTCTTTCCACCACCGCCCAGTATTCCAGCGCCGACAAGGGTCGCGTCTCCAAGGAGGCCGCCGCCGCTTTCATGGCAAAGGTTTATGCTTATTGGGCGACATACGATTCCACCCAGTGGCCCAACGTTATCACTTGCGTGGACCGTCTTGAGAGCAGCTATGGCCGCGATCTCGTCCCCGACTTCGCCAAACTCTTCTCTCCTGTCATTGCCGACTTCTGGAACGTTGAGACTTGTTTCTCCTGGCCTTCCACCGGCGGATTTGACAAGGGCGGTACCGGAGGCGGTGTTGAGTTCCCCGGAGTATGCTTTGACAATGGCGGCTATGGAAAGTTCAATGGTTGGGGCCAGTTCAAGCCTTCATATGACATCTATGAAGAAATGGCCAAGGATAACGCTGATACCAACGGTGACGGCAAGTGTGACGAAAACGACGAGAGGAACTATAGGCTGGAGAACACCATTCTTGAGTATGGCCAGGTATTCCAGTTCTTCGGAAAGCCCTTCGAATTCTATAGTATCCGTGATTATGAGTCCGGATTCATGATTGGAAAATATGTTCAGGCTCTTGCTCCCGAAGATCCTTTCGCTGAAGGATACCTCTGTTCCAACGGTGACTATCCTGTCTTCCAGCTCAACTACCCTATTATCCGTTTCGCCGACTGCCTCCTCCTCCGTGCCGAGGCCTACCTCGCAGCAAATAACGGAGGCAAGGCGGCAGCCGACATCAATCGTGTGCGCACAAGATCCGGCCTTAAGCCTCTTACCGGAAACGCAACCTGGGCAGATCTCTATCACGTATCACGAGCGCACGTGCGAGCTCGCCATGGAACTTGCAAACGACCACGCTTATGACTGCCGTCGTTGGGCTTACACCGGCAATGCCGTGACAAATGGTACCGAAATTCAAGCTCTTGCTTTGAAGGAGCTCAACACGCATCCTCGTGTCCGCCATTATTTCAACTACAAGGTTACAAGCAAAACCGAAGAAATCGAGCGTGTCAATCCGGAAACCGGAGCGACCGAGAAGAAGGTGATACGTGTAGCTGACGACGTTGTGGACAAAACCGCGGTTGAATCCAAACGCGATCTCTATGTTACTATTTACAAAGCCGACGATGTGAGCAAGGTGTGGGATAAAGATTATGAGACACCTGTGATAGAAAAAATCTACTCCTGGTGCGAGGTCGGTCCTTACGAGGACTATCTTGACAACGAGAACAAATGGTCCGACAAGTACATGACCTTCCCTTATCCTTCAGAGCAGATCAACAAATCTGCCGGCAAGCTTAAGAACCCGCCGTCCTGGCAGTAATTCAAAAGCCATGTCATGCCTGACATAGGCAAAGTAATGGGCGAAGCTTTTGTGGCTTCGCCCTTATTTTATTAATTCCGTAGCCATTGCGATGGAAAAACGCAGCGAAGCGACGGTTTGGCGCCTTCACTGCGGCAGGTGGTTCCTCGTTCCGCGGCAGGTCATGGCTCGTGGCGCGGCAGGTCGGCCTTCATACTGCGGCAGGTTAACCATCATACCGCGGCAGGTCCGCGTTTTTGGACCGACGTGCCGCGGTTATCGGCCTCTCAGGCGCTGCAGTGCGGCAGGTGGGCGAAATTTTGCAGACCTGCCGCACTTTGGGCACTCACCTGCCGCACCGCAAACCACGACCTGCCGCAAAACAGGATATTTTGCTTTTTCCAAGGGATTTGTTTATGTTTGTGGTGATTAACCCTCCAGATATGAAACGGATTTCCCTGATAGCAGTAACAATCATCGCGGCGGCATGCGGCAGCAAAACCGCCACCACGGGCAGCTGGGATGTGTGCCCGCTACCCCAAAGCATAGAACTTAAGGACGGAACTGTCACGTACAAGGCCGGAAAGGTGGCCGAAAAAATCGACACAACATTAGGCGAAGGCCTTGAGCCGTTCCAGAAGGAAGAGTGCTACAGGATAGAGGCCGACAAAAAGCGCATCACCATCACGGCCGCAACGCCCACGGGCATCCTTCGTGCCCGCCAGACTCTTGCAAAAGCGGCCACGGAAGGAAACGTGCTTCCATCGGCCACGATATGGGACTATCCGCAATTCTCCTACAGGGCCTTCATGCTGGACAGCGGCCGCCACTTCTTCCCGGTTGAAACGGTGAAGGAAGTGCTTGATATTCTGGCACTTCACCAGATAAACGTTTTCCACTGGCACCTTACGGAAGACCAGGGGTGGCGCATTGAGATAAAGAAATATCCACGCCTCACGGAAATCGGCTCCATGCGTGCAGGAGACCCGGTGCGCGGAGGAGGAAACGACGGCATTCCCCACGGAGGATTTTATACGCAGGATGAGATTCGCGAAGTGGTTTCATATGCTGCCGAAAGGGGCATTGACGTAGTGCCGGAGGTAGACCTTCCGGGTCACATGCAGGCGGCACTCGCCTCCTACCCCGAGCTTGGCTGCACCGGAGGGCCTTACGAAGTGTCCTGCGAGTGGGGCGTGAGGGACGACGTCCTCTGCGCAGGCAAAGAAGGGACGCTGGGCTTTGTGAAGGACGTCCTCACGGAAGTGATGGAGTTGTTCCCGTCAAAATACATTCACATAGGCGGCGACGAATGCCCCAAAGTGCGATGGGAGAAGTGCCCCGCCTGCCAGGCAAAAATCCGTGCTCTGGGCATTAAGGCCGATGGCCATAAAACCCGCGAGGAGCTCCTCCAATCGTGGTTCATGGACGAGGTGAGCGCATTTGTAGAGGCTCAAGGCCGCAGGTGCATCGCATGGAACGACCCTCTCGTTGACTGGGACAACAAGGTTATAGGCGCCCCTTCCAAGAACACCGTCATTGCGGGATGGATGCGTCCCGTTTCCACGGAAATAGCCCTCCGGGAAGGCTACGACGCCATTCTCTGCCCCGTTGGGCACCTCTACCTCAGCGCCGGCGACGGCAACAGACTTAAGGGTGATGCATACCTCCACCGCATCTACGACCTTGACGTCCCCGAAGGAGTACTTGGCGTCGAAGCCTGCCTCTGGAGCGAACGCGTTTCACAGCGGGACAGCCTTCTCTGGCGCATACTTCCCCGCATCGGCACTGTGTCCGAGCTGCAGTGGAGCAGCCCCGAGGCGAAAGACTTCGACGGCATGAAAGCCCGCCTTTCCCGCATGCGCGGGCTCTACGAAACGCATAACTGGCCATATAACGATACTCCATGGGAATGAAAAAAGCCATATTGCCACTGGCGCTTTTAGTTGCTGCCGCCTGGCCTTCCGATGCATGCACAAACATAATCGTGGGGAAGAAGGCATCGGCCGACGGGTCTGTCTTCTGCTCGTACAACTGCGACACCTTCGGCCATACCGGATGGCTCACGCAGTCCCCTGCCGGAAGGCACGGACCCGGGGAAAAGATTGCCATAACGAATTTCTGGCACCCGGGAGAGATAAAGGGCTATATAGATCAGGTTCCGCAAACATACAGCGTAATAGGCTACATGAACGAGCACCAGCTCACTATCCTGGAGACCACTTTCGGAGGCCGGGAAGAGCTTCACAATCCGGAGGGGATGCTGGGCTACGACAATCTCATGCAACTGGCGCTGCAGCGCTGCAGGACGGCCCGTGAAGCCATTCTGGAAATGGCGCGACTTGCCGATGAATACGGCTACTGCGACGAAGGCGAGACCTTCACCGTTTGCGACCCCGACGAGGCCTGGGTGATGGACCTCATAGGCAAAGGGCCCGGGAGGAAGGGCGCAGTGTGGGTGGCAGTGCGCATCCCAGACGACTGCATCACGGCACACGCCAACCACAGCCGCATACGCACCTTCCCTCAGGCGAAAAAGGCCGACAGGAAGACCGGCGTCTTCGAAGTGCCCGGTGTGTGCATGTACAGCAGGGACGTAATCTCCTTCGCCCGCGAAATGGGCTATTTTGACGGCGCAGACGCAGACTTCAGCTTCCGCGAGGCATACTGCCCGCTGGAGTTCGTGAACATGCGCCTGTGCGAGCCGCGCGTCTGGAGCGTATTCCGCCACCATACATCGGCAGAATATATGGACAGCTTCCTCCCCTACATTGACGGCAAGTTCGACGAATGCGACGCCCTTCCCCTTTGGATCAAGCCGGACAAAAAACTCACGCTGCAGGATGTGATGGCCGACATGAGGGACCACTTCGAAGGAACGCCGCTGGATATGACCGTTGGCGTTGACGCGGGCCCGTGGAGCTCCCCTATCCGTCCGCGCGCAAAGGGATTCACCTCCGAAGGAAAGAAGTACTTCCGCGAGCGTCCCATCTCTACTCAGCAAGCCGGCTTCGCTGTGGTGGCACAGATGCGCTCATCCGTACCCGGCGGCTTCGGCGGCGTTTACTGGTTCAACTGCGACGACCCTTCAATGATGGCCTACGTGCCAGTGTACTGCACAAACACGGAAATTCCGGAGGCGTTCAAGGACATTCACAACAGGGACGGCGAATTTGACGAGGGCGGCGCATTCTGGCTCCTCAACTGGGTTTCCAACATGGTCTATCCCCGCTACAGCGCCATGATGCCGGATCTCATCGAAGCGCGCAGCGAGCTTGAAAGCTCTTTCTTCGCCCAGCAGGCCGATGTGGAAGCCATGGCGGCCGCAATGCCCGCAGAGGCGCGCATCCCCTACCTCAACGCAAAGACTGCAGAGTACACCGCCACCATGATGGAGAGATGGAAAAAACTGGCCCATCACCTCATAGTGCGGTACAATGACCAGCCTGGGGGATGGGACCAGCAGTTCTATGATGCGGTTGCAAGGGATACCGGAGACCGGTTCCTTGTGCGCTAATATTCCTTCACCACTTCCATGAGGCGGTCGGGATAGTTGGAAATGATGCCTTCCACCCCGAGGCCTATGAGGCGGCGCATCTCTTCACGATCGTCAACCGTCCAGGTAACAACCTTCATTCCGTCATTGTGGGCGCGCTCCATCAGCTGCGCGTCCACGTTCTCGTGCGGCGGACTCAGCCATTCGGGCATGAAGTTCAGCTTGCCCATGTACTCGTCGTAATCCTTCTCCCATCCTTCCACGAGGTATGCAAGGTGGTGGCCGGGATATTTCTCATTGATATAATTGAGCGCGCGCTCGTCGAAGCACTGGATGATGAGACGGTCTCCAAGGCCGGCTGCGTCCAGAACCTCCATGCAGAGGTCTGTAAACTCGTGATATTCTGGCCAGTCAATGCCCTCACGGCCTTCATCGCAGTCCGGATCGCTCTTAATCTCGATATTATACTTCATGGGAGCGAGCTTGTGAGCTTTCGTATATTCCTCCACAGCGGCAATCACCTCTGCGGCAAGGGGTTTGTGCACCGCAATGCACTTTTTCTCTGGCCAGAGGGGGTTGGGCTTGAGGCCCACGTCATATTTGGCCACTGAATCGTAAGGCATGTTATACAAGTATTCCTTTGGATCTCCGGATTCCACATAGCTGCCGTCCGGACGGGTTGCATAACGCGGATGGAAGTACTTGTCGTGGGAAAGGACAACTTTCTTGTCCTTTGTTATACACATGTCCATCTCAAGGGTGTTCACCCCAAGGTTTACGGAATTGAGCATGGCCTCCAGGGATTCCTCGGGATACAGGCCCATGCCGCCGCGGTGGGCCTGCACGTCCGTTACATAGGTTTTCTGCCTGGGGCCGCCGCAGGAGACGGCAATTAAAGCTAATACTGCAGTGACAATACTCTTTCTCATTTCTTTTTAGTTGTTTTGGCAGTGGTTTTTGTGGCGGGCCTCGTGTAACCATCGTTCACGCAGCGCTGGGTTATGCGCTCTATGCGGGTAGCTGTGTCGGGATGTGAAGAAAAGATGTTTGACACCATGCCGCTTTGGGAAGTGCTTCCGGACATTTCCTGAAGTTTCTCGAAAGCCTGCACCATCGTCCAGGGGTTCTTCCCTGCCTCGCAGAGGTAGTTGTAGCCGTAGTCATCGGCCTCCGTTTCCATGCTGCGGGAATGCTTGGCGTTGAGAATTACCTCGCCAAGGGCTCCAAGCTGGGAATCGGTGAGCGCGGCGGCGGTGCTGCCCGTCGATGCAAGGCCCTGCAGGGCGGCCGATGTGAGCATTGATTTCTGCATCTGCTTGCGCGTGTGATGCAGCGCCACATGGCCCATTTCATGGCCGAGGACGCCCATGAGCTCCTCGTCCGTCATCACGTCCATGATGCCGGTGTACACGCGTACGCTGCCATCGGCACAGGCAAAGGCGTTCACCTCATCCTGCTGATATACCTTGAAGTTGAGTTCCCTTTCGTTAACACCGTCCATGCTGGTGATTATCTTGCGGAGGCGCTTTGTGTAAGGGCTGGATTCGGGGAGAACGGTGCTCTGCGCATCAAGCTGTGTGATGTACTGGTGCACATAGGCCTCCACCTGCTCGTCGGAAAGGGACAGGGCCTGGGCCGCATAGGCTCCGCCCTGAAGCAGGCGGCTGGTGTCCAGGTTCTGCACTACGCCGCAGGAAGTAAAGAGAATTGCGGCCATGAGAAATGCTAGGATTCGTTTCATGATTTATTGTATTTCGTTTGCAAATTCAATAACATCGAGGTTGATGGCGCGTAGGGAATCGGCATTCATCTTTACAATGGCACGGTCATAGGTCATGAGGCCGTTAACTTCAGACTCAACGTCGGTGGTCTGGGTATAAACTGCCGCTGCACAGCCCTGTGCAATGGTTTCCTTGAGCATCTGCGCATAGAAGGCATACTGCTTCAAAACTTCTTCACCGCTCTTGTATCTTATATAGCCCCAATTCCCTTCCGGATTCCACAGATGGCCTTCAAGAGGGCAGCCGATACCGCCGAATTCCCCAAGTACGTCTATCTGGGCGCCATCGGACCAGAATTTCATGCGGGGATCGGGATAATTATGACTGTCGAATATGTCCCCCACTCCACGCAGGCTGTTGCCGCCGGAAGCGGAATTCACAAGGCGCGCGGGGCTCCATTCCTTTGTGAGGGCCACGTACTTTGGCGTGTCAAACTGGCCCCAGCCCTCGTTGAACGGCACCCAGACGGCAATGCACGGGAAAACGTTGTGCCGGAGGACAATATTCTTCCATGGCTTTTCGTAGTTCTCAGCGGCACTTCCTGAGCGCCCCTTCGCATAGGGATTGTATGTGGCGTCGTCCTCAGGTGAAACCCAGTTCCACATTTCCCATCGGCCATATTCGCTGCCTGTTATTGAGGGCATATCCTGCCAGACGATTATTCCAAGTTTGTCGGCCCAGTAGTACCAGCGGTCCGGTTCCACCTTGACATGCTTGCGTATCATGTTGTATCCGAGGGCCTTCGTTTCCTCTATGTCGTAACGGAGAGCCTCGTCGGTGGGGGCGGTGTAAAGGCCGTCGGGCCACCAGCCCTGGTCAAGCAGGCCAAACTGGAAATAGGGTTTTCCATTGAGGCTCATGCGTTTATGTCCTTCGGAATCCGTTATTTCCTTTATTTCCCGGAAGGCGGCATAGCCACCCGCCCGGTCAATGACTTTTCCATCACGAACAAGGGCAATTTCAAGGTCATAGAGTGCAGGATTCTCAGGGCTCCAGAGCGCGGGATTATCTATCTTTACGGATGCTTCCCCATCGGCACTGCAATTTGACGACGCGAGCTTTTTCCCGTCCCGGGAGAGGGTGAATTCCACCTCGTCCCATTCCTTTGCGCCTTCCACCGTTGCACTGAGATTCATCCTGCCTTCAATGCCCTCCGCCATGGCGGAATAAGTGGTTATATGGGCTTCATCCTCCGTGGGCTCGAGCCAAACGCTCTGCCATATACCGGAAACGGGAGTGTACCATATTCCACCGTTGTCTGTCACCTGCTTGCCGCGGGGATGAATCTCCGCATCGGAGGGATCCGTAACCTTCAGGACAAGCTCCTGAGGCCCTTTCGCGTTAAGGCTGGAAGTTATGTTTACCTGGGAGGATGAGTATTCCGTGGTCTCTATGTTGACGTTTTTCCCGTTTATCCAAAGACTGGCGTATGCGTCTATGGCGCCGAAATTCAGCCATACCTGCTTTCCTTTCCATGCCTTGGGCACGTTGAAGGAGCAGCGGTACCAAAGCGCCTCATCGGGGCCCAGCCTCCTGCCAACTCCGGACAGGGACGACTCAACGCAGAATGGCACAAGGATTTTACCCTCGGCATCCGGCATGTTTTCTCCATCCCCGGGGCCGATGGCATAGTCCCAAAGGCCATTGAGCGAGCGCCATTCGTTCCTCTCAAGCTGGGGACGGGGATATTCGGGCAGCGGCGCGGCGGGATTGACACAGGCCGCCCATTCCGTGCGGATATGGTCTCCTGCCGGCGTCCATGCGCTTATTGCCCCGGAATCCTGAATGAGCGCGCTGTCGTTCACGCTTGAGCACGCACAGAATGCGATAAAAATGGTACATGCGCAAAGTATGGTATTGGCTTTCATCGGCTATAAGTTTTCACAAAGTTAAAATTTTTTTGAATATTCGCCGAAGAAAAACTTGCGTTTATCTTTGAACGGACATGCATATTTTTGCTGACTGGAAATTTATGTTTTGGCATGGGGCTTGAGAATATGAACGCCGGC
>FLNY01003195.1_pt1 | contig 12177 bp, 6 predicted proteins | sample 1140381 | NCBI WGS metagenome assembly FLNY01 (sample SAMEA3878172, study PRJEB12797) | bioreactor metagenome | biome: Moose rumen | place: Sweden | collected 2011-10
ACTGTAGACATAGCCGATGTTGCCGCCTCCGAAGACGTTGCCGTAGCCTTTTTCGACGCCTTCTGGCGTGCCGATGGTGCCGAGGTGGATGTTGACGTCGGTGGTGCCGAAGACGTATCCCGGTGTGTTGCGGCTGCCGGTGTTGTTCTGGCTGTCATAGCCTCGGCCGCCTCCGAAGACGTCTTGCACGACGTGGCCGCCCATCATGTAGACGTGGGTGGAGCCGGCCTTGAGGGTCTCTGCCTGGTCGTCGTCGGGGTTGCTGTTGGTGCCGCGCCCTGCGATGCCAATCTCACCGCCGCCGTAGAGGCTGTTGCGGATCTTGCCACCGTAGAGCCAAACGCTGGCGTTGTCGGTGTCGCTGCCGTCGGCATAGCCGCAGCCGAAGATGTTGCCGCAGTCCTTGAGGAGGTCCTCTCCGATGCCGTCGACGGCGGTGCGGTCGTTGATCTCCTCGTTGTAGGTGTCGTTCTCATAGCGATAGCCGATGTAGCCGTTGTTGAGGGTGAGGTTGGCGTAGCCGTAGACGGGTCCTGCCTCGCCGCCACCGTAGGCGTTGCGCAGGACGGTGGGAGCGCCTTCGTAGTAGAGCTCTTCGCGTGCCTCGGCGCTCATGGCGTCGATGGCGTCGGTCGTCGAGCCGAGCTTGCCGATGACGACGTGAGTCTCGCCGTCGATGTCGCTGCTGTCCGAATATGTACCACTGAGAGGCACGGCATGCTTGCCGACGCAGCCCTTCCATCCGCCGCCGTAGACGTTGCGTACCTGGCCGCCCTCGATGTAGACGTTGGCCGAGGCTGCGAAATCCTTCGTGGCATCGTCGGCCTTCAGGTTGTAGTAGTCGAGCACGGCACCCATTGTGCCGCCGCCGTAGATGTCCTTGTTGACAAAGCCGCCGCGCAGTTCGATGTAGGTCGTTCCGCAGACGTCGCCGGCAAAGGGCACTTCGCGATAGGTATCAGTGTTGTTGGTATCGAATTCAGCTGACGAGCCGTAGCCGCCGCCGTAGCAGTAGTTGTTGACGGTGGCACCCCGGTGGATGCGTACGTTGGTGTTGTAATAACCTTCCATCGACTTATAGCTATGCTTGCCGCTGTCATCATCGGTGGTCTGTTCCATGGTGGCACCGGTGCCGCTTTCAGTGACGATGTTGGTTTCTAAAAGACCCCGGTCTTCGAAGTCGGAGCCGAGGGAGAGGATCATCTTGTCTTCATCGGCCAGGGAAGAGTTCCACTTTGCGACGGACTCCGTGTTGAGCACGCGGCCGCCATAGCCGCCGCCGTAGGCCTCATAGACCGTGGCGCCGTCGTAGAGGTTCACCTCGGTGTACTGCGACCATGAGTTCTGGCCGTAGCCGGCGCCGTAGACGACGCCCTGATAGGTGTGCTCAGCATTGGAGTAGACGGGGCAGTAGACGTTGACCTTGCCGTAGAGCGTACGGCGGTACTGGTTGTTGCCACCATAGATATAACGCACGAGTGCCTCCTCGCCGCGATAGTTGACGTTGGCCTCGTAGACGTCGCAGGGGTAGTGGTTGCTGTCGACGCCGTAGCTGCCTCCGAAGATGCTGCCTGTCTGGATGGTCGACTGTCCCGGCACGTTGACGACGGTGCGGCGTGTCACGCCGGCCTGGTAGCTGCCGCCATAGACGCCGCTGATGCTGCCCCGGAAGAGGTCGATGACGGCGGAGTAGGCATCGGGGGCCTCTTTCGACGTTTCGTAGCTGACGCCCATGCCCAGTCCGCATGCCGAGCCGGCGCCGAAGACCTCCAGCTTGGCGAAGTCGGTCATCGTCTGCGGGATGTCGATGAGCACGTAGCTGCGTACCTGCATGGAGTCGATGCCCCCCTCGTTGAGGATGCCCTGTCCGGCACCGTAGACACGCTTTGCCGTGTTGAGGTCGGGGTTGAGGGGGTTGGTGACGGGGCGGAAGTTGACGAAGGCATTGCCGAGGCGTGGCTTGGTGTAGCCTTCGCGTGCCCAGCCATTAGCGTCGAAGTATTCGTTGTAGAGGGGATCTTTATAGTCGTAGGTGCCGTAGCAGCCGCCGAAGATATAGTCCACGCGGCCCTGCTGGTACTCGATATAAGAGTGGGCCACGGTGCTGTTGTCCTTGTCGTAGATGCTGTCGCGGATGTCGGTGACGTCCTGGCGGACACGGTCGGCGAAGTCGACAGAGTCTTTAATCTCGCCGCCCAGGTCGTTGCCGCCGTAGATATGGTCGCGGATGAAGGGGAAGCCGGCTTCGCCGTTGGCATTGAGGCCCACGTAGGTCTCGGTATGTCCGTAGATGTCGGCGTTGCACGAGCCTGCGAAGGAGTTGAAGATGCGTCCGTTGCCCAGGTAGACCTTGGCATCGCCATAGATGGGACCCACGAATCCGCCGCCGTAGATGAACTCGGTCTCGGCCATGTCATCGCTGTCGCTGTCGGAGTGGCGAGAGACGCCGGGAACACTGCCGTTGAGGTTGACGTAGGTGCTGTAGCGCGCGTCGTAGGCCGTCATCCCTTTCTTGCCGATGACGCCCTTCTCGGCGCCGCCGAAGACCTGGAAGGCGTAGCCCTTGTTCAGGTTGATGGTTGCGCTGCCCCATATCTCGGTGTTCTCGCCGTAGCCGCCGCCGAAGATGTTCATGGCCCTGCCGAGCACGTCCATTCCCTGCTCGTCGAGGATGACGCCGGAGTTGCGCGTGGTGATATGGTAAGTGTCATTGGCATAGAGGATGTTCTCACCCTCTTCGTCCTCCTCCACGATGTCGAACACGTTGTTGCGCTCGAGGATGGTGCCGTTGACGTTGATGACGACGTTGCCGTCCATGACGCCGGAGTTGTAGCAGCCGCCATAGATGTTGCCGCCCTGCAGGCGACGGTTCTTGTCGTCAGCAGTGCTCACGCCGTCTGCAGGCAAAGCCGTAGGTGCCTGTACCTCCTTGCCGGTAGTGACGTCGTAGGTGTCCCACTCGAGTGTGCGGTGGGCGACATCGGAGAAGTCCAGCTCGGTGGTGCCATCGGCAGCGAGGTAGATCGGGTTGCCGTCATCGTCAAGGACCTTTTCGTAATCGTCATTACGCTTCACCACCCACCGCTTGGGGGTGATCTTCAGGTCTTGCAGGTTCAGCACGAGCTTGTCCTGAATGGCATCGCCGGAGGTGGAGGTTATATTCATAAATCCGCCCGTGTAGGCAGCGTTGTAGTCCGTTTCTGCGACGTTGGCCTCGTTGCATCCGCCCACCACCTTCTCGAAGATGTTGACTTTCTTGTCGATGTTGACGGTCTGTGTCCCGTCGAAGAGCATGCTGCCCACATTGCCGCCGAGGAAGAAGGATCCGAAGGTGGTGCTGTAGGGCTCGTAAAATTCATCGAACGTGACCGAGGCGCTGATCGCCATGGCACAGCCTTTCATGTAGTTCTTGAAGCCGTCGGTCGTGGTCAGGGCTATCGAGTTGTAGTTGCCGTTATCGGTGCTCTTCATGGTGCGCAGCACACCCTCACGGATGAAGTTGGCGTCGTCCTTCTCGTTGTACTTGATCATGTTCTCGCCGTTGTTGCCGAGGAACACATGGTCGGCAGTGACGTAGGAGCCGATCTGCAGCTGTACTTTCTGTGCCTCGTCGTCTCGCTTGATGACCGTGGCGCTGTTGCCGCCGGCATAGACGGAGCCGCCGATGATGGTGCGCTCCTCTTCGGTACTACCAACCAGTCGCAGCCATACCTGCTCGACGTTCGGACGGAAATCGTAGAGTGCGTCGGCACTGTTGTCGCCCGGGTTGTAGTAGAAGTCGCCATAGGTGACGTCGTCTTTCCAATTGGCGTTGTCGGTGTAGGCATACGAGCCGTTGCCGCCGCCGTAGACGTTGCCGCGGATGCTGGTACGGATATCGACGGCCGTGCCGCCATAGACCGTTCCGGTGATGTCGTTGCCGCCGTAGACGTTGTTGTGGTCGCCGCCAAGCACCAGCACGCGGGCTGAGTGGCCGGCGGGGAACAAATAATCGTCGCCGGAAATACTTATGTTTTCTGCTGCCACATCATCGCCATTCTCATCGAGCGGACGGACGTTGGCCTTGCGGCAGCCGCCGTAGATGTTGTCGGTCTTGATGGTTGACTCCTGCGCGATCTCCAGGAGCAGGCCTTTGGGATAGGTCATGTCGCCCTCGTTGCCGCCGGAGTAGATGTTGCGCACCTTTCCGCTCAGCAGGTGCCACACAGGCTGGATGGCCATGGTGGCCTTGTTGTTGCCGCCGAAGAAGCTGCCTATCTGGAAGGCGTCGCTCGTGGCGTAGGTGGTCACGGCGTTCAGTGACATGTCCGTCGTGGTACGCTCGGTGGTGAGGAGCTCGCCGGTAGTAGCATCGGCATTGGGGTTGTTGGCGTCGATGATGCTGTTGACGACCTCGCTGGGGTTGTCGACGCAGATGACCACATCCTCTTTCACCGTGGCCATGTTGCCGCCGCCGAAGGCATAGACCATGGAGCCTCCGACAATCTCGAGGTAGGTCCTGTCGAGCTCGGGCTTGAGGAATTCATCCTCGCTTTCTGCTATCAGGTTGCCGTTTTTGTACTTCACCTGATACGAGCCGTTGTCGTTATCATAGATATAGTCGCCGTTGCCGCCTCCGAAGAGCTGTCCGACATAGATCTTCTCGTTGTCGGCAGTCACCTTGCCGTCGGCATCGGTCTTCGCCGACACGCGTACAAAGGCATTCCATGCTTCAGTAACATTGTAGTCGTCAGCTTTGGTCAGCGCTACGGGAACGCTTTCATTACCTGTGCCCTTGATGCTGCCCGAGATGTCGTTGCCTCCGAATACGTAGTTAATAAGGGTATAGGGAGCTGTGGAATGCTTGCCGTCGAGATGCACGAAAGCATGCCCGCCGACGTCAGCCATGCGTGCACCGCCAAAGATGCTGTCGATGTCGCCGCCGTACACCGTGACGTTGGTGTTGCCGCCGGTGTCACCCTCGTTGCCGCCGCCATAGACACTTCCACCGATAACGATGACGGGTGATGTGGTGGTGGCAGAGGTTGTCTCACTACTGTCGCCGGACGTGTCGTCTTCACCGTAGGCAGGTAGTACAAACATGGCTGAAAGGAGCATCAGCAGCGTTGCTGCGTTCCTCTTGATGGGAAAGATATGGGCTGGTAGCATGGTCTGCATAGCGTTTATCTGTGTATTTTATTGGTTCGAAATCTTGATGGTCGGGTTGTCGAGGTCGGGGTCGGACAGCTGATAGAGGTATGTGGGGATGACCGTTATGGTCAGCGTGTGAAGATCGCCGCGGCTGAGTCCAGTGATGCCGGGCACCTTGTTCTCTGCCGTAACACCCTCGCGTATGAGGTTGCCTGCCTTGTCGTAGACATCGTAGGTGACGATGATGGACAGCGACGTTGCGACGCCGTCGTCCGACGGCAGGAAGCAGCCGAGGACGTTCAGGGGCTTGCCTCCCTCCGCCGTTGCTTCTGTCACGGTAGGGATCAGGCCGTTGTCGATGGTGAGGTCGTCGTACGTTATGTCGTCTAAGGTCTGCTGGTAGACGGTGGCTGCCGACGTGCCAGTGGTCAGGTTGGAGAACACGACGCTGGTGAGGGGATTCGTGTTCGTCTCGTTGGCCTGTATGGTCACGGCGCAGTTGACGGTGGAATAGCTGTTGCACTTGAACTCCAGCTGACGCAGGCGGATGCTGCGCAGCTCGCTGTAGGTGTTGTCCACCTGGAAGCAGAAGTTGATGCCGGCGTAGAGGTGGTCGAGCAGCAGGCGCACGAAGTTCTTGCCTTTTTCCTTGCCAACGTATTGGAAGGTGCCGAGCTTCACCTCACCTTTCTGTGGGGTGATGGTGGTGGTGCCGTCGGTCTCAGTAACATCTACCGCCACATCCTGTACGCCCACCACAACACTGGGGTCGGACGCCACGACGACCGGCATGCCGACGATGCTGAGGGTGGCGCCGCCACTGTAGTCGTCAGCATCGTCAAGCTTGGCTATCGAGGCCGACTGTGCCATCTCCTTCGGCATGAAGCCGTAGATGTAGTATGTATATTCGTTGGTGGCGTAGACTTGTGAGCTCCACCTGTTCTCGCCCTTATAGATGAAGGAGCTGATCGCTGTGGAATAGGGAGTCATGAACACGCCGATGGTGGCATATTGCTCGTCGGCCTGGGGGTAGAGCTCAGAATAGTCCAGATAATTGTCGGGCACGGTGACACCGTCGATCTCAGCACGTGTGACGACGTGCATCGGGCTGGTGTACGGCAACATCTGGAGCACGTCGCTGTCGGCTGCGGGGACGTCGCTGTCGTTGTCGCTGCATCCTGCAAAGCCCGATACTGCCAAGGCCAGCACGCCGGCCATGAGTCCGCGGCCTGCTGCCCGTCTCAATATCTCTTTCTTGTCGTTATGCTGCATAATAATATTTGGTGGTTTCAGTTTCCTTTTCTTTCTTACCAGTTGTACACCTCATGCGGTTGGCTGCCGCCGTTGCCCCAGTCTTTGATATACACATTCACCAGGTTCAGGTCGCCCTGCATGGAGAAGTAGCCGTAGACGATCCAGACGTGGTTGCGGGCAAAGTCCTGCGTTTGGCTATCCGTAGGAACGTCAAATTGTGTATCCATCTCGAAGGGGGCCGTCTTCACTTCGCCGCTGGCGCTCAGACGGTAGTAGACCGTTCCCATCAGCTTCTTGTCGCTCTCACGGAGATAGACGGTGTGGGTGACGAAAGGCGCGATGGCCGTGTTATAATTCTGGGCTGTGAGGCCAGGGTTATTGGCCGACCATACTTCCCATGTATAGTTGGCAGGGTCGTCGTTGTCGTTGTCGTTGAGAAGGGGCACATGAATGTCGGTGCTTGCCACCAAGGGCACATAACTGTCGCCGCTTTCCACTGTCTTGCTGCCAAGGAGGAGCTCAGCGTCCTCGTAGCCGGCGGTGGCTTCGATATGGGTTCTGTAGTCGCCGTGGTAGGGGTCGGTGTAGCTGGCAGTGCCGTAGGTAGCGTCATCGGGGGCGATGGGCAGGATATACTCGTTTTTAGCTATCAGCCCGCTATTGAGGCTGATGCCGACGATCTCGCCATAGTCGCTGTTGAACTTTCCGAAAGCAAAACAGATTTTCGAGACGGCACGTGTGAGCGTGATCAGCTCCAGCGTGGCGCTGATGCCATTCGTGACGGTGAATGCGCAGCCCTTCTTGATGATGCTCATGGGGAGGCCTCCTTCAGGAACAGCCGTGACGGGGGTGGCAGCCGAGAACTGGGTGGCGTCGATGACGGATTGGGTCAGGGTAGCCAGGCTCGTTGAGGCGTCGAGGCTGCGGAGTCCTGCGCTGGCGGCATTGGCGATGATGTAGACGTCGACAGTGTTGCTGAGCACGCTCTGGGGCACGCTCGTCACCACTTTTCTGTCAGCGTTGATGTGATCGGCATAGGCCACGCAGTTGTCGCCTTGGTATATCCACACCTTCACGTCGTTGATGGCCGACTCAGCATCTGCTGCCGTCAGCTCGCCTTCGTACGCGCGCGTCTGCTGGGCGGCAGCCGTCTGGAGGTAGAAGGTGACGGGCACGGCATCGCTGTCGGGCATCTCGTCCGGATAGTCGAGGCATGCCGTCATGAAAGGCACGAGCAATGCCGCGCCGAGCAGCTTCGCTCCGTGTGCCAATCGTTTGGCTGTGTCAAATGGGTTGTTTATCATAGATCATGTTTTCTTTTTTCATCTTGGTACGTTACTCCAGTGGGACGCTGGAGGGGGTGCACATCTTCCAGTCCTTGACGCCGAGCGAGAACTCAAGCTGGGCAGCGTTGAGCGGCGGGATGATGTAGTAGGCATTCTTCAGGTCGTTGACCGTGAAGGTCACCGCTGTTACGAAATCCTGGCAGAACACGCGGTTCTTGGTGTTGTCGTCGGCATTGTAGCCAGTGACATACTGGTACGGGTCGTCATTGGTGCCGCTGCCACCGGTGACGAGGGTGAGCTTACCGATGAGGTAGAACTTGCATCCCAGGGGTACAATCTGCTTCCCTTCGCCGGTGACGAAGGCTGTCCCGCTGTTGTTTTGCAGCTCCACGGCAACAATGACCTGCTGATCCTTCTGGGTCTCCAGCACCAAAGTGTGGGTGGGCACTTCGGCGTTAATGGCCGAGGCAGCCTCGCTGTCATAGATGGTATATCCCTCGTCGCCGGTGCTCTGGAACAGGAAGTCGACGGGGCTCTGCTGGCCGACGAGGATGCCCGTGATGGGCAGGTCGCTGACAGAAATATCGTTAGGGGTGTCGGCATTGTCCTTCAAGGTCGTTGTGCTGGCGGTGAGCTTCACGTCGAGGCGCCCTACGGCGTACTGCATCTGCTGGCGCACGGCCACCGACCGGGTGCTGGCTTTCACGGAGCCGTTCTGCTCAGCATAGGTGTCGAGGACGCCTTGCCAGGTGGTCTGGGCCTCATAGTCGGTGCGACGCGATCCGTAGTCGGTGTTGATGCGGCTGTTGGTGCGATACCACAGCTCGGCGGGCTTCACGAAGTTGGTCACGTCGACGGTCAGTGCGCCGAGGTTGTTCTTATCGGTGACAGCCTGGAACTGATGGTTCTCGCTGTTCCATTCGATGACCGCTGTGCCGTCGGGCAGTCCGAGGTCGGCGGGGTAGCCTTGGCAGTCCTCAGGTAAGGTGACAGTTGCCGGCAGTGATTCAGGCAGTGTCTCTTTGGAGAGGATGGCTTTCAGGACATCGCTGACGCCGGCAGCCGAGGAGGCATCCTTCAGGGCGTTGTAGATTTCCTGCACGAAAGCCTGTACGCTGGCCGATGAGCCGGCCCGCATGTTCTGCACCATCGAATAGTAGGCATGGAGCGTGGGGTAGTTTTCTTGATCTGCCCATTTCGCATTGAAGATGGTATTCAGATAGGTGATGATGTTATCGCCCTTCTCTCCGGCTGCCTTACCGGTGGTCACGGAGCTGACAAACTGCACGGGCGAGAAAGAGATGTCATCCGCATGGTAATTACCCCAGACAGGGGTGAGCCCGCCGTTGGTATCGGCCTTCGAGCGGCCGTAGACGAGGAAGGCATTGGTGCGTACTGGCAAGGAGATATCGTAGAGTTTCGAATTGGTAGAGAACAGGAAGGCATCCAGTGTTCCCAGGTTGGAGTATGTGCCCAGGCAGCGGTCGCCTGCTACGATGGGATCTTCATTGGAGCCACTCTTGACGAACGGGATGAGGGTGATGTCCTGCATGCCCTTGAACGACCCATCGGACTGCGTGGCATTGGTGGTCATGCGCGTGCTGGCCATTTTTCCAGACACCGACAGCGACAGCTGTGCCGTGATCATCTGCCGCGACTCGGTGAGCTCCTCTTCGTCGTAGCTGGAGCAGGCTGTCAGCGCCAAGACTGCTGCCAGGATTCCTGCTTGATAAGTGTATTTGGTCATTGTGATGCTGTTTTCAATGCGATATTATCTGTTGTGGGCTGCTTAGATCTCGACGGGATATTCATAGCCTTTCTCCCACTTCAGGTCGGTGCTGCCGCCGACCTCTTGGTCGTAGAGGCGGATGCGTCCGTCGTCGTCGATGTAGGCGACGATGACTTTCAGCTGTCCGGCGCGCAGCGGATGGCGGATGCTGATGGTGGTCTTCGTGACGCTGCCGTCGAGGAGGGTGACGTAGCCCTCGTACTGCCAGATGTCCTCGCCATAGTCATTGTAGTCGAAGGGCTGGTCGGTGTGGGTGACCGCACGCGTGAGGGCGGCGGGTTCCCGGGAGGGGTAGCTGACGGCGCAGAAGGCTGTCCAGCGGGTGGTATCGGGCATGGCCACGCGCTCGGCGCGGACCAAGGGTGAGCTGTCGTAGTGGTAGGTGCTGTCGGCCACGGTGAAGCTGGTGGCGAAGCCTGTGGTGTAGATCTTCACGTCGGTGAACGTGGCGGTGCGCGGGTCGAGCACGATGGCTGCTGCGCTGTTGGCCATGTAGAGGGGCATGTGGCAGGCATAGGCGCCCCAGGTCATGCCGGTGAACGTGCGGCGGCCGGTGAAGAGGCCGGTCTGCTGCGAGGCGATCTCCTGTTGAGCGTTGAGCGACAATTGTACTTGGGCGTAGCTGTCGCTGTTCTGCAGGGTGACGGTGCCGTTGCCCTGGACGTTGGCGACGGCGAGGTGCTGGTAGTCCTCGGGGGGCAGCGTCATGCCGACCTGCTTCGTCGGGGCGTTGTCCATGGCCTCCGTCTGCCGGTGCTGGCGGGTGCCGTCGAGGTAGAACGACAGGTCGAGGTCGCGGCCCTCGTCGGTGAACACCGTGCTGAGGTGGCTGCGCAGGGCCTCGGCGATGCCGGGGCGGTCGCTGAGCGTGCGTGCCAGCTCGAAGCTCTCGTTGGTGACCAGGCGCAGCTCATACTCGGCCTCGAGGTCGATGTAGCAGTCGTCCAGGTCGTCGTCGATCACTGAGCACGACGTCGACATGGAGACGGCAGACGTTATCATCAGGGCTGCCAGGGCTATGCTCTTCCAGGTTCTCTTCATTGTCTTCTTCTTTGTGCGGCGGGCCTCCAGGAGAGGCGGCCGCGGGGTTTGTTGTTTCACATTCATATGTCCTGACCTTGACTGACTTTCTCCCCCGGAGCTCTTCGTCGGCATGTGCGGGCGTCGCAGGCCGACACGAAAAAGGAGCAGACACTGCTGTCTGCTCCCCCCAACTGCTTTATGCAAAGTGTTGCTTAGTATTCTCCTTTCACACGCCTTATTATTTATATGTATAGGGTGTACGCCAATGCTCGTTAAGGATTCTCTCGATAGCTTCGCCATTAAGTGTCCCTTCATTCCAGAGACGGTCAGCCTCTTTCTGCACTTGCTCGGCGTAGAAACGTGCCAAGACATCCTTCAAGTCATTCATCATCTGCTCACTATTACAATAGTTGAACATCTCAAGGAGATGCAACTGGATTGGATTTATTGTTCTTGCAGTCATAATCAATTCGTTTGTTTGGTTTCTGGCTTCTATATAACTAAAGTTATTTCACTGGTTCGCATTGGTACGCGGGTGTCTCACCCGCGACCCAGCCGCAGGTGAAAGGCGACGGGTAGGCGAACGCAGTTCGGGAATGACACCTGCGTACCAATAGTTGGCTGCAAAGATACGAAAAGCGGATGAATCAGCCAAATATTTCGGGGGAAAAGTTTCGGGGTGTTTTTCACCCTTTTGCCCTTTTGCTTTTTCTTCGGGGGGGGGGCGTCAGTAAGTCAAAGAACGATTCCTGTTTTGGGGCGTGGCGTCGCAGGCCAACACGAAAAAGGAGCAGACATTGCTGTCTGCTCCCCCGATAGGCTGTCTGATAATATTACTTCCTTCCTTTTACCCTATTATATATAAGGTCAAGTCCTTGATGTACATAGAACGGGAATTTGTGGTCGCTCGAAATCAAGGGTAGCTTCATCGTGATAGCTTGAGAAATAATGATATGGTCAGAGGGATCGTTGTGCCCCTCTGCTTCGTTGATGGTCAGTTTCGCCAATGTCCGCATCACTTCCATATCAACATTCACTATACGAATGTTGTAGTCGCGCTCAATGGATTCAACGACTTCAAGTGGTGATTTGAAATATTTGGAAATCACCTTTCCGGCTCTGAAAGCTACGATTAGCTCTCGCACTGACTCCATACTCATCAGAATCTCACTCTCGTAATCATCGAGAATCTCTTGCACGTCAGCAGTCAGGCTGTCAAAGTCCTCAGTAGCCACGAATGTGAAGATATTGGTGTCTATTAAATAGCGTGCCATAATCCTCAGCAAGCGTAGAGTTTTACCTGAGAGTCGGAGTCAAAAGAGAAACCGGGGACAAGTTCAAGAACCTTTCCCATTCTTCTGGCCCGCTCAAGGAGACTCTGTCTCTCTCTGTTGTCTCTTGCACCCATTGTTAAATGCTTCATTTGTTTATTCGAGTGCAAAGTTACACAAAAAGACTGAATCAGCCAAATATTTCGGGGAAAAGTTTCGGGGTGTGTTTTCACCCTTTTGCTTTATTTCCCTTTTGCCCTTTTGCTTTTTCTTCGGGGGGGTAGTCAATAAGTCAAAGAACGATTCCTGTTTTTTTGGAAAGGGGGCGCGGCGCGCGGTTCGGGCCGCGCCCCCTTGGGGTTTTCGCATTACAAATGCTGATATTCACTGCGGGCGGATTGCAAATCCGGCCGGGCGGGGATAT